>Ga0194058_10001305_pt1 | contig 12407 bp, 8 predicted proteins | sample SepL4417m_MetaG_FD_155490 | JGI IMG/M metagenome (GOLD analysis project Ga0194058, IMG submission 155490) | Anoxic zone freshwater microbial communities from boreal shield lake in IISD Experimental Lakes Area, Ontario, Canada - Sep2016-L442-17m | ecosystem: Environmental > Aquatic > Freshwater >... | reverse complement strand
CCAAAGGCCGCTGCGATGCCGGGAAAAGACATGGGTCAAAGAACGGAAAAATCTGGCCGCGCGGCCGGCGAAAGGCCGCCGCATTCTTTGCCTGTCGCGATCTTCATGCTCCACCACCCTCGCAGCTTCCATCGCAAAAATCAAGCGGAGTCCTGCCCGGCAGTTCTCATTTTGAGAATGGGCAAGGCGATCGGGCTTTCCTCGGCGCTCGATATTTCTCACTCAGGCGGTTCAGATTGCGCATCCCCAGACATTTTCACTGCTGTCGACGCGTTGCCATTTGCGCCTTCCCTTCTGGCGGAAATCTGGTAGAGACTTTCATCCGTCGATGATTTGCCAGCCGGTTTCTTAGAAATATTTTTTCGGATGAGCTTACCCCCCCATGCCTCAATCTGTAGAATGTTGGCCAGAAAACGCCTGGTGAAATCTCTTCGGCCAATATTTTCCCATACTTTTCAACACATTTTATCGCTACATTTGGAGGGGTGGTAGAGTGGTCTATTGCGCCGGTCTTGAAAACCGGAGGGCCGAAAGGCCCCGTGGGTTCGAATCCCACCCCCTCCGCTCTCCAGGGTCGCATGAATCTTTGCAGCGGCTGAAAAACGTATAATCACATCAACATGCCAATCACCATCAACAGCAAAGGTGCCCAGCAGGGACCGTTCCCAGCAGAGCAGGTCAAACAGCTTCTTCAATCCGGCCAGGTCTCCGCCTCCGACCTCGGGTGGTCTCCGGGAATGGCAGAATGGAAGCCTCTATCCTCGTTTCAGGAACTGCAGGATCCGCCTGCTATTCCGCCCGCTGTTCCGCCTGCTGTTCCGCCTGCTATTCCGCCTGCTATTCCGCCTACTCCTCACATGGGCGTCCCTCCATTGGCTCCCGCGCAGGCAGCTACCGAACCTTTGGCGATCTGGTCGCTCGTCCTCGGAATCATTTCCATCGTGGGATGTGCCGTTGGCGGTTCCCTTGCCGGCATCCCGGCCGTGATTTGCGGGCATTTCGGGCGGTCAAAGATCCGAAAGAACCCCTCGCTTCGCGGGGCAGGCATGGCGCTGGCAGGCTTGATAACCGGCTACCTCGCGATTGCAGCCATTCCCGTTGCGATCGCTGTGGCCATCGCACTTCCGGCGATCACGATGGCGGTGGAAAAAGGAAAGGCTACGCAGGTGCTCAGCAACATGAGGCAAATTCATTCGGTTATGGTTCAGGCCCAGCTTGACGGGACGACGACCGGAGATCCCAAGCTTGGATGGCCAGCATCTGCAAAAATCAAAACGAAAGCGGCGCTCAAGCAAATGCTGGTTAACGAGCAATACATCACCGCCAGCGACCTCGATCGCCTGGGGTTCGATAACATCTCGGTTGCGAACGTCTCCGACGCGGACCCTGCCGATACGATCTTCCTGAAAGCGATATCCCCTGAGGGAAAGAGCATCACCATTATGCGCAAGAGCGGGGACGGGGCGATTTACCGGCCCGGACAGAACATCTCGGCACCAGAACCGCCGCGAAGCCCAGCATTCCTCGAGTAAGCGGCCGCGGGGTGTGATTAAAAATGGGTGAGGTTGGGTGCAAGGCTTGGTAGGGCGGGACGTCCCTGGCCCGCCGCTTCGGTCAGCCCGGAGGTCTGCCCCTACCTTTTACGGATCAATGAAAAATGGGACCTCACCCACTTTTAATCACACCCGGGCGGGCGACAGTAGGGGTGTCGGGGGTTGAGACAGCAGCCCGATCCTGAGAAAACACCGAGATGACACGTCGAGAGCGATTGATGGCCACATTGCGGGGCGAGGCGGTTGACCGTCCGGCGGTGAGCTTCTACGAGGTCGGGGGGTTCCAGATTGATCCTGAAGATCCCGACCCTTACAACATTTACAACTCGCCCGACTGGCAGCCGCTCTTGCAGCTTGCGGAGAACCACTCCGACATCATCCGCATGGTGAGCCCGGCGCGGGCTCTGCCGGCGGAGATGAGGGGCGGGCACTTCCGGCAAGACACTCAGGACGACGGGGAGACGAGGACCACCCGCACCGAGCTGACCGTGGGCGGGCGGGCGCTGACGCAGGTCACGAAGCGCGAGCGGCAGATCAACACGGTCTGGACGGTCGAGCACCTGCTCAAGGATGCCGCCGACGTCGAAGCCTACCTTGCCCTCCCGGACGATGCGCTTGCCGAAACCGTTGATACCGGGCCATTCGAAGCCGAGGAGGCTGCGCTCGGAGAGCGGGGGATCGTGATGGTCGACACGGAGGATCCCCTCTGCTCCGCAGCTATGATGTTCAGCATGGAGGACTATGCGGTGCTGGCGTTTAGCGAGCCGGCGCTGTTCCTCCGCCTGCTCGATAAGGTGGCAAGCCGGATCCACCTACGAACGGCGGAAGTCAGCCGCTGCCTGCCCGGGCGCCTCTGGCGCATTTACGGACCCGAGTATGCCTCCGAACCGTATCTGCCGCCCCGCCTGTTCGACGAATACGTCGTGCGCTATGTGTCCCCCATGATCCGCGAGATCCATGCCCACGGCGGCTACGCGCGCATCCATTGTCACGGCCGGCTGAAAAACATCCTCGACAGGATTGCCGCTATGGGCGCGGATGGATTGGATCCGATCGAGCCGCCTCCGCAAGGCGACATGGAATTGCGCGAGGTCAGGGAACGGCATGGCCGGCAGCTCGTCCTGTTCGGCAACCTGGAGATTGCCGACATCGAGATGCTCCCCGCCCCCGCGTTTGCCGAGAAGGTGAAGCGCGCCTTGGACGAAGGCACCGCCGGCGAGGGACGGGGTTTCGTTCTGCTCCCCTCCGCCGCACCTTATGGCCGCAACCTTTCGCCCTGCACTCTCCGCAACTACGAAACCATGATCCAACTGGCAGAGGACTGGTAAGGAGGCGGGTTGGTCAGACGCGAACCTGCTGCTTTGTTTTGTCAGATACGAAGCAGGCGTCGAGCACCCGCTGAACTTCGGCGCCGCGCGCGAAGTCCGGCTCCCCGGGCTTTCCTGAGCGGATCGCTGCGATGAACCTCTGGTAGTTCGTGGAGACAGGCTTGCAGGCAACCTCGCGCCACTCGCACTTATCGAGGCCTTTGCCATTGCAGATACGGAACGCTGCCGTAGAGATTTCTGAATCCATCGCAATCGTCCCCTTGGTTCCCGCGATCTTCAGCGCGAGCCGGTTCGCGTGTCCGCCAACCCACCGGCTGGTATGGATCGTCCCGAGCGCGCCGTTGGCGAACTCCACGGTGAGGATCGCAGAGTCATTGGCATCGAGCTTATAGCTTCCGACGCGGTTTCCGGCGGCTTTGGGAAACGCCTTCATCCTGCAGAAGACCTCCTTCACCGGACCGCATGGGAACGTTGCGTAGTCCACGATATGCACCCCGACATCTCCGAGCACGCCCTTGCTGCCGTGCCCGGTGGAAAGCCTCCAGAGCCAGGTTGGATTCTCGCGCCAGTCACCCCAAACCTTTGATGCCAGCCACGCCTGAAGGTAGCTGGCCTCGACGTGCCGGACCTCCCCGATATCTCCCCGGCGGATCGCCGCTGCCGCCCCCTGGAGGCAAGGCCAGTCGCGATAGGAAAAATTGACCATGTTGACGACCCCTGCCCGCTTCGCTGCCGCGACCATTTTATTGGCATCGGCATAGTTCAGGGCAAGCGGCTTTTCGCAGAGCACATGCTTGCCCGCCTTGAGGCACTCGAGCGAGACCGGAGCGTGAAATGCGTCGGGGGTGACGATCGTCACCGCATCAAAATCCGCGCCGGCAAGAAGTGCGGCCGAGTCAGAAAATGCCAGCGGAATCCCGTGCTTGTCGGCAAATGCCCGCGCGCGCGCCGCATCGATGTCGCAGGCGGCCACGAGCTTGCAGCCTGAAACCTTGCGGAAATTCTCCGCATGCCAGTTCGCCATCCCCCCGGTCCCGATAACCGCCACCCGCACGATGTTTTTTTTGTTGGATTTCATAGTTTTTTCAGCGGAATCCCATGGTCGAGCGATCGCTGGCCTCCACATCCTCCGGGAGAGGTTCGAGCGCCGGGGCATTCGGGCAGGTGTCCGGGATCCGGACGGTTGGCCGCGCCCAGCGGACGCCGTTGGCGATCACCCGCTGAACTTCCGGCTGGTGGTAGGCCGGGTAGGTTTCGTGGCCGGGCCGGAAGTAAAAGACTTTTCCGTTCCCCCGCTGCCAGGTCGCCCCGCTTCGGAAAACCTCGCCGCCGGTGAACCACGAGATGAAGAGGAGCTCGTCAGGAGTCGGGATCCCAAACGGCTCGCCATACATTTCCTCGGCTGGAATCTCAAAATAATCTCCGATCCCCTGGGTGATCGGATGGTGGGGAGCCACGTTCCAAAGCCTTTCCTTGTCGGTGGCCTCGCGCCATTTCAGCGAGCACGTCGTGCCAAGGAGCGCCTTGAAGATTTTTGCGTAGTGCCCGGAGTGCAGCACGACCAGCCCCATCCCCTCGAGAACTCTGCGGCGGACGTGCTCCACCACGGCGTCTGAGACCTCGCCGTGAGCCATGTGCCCCCACCAAACCAATACGTCGGTTTTTTCCAGCACGTCGCCTCCCAGCCCGTGCTCCGGCTGGTCCAGCCATGCGGTCGAGACATCCAGATCCTGATCGCTCCGCAGAAATCCTGCGATCGTCTCATGCATGCCGTCCGGGTAGATGGCCGCAACTTTCGGGTTTTTCTTTTCGTGGCGAAACTCGCCCCACACGATAACGTTGGTTTTTGGTGACATAAGATATTTGCGATGAGCATGCACTCGCTTAAGTGGCCATGACAAAAGGAAAACATGGAAGTTCTCCGCGAGTTATAGTAGAAATCCGACATGCGAACATGCCCGGCACCCCCGGCCCTGGCCGAGGAGTTGAGCCGCGCGTTGGCCCGGGTGGCCAGCGGGCGGGCGCGGGTCGTGGTCCCCGGGGTCTCCGGGCTTCACCGCCGGCGGCCAGGGTCGCACTTCCACCCGACACCGGAATTTTTTTACCAGGCCGGTGGCGGCTCGGATTTCGAGTGCCCGTCGGGAAGTTTTCGCCTGCGTGCCGGCGACATTTGCATCATGCCGGCCGGGGTTCCCCATGCGGAGTCCCCTCTGGATCTCAGGACCCGCTACCGCCTTGTGGTGCTGCTGCGCGATGAGGGCGGATTCCTCGCGCTGCGCGGGGAGGCCGACAGCTCGCGAAGAATCCACAGCAGGGATATGGCTGGCTACTCTCAGGGCGGTGAGGCGTTCCAATGCCTGGAGCTTGCGGCACTGGCTCCGGGGATCGAACCTCCATTGCGCAAGGCCTATGTCGGAGGCCTGGTCACCGCCTTTCTTACGACGATCCTGACAGAAATGCGATCCCCTACCAGCAGGCTGGAGAAGCCGCAACACCTGGCCGTGCGAGAAGTCGAAAAGATTGTGCGCGTGGAGATCTCCCAGGCCAGGCTCTCGGTCAAAGGGATCGCCTCGCGGCTCGGGATCTCAGCCGACCACCTGACCCGGCTTTTTCAAGACGCTCATGGCATGTCGCTCGGCGTATGGATTGCCAAAGAGCGGATCCAGCTCGCCCGCGAGCTTCTCGACGCGCCCGGCCACAACATTTCTGAGGTGGCGTGGACGTGCGGATTTTCCAGCGCCTCCTACTTCATCAGGGTCTTTCGTGCGCACACCGGAACGACGCCGAAGGCCTGGAGGATCCGGTCGGCAAGGATCCACTATCCGGAAACCGAGTCCGGGGCGGCTTAGGGCGGCGCTAAGGATAGACCGCCTCGTAATACACGGCCTTTGTCGCATTGCCATCCAAGGCGAGGAGACCATCATCGCCGACCGGAAGGGTTTTCCCGGTGCGGACGCCATTGTGATCGAGGATGTTGATCGTCGGCTTGTCCTTGCGCTTGAGCCTGATGTCCGCCACGACCGGCTCCACGAGGATCGGGCCTTTGCCGGTCTCGACGAGGTTCCCTGCGACATACTTCATGCCGGTATTCTGGGCGCGGGCGATCGTGCTGATGAGGAGGCGCTTGCCCTGGGCGATCGTCGCCTCCGGATCAAGGGCCGTCACGTAGATCGCCGCATACTTCGACTTGGAGGTGATCGCGACATCCTGCAGGTCGTTGGCGATGCCGCTGGCAAAGCCGACGACAGCCTGCGTTCCGGGAGTGTTGATGGTGATGTGTCCGTCCTGCCTGTTTTTTCCTGCCACCCACTTGAGCTGTTTGGTCGAGGAGATGACCGCGTTGTCCTGCAGGTAAGGCGTGAGGTCGATCTGCGGGGTCGGCATGGGCTCTTTGGTAAAGTTCACCAGCCCGCGTCCGATCGCGAGGCTTTTGGCCGGGACGGCAGAAGAGTCATACTGCTTCACATCGTAATCGAAGCTCATCTTATCCTCGAAGCCCAGCTCGCCTTTGACCAGGCCGGGGAAATAGACGTTCCTGTTGAACGTGAGCTCCGCCTCCTTCACGTCGCCGCGATAGACCTGGCGCGCCACAGCAGGATAAATCCCGATAATTTGCGGGGTGATGACCTCCCACTCTTTCTTGCCAAGATACTTCAGAAACTCTCCGCCGTCGTAGTTTTGGAACATGTAGGAGACATCCCAGCCATTGAGCCCCATCCCGTAAGCGCCGATGACCGCAGGCCCCTCGACCCCGAACTCGTTGGGAAAGCAGTGGATCCACTCCGAGAGCATGAACGTGCATCCCGCCACCTGGATCATTCCCGAGCTGAGCACGCCGCCGCCCGGCTGGGAAAGCATCGAGCTGCTGCCGCCAAAGTAGTTGTGGCGGTCGATCGTGCCCAGGGTCGAGTCGGCGTAGAGGTTCATGTAGTGGCTGTACGCGCGGGCGGCCACCCAGTTCGACCCGAGGATTTCCCCTTGGTATCCGATGTCGCGCACCGCCTTGGTAAAGCGCTCGTAGTATTTGATCTCCTGCTCGCACATGAAGAGCATGGTATCGAGCATCCGTTTTTTGAGATCTGCCAGGGGGCCATCAAGCTGCTCCGGGCTGAAAAACCAGATGCCGCCGACCGGGTAAATAAGCCCGGTCGCCCATGACTCGTCCGACATCTTTTCGGATCCGAACCGACCGATCGTTTTCGGTCCACCCCAAGCGGCCACCAGCGCCTCTTCAGTCTGGTAGCGCTCCTTGAGCCAGGCGAAGAACGCCTCGCCGGCCGCGCGCTTGACCGTCGCCGAGTTCTGCATCGCCGAAAGCGTGAAGAAGAACGACGAGTTCTCGTTGACGATCTCGACCATCATGATGGACGGATCGTCGGCGTAGCGCATGCCCGTGTAGGGGTTCTTGTGCTCGAGGAGTCGCGTCATTTGAGCGATCTGAAGATCGCCGATTTCCTTCGAATACCACACCGCTCCCTGGGGGGTTGCCTTCCATCCGCTGTTGTTCATCGGAGGAAATTCCGTAGCGAACGGGACGCTGGCCAGATCGTCAGGCCCAACCGGCACACGACCGAAATTCGAGGAAAGCTTGGTGTAGATCCCCTTCTCCTTGAACTTGCTCACAAAATAATCCATGGCATCGAGCTTGGCCGGATCGTATTCCACCGCGCTCTTGGCCGTGACGATTCCCTGCCAGTCCGGGCCGTCGGCAAATTTGTGAAGGCGGATCGTATTGATCCCATACCGCGAATAGAGAGCGGACTGCCTGTCGGCCGTCGCCTTATTCGGAGCCACTGCGGAGAAGCAGACGTTGGTCCCCCAAAACTTCATGGGCTTGCCGTTGTAGAGCAATTGCTCGCCTTTACGAACCACTCGGCCGTGCTTGCCTGCCGGCGCTTCGAGCCACTTGCTCATGTCTAGAACGCTCTCCCCGGTCGGATGCCCCGTGGCTGTCCATTCAAACCAGGTGCCGGAGTTTGAGGGGACGGATGCCGGAAGGAGCATCATATTGGCATCCTCCGGAAGCTTGATGGTGAAGCTGGTCCTGCGGATATCGCCCGGCTCGATCTTCCCCTCGCCCAAGACAACCCGGACGCCCCCGCCATAGAGCCAAAGCTTCTTTTTTTCGGAAAAACTGACTTCGAAGACGCGCTTGCTCGCATCGGCCATCTGCACGGCCGCCAGCAGGTCCGGTTTGCTGATTTTTGGGAAGGGAAGGTCCACGACGGTCTGGGTGCCGGCCTCGTCGGTCAAAGTCCCGCGCTTCAGGCCGAAGAGCCCATCCATGGGATTGACGACCATGATTTCTAACGTCTCGGCCGGCTTATCAACTTGGAATGTGGCATCCACGCGGATCTGCCGCTTGTCGAGCGGGACGAGGCTCACGTCGAAGGTCGCCACGGCATCCGAAGTTCTCAGCTTACCGCTGAACGTGCCCTTAACCCCACCCGGCACCTCGGCAAACGATCCGCTCAGATCGGTCCAGGAAAAATTCGGCCCCCACGTGGCCGGCTCAACGTTCAACATCGGCGTGCCGTCCGAGCTGACGACAACCAGCTGGCGCCCGCGGGTGAAGACCGAAAGCGAGGGCTCCTCAGCCGGAAGGATTGAGATTGTTTGCATAGCGACGCACAGAAGAAGGAGGAATTTTTTCATAGTATGGTATGGGGTGTGTTGGGCTCGCACATCCAAGACCGCCCAAGGAAAACCGGGAGCCCCAGAGGTCTATCGAACTTTCTCGCAGGGCCTATTTGTCTGGTAGTTTTCGAATCCTGACAAGACATTTTCCCTCCAGGAAAAAGAATTCCCGCAAAATGCAAGTGTTACCATTTCTCAGGTTTCATGCGGGAGCCAAACCGGTGCTCGAGCGGACGACGATTGATGGTTCGATGACCGAGGAAGGTGGCGGGGCAGCCAACCCACGGTGGGCCTGGAATCGCTCGATGGCCGTCTGTCCGGCTCTCTGGCCGATTTCAAAAAGCATGTGGCTGACGGTGGTGATGGGGGGGGTTCCAAAAACCGACCATGAATCGTCGAACCCAGTCAGGGAGATATCCTGCGGGACGCGCAACCCGAAGCCGGCCAGCGCGCGCTGCGCAGCGATCGCGTGGAGATCGTTGTAGCAGGCGACCGCAGTCAGCCCGCAGGCTTTGAGCGGGGAGAAACCCTCGCGAAACTGCGCTTCGAGGTGGGCGAGGTTTTCCTGGATGGTTTCGCTCCGCTGGGCATCCGCATCGACGAGAAGCACCTCTCCGCTCAGGCCGACAGAAAAGGCCGCCCGCAAAAACGACTGCTCGCGCTCCTCCCTCTCGATCTGCACTTTTTGGCGCGGCCCGAACCAGAGGATCCGCCGGTGGCCAAGCTCGCGGAGGTGGCGGGCAATGAGATCCAGTCCGGCCTGTGTGTTGAAGCCGATGTGAGGGTATCCGAAGCCGCTGGGGCCGTCCACCGAAACGATGTTGAGCCTCCGCGCGCGGTCCCGCTCGTCGAGCAGGCCAACCCCCTGCCCTGCATAGTGGCGGATGAGCACCAGCCCGTCCAGACGGCGGTCGCGGAGGTAGTCGATGCCGCGCTCCATAGCGTTCCGGTCGGCATCCGGGCGCACCACAAGGAGGCTCTTCCCTCCCTGCTGGCAGGCGGCCTCGAGGCCCTCGCAGATCTGGTCAAAATACCAGGATCCGGCCTGGTTCGAGCGCTTGGCATCGGCGATCTGCAGGCTGAAGCCGATCAGGTTGCTGCGTCCGTTGCGGACCGCTTGCATGTGGTAATTCACCCGGTATCCAAGCTTTTGCGCGGCAGCTTCCACCCGCCCGATGGCGGAGCTGCTGCAGAGGCCTCTCGCTTTCCCGCCCGCCAGAACGCGGCTGGCGGTCGAGGTGCTCACCCCGGCCTCAGCCGCGACCCGATGAAGGTTGACGCGCATTTGTTATGGGCAACAATTCCAGAAATCCCGGCGGCGGCGGCCAGCATCGATTTCCTCTGGGGGCAGAGCACCGCGCTGCCGCACGCCGCAGGAGGCGGCAGCCTCATTGGTTGCTGGGCGGCACCCCGGTGCCTCCACAGACTTATTTCCCCTTCCCCTCGATGCGGAATTCAAAAGTGCTTTTCGAGGGGGCCTCCGGGTAGGCGATTCGGAACGAGTAGAGATCCTTGCTGTCTGCAGCCGGGGCGTTCGCGCTGACGGCACGGGGCTCATCGAATTGGATCGTGAGCTTTTCTCCGGAAGGATACGTCAGGCTGACCCCGGAGCAGGTGACCGGAACCGGCTTGCTGGAGCCCTCGGCCATCTCGCTCCACCGCCGCCCGCCCGCATCCGCCTTGTTCGATTCCACATACTCGACCACGGCATCCGCAACATCCATCCCCGGGAATTCGATAATCATCGACTTGGCAAGCTGGAGGGTGGCCGCCTCCTCTGGAAACGAATCCGTAATCCGGACGCGGCTGTCGCTCTCTTCGATCGCGCGCTCCACCGTCACCGGGCTTCCCGCAACGGTCGTGTAAACAAGGTTTTGCTTGCCATCGGCAAGAGCCGCCTGGCGGAGGTCCGGATAGATCGGCCTCCAGCCAGCCGGAACATCGGTGACAAAACACGTGGCAGTGAAGGGAGGCAAAGAGCCGACGACGATCTTCGCCACCCCCTTGGCGACAGTCACCTCAGCATTCGCACGCAGCGCTGCCATCATCAGGATTGGCACCAAAAATATCGATCGAACGAGTGGCTTCATAGTGGCATGATCATCTCCTCCCTATGCAAACTTTGTCAATCGGTATCAAGCTGCCCGATTCCGTGCGTCAGCGCAATGAATAGAGGGCGGTCGCCCCCGGCCGTATTGCAGAGCAGCCCGAGGGCGGGCTGCGCCTCCCTTGATCTATCGTTTGTCGCGCCACCCTCCCTGCGTCCAGCTCTCTGACGCGCTGACTTGGGAGCAGCGCGTCATCTTCGCGCGCGCAGGGCTGGACATTCCAGCCTCCTCCACGTAGCCTCATCCAGGAAGATGAGGCATTCAGGATCACGTGGCCGGGCGGACGCTTGCGGGATCCCATCAGCAAATTCCTATCAGAAACGCGCAGCCATGAATTCCGATGATGTTTTTTGGGGCGGGAGGTATTTTCTCCTGCTGCTGCTCTCCTCTTTGTCCCTCGCGCTTCCCTCCGTGCGAGCCGGGAGCCTCGACGCCGCTGCGACCGTCATTCTTTTCAACACAAACGACCCGGAGTCGAGGGGGCTCGCGCAGTATTATGCAAACCGCCGCGAGATCCCATCGAGCCAGGTTGTCGGCCTCGCTTGCCTGCCGGCCGAAGAGATCCAGCGGGCGGATTACGAGAAGGCGATCGCCGCCCCGCTGCGCGCGATTTTCCAGAAGCGCGGGTGGTGGACGACCGGCCGGGACTCCTCTGGCCGGCAGGTCGTCACCGACTCGAAGATCCGCTTCGTCGCGATCATGCGGGGGATGCCGCTCAAGATCGCCAATGACCCCTCGATCCCGCCAGCAGACTCGATCCCCGGGCTGCCGGAGCTCATCGCTTCGCGCAACGATGCGTCGGTTGACAGCGAGCTCGCCACCCTCGGAATGCCGGTGCCCGGTCCGGCAGGGATTTTTCCCAACCCGTATTTTCGGCGCTTCACCCCGATCCGCGACAACCCTGTCTCCCCGGGGATCCTCCTGCCGGCGCGCCTCGACGGCCCGACGCCATCGATCGTCCGGGCGATGATTGATGATGCGATCTCCGCCGAGAAGAGCGGGCTCTACGGGTGGTCGTATGTGGACGCAAGAGGGATCACGAGCGGCGGCTATGCGGAGGGCGATCTGTGGATGAGCCACCTTATCGGCCTGATGCGGGCGCAGGGGCTCCCTGTGATTTTTGACAACCTGCCTCCGACATTTCCTGCAGGATACCCCATGACCGGCGCTGCAGTTTATTACGGGTGGTATGCCGGAGCGGCCGACGGGCCGTTTGCCGATGCAGCGTTTCAATTTCGCTCCGGAGCGGTGGCCGTGCATATCCATTCCTTCAGCGCCGCCACGCTGCGGAGCACGACGGCCAACTGGTGCGGGCCGCTGCTCGCCCGAGGCGCGGCTGCCACGCTCGGCAATGTCTATGAGCCATACCTCTCGCTGACCGCAAATCTCGACGTTTTCCAAGACCGCCTGATGAGCGGTCTGACGCTTGCCGAGAGCGGCTGGATGTCGCAGAGAGCGCTTTCCTGGATGGGCGTCGTGATCGGAGACCCCCTCTACCGCCCGTATGCTTCGTGGCGCCTCCCCGGCGTGGCCGCCCCGGGCACCCCCTGGCTGGCGTATCGCCGGATTGTGATGGGAGCTTCCGGAAATGCGCTTCAGGCCGCAGGAAACCTCCTCCAAGCTGCCGCGCAATCTGGCGACAGCATGTTCGCCGAGGCGCTCGCTGCCGCGCAGGCCGGTGCGGGCGACTGGGCCGGAGCGCAGGCCAGCCTTGAGGTGGCAATGAATCTCGCAAAAGACCCGGCGGTCAGAACCCGGCTGGACCTCGAAGACATCCAGGC
>Ga0194058_10001304_pt1 | contig 12417 bp, 11 predicted proteins | sample SepL4417m_MetaG_FD_155490 | JGI IMG/M metagenome (GOLD analysis project Ga0194058, IMG submission 155490) | Anoxic zone freshwater microbial communities from boreal shield lake in IISD Experimental Lakes Area, Ontario, Canada - Sep2016-L442-17m | ecosystem: Environmental > Aquatic > Freshwater... | reverse complement strand
ATTCTGGCCAAGTATTATGTACGGTTCATCCTCAGTGGATTTATCATATTTATTCTGATATCAGGACATTATGTTCATCCTCTGGGACTTTTTATTGGTCTTTCTGTTGTTGTCGCCAGCATCATGCTCGCCACGCTTCGTGAACTTAAAAATCTTTTTTTCAAGGAGGCAATGTAAGGTGGAACATCCATATCTATTTTTTGTCAAGTTATTCGAGGCCATTGGCCTGGGACATTTTGCTCATGCCTATCCCCATGTAGTCTATTCATGGGTTGTCATGACGCTCCTGGTCGTCTTTGGTGCGTTGGGAACAAAGAGTATCAGCCTGATTCCTTCAAAGGGGCAGAATTTCTTTGAATTAGTCATCTCCGGAATTGAAGAATTCATGGTGGATGTCACCGGAGAGGAAGGGCGCTGGTTATTGCCGCTGGCCGCCACAATTTTCATCTATATTTTTTCCTCGAATCTGATTGGACTGGTGCCGGGCTTTTTCCCCCCAACCGCCAGCCTGAATACCACGGCATCCTGTGCGCTTACGGTTGTCATCTTTACCCACATTATCGGGATCAAATACCACGGCATCAAGTATATCAAACATTTTTGTGGTCCCGTATGGTGGATGATTCCGATTATTTTCCCCATAGAAGTCATCGGTCACCTTGCCAGAATTCTGTCCCTTTCCTTCCGTCTTTTTGGAAACATGATGGGGCATGAGCTGGTTTTGGGCATCTTGTTCGTCCTTGCTGGCGCCTTCTTCGCTCCGCTGCCCATCATGGCGCTGGGTATTTTCGTAGCGCTGGTTCAGGCATTTGTTTTCTTTCTGCTTTCAATCATGTATTTCACTGGCGCCATGGAACATGCGCATTGATCCGAAGGCTCAACAGAAGACAGTCTCTTTTATCAAAGAGTACGCATTCCCGCGCTGAATCGTGGGAATGAGTTTTTTTATTCGTGTTCATTCGTAGCTAAAAAATCTTTGTACGATAAAGTTTTCACCAGCTTTGGGATAACGGAAGAAGCCCAAATGTATTCACATCATTAACCAGAAGGAGAAATAAAGTATGGAAGCACAAGCATTACAGTTTTTCATCGCATGCGTAACGGCAGCAGGTTTTGGTATTGCAGTAGCAGCATTTGGTTGCGGTATTGCACAGGGTCTTGGATTAAAAGCCGCAGTTGAAGGTATTGCACGAAATCCCGAATCTTCCGGCAAAGTTACCGTTACCCTGTTGATCGGTCTGGCCATGATCGAGTCTCTTTGTATTTATGCACTCGTAATTGCGCTGATCCTCATTTATGCACATCCGCAGGCAGCAGCAATCGCCAAACTGTTCGGCAAATAATCTTTAAGTAACAAAGTTTCAAAAGAAAAGGGGTGATGTTCCAACAAATTGGGATATCGCCCCTTTTCTTTTACATGTTATACTGTCAACGGTCATAATCCTAACTTTTGAACCCCCACCACAACCCTCCCCCGCTGGGAGAGGGAGCATAAGGAAAGTGCAGGTTATGCCCCCTTCGCAGTATACTTCCAGTCTGCTTTTCACACACGAATGTCCAGTGTGCGTCCCTTTGCCTGTTTCGGAGCGGATTCTTCGCCGGAACTTGATCTACCCTCTGCTTTGGTTATCGTCGTAGTAGTGCCACCCTCCACATAGAATCGCCCACACTCGGAACAGGCTGCATAGTGAATGGCGACACTCTGCGCCACCACCCTCCGTCCTTCCTTACCTGCCCGAACCTGCTCGTGACCAACATGCTCCTGCTCATGGGCGCGGACCAGGCTTTCCGCAGATCCAGGTGAAACACGAGTTGGCGTCTGAAAAGACACAGAGGAATCGTTGGATACATCCTTATACTTCCGATTATCACATTTTTGGCATTCCTTTGTTCCATCAACCTTATTCTTATCGGACACCCCAGACCGGGTCGCTGCCCCGCTACCCTGAATTGGATCGCCGTCCTGTCGTTGTCGGGAAAGGGCCATCGCCTCAGGACTGATGGTAAGAACATCGCCTGGAGAACCTGGCGACTTCGCAGTAGAAAATGCCGAAGGCTGAGCAGGCGGCAACTGTTGCTGCGGCTGCACAGCCTGTGGTGACCCTTGTATGATGCCTTCAATTGCCATAATAAAATCTCCCAATATGGAATATCAGCGGTAGGGGCCGTGGGGAGGATTACACCACCAGGTTCAAATGCTGGATGGTTTTTATGCCTCCGCCCTCATCAGCATAGATACCGGTCGCTGCAACCTGTCCCTTCAGTTGGTTGTTGCTGTCTGTAAGATCAAATTGAGTGCTGACATTGGATAGATAAATCGCACCTACGTTCTTTTCCTTAAGACTGCTTAGTTGATCCACCCCCAATTCATTTTTGGTCCAGACAGACAACTGGTTATAGATAGAATCATTTTCGTCTATCCAGTTATTATTATCTTCGTCATATTTGGCAAGCTCTGAAAACCCGTCTCCTGTTCTGGGACCGAAAAGCTCGCTTCCATCATTGACGACTCCGTCTTTGTTCTTATCCAGCACCAGAAAGCCACTGCCGGGTTGCAGAAAGGAAATATTATCCTTTGTTCCATCGATATTCAGGTCGAAAGCGAACTTGGCATCCGTTAGTTCAGCAGCAGAACCATTGAAATTAATTACCAGCGGGTCCTTTTGGACGGCATCTCCCGCTCTTAATGACACGCTGCTTTCCTGGTAAAATTCCTGTTTCATCTCAAGATTAACAGCGAAGTTGATCTCCCGGCCATCGCTTGTCTTGATTATTCCCTGAGCTGAAAATGAAGTTGACTCAATCCTGGAGTATGATTCTTTAGAGTCATACTCAATGCCCCACCCCTGCTGCGCCCCTTGCGCCACTGATGTCTGATTATCTGCTGATTGTTCAGGCGTGTTACTGTAGGTTTGGGCGCTTTCACTACTGGTACTCGAATAGCTATGTATATTAATACTTCTTCCGATCATATTCTCGACGAGAAGTTTCAACATGGATACCTGATTTTCCGTCCCACCAGATGATCCGCCATTATCGCAAGCGCTGCATGTTTTCACTGCGCTGCGGTCCAATCCCGAAGGCTGTTGCTGATTTGAAAGCGTTACTTTGTCTGCAATCACCCCTTGCCCCTGATTGGCCGCAGCCGTTACCCTGTTAGAATTTGCGTTTAAAAGCGTTTCGGGTCTTTTCCCCGTCCAAGCCAATAATGTCTCAGATTTTTCACGAGTCTCCAATAATGACCGGCTTGATGCCATTTGTATATCTGATGACGCGATTTTCATAAATTTCCTCCCGCAGTTGAGTTCTCCCCCGAATATCAAAAAGCAATACATATTGGATATCGGCATCTTTCCGGAGAACTTGAGTCAAAAATATTAACATCCGACCAGGCCAAGATGTGGGCTGATGAAAATTGCCATATATTTTGGTGAAAACCTGATCCCATTTTTGTTTCGCTTATCCTCCTGGGATCGCCGCACCCCAGTGCGGCCCACTCCGCTTTTGTCGTCATAATTGCCGCACTGGGGTGCGGCGATCCCAGAGGCGATTTGCCGCTCATTTTCATCAGCCCAGCCAAGATGTCCGGTGATCAGACTGGAGCTGATTGAGTAGGATTTTTTGCTGCAATAATATTACTAAAGTTTTTTTTGATTTTGCCGATGTTAAGTGATTAATGAGTTTGCAGAAAAATATGATTTCATTTCATTATTTCATTTGCACAAAAGGAGGTATTATGAAAAAGGGAATTTATGTATTTGGGCTGTTGGTTTTCCTGGTTATTTATTGCAACCATGATGTATTGGCTGCTGCGGTGAACGGCGTAACATTGACAATAAGTCCCACAACCAGCGCAACGGCCAACAAAATTTATTACCAAGGAGCAACATCGAAGCAAACTGTAACCTTACCCTGGAAAGAAAAAGCAGTGTATAGTGCTGATGAAGAATGTAAAATTACAGTCACCACCAAGGTTAAGGGTGATCTCATCGTAAAAGTTGATTCTGTCTCAGCTACCACTACTGGGGGTGCGTTGAGTGTTTCAAGCACCTGGTTGAAATATAATGCTGGTAAAACTGACATAGAATATATCGCAAATGGAGGAACGCCATCAGGCAGTGGTAGTAGCCCTATTAATAAGCTTGACCTGGAAACCTTGTGCCTGGAAACCGATCTTACGGCAAAAACAATTACCTTGGATACTTTGTTGCTATCAAAACCTTACTCGCTCACGTACAATATCGTTACTGCCATCCTTGTGGATCACGCTGAAGTCGACCATCCACAAGTTTTGGGTGTTGATATTCAGTCAGTTTTCTTTAATTATATCGATACGACTGCTGATAACTGGTACGATGTCACACCGATCTGGTTAACTTTCATTCAAGCAGCTCCAGAATGATTAATGGTTCCGTGATATTTATTCGATATTCGGAAGAGAATTTGTCATTTTCAATTCATGTCACGCCCCGTTATGTGATTTCCAATAAAGAATATACGGCCATGATCATCGTTTCGGCCAGTTGGGTTTATTTCGTAGGGGCGAATCTTGTATTCGCCCTTTCGGTAGGGCGAATACAAGATTCGCCCCTACTATTGCCTGATGGCGGCGATACACGGATAAATGTCTGACCGAAACGATGATCAATGCATAGAAAAAATCTGAATCAGACAATGGGGTATTCTTTGTTGGAAATCACCTTATCAAGAGACCAGGAGTTTTTTCATGGCAGGACATCCCAACAGCTTTGGCACCCGGTCCATATTGACAACCGATGAGCGCCCATTAACCTACTACAGCCTGAACCTCCTGGAACGAGCTGGCTTTTCGGGCATCGACCGACTTCCTTACAGCATTCGAATTCTTCTGGAAAACCTGTTGCGGCATGAAGACGGTGTCCTGGTCACCTCCCGTGATATCGAGAAAATGGCATTGTGGGGACATGCCGGCGAATCTGCCGGTGAAGTACCGTTCATGCCGGCAAGAGTGCTGCTTCAGGACTTCACCGGAGTGCCTGCGATTGTGGATATGGCAGCCATGCGTGATGCGGCTCAACGGCTTTATGGAAGCTCTTCAAAAATCAATCCGCTGATACCTGCCGAACTTGTGATTGATCATTCGGTTCAGGTGGATGTTTATGGATACCCAGAGGCTGTCGCCCGGAACACTGAATTCGACTATCTGCGAAACTCCGAACGTTATGCATTTCTGCGCTGGGGGCAAAAGAGCTTTCGCAATTTCAGCGTTGTACCTCCTTCCACCGGCATCTGCCATCAGGTCAATCTGGAATATCTGGCCAGAGGGGTCTGCGTAGGGGACAGTCCATTGGGACCGGTGGCTTATCCGGACACGGTTGTCGGGTTGGATTCTCACACCACCATGATCAATGGCATGGGAGTTCTGGGCTGGGGAGTTGGCGGCATTGAAGCAGAGGCTGTAATGCTGGGAAGGCCATATTATTTGGTGACTCCTCAGGTGATTGGTTTTTACCTGGAGGGAAGTCCCGCCAGAGGAACCACGGCAACCGACCTGGTTCTGACGATTACACAGTTGCTGCGGGAAAAAGGCGTGGTGGGAAAATTCGTTGAGTTTTTCGGCCCCGGCATCCTTGAACTTAGCATTGAGGACCGAGCTACCATTGCCAACATGGCGCCTGAATATGGCGCAACCATGGGCTTTTTCCCCGTAGATGAAAAAACCCTTCACTACCTTCGCTTGACCGGAAGACTTGAAACTACACTCCGCCTTGTCGAAGATTACTGCAAAACCCAGGGCCTTTTTCGGACTGAAACCTCGCCGGTTCCGGTTTACAGCGATACCCTAAGCCTGAATCTGGACAGCATTGAGCCATGTCTGGCCGGTCCTAAACGCCCCCAAGATCGGGTGCTTCTCAAAGAAATGAAATCAGTTTTCGATAAATTTCTTCTGGAGTCATGTGGTGCGAAGCCAGGACATCCTGGGATGGCGGCATCATGGGAACATGAAGGCGGCAGTCCGTCCACAGAAGAACCCGATGAAACAAGCGATGCAGCCTGTACAATTGTGCAGAAAAAAGGCATTGAAATCATCATTGACGGCATCCCTGTTGAAATCAATAATGGGGCGGTGGTGATCGCCGCCATAACGAGCTGCACCAACACATCCAACCCGTCCGTCCTGATGGCGGCAGGACTTCTGGCAAAACGGGCGGTGGAACTTGGGCTGTCTGTCAAGCCATGGGTCAAAACCAGTCTGGCGCCTGGCTCTAAAGTCGCCGTGGATTACCTGGCATCCGCCGGACTGCTGCCGTACCTTGAACGCCTTAATTTTCACCCGGTCGCCTTCGGATGCACGACATGTATTGGCAACAGCGGGCCGCTTGGCGATTCCATTTCACAGGCAATCAAGGATCATGATCTGATCGTGGCCTCGGTGCTGAGCGGAAACCGCAATTTCGAGGGCAGAATCAATCCCCTTACCCTGATCAATTACCTGGCATCACCTCCACTTGTCGTTGCATACTCCATTGCCGGAACTATAAATATCCAATTTGAAACCGAACCCCTGGGTTGGACCAGCGATGGAAGCCCTGTCTATCTCAAGGATATCTGGCCTTCACCCGAAGAAGTTCAAGAAATGGTTACAGCCTTCAACACCCCGGACCGCTATCGAAACGCCTATACCGCAGTTTTTGACGGAGACGCAAAATGGCAGTCTCTGCCCACTCCGGAACATTCCCTTTATCCCTGGGATGAGATATCAACCTATATCAAGGAGCCGCCATTTTTCAGCCACACCACTCGCGAAATTGAACCCATCCGAGACATCAAGGGTGCAAGAGTTTTGGCTCTGCTGGCAGACAGCGTCACGACAGATCACATTTCTCCGGCAGGCGCCATTCCAATCAACAGCCCTGCTGGAAAATATCTGATTCAGCAGAACGTATCGCCGCCGGATTTTAATTCCTACGGCGCCAGGCGCGGCAACCACGAGGTTATGATGCGGGGAACATTTGCCAATATCAGGCTGAAAAACAGGCTGGTTCCGGGAGTGGACGGCGGATGGACGTTGTGGCTGCCAAATGGTGAAAAAATGACAATTTACGATGCAGCCATGAAATACCGGGAAATGGGTACTCCGCTGATCGTTCTGGCTGGGAAAGAATACGGCACTGGTAGTTCAAGGGACTGGGCAGCCAAGGGAACCCTGCTTCTGGGAATCAGGGCCGTTGTTGCGGAAAGTTTTGAGCGTATTCACCGAAGCAATCTGGTCTGCATGGGGGTTCTACCACTTCAGTTCAAACCCGGCGAGAGCCACGAATCCCTTGGCCTGGATGGAACCGAAACCTACCAGATCACGGGAATTGCATCGGATATTTCCCCAGGCAAAGAGTTGCCGGTCACTGCAGAACACCCTGATGGCGCCCAAATCCGGTTCCATGTCATTGCCCGGCTGGATTCTCCGGTTGAAGTCACCTACTTTCAGCATGGCGGCATTCTTAATTATGTACTTCGCAGCATGGCATGATAGACCCTGTTAACCCCATTCACGGTCAACAGCCATAACTTTCTTGCCAGTACCTCATAAAAAGAGCTGGCTGTGAATGGAATAACCTTATGCGATCATGTTGATCAGGGTGCCACGCATTTCAAGACTGGTTTCAATCATCCTCAGATTTGCATTGTAAGCATGCTGTGTAGGGATCAATTGAGTCATATCTTTCACCATATCCACATTCGACATTTCTTCTACACCATTCTCAGCCGATTCGCTCGGAATCATGGGGCCTTGTGAATTGTTCTTTACAACATTGACTTTTACGGTTTGCCCCTGGCCGCTTTCGATTACAGCACTGCTGCTTTTATATCCATTGGTATTGACATTGGCCAAGTTGTTAGCCGTGACATTCATCTGGGAAGTAAACGCATTGAGTGCAGAAAGATTGTTTCCTATATTCATATTACCTCCTGGTACATTGACTGTTTCCACCGTTTGCGCATCTGCCTATGAATAAAACTAATCAAAACTCGAGCCCCGGAAGTGATTTCCAGGAAACGGTTAAAACCATAATCTGATTAAACCGTAACAAAAAATGCCAAATATTTAATATATTTTGTCAATTATCGATCATAATGTTCGATTGACACCTGATCATATTAACTGGCTTTGACATCAAGTTCAATATATCCGATTCGATATCTGCTTTTTCTTCATAGCCGGCGTATATGCCCCAAAGTTCAGACTCCAACCTTGGTATCTTGGCTTCTGCCTTGTTTCTTATGCCGTAACTTCCGCCGAAGATATACAGTGAACGTGCATAATCTTGCGTTCGTAGAGCCGGCATCCTGCCTGCGCTTTCCTGTCTTTTGAAACCCACCAAATGCGATAAGTCACCATTCCTCTTATCGTGTGTTCTGATAGAATGCAGGATTTGTGCCACTGATCATATACTGCAAACGGGCATAATTTTTTCATTTTTGGACCCCCACCCAACCATCCCCCGCTGGGAGAGGGAGCATAAGGAAAGTGCAGATTATGCCCGTTCGCAGTATAGATTAGCTCGGGATAGCCGATTTATCATCGGCGATTACGATCTTGTGGCCTGAAAACTCTCTGCAACACAATTAAAAGCAAACTCAGTTGGATGCCATGAAAAAAGAGTTTGTACTTGTTGAAGCAACGAAAAATGTCTGTAACAATGAAATATTATATTGATTTATTAATTTAACTCTTATAATACAGCGATCAATATGCTTTCATTAGAGAGTTTGCAACTACAAAAAAACAAAGGAGGATATTTTACCATGTCAATCACACTCGACAATAAGGCCGTAAATGTTTTTAAGTCATACGATGAGATGGCCATAGCCTGCTCTAAAGACATTGAAGATCATAAGACACTTCTCAAGGCTATTGAGGCTATGATAGCTCAGAAACAAAGACAACTCCAGGACATTAAGGATAAAACCGTTGATTTGGTAAAAGCATCTCTTGATGTTATACCATCCCTGGATATCCCTGTGAATCAACAGTCTGAGAATTTAAATTATGCAGGGATAGTTGAGGAAGCTTTAGTTCCAGAAAAGGAAGTTGAAGAAGAAGCAGCAGTGGCAGTAGCAGTGGAGGAGCCATCTCAAGCGACAACTCCACCCATTCAAGTTCAAAAGCCCAGACCCGCTAACCGCAGGAAACCTGCTGGAAAAGGCAAAGTGAAGAGGACGGACAAATCTAAAAAGCCTGCCGTTCAATCCAAAAATATTACTCAAGATAAATATACCGACGACATCACGGAACTCAGATGCCTGCACCACCCTGAATCCCCCGTAATGGATGTAGGCAGGCAATTGTGTTCTTCTTGCAAATGGAAACTTATAAACAATGGTCTGAAAAATTATGACAAAGAACCTGAAGTGATTTCATATCTAAGGGGAGAGATCACAGCGGCCCCTGATATGGGTCAGGCAATGTGTCCAATTCACCAGTCGGTTCCATCATACAACCAGAAAACTGGTTTATGTAAAGCCTGCCAAAAGAAAGCTAAAGAACTTGGGGTTGAGAATCGCCATCTTACGGAAAAAGAGCTGAAGGCAATCAGGTGAACATAATGAACCTTTTGGAACCGGTTTATGTGAACAGGCTTCTGCCGGAATAACGGAAAAGTCGGTTTTATGATGAACCTTTTGGAACCGGTTTATGTGAATAGGCTTCTGCCGGAATAACGGAAAAGCTCGTTTTATCCGGCAGTTTCCAGTACATCGCAATGGCGGATGTGCCTATGCGCTGGAAATACTTAATCATGAGGGGGTACCAACCCGGTTTTTGAATATCCAGGATAACATCGTTTGAAAAATGATCAGTATGGATACCCGGATGATAGACAATTCTTTTGTCACAAATCCAGACACAGATTCCGTCATTTGATTTAGTCTTCAGGGTATATTTTCCGGGTTCGGAAAATTTCAAAAAACCATTCATTTGAATTCCGATGCCCTGGCTGACACCGCTGTCGAAGACCATATCCTTTTTGCCAAATTCATGATCAAGAAAAAGGATGGGTTCGCCCACTTTTTCCGTCGTCGTTTTAATATCCAATTTTGGCATTTCATCTACAGATTTGAAGAGTTTATAGATGTAAATTGGCAAAAGACCCGGTTTGAGTGCTGAATCATCAGACAGCTCTTTTTCCGGGGCAAGACCTGTTACCTCAACCGGTTTAGCTATCGCCTGTCCCGTTCCTAATGAAAGCAAGATCAACAAGCTTATCCATTTAATTTTTCCCTGAAGTTTCATGAATTCTCCTTATGATAAATTGCTATTTTTGGCATGAACAATGAAATTATACCGCCGAAAAATCGGAAGCCTCCTCATCATTATCTCGTTTAATATGGACCATTTTTCCTCAAAAGTCACTTGAAAAATGATACATTTAAGGAATTTTCCATGGAATTCAGCATTCTGCAAACAGGGACATTGATTTTTTTTGCCAGGGTTTGTGATGTTTCCCTGCAATGCCGGATGATCTCTGTTTAAGAAGTGAACCCGGTTTTTTCCAAATCGGTTAATGACAGATGTTCGGTTGTATGCTATGGAAGATAAGCCTTTCACTGTTAGATAGGGGGCAGGTCAGGTAGGGGCGAATCTTGTATTCGTCCTTTCGATAGGCGAATACAAGATTCGCCCCTACCGATACCTCCCCTGATACCTTAGGTGATTCGCGACAAAGAATATACCATCAATAAAGCAAAAATTTAGGGCTGGAAGGCCAACTGCCTGATCCATGATAGCCCAGAGCATCGCCCTGGGTACATGGTATTATTTTTTAATTTTCAGCCCTGAAGGGACGGGCCTAAATCCCACTCATACCGTTTGTTGTATCTGTTCCAGTGACCCAGTTAGGTTGCCCCTTCAGGGCTCAATATATGGTTGTATGCCAACCCAGGGCGATGCCCTGGGCTGACATAATACGCCCCTTTGGAGCTAAACGAGCCAAATATATCGGGGTATTCTTTGTTGGAAATCACCTTTCTTACGAGACCTGTATTCATGAAAATCGCATATTTTGACTGCTTTGCCGGCGCCAGCGGCGACATGATTCTGGGGGCGCTGGTGGATGCCGGACTTGATCCTGATCTGCTAAACTTCGAATTGGCAAAGCTTCATCTGTACCACTGGAGCCTCAGCTTCAAACCGGTGATCAAAAGAGGACTTGGCGGATGCCAGGCTGTCGTTAACATCGACACACAAATTCATCATAAGCACAGGAGCCTCCACGATATCTGTAGTCTGATTGAGGCCAGTGAGCTCTCTCAGAACATCCGGCAAAAAAGCGTGGCGATATTCACCCGGCTGGCCCTGGCGGAAGCCAGGGTTCACCGGACTGCTGTTGAAGCAGTACATTTTCACGAAGTCGGGGCAGTTGATGCCATCATTGATGTGGTGGGAGCGGTTTCAGGGTTGTCGCTGCTGGGGATTGATGCCGTCTATTGCTCCGCCCTTCATCTGGGTTCGGGAACCGTTACTTGCGCACATGGCATTTTACCGGTACCTGCACCGGCCACGCTTGAGCTCGTCAAAGGTATCCCCGTCTATGCCACGGGAATTCAGGGAGAGCTGCTAACTCCGACCGGAGCCGCCATCCTGACGACTCTGACCAAAGGAGTCGGACCCATGCCGGCGCTGACGGTCGAGAAATCCGGATACGGTTCCGGCATGGCTGATCCCGAAATTCCCAATCTGCTTCGGATTGTTATCGGCCATACAGCTTCGGACATTAATGACTGCGATATGGATCAGGTAGCGGTCCTTGAAACCGCCATAGATGATATGAATCCGCAGATATATGATTATGTGATGCAGCAAGCCTTGGGCCTGGGAGCCCTGGATATCTTCCTAAAACCTGTTCAGATGAAAAAAAATCGGCCAGGCATCCTGTTGACCCTGATGTGCAGGCCCGGTGATCTCCACCGGTTTTCCCGGTTTCTCCTGAAAGAAACCACATCCATTGGACTGCGATGGCGTTTTGAAAACCGGATCATAACTAAAAGGGAAATCCGGGAAATATCGACTTCCCTTGGAACTGTCCGGGTAAAGACAGCAAGGATTCAGGATGACATCATCCATCAATCACCGGAATTCGAGGACTGTAAAAAAATTGCTTTATTGCAGAACATCCCTTTAAAAAAGGTCATTGCCAGGGTTTGTCGAGAGATTTCCCCACACTACAAAATTGATTCCAGCACACCAGACGACGCGCATGAAGCAATTTTATTATAAGCCGGCATTTCCTCCGAAACCCGCGTTCACCATCGGCGATGGACTGATTCTGCTGGGGCTTGCAGCGATTCTTTATGGCGGCATCCGGCTTGCGTTTGACGCTCCTTCAGTTGTTTCCGGCCCGGAGATTTCCCTGTCTCCGAGCGCACTTCCCTGGTATGCCC
>Ga0194058_10001298_pt1 | contig 12470 bp, 12 predicted proteins | sample SepL4417m_MetaG_FD_155490 | JGI IMG/M metagenome (GOLD analysis project Ga0194058, IMG submission 155490) | Anoxic zone freshwater microbial communities from boreal shield lake in IISD Experimental Lakes Area, Ontario, Canada - Sep2016-L442-17m | ecosystem: Environmental > Aquatic > Freshwater... | reverse complement strand
GACTACCCACAACACACGCCTGAACACCTTGGCTCCCCTCGCAACTCACTGAGGGATCTACGCTAACCCGCGCTGTGTCCTCATGACGCCCGACGCGCCCGTACGGGTGTGTCAGGAGCGCGTAAGCGTCGCGACGCTTGAGAGAAGTCGGTCTACATCGTCTCCGGTGGTGTATCGCACAACGCCGGCTCTCACGGCACCACCACCAGCTCGCAGCCCCATGGCGTCAATCAGTTCGCACGCATAATTGTCGCCACTCCACACAGCGATGTGGTCGTTGGCGAGGGCCGCCGCAACAGCATCTGGCGCAAGTCCGGCCACCGTGAAGATCACCGTGGGCGCGCGGTCGGGGGTTACCGACGGACCATGCACCGTGACTGCAGGAATGTCGTGCAGCCCCTCCTGCAGTCGGGCAAGTAGTTGCGTCTCGCTCGCTGAAATGTCGGCGATCGACGACTCGAGCATGAACTCCGCTGCCGCGGCCACTCCCGCGAGCAATTCAATTTGCGGTGTGCCGGTTTCCCATCGCGGCGGTCCGACGTAGTCGGCGGGTCGCACGCGATACGGCTCAACGGATGTCAAGAGGTCGTTGCGCACGATGAGCGCTCCAGCATGGGGGCCGTACCACTTGTACGGCGACGTGCTCAGCACATCAATACCTAGATCCGCCGCATTGGTGGGCAGATGCGGTACGCGGGCCACGCCATCGACCAGAATCCGCGCGCCATACTCGTGCGCGATCGCGGTAGCGCGCGCGAGGTCGGGTGCGTGACCGGTCAGATTGGAAGCACCGCAGATAGCCACCCATTTGGTGCGGCCGTCACGACACAACTCAACCAACGGCTCGACATCGAGAGTCCCGTCTACAGGGTCAACGGCCAGCATGTCGACGATGGCGCCGACGTCCTGTGCCGCCCTGACCCACGGAGTCACGTTGGAGTCGTGGTCGAGTTGAGTGCATACGATCCGGTCGCCCGCCTGCCACTGCCTCGACAACGCTCGCGTGAACGCGAACATCAGGTTCGTCGTGCTCGGTCCAAACACCACTTCGTGCGGTGCCGCCCCCACGAGTCGCGCGACAGCAGCTCGTGCGCCTTCGACGACAGCATCGCTGCTGCGACTGGCATCAAAGGCACCGCCGAGATTCGCAGGCGCCGGCGATGTCATGTAGTCAGCAATGGCAGCCGTCGAGGTGTCGACCGGCAAGGTGCCCGCTGGGCCGTCGAATCGGGCCCACCCATCGGACAGTCCGGGGAAGCGTGCGCCAACGTTGTGGCCTACAGGCAAAGTCGTCATCGTCGCATCTTGCCAGAACCCACCCCTCCCCCTTTTCGCATGGGGGGACATTAAGCACGCATAGACGCAGTTTTTCTCCCCCAACCTGCAGGGAGAGGGGTGAGCTAGGCCTAACTCAGCGGTCCGGAAGAGCGCACTTGCTCGACCGAATCAAGCGCGGTTCGAAGAGCCGAAATCCACTCATCCTCGTGGCGTCCTACGAGTCGAACACACCACGCGAGGGCTTCAGCACGCGAGCGTGCCACCCCAGCATCGACCAATGTGTCGAGCACGAGTCGTTCTGGCTGCCGCAGTCGTGTCATTGCTGGAACCGCGAGGTTGGCGAAGAGTTGCTGGCTCTCCCCCGCCGCCGCACCCCAGGCGATCGAACGGCCGTACCGTGCCTCTGCTTCCTGAGCGATCGCGATGCGAGCGTCGCGAGTCTCCTCACGGAACCGCTTGATACGCCCCGCTTCGGCGGCCGCACTATCGACCCCGGCGGGAATGTCATCAAGGGAGAGTCGGCCGATCACGGTGATTTCGTCTCGGTCGATGACGACGTCGGCCGCAGCAGTAAACCACTGCGCCGGAAGCCGTCCCGCTAGCCAGCCTTCTACCTCGGTCTGTGCCGCCGGCGGCGGGTCACTTTGCCGGTGCCGGTCATCAGGCCCGCGGCGCGGGCCACGTCCCCGGGCGTTGTCTTTTTCATCGGGTTTCATGTTTCCTCCTAATAATTACAACATTACATGTAATGCCAACAAGCACAATTCCATTCCCGCTCAACAAACATTTCCTGGGAGGAGACGCGTAACCTTCGTCCATGACGATTCGCCCCTCGGCAAACTCGGTTGCTGATGGTTGGTGGTGAATGTCACCCCTTGTGCGTACAGTCAGCGTCATGGGGGAACGCGTAGGAGGAAGGTTCACGAGCGACGGTGATGTGCCGCCGTGTCCGTTCGACGGGCACAGGGGCTCCCGGGTGCAGTCGTATGGGTCGCGCAAGCGCAAGGACGGCAAGTGGGTGAACCGCTACGCGTGCTTCCACAACGGGACGCGTCACACGTTCAGCGAGTGCTTCGACGCTGACCCGCTGCCGGTGTTCGCGCCGGTGAAGTGCCCCCAGGGTCATCGTGGGAAGGTCACGCGTTGGAGCTCGAACAACGCAGGGGGCGCGAGGCATCAGCGCTACAAGTGCGCCCCCACGGACGGGAACGCCACGCACACCTTCACGCTGACACTGCCGCGCCAGCGCGTAGAAGCTGACCCGAACTGGACGGACACTGACGCGGTGAAGAACCCGCATCGCGGCCCGGTCGCGTCAGGGCGCGGGCACGAGTTCACGATGCGCGTGGTGGCCGAAGGTCTGCAACAGCTCAGCCAGGGCGCGTCGTACGCGAGCGTCGGCAAGTGGGCCGCCGGCCAAAAGGCCCAACGCCAGCGCGAGAACGAGCCGGAGAAGCGTCGCAGCCAGCACTACTGGCAGACGGGAGCGACGTGGACCGAGGTGTACTCCCCGGTCCTGTGGGACGCGTGGCAGGAGACCCTTGTGCCGCTGGATGCGGCCGCCACCGCGAGCCCGCTGCCTCGTGTCCTGGTGGTGGACGATGTTCCGCTGTTCGGGGATGTGGAGGATGAGGAAGGAGACGCGTCCGCCGGGATGCTGTTCAGCGTCCTCGTCGCGATCGAGTACTTCCCGTCTCAGCGTGACCCGTCCGTGTACGACCATCGAGTGCGTCTCGTGCGTGCGTTCCCAAAGCACACCGCCGACGCGTACGAGCTGCTCGTGTACGAGTGCGGGTTCCTGCCCGATGTCATCGTGTCCGACAGTGCGCACGGCATCCTGTCGATGGTCAAGCGGCTTCGCGTGTACAGCCCGGACCTGGTGTGGGTGCCGTCCGCGTTCCATGTCATCCAGCAGCTGCGCCGGGCGATGCGCAAGATGACGAGCCCGCGCCTGCGGACGCCGTTCGTCCCCGGCGACCTGTTGGCACGGATGGAGAGCATGGCACTGCTGGCCGATGAGACGGCGTGGACGCAGTGGTGGACGGACCTGGACAGGCGCATGGACGCCCAGCGCGTGCCCGCGAACCTGCGTCCGACCAAGTGGCGCAAGGACTACGGAGACCAGGTGCTGGCCGCGCTGCGCTACCTGGCCACGCACCCGCAGGTCCCGCGTGGCAACGGCGCGGTGGAGGCGCAGATGCGCACCGAGGTCGGCCCGTTCTTCGCAGGCCGGTACAACTCGTTCGGCAACATCGAACGCGTCAACCGTGCCGCCGACCTGCTCACCCTGCGGCTCAACGGTCGTCTGGGCCGCGTCGCTGACGTCGAGAAGGTCCTGACGGACGCCGCCTTGCGTGGCGATGGCTGGATGCCGCCAGCACGTCAGGTCAACGACCCGGAGGGCTACCGCTCACTCCATCAGGCCGAAGTCCTCGCCGCGACGCTGACGCAGGCCCGCAAGGACGCACGCAAGCGCTGGGGCAAACGATGAGCGGCGTGTGGGACGGGGCTCGGGTCGTCGTCATCGACACGGAGACGACCGGGCTGCACGAACGTGCCCGCATCCTCTCGGTGGCCGTGTACTGCTTGGAGCACGGCGCGACCGTCGAGTCGTGGTCCACGCTCGTCAACCCTGGCGAGTTCGGCGCGACGAACATCCACGGACTGGACCCGAAGAAGCTCGCCCGCGCCAAGCCGTTCGCCGTTCACGCCGACCACCTGCGCGACCTGCTCACCATCGACTCCGGCACCGTGTATCTCGTCGCCCATAACATCGGCTTCGACGCGACACGCCTGGCGTACGAGTACTCCCTGCTCGGCCAAGAGCTTCCGCCCCTCGTCCTGCTCGACACCCTGGACCTGGCCCGTGCCGCCGGTTTCATCGTGCCGGGCCGCAACCTCGACGCCCTCGCCAGCGCCTTCGGGCTCGCCACGGTCGCCAAGCACGAAGCGAACGCTGACGCGCTCATCGTGCGCGAGGTCGTCCAGCGCTGCCTCGCCAAGCTCGACGCCGACGGCAGCCACGACCTGGCCTCGCTCGCCACCGACCCGAACGCGACACCCGCTGCACCCTCGGCTCCGCGACCGGCGCTCACTGCCGAGCACGCCGAACTGCACGACCTGTCGATGCGCACCGCGACCGAACGCGCTGCGGCCCTCGGTGGCTGCCTCGCCCTGTCGTGCCCCGACCTGCACAAGCGCATCGAGGACGGCATCACCGACCCAGCCAGCGCACGCGCCTGCTACCAGTGGGCACTCACCGCACTCGCGGACCCGACCCTGACGCGCTACCAGCGCGGGCTCCTCGCGTCCGGTGCCGCTCGTGCTCTGGCCGGTTGGCGCAACACCACAGCCAAGCCCAACCACTCTCTCCTGTTCACGAAGGCCGTCGCCGCCCTCGCCGCCTGCCCCGACTGGCAGCGATGCGACGACGCAGACCTGTGCGACTACTGCGCCGACGGCAAGCCCGAACGCTGCCGGTTCATCACCAGCCCCCGCCGCCTGCTCCGCGCCGCCGTCTACACGACCACGAACACGCTCCCGACCGGCAACGCAACCGCATACCTGACCGGCGACGCGAAGAGCCCGCTCACCGGCAAGTCCGGATGGGCACGCATCCACGCGGTCGCACCCGACGCTGCCGACGGGTTCGTCGTCACCCTCGCCCGCGACCTACGCCAGCACGGACGCACGGACCTCGCACGGCCCGCCACCGTCAAGCTGTGGAAGTCCGGCGTGCGCACGCCCTACCTGACCACCACCTACGCCGCCATAGTCGAGGACGACAAGGCGACCCGCGACAAGCTCACCGTGTTCCGCGAAGCCGAAGCCATCTGCATCGAAGGGCTCGCCGCCGCGACAAGCACCGACCGTGACGCTTGGAAGGACGTAGAGGGCCGGCTGGGAAGGCTACGTGGACGCATCAACGCCGCAACGAAGAAGCCACCTGCCGCCCCGTACAACACGCGCCCGGCACATCGCTCCCGGTTCGTTCGCCCGTAGCGCCAGCGTCAGTCCAAGTCGATGCGCCAACGGTACGAGATGCTGCCACCGATGCGCTCCGGTGTTGTGAACTCCTCAACCAGCACTCCGCCGTTGCGCTCGATGACCCGCTGCGACGCGACATTGTCAACATCGGTGACCAACTCCACCTCGGTCATGCCCTCATCACGAGCCAGGTCCAGCATCATCGCCAGCCCACGGGTCGCATACCCGCGCCCGCGCATCCACTCGACCGTCCCGTACCCGATGTGTCCAGGAACATCGTCAGGGAGGGTGCCGCCGGTCGCAGGCCAGCGAAGGTCGATGTTGCCGACGAACTGCTCGTCCCACATCCAGCGGAACAGGGCGGGCAACACCGGTGCGGTAGTTCCGTCGCCGAAGTACCGAACGCCGTGAGCTGAGCGGTCCGTCAACCGCTCCAGCACCGAGTCCGGGTCACTGTCCGCCAGTGCTAGGAGAGCGTCGGTGGACCCGAACAACACGCGGTCTCCGGACCAGCCGCGACGGACGGCGTCCACATAGCCGACCAGCAACTCCCGCGAGGGTATGAGTAGTTCCATCACGAGTCCGGGTTGAGAGTCTGGAACATGATGTGGTCCTGCCAACGGCCAGCGATGTTGAGGTAGGCCGGCGCGAGACCGAACCGCTCGAAGCCGTTGCGAGCCAGCACCGCCTGCGACGCAGCGTTGTGCACCAGCGTCTCCGCCTGCAGTCGATGAAGGCCAAGCTCCCCGAACGCCACCGCCTTGATGTGCGCGAGTGCCGCCGTCGCCAGGCCACGCCCGTTGCGGCCCGCACTGACCCAGTAGCCGACGCTGCACGACAGGAACGGACCACGGACGATGCCGTTCAGGGTGATGCGACCAGCCACATCGCCTGTCTCATCGAGGATGACGTGCGGCAGGGCAGTCCCGTCAGCGTGCCTGCCCAGAGCCGCCTCGATGTCGGCACCCTGCCCATCGACCGTGAAGAACTCCTCGGGCCGAATGGGGTCCCAGGGCGCCATGAACTGGCGGTTGCGCGTCACCAAGTCCGCAAGCGTCTGCGCATCCTCGGCGCGAATGAGACGCGAGGGCGCTACTTCAGTGATGGGGACGGATGACTTCACGAACCTGATGGTGCCGGAAGCCGTGACTTCAGCAGGCGCAGACACGCGGGCGTCGCATCCCCGACTTCAGGCCGTAGTTCTGCAAGCCTTTGTGCAGCGCATTTGTTGCGTTCGCAGGGCGTGAGCTGTGTGCGGCGCACGGGCTCGGAGCGCTTCGCCGCCAACCATCAGCAACCGAGTTTGCCGAGGGGGGGTTGGCCTTTGAGCCAGAACTGCTCCTTTACCGTCATCGGCACGCCGTGCAGCGGTCCGCGGAAGTGCCCGGCCGCAGCTTCGCTGTCGAGCGTCGACGCCTCCGCCAAAGCCTGGGATTCAAGCAGGAGCACCACGGCGTTCAGGGAACCATTCAGTTCCTTGATCCGGCGCAGGTGAGCCTCGACGACTTCGGTCGACGTTGTCTCCCGGTCTCTGATCCGGCGAGCGAGTTCTGTCGCGGACTCAAGCATGCTGTCTCCTCCATCGACGAGACGTCGCCGAACGGCAGACGGCGACAACCTCCGACCTAATTGCCGGACCACATCACGAGCGGGCCCGTGACGAGCGAGGCCCTCAGCGTGATGCTGTGGACGGTGATTCGGCGGTGATGCGGATGGCATCGAGTGTGGTCTGCATCTGCTCGCGCATGTCGAGGTGGTGCGGCATCGTGAGCCTGATGTAGGGGCGGAACCAGGCCTGCGGCTTCTTGACGATCTGCATCCGCTGGGTGAGCAGGGTGCCGGATCCGGCGGGTTCGAGGACGAAGCTCCAGTGCGTGGAGTCATCTGTGATCGGGCCACCCGGGATGGTGCGCCAGGTGAACTCGCGGTCTGGTGAGTCGACGAGCACCTCGCAGATCCGCGACCAACGGTTCACTCCCGAGCGGTTGCTCCCGCGGAACCGCGCCCCGACCCCTCGCCGGTCGTCGAGCCAGACCGCCGAGCGGCACTCCGGGCTCCAGTCACCGATGCGCTCGACGTCGGACACCAGCGCGTAGACGACAGACGGCGAGGCGTCCACCTGGACCGAGACCGACCGGGGCACCAGCCACGGGTCGCTCACTGCCGTCGTGACGTCCATGCGCCCTCCTCGAGTCACGTGTAGTATTGGCTACAGTGTTACAGTAGTCAAGTGTCGATCGCACCTCGCAGCTATGACAGTCCGCGACGTCGCGCTGCCGCCGAGAGGACCCGTCACCGGATCCTCCACACCGCGGGCAGACTCTTCAGTGAGGGCGGCTACGCCGGAACCTCGATCCGTGCCGTCGCCTCTGCCGCCGGCACGTCGCCGGAGAACATCTACCTCGTGTTCGGTACCAAGACCGCGCTGCTCGCGGCCTGGATCGACGTAGCCGTCGTCGGTGATCACGATCCGGTGCCGTTCGTCGACCGGGCTGAGGCACGGGCGCTCGCGGACCTTGCCACCTTCGAGGACCGCCTCGCTGCCGCGATGTCCATCACCACGGCCGTCAACGAACGAGTCGCAGCTCCGTTCGCGGTCCTCGACGCGGCCGCGCAGAGCGATCCCGATATCGCAGCGCTCGCATCCAGGCTGGAGGCGTCCCGCCGCCAGGACATCGCCCAGTTGTTGGGCGTCGTCCTCGGTGAGCTCCCCGTGCGAGAGGACTTGAGCCGAGCAGCGATCGACGACCTCGTCTGCGCCCTGGTCTCCGTCCATCTCTACCGGGCGCTGGTGCTCACTGCCGGCTGGTCAAGGCGGCGCTACGAACGCGAACTCGGGCGTCAGATCCGCCACGCGGTCCTACGCTTCGAGGTGTCACCAACGACGGCTCCTCCGCCGTGACTTCGCTCGACAGCGAGGCCAGCGTCAGACGGCGCATCAGTCGAACCGTCGTTCGTGCGACGGGCATGTTCGGCGGGCCGCACAAAGGTGCCAGGGGTCACTCTGAGACCGCTTCCGGATAGGTCGCCGCCGCGCCCCGTCGTCCGATAGCCGTCCACATCGGTCGCGATCGTCGCGCAGCTCGGCCGGTAGCCCCGGCGCGGGTCAATTCACTGCGTCGAGAGAAGGGCGATGCCGAACGCCAGGGAAACCAGGTAGACGGTGAACGGTGGCATGTCTCCGACGAGCAACAGAACGCCGACGAGCAGAACGGAGACGGTGGCGACACCCCAGCCCAGCGGTGCCGGGATCGGACCGCCCGCTGTCGTCGCGACTCCGATCGCAGCCAGCCCTGCGAATGCGACAACGATGAACGCCTGGAACAAGCCTCCGCTGAGCCGGTCGAAGGTCGCGACCCATGGATCGACTGTGCCGGTCTCCGCGAAGGTGCGGGCGACACTCGGCTGGACGGCGAGCCGGTAGACGAGCGACACCAGCCAGAGGACCGCTGCGATCGCGAACCCGGTGGCCCCAGCGATAGCAACTTCTCGAGGCCATCCCGCCGGCACAGATGCGGGCAGCAAGACCAGCCCCGCAGCTGTGAGAACCGTCCCCACGGCGAAGAGCACATTCGTGACGAGCCAGGCACGTGGGTGGCGGGCGACGATGCTCAGGAAGAGATCCTGCTGCGCAGTCCAGGCTCGCACCAGAAGAGGGTTTCCCGCTCCGACACAGAAGGTGATTGAGCCAACGACCAGGAGCCAACCGGTGACCTGCGATCCGCCCATCCGATACCGCCTCCGAGGGACATCCCGGCGTGGCGTCGCCGATAGACGCCATTGTGACTGCCCGCGGCGATGTTGGCCGGGTTCGTCGCATTCCCCCGCTTTGGCCCGGGCCTTTTCGGTGTGGCCGTAGGACGCACGCGGGCGGCCTCGGAGTACGTGAGGCTCCTGGGGTGGGTGTCAGGCCGGGACCTTGCCGGGGGTCGCGGCGACGTGACCGAGGTTGTGGAGGTCTTCGGTCAGGGCGTCAGCTCGGCCTCTGTGCTCCGGGACGGCAAGGGAGATCACCATGGCGTACCACCGGGCACACGCGACCACGGTGAAGGTCTGCGTGATGCGAGTTCCGCCGGGAGTCGGATCGAGGGTGTACGACCAATCCGTGCAGTCGTGTCCGAGTCCGCCGCGGGTTCGCCAGGTCAGCTGGCGGTTGGGCTCGGCGGCGGTGATCAGGCAGTGTCGCTTCCACCCGAAGACGCGTGCGTGCGATCGGCCTTGGAACCACGCGCCGGGTACGGCTTGGTCAGCGCCGTGGAGCCATCGTGCACCGACGGCCTCGTGGCTCCACTCACCGACTCGGGTCGGGTCGGCGAGCACGGTCCAGATTTGCTCGGGCGTCTCCGGGACCTCGACGCTGACGACTCCGTGGGTGGCGAGCGGGAATCGTCGACCGCGGTCGACACCGAATCCGGCCGGCTGAGGACCCCAGCGGCGGCGGGCCTGGCGGCGGTAGAGCGGGCCGATCCCGTGGACGAGCACGAATCGCTTCACCGGTGGGACGAGGGCCGTGACCAGCTCGGCCTCGTCGGGGGTGAGGCCATCGAGCAGCCAGTGACCGATGATGCCGAGCCTCAGCGGGGAGCGGCCATCGATGTTCTCCTCCTGGTCCTGGGCGTCCCACTCGCGTTGGCTGAGGCTCGCCGACACGACGGGCATCATCTCGTCCTCCTCGCGGCTCAGGTGCGGCAGCAGGCTGGCCTCGAGCAGGTCGATGGCCTCGACCACCGGCGCAGCGGGCCCGCCTGCACGCAGCGTCCCCGAGGCACGCTCCACGGCGTCCATCCCAGGAGCGATCGCCCGATGGTCGCGATCCATCTGGTCCAGCAGCGGTCCGGCGTCCGGGTTCGTGGCGCGGACGCGGGGCCAGAGGCCGCGGTCCTCACCCTCGTGGTGCTCGTGCAGGAACGCCATGAGCCACAACAGATGCTCGCCCACGGCGGTGCGTTGGGTCGGGGTCAGTGCGTCCTCGACAGCGAGAACTTCTCGGGCGCGAGCGAGGTCGCGCCGCAGCGCCCGGTGAACGATCCCCATGACTCGTGTGTCGGCCGGTGCATCCAGTGCGTCGGACATGTCGTCCTCCTCAGGACAGTCGTAGACGTGCAGGATCGGAGCGGTGAGAGGTGTCGAGGAGCGCCACGATGGAGTCGCTCACCCAGACCCGGTAGGCCGCGTCGGTCCAGCCGGCGTGGCGTGTCAGGAGCAGGTACACGTCGACGCTGAGCAGGGCCCAGAGGCCATCTGACTCCACGTCGGAGATCTGACGTTTCGCGACCAACGAGCCACCACGGCTGAACTCGAGCCGCCGCTGGTCATGCATCTGGCTCACCAGGGCAGCCAACGTCGCGTCGCTGGATGCTGCCTCGCGCATCGCCGGCAGCAGCGGTGCCTGCCGAGCGTTGATGCTGGCCACGAGGTCGGCGGCGGCTTGCGCACGTGCCGCCATGTCCCCTGTTGCCATGGCCAGGTAGGCGTCACGCTGAGCCAGCGGGATCGGCTCGTCGTCGCCCACGACGATCACGTCGATGACACGGTGGAGCAGTTCGGCCTTGGACGAGAAGTTCTTGTACACGGTCTCCACCGACACCCCGGCCGAGTCCGCCACATCACGCATGCCCGTGCCTGCCCAACCACGAACACCGAACAGTTGCGTGGCCGACTCTAGGATGCGCAGGCGCGTCGCCCTGGCCTGCTCCGCGCGCACCGCGGACCGGTACGGGCGAGTCCCTGCGTTGTCCATGAGGCGAAGGTAGGCGCTTCAGTCATTCGAGTCAAGAGCGTTCCACTGAAAAGTCGAGATCGCCATCAACGTCAGTCGCGGCCCGGCAACTGGAGTTCACGCGAGGGCAAGCTGCCCAAGCCCTTCTCGATCGGCGGGCACCAGCCGCACTGGCCGAGCCGAAGGGCGATACTGCTGGCTCAGAGAAGTCGTCCATTGCGCTCCGGGGGCGGCGCGAATCCTGGTGTGAACTGAGCGACTAGCTTGGCGAAGCCAAGTAGGTCTGGCTCGCTCCAGTAGGGTCCGACCACCTGCACTCCGACGGGCAATCCGTCATCCCCCAGCCCGAGGGGGATGTTGATTGCCGGGTGGCCGGTCGCGTTGAAGCAGGCGACAAACGGCCAGGTGTAGTTGATGTAGGGCATCGAATCAGTGTCACCTGGCAGCGGGGTGCCGATCTTGCATCGCTTGAACGCTGGGCCATAGCTCATTGGGCAGATCAGCAAGTCGTGGTCCTCGAAGTACCTCTCCCACTCACCGATCAGCGCTGATCGCACCGTCATCGTCTCGGCGTAGTTCGTGAATCCGGTCTTGAATCCTTGCCGGTACTCGTCCTGGAACTCGGCCATTTCGTTCATGAGTGTTCGGCGTATCTGGGTCCTCATCAGAGGTCGTATCGGGCGCGGCACTCCTTGGGTGATCACTTGTGGGAACAGGCGGGCGTAGAGGGCGAGCGAACGTCGATGCAGATCGGAGCCCGGGGCGGCGTTCACTGCCCGCAGACCGTGCTCCTCCAACGCGTGCACGAAGTCCTCGATGACGGACTGGACCTGTCGCCCCGTTGGGTACTCGGGCCATTGGTTCACCCAGGCGACCCGGAAGTCGGCTAGGGACCGGCGACCGGCGTCGTGCCATTCGATTCGTGCCACGGTCCGCTCGTTCTGGTGCGAACCGCGCAGGACGTGCCACGCTGTTTCGAGGTCCTCGGCCGTGCGTGCCATCGGGCCGGCGACGGCCATGTTCGAGATGTAGCCCCGTAGACCTTTGGGGATCGGGCCCATGCCGTGGGTGGGGATCGTGTTCTCCGTCGTCTTCAACCCGTAGACGCCGGTGAAGTTGGCCGGGACACGAATCGAGCCCCCGAAGTCGCCTCCGAGCTCGAGTGCGCTCATCCCCGTGGCCAAGGCAACTGCGGCGCCGCCACTGCTGCCGCCGGGGGTGCAGTTCAGGTTGTAGGGGTTTTTGCCTTCGGGGAAGAGCTGGCCCTGGACCTGGTAGTCGACCAAGTTCGCAGGGACGTTCGTCTTGCCCATGATGACCGCGCCGGCGGCGCGTAGCCGGGTGACGCAGAGGCTGTCGTCGGGTGCCACCCAGTTCTTGAACATCTTGGAGTTGAGCGTGGTTGGTTGGCCTTTGAGCCAGAACTGCTCCTTTACCGTCATCGGCACGCCGTGCAGCGGTCCGCGGAAGTGCCCGGCCGCAGCTT
>Ga0194058_10001296_pt1 | contig 12480 bp, 7 predicted proteins | sample SepL4417m_MetaG_FD_155490 | JGI IMG/M metagenome (GOLD analysis project Ga0194058, IMG submission 155490) | Anoxic zone freshwater microbial communities from boreal shield lake in IISD Experimental Lakes Area, Ontario, Canada - Sep2016-L442-17m | ecosystem: Environmental > Aquatic > Freshwater >... | reverse complement strand
CATGTGAGCTGGTGGGGGCGGCGGGCGGCGGCAAGGTTGGATTCTCCGCTGCGATTTTCCCGGGGCGGTTGCGGGAGGTGATCCGGCATGACCTGCAGGCAGGCGGTCAGCCGCTCGCGGGAATGGGATCTTGTGATCCTCTTGATTTCGGCGGCGGCCAACGCATCGCAGCGTTCATTTTCGTGGTGGCCGGAGTGGCCTTTGAGCCATTTCCAAGTGACGTGGTGGCGTCGGGTCTGGGCGTCGAGCTCCTGCCAGAGGTCGACATTTTTGACCGGCTGCCTGGCGAGCGTGAGCCATCCCCGGGCCTTCCATCTGTGGATCCACTCGGTGATCCCCTTGCGGAGGTATTGCGAGTCGGTGTGGACCGTCACGTCGCAGGGATCCTCCAAGCCAGCGAGTCCAGAGATCGCAGCGCGGAGCTCCATGCGGTTGTTGGTCGTCGCCGGCTCGCCGCCGGAAATCTCCCTCTCGCTGGCCTCGTAGCGCAGGATCGCAGCCCATCCGCCAGGGCCTGGATTTCCCAGGCATCCGCCGTCCGTGAAAATGGTGACCTTCGCCAGCGATCCGGCAGTCATTTCGATATCGGGCTGCCCTCGGCGCCCTGCGGCTCCGTCCCGGTGAGCTCCTTGTAGAACCGGCGCAGCGCGGCCTCGGCCGCAGCGGCAGGGGGAAGCGCTCCGAGCTCGGCCTGCACGGCATCGCCCGCAAGCCAGGCGCGGGCATTTTTCAGGGCGGCATCGGCCTGGAGGCTCGGGGCCCGGGGCAGGCGGCTGGCAGGCATGACCTTCGGGCCCCCGGGGAGGACGGGCGCCTGGGAGCTCGCGACGGGCAGGGTTTCCATCCCCCCGCCAAGCCAGCCCTGCAGGTCCGGCAGGATGTCCTCCGGGCTTTGAAACCTCTGCCAGGCGCGCTCATCGCGATCCGGGTCAATGGATTCGATGAACTCCTTGGCGAGGCCGAATGTCGGCGAGTTTGCGTGGATGAATTCCTTGCACCTGTCGCAGTGCATCTTGATTCGGCCCTTTGTTCCGGTGCTGTATTTTCTCGGTTCCATCAGGTTCGTTTGTCCTCCCGGCAGGTGGATTAGTCCATCCCTTTCTCCGGGCACCCCTGCGGATCCTGAGCGTCAGGCAGAAAACCCGGCCAGAGCATCCAGCAGCGCGCGCGCCTCGCCGACATTGAACTCCTCGGCCGCAGGGATCTCGATCGCCTTTCCATCCGTCCGCACAAACTCGAGGATCAGCGGGCGCCGGCCGGGAAAGCGCTTCACGGTTTCCAGGATCGTGGAGAGGTCGCCCTCCGTGACCTTTTCCCGCGCGATGCGCACGCGCACCGGCTTGACCGAGGCCTTCGGCTTGAGCGCGGCAAGCGCCCCGGCGGTGGCGCGCACGGAGTCGTCGCGGCGCGTGATCCGGGCGCTGACGGAAATCGCGGAGCCGGGGACGAGGATCTCGGCATTCTTTGTGAACGCCTCCTCCCAGACCGTGATCTCAATCGAGCCGGTGAAATCCTCCAGCACCAGCACCCCAAACGGCTTCCCGTCCTTTTTCGTAAATTTCTTTTCCACGCTCGCCAGCAGCCCGGCGAGCTTGAACGTGCCGGCCTCCTCGGCGAGCAGCACCTGCGCGATCGAGGAAAACTTTCCGGAGTCAAAGTGCCCGGCATACCGGTCGAGCGGATGGCCGCTCACGTAGTAGCCGAGGAGCTCCTTCTCGTAGGCGAGCATCTCGTGCTGCGGCCAGGGTTCAATTTTCCCGGAGGACGAGGATTTTCCGGATTTCAAGGCGGGCATCGCCAGGTCGCCGAAGAGCGAGACCTGCCCGCTCGCGCGATCCCGCTGGGCCGCCGCAGCTCCCGCCATCGCCGAATCGATCTCCTCAAAAAGCTGCGAACGAAATTTCCCGAAGCAGTCGAACGCCCCGCACTTGACAAGGCTCTCGACGATCCGGCGGTTCACCGTCCGGGAATCCAGCCTCGCGCAAAAGTTCTCGAGCGACTCGAAGGGGCCATTCTTTTCACGCTCGGCAATCGCCGTCTCCATCGCCCCCGAGCCGACGTTCTTGATCGAGCCAAGCCCGAACCGGATCGCGCTCGCATCGTCCTGCGGGGTGAATTTCAGGTCGCTCGCGTTGATGTCCGGCGGGCGGATCGCGATGTCCATCCGGCGGCACTCGCCGATGACCTCGGCCAGCCGCTCGACCGTGCCCGCATCGAAGCTCAGCATCGCCGCCATGAACTCGAGCGGATGCCGGGCTTTCAGGTAGGCGGTCTGATACGAAATCCAGCCGTAGGCCGCGCTGTGGCTCTTGTTGAACCCATACTCGGCAAATTTTGCGATAAACCCGAAGATCGCCTCGGCGACTTTCGGCGGGATTTTGTTGATCTTCCCGCACCCTTCGACAAAGCGCACGCGCTCCTTCTCCATCTTCGCCTTGTCCTTTTTCCCCATCGCGCGGCGGAGGAGGTCGGCGTCTCCGAGCGAGTATCCGGCGAGGACGCTGGCCGCCCGCTGGACCTGCTCCTGGTAAACGATAATCCCGTAGGTCTCCGCGCACACCTGCTCGAGCAGCGGGTGCAGGTGCTCGAATTTTTTGAGGCCTTTTTTTCGTTCGATGTATTCCGGGATGAACTGCATCGGCCCGGGCCGGTAGAGCGCACCGAGGGCGATGATGTCCTCGATCTCTTTGACGTCAAATGCCTTGCAGAACCCGGTGATCCCTCCGCTTTCCATCTGGAAAATTCCGAGCGTCTCGCCGCGGTTATAGATGCCGAACGTCGTCTGGTCGTCGGTCGGAATTTTTGCGAGGTCGAAAGCCGCATCCTTCTTGTGGATCAGCCGGACGGCCTCGTTCATGACCGTGAGCGTCTTGAGCCCGAGGAAGTCCATTTTGAGCATGCCCAGATCGGTGAGCGGGCCCATCGCATACTGGGTGACAACCTCATTTTCTTTTCCCCGGCAGAGCGGGATAAACTCGTCGAGCGGGCGGTCGCCGATGACGACTCCCGCAGCGTGGATGCCGGCGTTCCGGCTCAGCCCCTCCAGGACGGTCGCGTAGTCCCAGAGCTGGCGGACGGATGGCTCGTTCTCGATCGCGGCCTTGAGCTCGGGGTTCTTGTCGATCGCTCCGGCGACATGCTCGACCTCTCCGGTCGATGGGTTTTTCACGTCCCGGCCGGCGAGCGTGATGTTCAGCTCGTTCGGGATCATCTTTGCGATCCGGTCGCCGTCGCCGTAGCTCCACCCGAGAACGCGCCCGACATCGCGCACGACGCTCTTCGCGCCGAGCGTGCCAAACGTCACGATCTGCGAAACCGCCCGCTCGCCATATTTTTGCCGCACGTAGTCGATCACCTCGCCGCGCCGCTCCATGCAGAAGTCGACATCGATATCCGGCGGGCTGATCCGCTCGGGGTTCAGAAACCGCTCGAAGATCAGCCCGTAGCGGAGCGGGTCAATGTCCGTGATCTCGAGCACATACGCGATGAGCGACCCGGCGGCCGATCCTCGGCCAGGCCCGACCGGGATGCCCTTCCCTTTTGCGTGGGCGATGAAATCCCAGACGATGAGGAAGTAGCTGACGAACCCGGTCCGCTCGATGACCGACAGCTCGTGGGAGAGCCGGTCGAGGAGGACCTTGTCCGATTCCGCCCGCTCCCCAAAGCGCTTGCGCAGCCCATCGTAGCAAAGCTTGCGGAGATACTCCTCCCGGGTCGTCCCGGCGGGCGGCTCGTAGGCCGGGTATTTCGGCTGATCGAACTCCATCTCGAACCGGCACCGCTCGGCGATCGCAAGCGTGTTGTCGCATGCCTCCGGCAGCTCGGAGAAGATCGACCGCATCTCCTCGGCCGACTTGAAATAGAGCTCGGGGACATACCGCAGGCGCTTCTCGTCAAGAACCATCGAGCCGGTCCCGATGCAGATCAGGATGTCGTGCGCATCATGGTGCGAGCGCTCGAGAAAATGCACGTCGTTCGCCGCCACAAGCCCGAGGCCGAGCGATCGGCCGATCCTCACCAGCTCGGGGTTCGCGCGCCGCTGGGCCTCGATCCCGTGGTCGTGCAGCTCGATGAAAAAGCTGTCTTTTCCGAAGAGGTCGCGGTATCCGGCAGCGGCGGCTTCGGCGGCCTTGCTGCTGCCGTTTTGCAGGTGGACGTTGACCTCGCCCTTCAGGCATCCGCTGAGGGCGATGAGCCCCTTCGAGTGCTTTGCCAGGAGTTCCTTGTCGACCCGGGGCTTGTAGTAAAACCCTTCGAGATGGGCGGCGGTGACGAGCTTGACGAGGTTCTGGTAGCCGTCGCTGTCGGCGGCCAGGACGGTCAGGTGGAACGCCGACTCCTTCCCCGACGCCGCGCTCTTTTCCAGCATCGAGCCCGGGGCGACATAGAGCTCGCACCCGATAATCGGCTTCACCCCGGACCCCTTTTTTGACTGGTAAAACGGGACCGCCCCGTAAAGGTTCCCGTGGTCGGTCAGCGCCACCGCCGGCATCCCGAACTCCTTCGCCTTCCTGATCAGATCCTCCACCCGGACGGCCCCGTCGAGAAGCGAGTATTCCGAATGGCAATGGAGGTGGACGAATGACATGCTTGCATACTACGACAGTTCGGCCGGCCGTGTCGAACCCGCTAAAAAATCACTCGCCGGCCCACACCCACTTGCGAGGGATCGCCCGGAGAAGGTCGTCCAGCAGCTCCTCTCCTCCCCTCCAGTAGCTGGCGTCGCACCTCTGATACACCTGCGAGACGGCCGAGCCATTCACGTAGCGCCCATCCAGGAGGGCGTGGGATCCGAACACGCGCACGATGTGCTGGGGGACATGCGCCTCCACGGGCAGGACCTGCCCTGCCGATTCGACCAGGCCGTCCACCGGGCCCAGCCAGGACCATTGGGCCGTGGCGAGCCGCCCCAGGCGGCTGAACCTGCGATCCACATGCGTCTGGCCATCGGCACCTTCCGGCACGGCAACAAAGCTGACGCTCTGGAGGCGGGGGACTTGACCGGCCAGCACGAGGTGGCTGCCTGGCCGCCCCCAGGGGTCCTGCCCCGCAGATCTCACCGCGGGGAGCGCGCGGGCTGCCTGCATCCTCAGGCGCATGCGCAGCACCGCCGCCACCGGGTCGCGACCTTCGGCCATCCACCTTGCAACAGACGCGCCGCGCAGCGCCCCGGCAAACGACACCACAAGGCGGATCTTTTTTCGCTGCGAGGCAGGGAGCTCATCCGAGTAGCCGGCAAACCAGTGCATCCAGTCGAGCGCTCCCTTGGAAAAGCCGACGACGATCGCCCGCCCCACGCCGGGCAGCTCGCGCGCAAGGACCGCCTGGATCGCAGCCGAGTTCTCGGCGGTCGTGCCATGCATGGGAACGGGCACCAGAACGGCATGCCACCCTCCCGCCTTTAAAAACGCCTCGACCTGCTGGATGACGGGCTCGGAGCGCCCGGACTTCGTGTGGTATCCGAGCACAAGAAAAATGCCGGTCCGGGCTTTTTGCTTGCGGGTGAGTGCGGAGATCGAGTCCGGGAGGCGGAGGTCCTTGTCCGCATTCGTCCGAAGCACCCGCTTCTCGAGCGACCCGCCGTCGGCATCCCGCCGGATCAGCGCCTCGGACAGGCGGTCGCGCGCGGGCGGGATGCCCCCTTCCGCGCGCCACTCGCGGGCGGCCGCAACAAGGTCATTCCGGTTGGCCGGGCCAACCTGCGGACGGCATTGGCAGGCGGCCAAGGCAAGCCAAAGGACGAGGCAGGCCGCGGCGCGGCCAAGCAGCCGGAGGCCCCGGCAAAGCCTGCGGGAGCACAGGCGGGCAGCCGGATCGCTGTCAGGAGCGGCCCCATGCGCGCTCATCCGCGGCCCGCCCCTTCCCTTTGATGTCCCTTGTCGAACCACTCGAGGAATTTCTCGAGGGCGGCCTCGGATGTGAGGACCGGAAAGCCTCCGGCCTCCTGGACCGCCCGGGCGTCCCCGGCATCGAAGATCCTGGCCACGACCGGCACCGCCCCCGCGAAGCGCACGATTTTCACCACGTCAGCCGATCGCGGGAGCGAGGCCACGATGAGGCGGGCCTCTCGGGCGCCGGCGCGCTGGAGGAGCCTGGGATCGCTGCCGTCGCCGCGGAGGCAGGGGATGCGGCTGCGCTCGCAGCCGGCGATGACGCTGGCATCGTCGTCAATCACCAGCACATGGTGCCCCGCATCGCGCAGCTCCTTGACCACCCACATCCCGGAGCCTCCGAACCCGATGAGCACGGCGTGGTTCTGAAAACCGAAGAACCCGTCGCTCGTCTGGCGGCCCGGATGCCGGTGGAGGAGCTTCCACGTCACCAGGTCGGTGGCAAGGAATGGGGTCAGGATCATGGTGGTCGCGCAGGTCAGGGCAATCACCGAAAAACTTTCCATGCTGAGGTGGCCGCCGGCGACCCCGACGAGCCCGAGGACGAGGGAAAGCTCGCTGGTCTGAGCAAGCAGGAGCCCGCTCTCGATCGCGCTTCGCGAGGTGAGCCCCTGCCACTCGGCCAGCACGGTAACCACCAGGGGGGTGATCAGCAGCACGAGCAGGGAGAAGCCCACGGCCTGCACGACGATCCACGGTGAGGAGAAGACGACGAGCGCGCCGAGCGCCGCAAAAAAGATCGCCTGAAAAAACTCCGCCAGCGATCCGAGCAGCCCGCGCACGAGGCCGTTGATCGGAAAAACCGAGAGCACAAAACCCGCGAGGAACGCGCCTCCGACCATCGGGATTCCGAGCGCGTGCGCGGCGGCAAGGAACGCGAAGAGCAGGCCGAGAGAAATCATCAGCAGGGTCTCCTCGTCCGGCCGGATCGCCCGCTCGATCCACGGGAACACCCGCCAGTGGAGGAGCCCGGCCGCCGCCGCCAGGACGAGGAGGCCCGCCGAGCCCCGGAGCACCGCCGCCGCACCGCCGTCCAGGCGGCCGAGCACCACGATGACCAGGATCAGGATCAGGTCCTGGATGAGGAGCACGCCGGTCACCAGGCGGCCGAATGGCTCGAACATCTGCTGCCGGGATTTCAGCTGCCGCACGACAACAAGCGTCGAGCTCGCCGCCGTGGCAAACCCCATGTAGAGCCCCGGAACCGTGCCGAAACCCATCCACCGCGCCACCGCAAACGATGCCAGGCCGACAAGAGCAAACTGCCCGATCGCCACCCAGAGGACCGGCCTGGTCTGGCGCAAAAACCTCCGGGGATTCAGCTCGATGCCCGCCGTGAAAACTAGGAACGCGAGCCCGAAGTCCAGGATGAACTTCGACTCCTCCAGGGCCGGCGCAAGCCCGGTGAGCGAAACGCCGAAGCCGAGGACGAGCAGGAGCGGGATGGCCGGCAGACGGAACCTCTGAGAGAGCCCGTAGCCCAGGGCCGCAACCCCCAGGAGCACGGCCAGCGCATTCATGAGGGGCTCCCCCCGAGCAGCCCCTGCTCGCGCAGCAGCGCGGACTGGTATTTGACGGCATCCACTTTCGGAAGCATGAAGTAGGCGACGTCGTGGTCGAGGAGGTTTTCCATGACCGAGAGATCCACGGCGTGGATGCAGCATGGCACTCCAGCCTCCTTGCAGCGGTAGGCGAGCAGGTCGTTCGTGTCCTCGATTTGAAGGGCGCTCACCACGAGCCTCGCTCTGGCCAGCCCCTGCTCCTCGAGCACCGCGCGGTATTCGATGTTCCCGTGCAGCGTCCGGCACGGCAGGCCGCGCAGCTTGTGGGGGTCGGTATCGATCGCCATGACGACCAACCCACGGCGGTGGAGCGCCTCGGCAATCCGCCGCCCGAGCGTGTTCATGCCGATAACGATGACATGGCCGGAGAGCGCCTTCTCCGGCTCGTCGTCCTCCTTTTGCGAGGCCCTGAAAATCCGGAGCAGGCCGAGGCGATGGCAGAGCGAGTGGAGGCGTGGTCCGGAGAGGATCATGTAGGAAGAGACGGCGATCGTGAGGATTCCGGCCAGCGCGACCACCGCGATAACCCGCCCGCCGACGAGCCCGGCAGCGGCACCCATCGCGACGAAGAGGAACGAGAACTCGCTGATCTGTGCGCCCGCGATGCCGGCTAGGAAGGCTGTCCGCTCGCCATACCCCGAGCGCGAGACGGCCGCAAGGGTGATGGCGGCCTTGCCGACAAGAACAAAGGCCGAAAGCGCTGCGGCCGGCACCCACGCGCTCCCGATTTCTCCGGGGGCCATCCCGATCCCGAGGGAGACAAAAAAGATTGCGACGAAGAGGCTCATCAGCGGCTTGATCCGGTGCTGAAGGTCGTGCGTGCAGGGGAGCTGGGCAAGGCTCAGGCCGGCAAAAAATGCGCCGAGCTCGACCGGGAGGCCGAGGGAGTGGGCGGCATCCACCACGAGGAAACACCATCCGAGGCTCCAGATGAAGAGCGTGGACTGGGAGCCTGAGGCCCAGGCAAAAAGCCGGGGCAGGGCGAAGCGCGATGCCACGAGAACCCCGCCGAGCAGCACCGCCATCCCACCGAGCGCCTTCAGGAGGTTGCCGCCCACCGCCCCCGCATCGACCCCTTGCGGGGAAGACAGCCCGGCCAGCACGGTCAGGATCACGATGACGACGACGTCCTGGACAAGAGAGAACCCGACGGCGATCCGCCCGTGGAGCGAGGCGAGCTCCTTGGTATCGGAAAGCACTTTGACGATCACGACGGTGCTGCTGATGCTCAGAGCCACGGCAAGAAAGAGGGCTTCTGGCGGCGCGAAGCCCAGGGTGCGGGAGATCGCGTATCCGCCGGCCGTCATGAATACCACCTGCGCGAGACCGGCTGCCACCGCCGTCCGCCCGACCTCGCGGATCCTCGCCAGGCTCAGCTCCAGCCCGACCAGAAAAAGGAGGAGCACAATCCCCATGCTCGAGATCTCCTCGATCTCAGGGGACAGGATCATCCCGCACGCCGCCGGCCCGAGCAGCAGCCCCGCCACCAGGTAGCCAACGATAGATGGCAGGCGGACCATGCGGGCCAGAGCTCCAAGGCAAGCCGCCCCGAGGATCATCCACCCCAAATTCAGAATCAGCTCGGAGCCCTGCATGCGGCGAACCCTATCACAATCCTCCCGTCCGGTCGCGCGGAATCTGGGAAAACCGGGCGGCGCGAGATTCGGAATGGATTGATTCCCCGGCACCAGGTAATCTCTGACCCAGCGTGAGCACGTCATTTTTCCATCGCGTTTTTTATCGTTTGGTTGTCGGGTCGCTGCGCGTGCTGCTGACCGCCGGCGCACGGGTGAAGCGCGTGGTTTTTCATAAGCCGCCGGCCGGGGCGTTCGTGCTGGCTTCGAACCATATCAGCCATTTTGATCCGGCATTTTTGAGCGGATGGACCCGGCGGAAGATCGACTGGCTCGCGATGTCGCAGCTCTTCGGAACCGGATGGTCAAACCGGGCGTTCCGCTGGCTCGACGTCATCCCGGTGGAGCGCTCAGGCGACGATCGTCGGGCGCTGCGCGAGGCGCTGCGGCGGCTGGCCGGCGGGGGCGTGATCGGGGTCTTCCCGGAGGGGGGGATCCGCGACGGCGCGCGCTCGATGCTCGCAGGGGCACCGGGGCAGGATGGCGCCGCGATGCTGGCCGTGCGCGCAGGCTGCCCGATCGTGCCGGTCGTCATCCTGGGAAGCGAGCGCCTCTACAACGCAAAAAACTGGCTCCCGTGGCGGCGGGCGCGAGTCTATATCGGGGTCGGCGCGGCGATTGAGCCGCCCGGCGGGGAGGCCGCGCGCGGGGCCGCTCGCGAGCGGATGCGGGACGAGCTGGCGGCGGCGATGATCCGCCTGAAAGACGACCTCTTCGCCCGGTGCCAGCTCGATGCCGGCGACCTGCCCCACTCGCCGCAGGAGCGGATGTCGGAACCATGAGGCGGCTGGTCGAAAGGACCGCGTCCTGGGGGATGGACAGCGCGATGTGCGGGATGATGAACATCCTGCAATGGCGCCGGCGCGCGGACAGCTGCACGAAGGCCGAGCTCGACGCCTACCTCGATGCCTGTGCCCCAAGGAGCCGGGAAAACTTTTTTTTAATGCCTCCGGCGATGCGGCTGAACCACCATGCCGGGTGGATTGATTGGGAGACCCCGCTGCCGAGCGGATTTCCTGAGAACGACCGGGCGCGGGTGCGGTTTTACCCGGCGGCGCAGCGCGGCGCGCCGGTTCTGCTGCTGCTGCACGCCTTGATGAGCGCGAGCGATGCGGGCTACCGCCGGGTGGCCGCCGGGTTCAACGCGCGCGGCTGGTCGGTCGCCTTCCCTCACCTGCCCTACCACTACTCCCGGAAGCCGAAGAGCTCGCTCAACGGGGAGCTCGCGATCACGTCAGATCTGATACGGAATGCGGAGGGGCTCCGGCAGGCGGTCGTCGAGCTCCGGCAGCTCATGGCGATCCTGCGGGCGCACGGGGCGCGCGAGTTTGCGCTTATCGGCACGAGCTACGGCGGCTGGGCCGGGGCGCTGCTGTCATTCCTGGAAAGGGATTTCCGGTTTCTCGCACTCGTCCAGCCGATCGTGAACGTCGAGAAGGCGATCTGGGAGAACCCGGGCTCGGCGTCGATGCGAAGGTCCCTGCGCTCGCTCGGCCACGCCCACAACCAGATCGCCCGCCACCAGCACCTCATCTCTCCGCTGCACGGAATCCCGCTTTGCGATCCGAAGCGGATCATCGTGACTGCGGGCCTCTACGACCGGGTCTCCCCGCCCGAAGATCTCGCCGCGCTCACCAAGCTCTGGAAAGGGTCCAGGCTCCTGCAGGTGAGCCAAGGCCACTTCGGCTACAAGGCGCTCCGCGAGACGCTCGTGGCCGTCGAGCCGTTCGTGGATTGAACGCAGGGGCCTGCGCCTCAAGGCTTGCCGAGCTCGGTGAGCTGGAGGCTGAGCACATCCCGCTCGGCCTTCAGCCCCTCAAGAGCGCGCATTTCGCTGCGCGTCGGCTTTTTCCCAACACGTCCGGCGTCGTCCTGAGCGTTCCGGATCTTCTCGTTTAATGCGCGGATCGAGTCCGCCAGCTGGGCCATCTTCTTTTCTTCTGCGGTCAGCCGGGGCACCCGCATGGGGGTCGCCGGAAGAGATTCCCCCGGGAGGGCGGGCTCGGCCGCCGGGACGGGAGCCGACAGGCCGACGGTCTCCTCGGGCTCCGGCGCTGGCGCTGGCGCAGCTGCGGCAGGCGGCTCCTGGGGCCGCTTCGCGCTCACGAAGGTCGGAGAAAAAAATGATCTGGGCCGCGAGAATTCGAGGCCGCCATATTGGACGACGATCTCATCTCCTGACTCGCGGATGACGTTCACCGTCTCGCCCGCCATGATCCCCTGGATCCCGGACCCCGTTTTGACCTGAAAATTTTTAGCGGCAAAAAGGATCTGCGGGGTGGGAGGAATTTTTGCATGGGCCGGCGGCGGTGTCTGGAACTCCTCCGGGATCGTCACCACGCTGACCGGGGCGGGCGTGGCGGAGTCGGGCGACCGTTCGGACCGCCCGGGGCGGGCGGGCTCGGCTGGCCGGTCGCAGCCGGCGGCGAGAAAGGCGAGCGCCATCGTAAGCACCAGGGGCGTGCGCATCTGGATCACATTCCTCCTGGAATTTTCTGCAGCCTCTGGCTCTTCGACCTGGCAGCCCCGGAGGATCGGCTCGATGGAATACTTGCCGGCATCGCCCTCGTCGAGAGAGGCGCGGACATTGCGTATGTGGAGCTGGCGGACCCCTTCGGCATAGAGCCAGGGGATCTGCCCGGGCTCAAGCGGAGGGCACTCGGCCGGCTGTAGATCAATCCAGCCGCCGAGGAGCGGGCGGTTGCTGCCGGAAGAAATCTGAAGGCTCCAATCGTCGAGCGAAACATCCCGGATGCTCCCCTCCCCGCCCGCGATCACAATCCCGCCCGCCGTCTCGCCGCGAACATGCGCGACGGCGACCGATTCGATCCGGCCCGACCCGGCGGCCATGATCGCCAGAGGCTCTCCCTTGCCCCACCAGAAGCCTGCAAAAAGCCGCGTGTGCATGATGAGGTTCGTCGCGCGGACATTTTTGATCCAGCCCCCGTCGCCTGCGCAGATGAGGAGCCCGCGGTTGCCGTCGGAGATGACGAGGTCGCTGCAGACGACGTTTCGCACCTTGCTGGCGAGGTGCCCGATGCGTACGGCCGCAGAGCGGGAAACCATCGTACACTGCGAGATGACGATGTTCTCGGAGGGCCTGTCCCAATCGGTGATCCCCCCGACCGCCACGCAATCGTCGGCACAATGAAACACGCATCCCGTGATGAGGACGTCGCGGCTCGCGCTCACATGGACGCCATCGCAGTTGGGCACGTTGAGGTGGTTCTCGACCGTGATCCCCCTGACCTTGACGTCGCGGCACGCGCTGAACGTCAGCGTCCAGCACGGCGACTGCCGGAGCAGCAGGCCCTCGACCGCCAGCCGTTCGCAATCATGAAAAAATACCGGCTGGGTCGGCCGCGCCTTTGCGACCACGGTCATCTCAGAGAT
>Ga0194058_10001288_pt1 | contig 12513 bp, 9 predicted proteins | sample SepL4417m_MetaG_FD_155490 | JGI IMG/M metagenome (GOLD analysis project Ga0194058, IMG submission 155490) | Anoxic zone freshwater microbial communities from boreal shield lake in IISD Experimental Lakes Area, Ontario, Canada - Sep2016-L442-17m | ecosystem: Environmental > Aquatic > Freshwater >... | reverse complement strand
GCTCTACACGTACATCTTTCACCTGTTTTATCCACTGCTGGAAAACAAATCCATATCCTGGGCCAGTGCCCTTTTGTTTGTCGTCCAGTCCATGACAACGGTCGGGTATGGCGAGATCCTCCCTTTCAGTAATGATCTCACCATGCTCCTCTCGATCCAGATCATCCTCTCGGGAGTAGTCATGATCTTCGTTGTCATCCCGCTTCTCCTCGCCCCGTACCTCACCACCCTCCTTGCACCCACACCCCCCAGAAAAACCCCGCATGTGCTGTCGGGGCATACCGTGGTAATGGGATACGATGAGCTCACCCGTTCGGTTGTTGACAGCCTGACGATCTCTGAACACGACATCTTGATCATTGAACAGGACAAAGCAATAGCACTTGAGATTGCCACGCATTACCGGAAACGTGCCTACGTGATCTGGGGGGACTATAACGATCCAACAACCTGGGCTGCAGCACACATAGATAAAGCGAAGAATATTGTTATCTGCAAGGATGAGCGGCAGACCGCCAGTATCGTGCTCGGCATCCGGGAACGGGTAAAAGGGAAGATTATCTCCGTTGTGGACAAGCTCTCCTTTGAACGGTATCTCCGTTATGCGGGAGCCGATTACGTGCTCTCCCCCAAACACGCAACCGGAAGGATCCTGGCACGCCATGCCGTTCTCAACCCGACCGGGGATGCAGAGCCGGATATTCCCGGGCGGGACAGGATTAACATCAATCTTGAACATACGACAGAACAGGAACTCCGGCTCATCAATATCCCGGTGGTTTACGGGTGCCGGGCAGCATTCAAATCCCTTTCTGACCTTGGGCTCTTTGAACGGTTCGGCATAATTGTGCCATTTCTCTGGAAGGCCGGGAAATTCATCTCTCAACCGGGTGATGATCTCATTGTCGACAATACAACATCCCTCTTCCTTTTTGGCAGGGCTGAATCGATTGTCACAGCGATCCAGGAAGAGTTCAATGCCCAAGGCTGTTCAGACGCTTTTGCAGTGATCGCCGGTTTTGGAGATGTCGGCACTGGTGCATACCAGGAACTCCATGCATCCGGCGTCTTCTGCATTGTCGTGGATTCAAAAGAACAGGGAGTCGAGCAGGTAGTCGGCAATGCCGAGGATGAAGCGGTGCTGAAAAAAGCCCGAATCGAAGAAGCCCGCTTCTGCATTGTTGCCTTAAACGATGACGACCTGAACATCTTTACCACCCTTATGGCCCGTAATCTCAACCCGGTTATCAGGATCCTTGCCCGGGCCAATGAACCGGCAACCGTTGAAAAACTCTACCGGGCTGGTGCGGATTACGTGGCCCTCCTGCCGATGATCGGGGGCCAGACGATCGCAAGGATCATCCTGGAAGGTTCTGCCACCATCCTTCTCGAACTGCCCAACGGAGAGATTGTGATCCTGAAACATGCCAATAAAACACACTCAAAACCCCTGAAATGGTTCACCCGGAAGACCGGGGTCCGTATCATAGGGATAGAAAGTCCCAGCCGCTCGATAATCGCCCCTGAGGCGGATGAGATTATTCTCGAAGGGGATGCTCTCATAGCGGTGGGGGATACCGAACAGTTGAAAAAGTTCATTCACCTGGTATAAGAAAGAGAGATGCGCATGGCAGCAGAACTTGGGTGCAGATTAGGACAGATCGAGCAGATGATACGGTACGCCTACTGGAATAGCGGATGCACGGGCATCGTCCTTGGGGTGAGCGGGGGGGTTGATTCGGCAGTTGCAGCGGCATTCTGCTGCCGGGCGATCGGGCCGGATAAAGTACTGGGGCTTTCACTTCCCTCTGCAATCAGTAATCCTGAAGACTGTAAGGACGCCGCATTACTCTGTACCAGGCTGGGCATGGAACACAAGGTTATCAGTATTGAACCGATGCTCGAAGGCTTCCGAGCCATGCCCGGGTATACCGGAACCCCGTATCTGACCGGGAACCTTATGGCCCGGATCAGGATGACCACGGTCTATTATCATGCCAACCTCGACCACCGGCTTGTCTGTGGTACATCCAACCGGAGCGAGTATATGCTCGGTTACTGCACCAAATTCGGAGATAATGCAGCTGACGTCCAACCGTTACTTCACCAGTATAAAGATGAAGTCTATGAAGCTGCCCGGGAACTGGGGATTCCGGAGCCTATCATAAATAAAGCACCCTCTGCAGGATTGTGGGAAGGCCAGAGTGACGAAGGTGAGATCGGGCTTTCGTATACCGAGATCAATGCATCATTACGAGCTCTGGAACTGCACCAGTGGAAGGCAACAACACCAACCGAAGAAAAAGTTCTTGCACTGGTGAAAAAAAGTGAGCACAAACGGCTTCCGGCACCTAATCTTTTAGCAGCTCTTGAAAAATGCCGGGATAGTGTTCAGGGAAATTGAGGAACATTAGCATCTCCTCATTCCCGATGAGATTATAGAGGGGGCCCGTACAGAACCGGTGCATTGCCGGCCTCCTGTCTGCACCGGGATACCTGACTTCAGGGATCTTCGGGTAGTGGGGATTTTTCCGCAGGCTGCCATTGCTCATGGCATAATACGCTGCCCCGTGGAGTGTCTCGTATTCACCGTACTCGCTCTCGAATGCAGTGGATACGATATTGGCCATGGCAAGGGTCTTATCAGCAGACGGATTGATCGATATATGCCCGTAATCCGGGGGAATAATCACCGTATCGCCGGCGCGTGCAGAGATCATCACCACATCATCGAGCCTCCGCGACTGGAGCAGGTACTTCGCCTCGCCTTCCAGGACTTCATAGACTTCCGGATACCCGGTGCCGGCTGAATTTTTCGGATGATAATGTCCCTTGGTCTTCACCCATTCACCCGAAAGGGAGCAGGGGGGAATAACCGTAACGTCATAGCGCAGCTGGTGGCTCTGTAACCATTGCCGATCCGCATCTGACTTTGCCAGATCACGGTACATAAAATAGAGGGGAGCACTGCCCTCGCACGAAGGATCGGCAAGGACAGATCGCATCTCCGCAATTGTCCGGACTGAAGGCAAAGGGAGTGTCCCATCCCATCCAAGCATCATTTCATCTTTCTCATTACAAGTAAATAATACCCGGCGCCAATACCGACAATAACGAGGAGTGCAAGTACAGGTAGTATCGATACCAGAACACCGGATGCAGGTTCCTGCTCTACTGCAACAGGCACTTTGAATGTATCTGAAATCTGGCTGTTATCCAGTGCATCCCGGTACCGTATCTCAGCATCCAGCAGATACATCCCGGTCTCTGCTTCGTCCCTGGCCTGAACCTTGTAATGGGCGGTGACATTTTCCCCGGGTTTGATGTCCCCGATATAGGAAGTATCATCGGAACTGGTAAACGGATCAACTGCGGAGATCCGTGCCTGCGCATGGTAAGCCGTGGTATCACCCAGATTCTTATACACAACGATAATCACGGCATCTGAGCCAGGGACGACCCGGGCGGGAGCGGAAATTACCGAGAATGTAATTTTTCCACCAACAGGAATACCCACCGTATCTGTCGCAGAGGTGACGATATCGCCGTCCCGGTTTTCATACGTGACTGCTACATCGACCGGGTAGGTCTGCTTTGCGGCTTCTCCCGATATGGCTACCTTGTACCGGCAGGTGATAATCCCGTTTGCGGGAAAGTCCCCGACAAAAACACTGCTGTCGGAGGGGATAATCGGACTCTGGCCATTGCGCAGGATCTTAACGGTTGCTTTCTTCCCGTCTTCAGATCCGATATTTTTTATGGTCAGGTTGAGATAACCGCCGCTTCCCACGGTCAGGTTTTCCGGCACTGCATCAAGGACGTCTATATTTACCAGGGGCTTGATCCTGATGGTGATGGGGACGGTCTGATTTTGCCGGGCATACCAGGACTGGAGAACATCGGCGGCAAGCTCCTCGGATTGTGCAAGGTACGTGTAGCCGATCGTTAAGGGAAGTTGGTATTCATCATTCGATACATTTGCCGGGATCTTTGCAGAGAACTTCACCGTTTTGGAAGCCTGTGTGGCGATATCGCCAATGGTCTGGGAGTCGGTTTTTATAATTACCGGAGTGTTGCCCGATGAAAGACCAACCATCACCATCTTTGCAGTTGTGGGAAGATCATCGCGTGCAATGTTCCCGTTGCCCTGCCAGACAGCGTATTGATCCCCGGTAAGATCCTGGGAATAATCCGGCCGGGTTGTAACGGGTACCGCATTGTTTCCCCCAACCCATGAATTCTTGATCGTGCTCACCCCGCGATTCTGGATAATCAGCGTGATAACCACATCCTGCCCGGGCGAAAATTCATTGGTTCCCGAGATCAGTGCAAACATCTGGGGACTCCCGTCAACATAAGTTGTCAGGGCCATGACCGGTGTGACGCTGATAAGCAGCAGAACGAGGAAAATGAGGATTATTTTTGGATATTTCATTGCCGATCCCTTGTTGTTATTATTATAACAACATTTAATATTACAGGATATAAAATCATGTTTCAAATGATATCTCCCCCCATCAGCTCCGCAAGAGTGATTGAATGCCTCAAGTCACTGGGTTTAACAAAATATGAGGCACTAGTATATATTGCTCTTTTAAAAGTGATGAGTGCGACTGCCAGCGAGATTCATGAGATATCCACCGTTCCGCGTGCATCGGTATACCCGGTGCTCGATCAACTCCAGGAGAAAAAACTCGTCTCGGTAGCCCGCTCAACCCCAAAACGGTTTGCAGCTCTCTCTCCGGAGGAAGGAATAACAATAATGCTCAGCAGGATCGAACGCGATGCTGCCGAAGCCCGCGAGATTCTCTCATCAATCCAGCGTGAACGAATCAGCCATGATCAGAGCAGCGAGGATCTGATCTGGAACGTCTACGGTATCGAGAACATCCAGAGAAAATTCAGCGAGATCATCCAGACAGCCAGCCATGACATACGGATCATCGCCCATCCCCAGATCATCTCACCGGAAATAATTGAGATGCTCAAAAATAAGGCAGAGCATACAGATGTCGAGATCGTCACCCACCAGTGGGAGTGCGGCAATGCAGGGAAGATGCGAATTTATGTCAAGAAGCACCCGGATATGCCACGCGAACTTGACCGGGTCGAGGATATGATGGCCGGCGGGATATGCATTGCCGATAACAAGCGGGTGCAGGTCATATTGGGAACCGGAAAAGAGGATTCGGTAGCGCTTTTTTCAGAGTCTGAAGGATTTATACGCTTCTTTTCACGATATTACAACCTGATAGTTGACTGGGCAAAAAAACCTGAATAAGACTGGTTTTTGATTTTAATAATCCCGGATCTCATCCATCTCACGAATGTCCATAAGACCCTTCATTGCCTGGGTCTGGACCCAGCGCCCCCCTTCCCGGATAGCAGCCATCGGATTGGTGCCGCCAACTGCTGCAATGCCAATATACTGCGGACTTACCGGGACGCCAAGAAGCGACAGGTTCGGCATTCCTACTTCGAGAATCCCGGTGTAACTGCTGCTCGCCAGTTCATCGAGCACACTCCCGACAAGAGGTTCTGCCTCCATATGGAACTCCCGGATATTTGCAAGAATATTCCCGCTCCCCCGCCGCATTACATTGGTTACCGAAGTGGTCTTCTGTGATATGAGTACCTGAAGCGGATCGATGGTGGTGTGCTCGTAGAGAATGATATGCGTAAAGCGGATGGGGGTGCGGTTTTCGATCTCCACTACCCCGCCACCAATCGGGTTGACGGGAATGCCCCGACGGATCAAAAGCCCGTCGAACGTGATACTGCACATGGTGCAGATGCCGGTCAAGCCTTTGGGGATCACAAAATCCGCAACTTTTTCACCGGAAGCATAGAATTTGACCATCCCGCTGACACTGACACCGGTCTTATTTGCATCTTTGAGGATGGATATTGCAAAATCGAGATCCTCGTTTTTTATCAGCGAGAGATTGTACACAACCTTCCCTTCTCCCGCTGCCGGATCGAATGTGACCTGGATGGCAAAATCTTCGATATTATGATTGACAAACTTCAGCGGGAGGGTCATCTTACTAATCTCGGACATGACAATAGAAAAATTGTTCTATAAGAGTAAGGCAATTTATGTATGATGGAACACGATATGCGGGAAAAAGCCAAGAATGCGATGCGACTCATTCTTGAAGCGGCACGGTACGAGGTTGAAGAGGTTGATGAACCCCTCGACCTTTCTGCAGTGCGTGACGGCACCTGCCTGCTGGTGCTCTGTTCGAACGATAAGGATCTGATCGGACAGTTCGATAAGACCAATTACAGCCTCATGATCGATGATCACGAGATGAACTGCAAGAAGCTGTTGTTCTCCATGGACAAGGAGATCACAACGGAGAACTGCATCCAGTGGGGAGTCGACGAGTTCGTGCGGTATACCGGAGAGGCAGTCCTTGCCGATATCCTCGACCGCGAACTCTCCCTGGACCTCACCCCGACAAAAGCCAAAAAAGCAGCGGTAACCGCAGCTGCTGCTGCCGCAGCCAAGGAAGAAGAGCCTTCAGGCATCACGATACCCCACCTCCCCATAAAGATCACCGAGCAGGCAGCGATCCGCACGGCAGGAGTGCAGGGTGTGGCAAAACTGCGGTTCATCCCCCATTTCCTGTTCCACTATACGAGCAGCGGAGAGCAGGTGTACAAAGACCGCAGGATTCCCTTTGATGCAGATGGCTGGGGTGCGATCAATGCAATCAACGGGATACGGATTGATCTTGATGGGAAGCAGGTTGAAGAGACGTAGATCCCCAACGGAGCTGATGTCTGCGATTCACATATCCGCAAGGATGAAGCCTCCGAGCGTATCGTTGTTGAACTGATCGAACGGCTCACCCAGAAAGTCCGGATCAAGCAGGAGAAGGGCGATGCAATCTTCTACGAAGAGAAGATCTTAAAACCCGACCGGAAAAATATCACCATTGATTCCAAGCAGATCTATGTCCCGGTCTGGCAGATACGGGGTAAGAAGATCGTCGAAGTGAATGCATTCACCGGAGAACTGCTCTCAGAACCGATGGACGAAGGCTGCGAAGTCTTCTGATATGGGGATCGGTAGTTGAGTTCACAGGGGGAACAAGCTCCCCCAATACCAGTTTTTCTTATTATGATAAAGGAAATCCCATGATCATTGTTCTGGGTGGCGGCCCGGCTGGCAGGAACGCATCGATCCGACTTGCCTCCGCAGGAAAAGAAGTCCGGCTCATAGAAAAAGGGGGCCTTACGGGTATTGGGGGCCAGTGCCTCCACTTCGGCTGTATGCCTGTCTGTGCCCTAAATGACGTGGCCCGGACGATCCATTCATTCCGTACATTCCAGCATCTCGGGATACTGGACGCATCTCCTGCAATTGATCTTCCGAAAATGCTTACAGAGATGCATGCAATCCAGACAACGATCGCATCGATTCTTGATACCGAGACAAAATCGGCCGGTGTAGACATAGTCTACGGGAAGACCGGGCGTATAGAAGGAAAGACAGTCTTTCTTGATGATGAGAGGATAGAGGCCGATGCGGTAATAGCGGCTACCGGATCACGACCCCGTATTCCGGAGATCCCGGGAATCGATCTGCCGGAAGTGTTCACTCCGCATTCCCTGTATAACCTGAAAGCGATCCCGGAAAAACTCACGATCATTGGAGGGGGGATAATGGCTGCTGAATTTGCGTATATTTTCAGCACATTTGGCAGCGAGGTTACCCTCCTGTGCAGGAGCACGTTCCTGAAAGATATCGATAAACACCTCCATACCCTTGCCCTTAAAGATCTCACTTCAGCAAATATCCAGGAAAATACACAGGTCCGGTCAATAGACGGAAGTTCCCGGGTAAATACACTCACTCTGGCAAAAGAGGGGAAGACCTCCCTGCATGAAACAGATGCGGTCCTCATCGCAACAGGACTTGTTCCGCGTTCTGAAATGCTCAATGGTATCGAGAAAGGACCGGGGGGGGAAGTCATCGTTGACGAGCATATGCGCACCAGTGTTCCGGAGGTGTATGCCTGCGGGGATGTGATTGGTCCTCCCTACCTGACACCGGTGGCCCGGCACCAGGGTATTGTTGCCGCGGATAACATCCTCGGGATTCCCCGCACCATGGATTACCGGTACATCCCGCAATCGATCAACCTGTCGCAGGAACTGGCATTCTGTGGCCCGGGTACTGAGAATGCCGCATCCCTTTCGATTCCGGGCCCGGCCGGACCGGGCACATTCTGGAAAGTTCCCTCAAGGGATACCGGCCTGGCAAAAATATTTCTCAACCGGGAGAACGGTGCACTCGATGGCGTATGTGCAGCAGGACCGGGCGGCGGGCTCATTGCAGGATACATGGCATTTCTCATGAGCCGCCATCTCTCGGTTCATGACTTTGAAGAGTTCATCGAAGTCCATCCTTCCAACGACGGGGTGTATGGGCTGGCAAAATATGCATCAGGACTGCTCAAAAAGCAGAAAAAACCTTAACCGGATGCCCGATTATTCTCCTTACTGCCGTGTAGAGAAATTATCTTCCCTGCCAGACAGCCATTCTTTTTTCCGACGCAAATGCTGATGGTATTATTACCCCCGGAATCGCATAATTACGATAAACATCCTTACTGTCGTGGTGCTTTTAAGATGACAAATATCCTCGAAAACGTTCCGTTTGAAATAACCAGGCTCGATAAAATAACTTCGCTTCAGGAGAAAGGTATCACAATCTTTCCCCCCACGTTCGACCGTAAGGATACCGTTGCTGAGATCAAAACAAAATACGCCGATATAACGCACGAAAAGAGCGTGGATGGCGTCACCACTGCGGGCAGGGTCTATATTGTCAGGAACCACGGCAAGACCATCTTTGCCGATCTTGGCGACGAGTCCGGCAAGATCCAGCTCTACATCCGGAAGAACGATCTCGGTGAAGAGCAGTTCGAGCTCTTCAACCAGTACATCGAGCGCGGGGATATCATCGGAGTCTCCGGCCATGTCTTCCGGACCAAACTCGGTGAGATCACCATCTGGGTGGACTCCTTTACCCTGCTCTGCAAAGCAGTTTGTTCCCTCCCGGAGAAATTCCACGGGCTTACTGATGTGGAGAAGCGTTACCGCCAGCGGTATGTGGATCTCATCACCAATGAAGAGAGCCGCCAGACCTTCCGGGACCGGAGCCGGATAGTTGCCCTGATCCGAAGGTTCCTCGATGACAACGGGTTTTTGGAATTCGAGACCCCCATCCTCCAGCCGGTGTACGGGGGAGCAAACGCCCGTCCGTTCACCACCTTCCACCACTTCCTGGACCAGAAACTCTTCCTGCGGATCGCTCCCGAGCTCTATCTCAAGCGTCTCGTAGTGGGTGGCTTCGAGAAGGTCTTTGAGATCGCCCGTAACTTCCGGAACGAGGGTGTGGATACCAACCACAACCCTGAGTTCACGATGGTGGAGATCTACTGGGTATACCGGGACTTCCGGGACATGATGGAACTTACCGAGAATATCGTCACCTCCGTCATCCAGTCGATGCACGGGAAACACGAGATCCCGTACGGGGAGATTACCCTGAATTTCGCCAAACCATGGAAGAAGATCACCATGGAAGATTCCGTAAAAGAGTATGCGGGCATCGATATCTTTGCTCACAGTGTCGAAGAACTCCGGTCACTGGCACTCCAGCACAAGATTCCGGAATCGGGAAAACTCCAGTCCCAGAGGGAGTTCCTCATCGCCTTCTTCGAAGAGCTTGTTGAGGGAAAACTGATCCAGCCAACCTTCATCTACGATTACCCGGTGGAGAATTCCCCGCTTGCAAAACGACACCGCACCAAAGAGGGATTCACCGAGCGGTTCGAGTTCTTCATCAACGGTATGGAAGTGGGAAACGGGTTCTCGGAACTCAACGATCCTGTCGACCAGAAAGCACGGTTCGAGGCGCAGGACGAGAAGCGGAGAATGGGCGATGTTGAAGCCCAGATGATCGATTACGATTTCATCAATGCTCTCGGGTACGGCATGCCGCCAACGGGTGGCGTTGGTATCGGTATCGACCGGCTCGTGATGCTCCTGACGAACAATAACTCCATCAAGGAAGTGATCCTCTTCCCCTCGATGAAGATGATACAGCCCGGTGAAGAAGTCGCAGAAGAGGAAAAGCCGGAAGCAGGGAACTGATCTTCCCGGCTTATTTTTCTTTTTTATCTAGTTTTACACTCTTTTCGAGTGAGTATAAGAGATGTTGATCCAATGCCATTTTTTATGAATTGACAATTTTCCAAAGTATGTGTTTTCTGATGTTCCGGTTTACCTTCGCCGGATTGATGTCTGCGGTAATTGCGAAGAAATGAAAGGAGGCATCGCCCCTCCCTCCGGTTTCTCTCCGGAAAGACCCTCACAGGGATAACAATTCCGAAGGATAAGAAATGACCCTACTTCAGGGAACTGACCGGTTATCCGGTCTCGATCTCCATTGTTGGATCGGTATCCCTGATGATCTTCAGGACCTCAGCCATTTTCTTATCCATGGCGATCTTAGTGTCGGCCTCGAGGTTGATCCGGATGAGCGGCTCGGTATTGGACGATCTCAGGTTGAACCACCATGACGGATAATCTACCGTAAGCCCGTCAAGATGATCGATTCTCGCGTCAGTATACACCGCCATGAGGGCCGCCATGATGGTATCCGTGCAACTCACCCGGATATTCACTTCCCCGGTTGAGGAGTATTTCAGGAGCGGGCGGATGAGGTGCGAGAGCGGCTGGTCTTTAATCGAGAGGAGGTTGATCATCTGGACCATGGCAAAAATACCATTGTCACAGAAGCCCATGTCCCTGAAATAGTAGTGCCCCGAGAGCTCGCCCGCAAACAGGGCGTTCTCCTGCCGCATCTGTTCCTTGATGAATGCGTGGCCCACCCGACACCGGACTGCCCGGCCCCCGAGGAGGGTGATCGTCTCGGCAACAGCCCGGCTTGAGCGCAGGTCGTACAGGAATGTCGCACCCGGCTGCCTGGTGAGGTAATATTCTGCCACCAGGGCCGTGATAAGGTCTGCGGGAACCCGTTCTCCACGTTCATCGATGAAGATGCACCGGTCTGCATCCCCGTCAAATGCAACCCCGAAGTCCGCATGGTTGTGCCGGACACTCTCCTCCAGCTCGGTTGTAGCCGACGCAAGGAACGGATTGGCACCATGGTGAGGAAAGGTCCCGTCGGGTTCGAGGTTCAGGGTTACCGGGGTTAAGGAAGGGAACTTTCCAAAGAGCCCTTTCAGCTCCGGTCCCGCCATCCCGTCCCCGGCATCGGCTGCAACGGTGAGCGTGCCGGGATTGTGGACAAAACCTGCCACGGCATCGATATAGGAGCGAGTCAAATCCCCTTTCGCATACGTTCCGGCGTGAGGTTTCCCGGCATGCACCCTGCCATCAGGCATCTCTGTCACCATGCGCTCGAGAGCGGGAAGCCCCTCATCGCCTGAAAGGGGTATCGCCCGTTCACGGCAGAGCTTGATGCCGTTCTTGGGTGATGGAAGGTGAGACGCCGTGACCATGGCACCCCCGGCGAATTTCCCTTCGATTATGGCATAGTACAGCAGCGGAGAACTGGTCAGGCCGAAATCAGCCACGGAACCCCCGGCGGCAATACATCCCTGGATAAAAGAGGATGCAAGGGCTGGCGAGGAGAGGCGGGGATCCCGGCCGACCGCAATTGTGCCGAAGTTCATGAGGTGGGCAAATGCAGCCCCGATCTTTTCTGCTGTTTTTTCATCCAGTTCATCCGGGTATGAGCCCCGGATATCATATGCCTTGAATATACCGGTCATAGTAATTCCTTTTTCGCGATGATGTGAGCATCTTCCTGCATTGGGGGGTATTCTGGCCTGCAACCGATGTGTTGCACGCCGTATCTCCCCGGTGTCGTCCAGGTAATAATGGCGGACCCGATGCAGAGAGTCATCGAGCTCACAGACCGGGGGATACCCGGTCGGGATGGTAAGCCCGTTGATCTCGTTATCAGATATTGTATCGAGGTACTTGATGAGGGCACGGATACTGTTGCCATGGACCACAACCAGGAACCATGTATACTCCCGAACCGCAGGGGCGATCTGCCCGTCCCATTACGACATCACGCGTACCAGCGTGTCTTCCAGCGCGTAACATGCAGATCTTCCCCTTCCAGATCGGAGTAAAGGGGAACGAAGGCCGGGTGCCATGGATCTGTATACTGGCTCGATCTTCCCGGAAATGATCTGGCCGCTATTTTTTTGGGGGGGTACCCTGTCCATGGAAATGGAGGGGGGTCCCTGTCTTTTCCATAAGGGGGGGTAGGGGGCATAAGCGCTAACTTTAGCAGTGGCTATTTATATTTGGAGTTGAAAATAGAACGGTGGGAAGAGTGAATGGTAATGAAAATAGATGAGAACTGGAAATTCCTGTTACAATTTCTACCGCAAGGTTGGGAACAAAAAGCAAGAGAACTTGGAGCGCTGACGCGGCAACGAAAAATAATGTCGG
>Ga0194058_10001285_pt1 | contig 12530 bp, 16 predicted proteins | sample SepL4417m_MetaG_FD_155490 | JGI IMG/M metagenome (GOLD analysis project Ga0194058, IMG submission 155490) | Anoxic zone freshwater microbial communities from boreal shield lake in IISD Experimental Lakes Area, Ontario, Canada - Sep2016-L442-17m | ecosystem: Environmental > Aquatic > Freshwater... | reverse complement strand
CCGACGCGTGACAATGATACCATCGGCATCGGATTCGGCTACGCCCAACTCAGCAATGGGGCGAGGACATCCCTCAAGGACGACGGGGTGAATCCCATCGGTGCCGAGATGGTCATCGAATTCACCTACCAAGCCGAGATCACGCGCTGGCTCATCCTGCAGCCCGACCTCCAATACATCATCAATCCCGGAGGGAGCACAAATCTCAACAACGCGCTCGTCATTGGCGGGCGCGCTGCGATCACTTTCTAACACGAGAAATCCATGAAAAAACCTCGCCTGAAATCCGCTGCGGCGATCGTCGCAGCTTCCCTGCTCGGACTTTGCGCTGCAGCTGCCAAGCCCGTCGAAATTCTCACCTCATTCTACCCGATGTATGTGAGCACTCTGAACGTGGTCGGGGACATGCCGGGCGTGAACGTGACCTGCCTCACTGAACCGTTTGTCGGCTGCCTGCACGACTACTCGCTCACGGCGGGCGACATGAAAAGACTTGCTGGAGCGGAGATCTTTGTGGCGAACGGTGCCGGCATGGAGTCGTTCGTTGACAAGGCGGTAAAGCAATCGCCATCACTCAAGGTTGTGGAGGCCAGCAAAGGGATCAAGCTCGCTTTCGAGGACAATCCGCACATCTGGGTGGGGATCTCTGGGGCGATCCAGCAGGTGAAAAATATCGCATCCGGCCTAGCCAAAGCCGACCCCGAACATGCCGAACAATACCGGAAAAATGCCGCCGCCTACGTGGCGAAGCTGGATGCTCTCCGGAGGGAAATGCACGCCGCGTTGGATGGATTGAAAAGCCGCGACATCGTCACGTTCCACGAGGCGTTTCCGTATTTTGCCAGCGAGTTCAAATTGAACATTGTCGGGGTCATCGAGCGGGAGCCGGGCGCCGCGCCCAACCCAAAGGAATTGGCCGAGACCATCGATCTCGTCAGAAAACAGAAGGTCCACGCCCTCTTCGCCGAGCCGCAGTATCCCTCCGGAAGCGCCGAGGTCATCGAGCGGGAAACCGGCGTTCCGGTGAGCATCCTCGATCCGGTTGTCACGGGTCCGCGCGAGCCCGACAAGGCCCGTGATGCCTACCTCACCGCCATGCGGAAAAATCTCGGCGTGCTCCGGAAGGCCCTGTCCGAGTAAGCGAAGCGTTTGCCGATACGATTCGGGGCGTTTTCGTCTGAACCATCCGGATGCGTTTCATGTGCATGTGGCCCAAATCCGGCGGCATCAGTAAAGATAGGTTTTTTCGGGCGGATCGATCTTTTCGATCACGGCGTTTTGGATAAGGGGTTTGCGCTTCCCGCCTTCCACGGGAAATGCGGCCTTTCCGGTGACCTTCACCCAGGTCATGTCAGGGAGGTCAGGCTTTTGTTGCGGTTCGATGGGCAGCACGACGGGCTGGGCGTCGGCGGCACAGCACGTCATCATCAGGCGAACCACCACGTAGCGGTTGCCCTTGGGGTTGTCGCTCTTCGCCGGCATCAACTGGCCGGTCACTTCGACCGGCTTGTTGTCGAGTTGATCCCGGAGGTCCGGGAGTTTCGCCGCGTAGAGAAAATCCACCACCTGGGCCCGAACCTGCCCCTGTTCGTTTTTTGGCAGGAGGTATTGGTCTTCCGGGGACGAATTTGCTGACTGGTCACCGGGAAGTTGCGCAAGATCCTGGACATACACGCGATTGGCCACCGTGCTTGCGCCGAAGCTGTCCGAGGTATTTGCGAACGCGAGCAGCAGCGGTGCAATGAGAATGAGCGATGTGATAACGCTCCGCACGGACGAACGTGCGGCGGGGCTGTGTGCATTGTTGACGTCCGGCGCGATCACCACGAGGAAGGCAAAGCAGAGGAGCATGCATCCGGCGACCAGCGCAAAAGGCTGAAAAGTGGGATGCAAATATGCGCCGATCCGACCGGTAAAATAGATGGTGAGAAGGATACTGCCCCATGCGGCGAGCACCCCGGCTGTGAGGAAACGATGGAAGGTGGAATTCATGGCCAAACGACACGAAGCCTCATGCAGAGAAGGGCGATCACCACAAACAGGCCGACGACCAGCCCAAGCACGAAGCGTTTCCGGAAGATTGATGAATAGAGAAAGATCAGTTTGAGATCAACCATCGGGCCGAACACCGTAAAGAACCTCGGGGCAAGCCCACGAGGCATTAAGAATATGAATTCAGAAGACCACCAAACAAAGCCGAAGCAAGCTTCGGGGTATCAGACCCAATGGGAATGAACGCCAGTTTTGCGACGGTCGGAAACATGGAAAACGTCGCGGCGATAAAGGCATCCGTCGTGCTGCACAGGCAAAGCGTGGCGGCGAGGGCCATCATCGAGCCGGTGGCGAGCCAGTCGTTCATCGCGAGCGGCACGATGAAGTCCTGGTTGACCGATGTGTTGAAAAGAGACGCGGCCGCAGCGCCGAGAACGAAATAGGCCGTCATGTTCAAGAAGTCGCCGACACAGACGTGGAGCGCCCCCCACAAGCGCTCTCCGGCTCCACCCACCGCCGCATGTCCGGCGAGCCCCTGCGGTTGCGCGATGTCGGCAATCACGCTCTGGCGCAGCACGCGACCGAGCGGCAGATTGTGGACGACCATGCCGACAGCCACCGCCACACCATACCCCAAGCCAAGCCGCAGGAGGGTGATTTCCATCGGGGCCTGACCACGAAAAGCGGCATAGGTGCTGATCGCGACGATGGGGTTCACGATAGGGGCGGAGAGCATGTAGGCAATCGCGTTCGACGCCGGCAGGCCCTTGGCCATCAGCCGCCGGATAATGGGAACCACCCCGCACTCGCACATCGGAAAAATGAGGCCCAGCAACCCGCTGACCATCGCGCCCGCATACGGGTTGCGCGGCAGCAGCCTCGCCATCAGCCGGGCCGGCAGGAATTGATCGATCAGACCGGAAATGATCGTCCCGAACAGAAGAAATGGCAGGCCTTCGAGCAGGATGCTCAAAAAAGCGAAGCTGAAATCCGACAGGCTGAAGTGAAACGCCCGGTCCATCGTTTCAAGTGTCGGCCGGCTGGCTGCCGAAAATCTCTGCGGCCAGCGCCAGAATCGGCCCGGCCTCGATTCCCGGTCCGATCAGCACGGCCAACGGGTGGCTCAGGCGCGCCGTTTGGCCGATGGGCAGCCATTGTGTGGCCCCGTCGTCAACGCGTTGGAAGACGTGGTATTCGTCGGGTGAATCGGAAAGCCGCGCAAGGCCTTTCACGCGGATCACTTCGCGCGGAAGCCCGTCAAGGAACGCCGTGATCGAGCGGCGCGGGACGGTGTTCGGCAGGTCGATTTGCATTGAGGCGAAGTGGTGCGCGGCATGGGAAGCAGGGCGATTATGGTGATGCCCGCATCCGCACGCAGCCGGGTGGGCCTCTGCTTCGCGGGTCGGCACGTCCCGCACCGCAGCGATGACCTCCTCGATTTTCCCGGCAAACCCCGCGGGATCGACCCGTTCGCAGTGAAGTCCATGGCTGGCGAGCGATTCCTCCACTTTCTCCCTGCGCCGGGCGTCGATGTCATCCCAACGGGAAACGAAGAGAAAATTTGCTGTCCGCGCCTGTTCGAGTTCCAGCGGGTTGTGCCAGAAGCGCTTTTGCCATCGCTGCCCGTCGATGACCGAGAGCTGGATCGGCTGGGTGAAGGGAGCAAGGACAGGATCGAGCGAAAGCAGTTCGATCAATTCCTCGGAATCTGTTGTGCCATTCGTTTCAATGACGACCGAGCGATTCGGAGAATGTTTGATTTTTTCGAGAGCGCCGAGCAGTTCATCCCGCGAGCCGCAGCAGACACAACTGCCACTGATCGGAACGATCGAATCCGCGAGTTCCCGGAGCAACTCCGCATCCACCCGCGCATTCTGGTAGTCGTTGATGATGACGTGGGGATCAATACCGCGCTCGCGAAGCTCCGGCAGCAAGCGGCGAAGATAGGTCGTCTTGCCGGAACCCAGAAAGCCGACGAGCAGAATGAGCGGGGTCATCGACGTTCCCTAGCGGCTTCCTTTCTTGTGATGCTCCCCTTCTCCTTGGTGATTGCCAGTCTCGCGAACTGGCTGGAGAGCCAGGCCGAGCAGGAGGGCAAGCCCGGCCCCGAAACCCAGCAGGAGCGGCCAGCGTTTCTTGCGGGCGGCGACCTGCCAGAACCACCGCCAATGCAGGGCGAGATGCGTCAGAATCATCGCGAGGAAAGCATAGGACAGCTAGGTGTGCCAGTCACCCCATTCATGCCGCGCCATCCCCAAGGCCGAAAGCCCTCGCCCGCCGCGCGAACCGGACGGGAGCCGGAACGCCAGCAGCAACCCGGTTCCCGCCATCGCACAAAACACCAGCCACAGCAGCGCATTCAGAAGACGGGGCAAGAACGTTCGAGGAGAGATTTCCCACCAAGCAGCTGAGATCAAGGCGGTGACAAGGGGATTCGGGATTCGTCCCGGACATCTTTTTTCTTGCGGGCTCATATGGCGAGCATATGCTAATAACTTCCCATGGCGCAACAGATAATCCTTCTGCTTCCGAACCGGCCTCCCTATAACACGACCGACATCCGATGCGGACTTTGAAGGAACGCGTCCCGGCTCACTCTATGAAACCATTGCCCGACTCCATCATCAAAGCCTGGGACGAGCGCGAACCGATCTGCGTCCTGACCACCGTCGCCCCGGACGGCACGCCGAACGCGATCTACGTCGGCAGCGTCGGACGTTTCGACGACTCCACATTTTTCGTCGCCAACAACTACTTTCACAAAACAAAAGAGAACATCCTCGCCGGATCGAAGGCGTCGCTGCTCTTTCTCGCGAAGGAAGGGAAATCGTTCCAGATCGTGGGCTCCATCGAGTTGCAGGACAGCGGCCCGATCTTCGACGAGATGAAGCGGATCAACCCGGAGAAATATCCCGGCCATTCGGCGGCGGTGATCCGTGTCGAGAAAGTCTTCTCGGGAGCGGAACAGTTGATCTGAATTCCGCATACAATTATTGACTCTGCCTGCTTAATCTCAGGCCCACCTACCATTATGAAAAAATCGAAAACCTCCTCCGCCAAGTCCGCCAACGCCCTCTGCAATAGCCTCAATCAAGTTCTTGCCGACTCGTATGCGCTGATGTCGCTCACCCACCTCGCCCACTGGAATGTCGAAGGCCCCGGATTCTTCGCCCTCCACACCGCGTTCCAGACCCAATACGAGGAGCTGTTTGTCGCGGTCGATGAGATTGCCGAGCGGATCAGGGCACTCGGAGCCTACGCGACTGGCGGGCTCGGTGCGCTGGCAACGGTGGCCCGAATGAAGGAATTCGTTTCGCCCCTCCCGCAGGAGGAATACGTGCGCGCCCTTCTCGCGGCGAATGAGAAACTGGTGAAGGATGCGGAAATTGCACGCGACTTCGCGGGCGAGGTGAACGACCCGGAAAGCCAGGATCTCATGATCGGGCGCATCACTCTCCACCAGAAAACCGCCTGGATGCTCAAGAGCTTCCTGAAATAGCGGCATCCGGCATCGCCATGAATTTCGCGCAGGCCCGCACGGCCAGCCATCCCGCCTGGTGGACCTCTGCGCTGCACAAATAAACCCCGTGTTTGTTCGACTCGACCCACCCGGTCACGTGCACCGAGTCGGTGACATTCACGCTTTGCAGGTAGCGGATCGTGAGTTCGGCGGTCACTCCAGCCACGCCTCCCGCAAAGAGCGCGTGGACAATGGCGCTGTCAAGGAGCGTGGCAATCACGCCCCCATGCACGCGGTCCGAGTAACTTCGGAACGCGGCGGATGGTTGCCAGACCGCCGTCGCAACCCCGTCCGCCCCCACATCAAAATGCAGGTTCAGCCCGCTGTGGTTACAGACTCCGCAAGCGAAGCAGTCGCGGTGGAGTTCTGCCAGAGCGTCCGGTGCCTTTTTAATGGTGCCCGCAATCGTGTCCATCGTGGCCATGATGAGTGCCATTGCAGCGGGAATTCTCCTTGTTTGCACGGGGCAATTTCCCCTGCAGGCAAGCAGCGGCGAGCCCGGATGGGTTAGACTCCCCGCCGGAAAGAAAGGTTTCGACCCCCGAATTCGCAAGCATGAGCAGCGCGCGTTCGCCGATAGCAGAGACGATGACGGCATCCATCTGTTGCGCGGCGAGCCACTCCGGCAGCGACCCCGGCTTGTGCTCCGGCGCGGGAAGAAGCTCGCCCGGCCCAAACGAGCCAGCCTTGCGGTCCACGTAGAAAACCAGAAATTCCCTCGCCCCTCCAAAATGCTCGGAAAATTGCCCTCCCGCCATCGGGATGGCGATTTTCATTGTTCCTTCTCTCCGGTTCGGTTGATCTTTGACAAACATAAGAAATGAGCCTATGCTCATAACTCCTCCTGTCAAACAGATTTCCCATGCCACGTCCGACCTGCCCGAGAAAAATTTCCCATTCGCCGCCCGCGACGTATTTTAAACCAGCGGGCATCCCTCTGCGCGACCTCGAAGAAATCCTCCTCGCCGCCGATGAACTCGAAGCCATGCGCCTTGCGGATTGCAAGGGGCTTTACCACGCGGACGCCGCAAAGCTGATGGGAATCTCTCGCCAGACATTCGACCGGATTATTCGCCGCGCGCGTGGGAAAGCCGCCTGTGCCCTCGTCAAAGGTCTCGCCCTGCGGATCGAAAAAACTGAGTGAGGCCGCGCTTCAGCGGGCGCCCCCGCATCCATATTCCCGCATCGCAGGCTACTTTTGGGGCTCCGCAGCCGTCTCCGGCGCGCCGAGGATCGCTGGGAGGTTAGTGCGTTCGAGCCGAGGTCGGCTGATTCGGCAGACGTATGGGTCACCGGGATTTTTTTTGGCGTAATCCTGATGGTAATCCTCGGCCGGATAGAATGTTTTGAGCGGCTGGATCCCGGTTGTGATCGCCCTGCCAAGCCGCTTCTGCAAGAGGGCCCGTGACTCTTCAGCGATGGCGCGCTGGGCGTCATTTTTCGGGAGAATCAGCGAGCGATATTGGCTTCCGAAATCCGGCGCCACCCCTCGCGAGTCGGTGGGATCATGGGTTTCCCAGAAGACATCGAGGAGTTTCCTATAGCTAATTTTTGACGGATCGAATTCGATTTCGACAACCTCGGCATGTCCGGTCCGGCCAGACCCGACGTCCTGGTAGGTCGGGTTGGGTTCGGTGCCTCCAGCATATCCGGAGACGACTTTGACGACGCCGGGAACCTGCTCGTAGATTTCCTCCACGCACCAGAAGCACCCGGCCCCGAGCACGGCGCGCTCGGTGGGAGCCCCCGCGCCGGTCCCTGTCGGCGACGCAAAGAGGGACTGATATTTTCCGTAGCCCTCTTTTTCGAGATCTTCGACAGGAATGAACCGGAGGGCAGCGGAATTCATGCAGTAGCGCAGCCCGGTCGGCTTCGGTCCGTCCGGAAAGACATGCCCGAGGTGGGAGTCGCCCTTGACCGAGCGCACCTCGGTGCGAACCATCCCGATGGTGGCATCGCGCCTTTCCTCAACGGCGGCTGGCTCGATGGGCTTCGTGAAGCTCGGCCAGCCGCAGCCGGAATCAAACTGGTCCCTTGAGCTGAAGAGGGGCTCCCCGGAGAGGAGGCAGACGTACAGCCCCTCCTTCTTGTTATCCCAGTATTCGTTGCGAAAGGGTGGCTCCGTGGCCGCCTCCTTTGTCACCGCATACTGTAGGGGGGTCAACTTTTCCCGAAGGCCCTGGACGGGCTGAGGTTTGGCGGCGCCGGCAAAGGCGGTCCCCATGACCGCTAAACTAGCCGTCGAGATCGCAAGGTTTCGGGTTCTTTTCATCATAGGGTAGCCATGTGCAAGGTAAGCGCATCTTGCGGGATTGCAAATGCCCCCAGCGCTCTCGTTTTTCCGACACAAAAAGCCCCTTCGGCGCCAGCGCGCGCCGCGTTGCCTCAAGCCAATAAAGCATCTTGACCTCGCCAATGAAAAGCATCATGATGCCACCATGAGGACGACATTAACCCTTGATGATGATATTGCCCTGGAATTGAGGAAGATTGCAGCCTCGACCCAACAGGGATTCAAGAGCGTTGTGAACGAGTTGCTTCGGCGTGGGTTGGCCGCCGGACCCAAGCCCCTGTTTTTGGCAGAGCCTTTTGTGGTTAAAGCGAAATCCTGCGGCTTCCTGCCAGGCATCGATCCACTGAAACTCAACCAGCTTGCCGATGAAATCGAATCTGAGGACTTTATTATGCGCCGGCAGGCCAAGAGGAGCCAGCCGTGATTATTCCGGACATCAATCTGCTTGTTTATGCCTACAATCTCGACGCACCTGATCACGCCGCAGCTTGCGTCTGGTGGAAGCAATTGATGGAAGGCTTCCAACCCGTGGGCCTGTCGTGGGTGGTTTGTCTTGGATTCCTCCGATTGATGACCAACCGCAAAATCCTGGAAACACCGTTGGAGTCGAACGAAGCTTTGGATCATATCCAATCATGGCTCGCCCGCCCGCAAGTCCAGATCCTACAGCCCGGGCCACTTCACCTTCAGATTCTGAATTCGTTTTCGCAACATCGCCTTCTGAGCAGCGCACTGGTCACGGATGCCCACCTGGCCGCGCTCGCCATAGAAACCCAATCGGAATTGCATTCAAACGATACGGATTTTTCGAGGTTCCCCGGATTACGATGGCATAATCCGCTCCCCTGAGCGGACATTTCCGGTCCCTTGCTATTAGCCTGCGGTCTGATAACGTCTCCAGCGTGCCCGCCTAAGACGCTATCTGCTTTCGATGGGGCTTGGATTTGAGAGGACGACCATGACACCTGCACAACAGCTCCCCCAAGGCGGGGCCATCGCCTGGCTGATTGATTGGTCGCTGAAGAACCGGTTTCTGGTGGCATGTGCGACGCTGCTGCTGATCGGGTGGGGGGTCCAAGCGCTGCGGCATACGCCGGTGGATGCGATCCCGGACCTCAGCGAGAACCAGGTGCTGGTTTATGCCGAGTGGGAGGGGCGGAGCCCGCAGGAGGTCGAGGATCATGTGACCTACCCGCTCTCCACAAATTTGCAAGGTTTGGCAGGGGTGAAGGAAGTCCGGGCGCTCTCGATGTTCGGGTTCTCGCTGCTCACGGTGATCTTCGAGGATTCGGTGGACAACTATTTTGCCCGGACCCGCGTGCTCGAGCGCCTGAGCTTCCTCCAGGGCCTGATGCCTGTGGGAGTTTCTCCGCAGCTCGGGCCGGATGCCACCGGGCTCGGCTGGGTCTATCAGTATTTTTTCCACGTGGATCCTTCAGCCAAGCAGGATGCCGGATCGCTCCGCTCGCTGCAGGATTTTTTTGTGCGCTACCAGCTGGCCTCGGTCGAGGGGGTTGCCGAGGTCGCGAGCCTCGGCGGATATGTGCGCCAGTACCAGGTCGCCGTCTCGCCGGAAAAGATGCGGCACTACAACATAGCGCTCCGCGAGGTGCTCGAGGCTCTCTCCCGGGGGAACCTCAACGTTGGAGGGAAGGTGATCGAGGAAAACGGCATGGAGTTTGTCCTGCGCGGGATCGGGCTCGTCCATTCGCTGGAAGACATCAAGCAGATCGCGCTCGGCACGCGCGTCGGCGCGCCCGTCTATCTCGAGGACATCGCCGAGATCTCGCTCGGGGGGGATTTCCGGAGGGGCGCGCTCGACGTGGACGGGCGCGAGGCGGTCGGGGGGATCGTCATCATGCGCACGGGCGCGAATGCGATGGATGTCATCCGGCGCGTGAAGGAAAAGATTGCGGAGATCTCGCCGAGCCTGCCTGCAGGCGTGTCCATCCGGCCGTTCTACGACAGGAGCAGCCTGATCGAGCGCACGATCGACACCCTCCGACATGCGCTGGCCGAGGAAATCCTTCTCGTGACGCTCGCCCACATCATTTTTCTCTGGCACTTCCGCAGCATCCTCATCGTCACGATCCCGCTGCCGGTCTCCATCCTGATTTCCTTTATTCTGATGAAGGAGACCGGGGTGAGCTCGAACATCATGTCCCTCTCCGGGATCGCGATCGCCATTGGCGTGCTGGTGGATGCGGGGATCGTGATGACAGAAAATGTGATCCGGCACTGCGAGCTTGCGGAGAAGTCGGCAGGGCGGAGGCTCACGTCCGCCGAGACGATGGAGACCACGCGGGCGGCTGCGCAGCAGGTCGGGCGCCCGATTTTTCTGGCGATGGCGATCATCATTCTCGCCTTCCTTCCGGTGTTTGCGCTGGGCGGCCAGGAGGGGAAGCTCTTCCATCCTCTGGCCTTCACCAAGACGTTTGCGATGATTGGGGCGACGCTGCTCGCCGTGACCCTTGTCCCGGTCCTCTGCACGTGGCTGGTGCGCGGGCCATTTCATGCCGAGCGCGACAACTTCGTGATGCACCAGCTCGGCCGGCTCTACCGCCCGGCGCTTCTCTGGGCGCTCGGCCACGGGCGGGCGGTCACCGGCGCTGCGGCCGCCCTTCTTTTTGCCGCCCTGATCCTCGCGCTTGGGGTTCCCCGCAGCTTGCTGACGCTGATCGAAAGCCCGTCGCTCGCCGCGTGGATGCCGCACGGCCTCGGCAGCGAGTTTATGCCGCCGCTCAACGAGGGGAGCCTGCTCTTCATGCCGGTGCTCGTCCCGGGAACATCCCTGTCGAGCGTGAAGGATGTGATGAGCTGGCAGGACCGGATCATCTCGGCGCTTCCGGAAGTGGAGTCGGCGGCCGGAAAGCTCGGCCGGGCCGACAGCGCCACCGATCCCGCCCCGATCGAGATGATCGAGACCACGATCACGCTCAGGCCGCCCGCGGAGTGGCGCCCGGGGATGACAAAAGAAAAGATTATTGCGGAGCTTTCCGAACGGCTGACGGTGATTCCCGGCTACGTGCCCGGGTTTCTCCAGCCGATCGAGAACCGGATCCTGATGCTGAGCACCGGGATCCGCGCGCAGCTCGGAATCAAGGTCTTGGGCGGCGATCTGAACGAGCTCCAGCGGATTGCCTTCCAGATTGAGGGGGTCGTCCGCAAAGTGCCGGGAGCTGTCGGGGTTGCCGCCTCGCGCACGCAGGGAAAGCCGTATGTTGAGATCCACCCCGACCGGCTGGCGATGGCGCGGTTCGGGCTCGGGCTGCGCGAGGTCATGGACGTCGTGGAGGCGGGGCTGGGCGGGGTCATGGCGGGCATCACGATCGAAGGGCGGCAGCGGATCCCGATCCAGCTCCGGCTCGAGCGGGGGGCCCGCGAAGATATCGACCGGATCCCGGAGATCCTCATCCCCACATCCTCAGGGACAAGCGTCCCGCTCGGGCAGGTCGCAAAGGTCGTCCGCACGAGCGGCCCCGGGGAAATCGCCAGCGAGGACGGGCTGCTTCGCGTCTTCGTGCAGTCGAATGTGAAGGACCGCGATCTGGGAGGGTTTGTGAAAGAGGTTCGCGAGCGGGTGGAGAGGGAGGTGAAGCTCCCGGCCGGAGTGACCCTCCGATGGAGCGGACAATATGAAAACCAGCTCCGCGCGCAACAGACGATTTCGCTCATCATGCCGGTCGTCCTGCTGATTATCTTCGTGCTGCTTTTCATCGTCTTCCACTCGGCCGCAGAGGCTGCGCACGTCCTGCTGGCCGTGCCGTTCGCGCTGACGGGCGGGGTGTTTTTGCAGGCCGCGCTCGGGTATCCCTTCAGCATCGCAGTCTGGATCGGCTACATCGCGCTCTTCGGAACGGCCATCCAGACCGGCGTCGTCATGGTCGTTTATCTGGAGGAAGCTTTGGAGAAGAAGCGGAGCGAGGCGGGCGCTCCGCTCGGGCTGGACGAATTAAAATTGGCGGTGATTGATGGGGCGATGCTGCGCCTGCGCCCCAAGGTGATGACCGTCGCCACCGTGGTCGCCAGCCTGCTTCCCATCATGTGGAGCGCGCAAGCGGGGGCGGAGGTCATGAAGCCGATCGCCACCCCTGTGATCGGAGGGATGCTCAGCAGCCTGCTTCACGTCCTCATCGTCACCCCCGTGATCTTCTATTGGCTGAGGGCGCGGAAGCTCAGCGGTGCTTGATCATGGCGGCGGAATAGTCCCCCGTGACCACGTTCGCAGTGAACCGGTATTCCCCGTCGCGCGGGCATTCGAAAACGAGCGGCGGAGGGCTGCCATGTGAAGCCAGGCGCCGGTAGCCGTCATACGGGTAGTCCACGAGCGACCACCCCCAGCCGGCCCGGTTGGCGGTGAATTTATACGTGTAGGTTTTCCCGCCGGTGAGGTGGAGCGACTTGGTGAAGACACGCCCGTCGTCGGTCGCCATGTCATGCATCGGATCGAGCGGGTTCCAACCGCCTTTCCCGTCCCCGGAAAACTGGTCGAAATCTCCCGAGATCTGAAGGGAATCCACCTCGGTGATCGGCTTGACCGGGGGGTCGAAAGCGAAGGTTCCGTTCGCGGGGTCAAGCGTCACCTGGTAGTTGCCATCTGCGGGCACGCGGAAAAGGAGGTTCCATTCCTGCGGGGCGGAATGCCAGGTTTTCCCCCAGGCGCCGCCGAAGCCGATGCTGTCGAGCGCCCAGTTGCCGTCGATCGAGAAGTTCATCGTGTAGATC
>Ga0194058_10001284_pt1 | contig 12532 bp, 11 predicted proteins | sample SepL4417m_MetaG_FD_155490 | JGI IMG/M metagenome (GOLD analysis project Ga0194058, IMG submission 155490) | Anoxic zone freshwater microbial communities from boreal shield lake in IISD Experimental Lakes Area, Ontario, Canada - Sep2016-L442-17m | ecosystem: Environmental > Aquatic > Freshwater... | reverse complement strand
GTCAAGCAAGAGTACGCGGAGTTTGCGATCCCAATCGGGCAACTGGGAACGAAACGAGATGATTTCGGGAGAATCTGGGAATTGGGGGGGGGGTAAGATGCGTCGTCTTCCTGCCGTGGCCGGCAACCAACGCGCCCTTCTCGCTGAGTACAAAGCACGTCTCGCCCGTGAAGGAGACATTTACCCTGGGCCGGAACCGGCGGGCTGGATCGTGGAACGTGGTTACTTCATCGGCGTGATCCACATAGCCATTCAGGACCAGCCACCGCAGATTACTCTCGCTCGCGCCCAGCTTTTCCAATTGCAGCAGCCGCAAGGCAATCTCCCAGGGATCGAGTTTCAGATCCCGCGCACAGGCCCAAGCCTTCCACAAAGGGGCTAGTGCCGCCATCACTTCCGCTGGCAAATCCTGTCGCACCTGGGGTTTCATGAAAAACCGAGCCTTTGAGAGGTGTGCATAAACTAGGGTAAGTGCCCACTATTATGCTTCCATGAAACACCTTGTCAATAGGCCCTACTTTTTGCCCCCGCGTTTTTTGCGGCGAATGGCCTCGCGCTCGGCACTGCTGGGTCGCTCGACTTTCGCTATGCGGCTCGTCGCATCGTCCGTGCCCGAATTGCCATCGCTGCCCGCTGGCGCAGCCTTGGGCAGGAACCGCCGCTCGGCCAGTCCCCAAAGCGTCGTGGCCACAAAGTAGATGCAGAGCCCGGCAGCCACCTTGAAGAACATGAACCCCATCAAGAACATCACGAACTTCATGATTTTCTGCTGCTGGGCTGCCTGCTCGTCGGCCGCCGGCGGCATCATCACCTTCTGCTGGACCAAGAACAGCCCAAGGGTGATGATTGGGAACAAGTTCAAGTAGGGGCCCATCCCAAGCATCGTGCCAAAAAGAGGAAACCAGGGGTAGCCTACGCCGCTGGTTATGGCATCCGGCATGAACCAGCTCCAGTCGTAGAGCATATCGGGCGCAGCCAAATTGGAGCACCAACGAACGGCGTGGGAGATCAAGGGGGCGCCACGCAACTCCACGTTGACCTGCAAAGCGCGATAGAGGCCCAGGAATATCGGCATTTGAATCAATAGCAGCAAACAGCCACCGAAAGGATTGTAATTGTGTTTGGCGAAAAGCTCTTGCTGAGCCTTGCGGGCGGATTCCGGGTCTTTCTTGTGCTTAAGCTGAATTGCCTTGATCTCGGGCTGGATTTTCTGCATCAACTGAGCACTTTGCGCCTGCCGACGGCTCATGGGGAACATGGCCAAACGAACGACGATCGTCAACATCACGATCGCCAGTCCGTAGTTGTGTACGATCCCGAAGAAAAAGTCTAGGATATAGGTCATGGGCACGGCCACCCACTGGAAGATCGGCCAGCCGTAACAGATCACGTTCGAGAGGTCGTATTTTGCCAAAAGTTGAGGCCGTTTTGGACCGGCAAAGACTTCAAAGCGTTGTGGCGGGGAGGTTTCTTTTGCCTCCAGCGATATCGGCTTGCTGATCAGGCGGAACGAAGTATTGGTCAGTGATTTGCGCTGTTCCGCGACGTCACCCACTCGGAATGCCACCGCACGCTCTATATTGGTGGCGGTCGATTTGGCTTCCGGGATCATGACCACGGAGAAATACTGGCCATCCACCCCGAAAAACTGCGGAGGATGATCGTTGAATTCGGTCGCTTCAGCGATTCCCTTAAAATACTTTTCCGATAGTTGCGTGGCGGTAGTGACACTGACGTCGCTCTTCGCCAACTGGTAGATAACATCGCGAAGCCCCTCGCCGCCCCAGGTTCTTCCTACCTTGCTGGTAACGTACCAAGATCCTTCGACCGGCAATCCGTTGGGGCCATCGAGACGGTAGGCAACCTCGTGCTTCTTGGTGTCGTTGTTGGTCACCTGAAGGCTCAAAATCAAGTGGTAGGCCTTAGCGTCCGGCTCGGTCGCCGCATCGCCATCAACTTTTACCAATTCGTACGTTTTGGTGATGGTGAGATGATATTCCGGCACAGGACAGCTAAACACGACCTTGGTGATCGGGCCGCTCTCTTGCTCTCTGGACTCGCTGTCGATATGCCAGTTCACGTTGCGCAAAGCCACACCGGGCATCTCCCGCGTCAATTCCTCATCCCACTTGGCTTCGGGATCTACGTCCGGCGGGAGATTATTGGGATTTTTGTCAACGCTCTGCAAAGTCGTCAGAAACGAGAGCGGAGAATTCTCATTCAAGTTGATTGCATTGCGAGGGCCGCCGACAGTCCAAGCCGTGTTCGGCTTTTTCAGCTCGGGACGCATGACTTCCAGCGGCCGACGAATTAGCTTTTTGACTTCGATGTTGGGAAGGCGATCTTTTCCACGCTGAATTCCCAGTTCAACAGGCTTATCCGGCCTGGTCTTGCGGAGGGCCGACTCCAGACCCGCCGGATCTTTGATCTTGTGCGTCTGCCCCTGATACACCAATTCAAGGATGCGATCGCCGGGCCTCACGTCGGCTGCCGCGGCAGGAGTGCCTGCCCCGACCACTTGTACCAAGCAGCCCTCGCCCTTGTCGGAATTGTCCATCACCAAGTGGCCGAGATAACCGCTGCGATCTTCCAAGTCGCGGTAATGTTCGCTGCTGAGTTCAATGCGGGCCACCGACGCGCCTTCGTTGCTGAACGTGACCAACATGCGGTAAGGATTTTTCGGATCGGGGTCAACCGACCCAAGCGTGACCCACCGCCGCGGCTCGTCGATTTTCTTTTTCGGCGAAGTCGCAGCTTTGTCCGCCTGGACATCAGGCTGAACGGCGGCTTTCACATCCTTGGCGGCCTCGGCCTTCGATTGGTCGTTCTTGCCAATAGCCTTGGCCGGATCGCCGGGCTGGTCTTTCTCCTTCTTCAGTTCCCTTCCGTCCGCGTCGGCCTTCCTTTCAGGCGCGGCCTTGCCATCTTTCTGCTCCTGTGCGGCCGGTGCATTGGCGACTTTGGGTGGCGGCGGAAAGAAAGTCCGCATCATCCAGGGATAGACCACCAGGGCCAAAACCAGGATGACCACGAACATCAAAATGTTGCTTAAAGGGGGCGACGCGGAGCGTTGTCGTTCTTGCATGTAAACTTAACCTCAGTATGCCGTAAAGCGATACCTCACGACGGGAAGGAAATTTGTAAGGGATAGGGTGGGCCGAGCTTGCGAGCCCCACCAATAGGCCGGTCACTACCGCCCATCCCGTAACCGATCGCCAAGGAAATTGTCCAGGTCGGGAATGTCATAAATCTTGGCGATCGTCTTTTCAAACGGGTATTCAACACGGCGAAAACGAACTACGTTGTCTTCCAGCACGACGTAGCATGCCTTGGGATTTCCGTCACGGGGTTGGCCGACAGAACCCACGTTGATCATCGCCTTTTCTTCGCCCAGACGGAACTCATAATTGATTTCCTCGGGGCTGAGGAACTGAAATTGCTCCGTAAACACCCCCGGCACGTGCGTGTGGCCTTGGAACGAATACCTGGGGATTAGGGCAAAGATCTTTTCCAACTTCCGGCGGTTATAAATGTCTTCCGGAAAGACATATTCGTTTAGCGGGTTTCGGGCAGAACCATGGACGAAGAGGAATTTGTCTTCCTGATGACTGCGCGGCAACTCGCCGAGAAAATCCCAGCGCCTTTGCCGCTCGATCGCCGAGCCGCCCTCTTCCAGTTGCATCCGAGTCCAAAAAATGGCTCGCTCAGCACCCGAGTTGAATCCTTCCGGATCGAACAAGGCCCCTTGGTCGTGATTGCCCAGCAGGCAGACTTTGCACTGCATGACGATGTCGATGCACTCCCGGGGATTGGGGCCGTAGCCCAGCAGGTCGCCGAGACAGTAGACCTCGGAGATTCCCTGACTGCGGATGTCGGCAAACACGGCCTCGAGCGACTCGAGGTTGCTGTGGAGATCGCTGATTAAAGCTCGTTTCACGCTGGACGACCTTCGGGTGGAATACTACCCATGGGAGATGATGGACACTCTATTGTTGCAATGTGTTACCATTACCGGACGGTTGACACCCGTCGTGACGCCTAATTACGACAATTATGTGGAGGACTATACACGTTTAGGGGGGTGACGGGTCTCGTTGACACCTCTTTGACCGAAAAGTGGCATCTCCATGGTCAATTCTACCATGGGCAAGGCTGTCCGCAAACCCCGCCCCGATTCCCCCCTTTTTTCGGCTCTCCGGCAGAGCCGCGAGCGATATAGAGATAGGCGATCCTATCCTATTTTCCACCCCGAAGCTTCACCAGCAGCTTTCCCATATCCGCGGGCAAGGGCGTTGTGAACGACATTTCCTGGCCGGTAATGGGGTGCTTGAAGCCCAGTTCGGCGGCGTGCAAGGCTTGACGCTGGGCACCGCTATGATCGACAACGGGCTTACCAAACAGCGGCTTGTTGTAAACCTTCTCGCCGCAAAGCGGATGGCCGGCTTCCGCCAAATGAATGCGTATCTGATGCGTTCGACCGGTCTCCAGGCGGCACTCGATAAGCGTGTAGCCGTTGAGATCCTCCAGGGGGCGCACGTGCGTGACGGCCCGCTTGCCGATCTTCGGCAACCTCGTGCTGCCGCGGCGGTGGTCGCCACGGTCGCGCACAAGGCTTGACTCGATTGTCCGGGCTTCCACGCGGCCTTGCGCGATGGCGTGATAGACGCGATGAATGTCATGTTTGCGGAACATCTGCACGAGCAACCGCTCCGCCTCCACACTGACGGCCAGCACCATCACGCCGCTGGTATCCCGGTCCAAGCGGTGAACCAGCCGCACCCGCGGCGGCCTCGCCGGCTTGCCTCCGCGGCGCTGTTGGGCATGACCGCGCCGCAAAATCCGCACCACCAATTCGTCGATTGTCGGCTGCCGCTGCTTGCGGCGTGCAGACCAGTGTTGCTCCTCGGCGTGCCGCTCAGTCGTTACTCCGGCCGGCTTCTCGACGACGATCAGATGCGCATCCCGGAAGAATATTTTGATGTCTTCCGGGTCCGGCGGGGCGTTCCGCGGCTCATCCCAGACCTTCACGACGTCCCCCGGCTGGAGCTTTCTCCCTTCATCGAGGCACAAATTGCCGTTGATCTGCACGTGGCGATTTTCAACCAATCGACGTACCGCGGACCACGGCTCGCCCGGCAGGAACTGCCGCAGCGCGGCAACGAGGGCCAACCCAACCTGCGGTTGGGTGACGTGGAAGTTGCGAAAACCTTCTCCGCGCTTGCTCATGGACGTTGTGACCGTAACGGCGGTGCTTTGCGATGTAGGCTTTTCAGACAGCTTTTTTACTTCTTGCCGATAAAATAACTCATCGCGCGCCAACCCTCGGGGAACACGAGGCACGATCGCGCGGCGGTGGGATCGTCGTAGCGGTCGAATCCGTCAGGCTGGATTCCGCTGCCGGCGATGGCAATCGGCACGTCGCCGTGGCTGTGTGTCTTCGTGCGAAGGGGCGTGGGATGATCGGGCGAGACGAGGATTCGCCACTGTGGATAACCTTGCAATGCCTCGAACACCGGGCCGACGATGCACCGATCAATCTGTTCCAATGCCTCAATTTTGGCATCCGCGCGGCCTTCGTGCGAGGCCTCATCGGGGGCCTCGATATGCACGCAAACCAGGTCGTGCTCTTTCAATGCCTCGACGGCATAGCGCCCCTTGGCGGCATAGTCCGTATCGAGATAACCGGTTGCGCCAGGCACGTCGATCCGCTTCCAGCCAATCATTTTCGCCAGCCCTCGGAGGAGATCAACGGCGGTGATCATCGCGCCGCGAACACCGTAAAGCTGCTCGAAAGGCTCCAATCGCGGCGCACTACCCTGGCCCCAGAGCCAGACGTTGGTGACGGGCCGCTTTCCCGCTTTCCGCCGGGCCTGGTTGACGGGATGATCGGCGAAAACCGAATCACTTGCGCTCATCAATTCCACCAGCAGGCTGCTGCCTGGGCCGCGAGGGTAAGCGTCGAGGATGCTTTGATCGGTCAGGTCATGTGGCGCGGCGGTGCGAGTATCGCGAGTGAAAGGGGCCGCATTGACGATCAATAGGTTGCGATAGCTAACCCCAGGCAGGAATCGTAACGTGTCGCAACCGACCTTCTCTTGGAGCGTGGCAAGCAGGGCCGCAGCCTCTTCGGTGGAAACGTGGCCGGCGGTGAAGTCACCCATGACCTGGTCTTCAATCGTGACCAGATTGCAGCGGACGGCCCAGTCGCCAGGGGCTAAGTCGATGCCTTGTGCAGCAGCTTCCAGGGGAGCGCGGCCTGTGTAATGAGTTAGCGGATCGTAGCCCAACAGGCTGAGGTTGGCCGTGTCGGAACCCGCAGGCAGTTCAGCAGGAGTGTGATTGCCCAAGGCAATCGCGCCCGCCCTAACCACGCTGTCCATTGCCGGTAGCCGGGCCGCCTCCAACGGAGTCTTGCCCTGGAATGATTGTTGGGGTTCGTCGGCACAGCCGTCGGGAATGATGATTGCGTATTTCACGGGGAATTTGTCGGTTGTTCGTTGTCGGTTGTTCGTTATTCTCGCACGCGGAGCCGGACACTGCCGGGGCGAACGGCGGGGAGGCCGGTGATGGCTTGTAGGGCTTCGAGGATGGCACCCTCGGAGGTGGTGTGAGTCATGATCACCAGCGGCACGATTCCGCCCGATTCTTCGGCCGTTTCATGCTGGATCACGGAAGCAATCGAGATTTTATGGCGGCCAAGGATGCCGGCGATTTCGGCCATTACGCCCGGCCGATCTTCGACATTAAAGCGGACATAGAAGCGGCCGGAAACACTGGCGGGATCGCGCAGCACGACAGGCTCCTCGCGATCGTCGGACCAAAGTTGCAGCGTACGGAAGGTGATCGCCGCGCGCCCCAAGAGTGTGTCGATCAGGTCGGCTACGCAAGCCGAGGCGGTCGGCATTTGCCCGGCACCGAGCCCGTGCAGGAAGACGCGGCCCACGGCATCGCCCACAATCCGCATGGCGTTGAAGGCCCCCTGCACCTGGGCTAACGTGGAGCGATGTCGCACCAGCGTCGGCGAAACGTGAAGTTCCAATCCTTCGGGAACCAACTCGGCCACGGCCAGCAGTTTGATGCTATAACCCAACTCACGCGCGTAGCGCATGTCGGCCACGTCGACCGTGTCGATACCGGTCCGCGGGATAAGTTTCCAGTCAACCCGGGCACCAAACGACAAATGAGCGAGGATTGCCAGCTTTTGCGCGGCGTCGCTGCCATTGACGTCCATGGCCGGATTGGCCTCGGCATAGCCCAGCTTTTGCGCTGCGGCCAGGGCGTCTGCGTAGCTCTTTCCCTCATCCTCCATCTGCGTGAGAATGAAGTTACTCGTGCCATTGAGAATGCCGTGAATCGATTGGATCTGGTTGGCCACCAGCGACTGATTGATGGCCGCGATGATTGGAATCCCGCCTCCCACAGCCGCCTCGAAGGCAATCGTCCGACCGACGCTGCGGGCACAATCGAATAGCTCGCGGCCATGCTCTGCCAGCAATGCCTTATTCGCCGTGATCACATTCTTTCCGCTCTGGAGCACTTTGAGCATGATGGAACGGTCCGGCTCCAGGCCGCCGATAAGTTGCACAACCGCCTCGATTTCCGGGTCGTTCAGGATCGTGGAGAGGTCCGTGGTTAACATACCGGGCGGCGGTGCAATATTACGGGGGCGGCTAATGTCCGCGTCGACAATGCGAACTAACTCCACTTTCCGACCGGCTTGGCGAGAAATGCGGTCCTGGTGCTCGAGCAAAAGCCGAGCCACGCCGGAGCCGATTGTCCCAAAGCCGATAATAGCTACTTTCGCGGTCGCGTTTGTCATTGTTTTTAATCCTTGCTCGAGAACTCAGACCTCATGCCAAGTGACCCTATATTACGGCGGCTGCAAAAAAACGTCAACCCGTTGGCGACCAATCCATCCGGGGGGGGTGTTGCGAAATTAGCTGGACTTGGCATACTTAGTAGATCATTCTTCTTATAAATAGGATAGGCGTTTGATGAGTATTGAGCCACGTGCGCTAGATTTTTTCAAGCAGATATTGGCAACGCCCAGCCCTGCGGGGTACGAAAGCCCCGTCCAAGAGGTTGTGCGGGACTACGCCGCGTCGTTTGCCGACGAAATGCGAACCGACGTTCACGGCAATGTGATCGCCGCGCGGAACCCTAAAGCCCCGTTGCGAGTCATGCTGGCCGGGCATTGTGACCAGATCGGTCTCGTCGTGCAATACATCGACGACGACGGCTTCGTCCATGTCTCGACCATTGGTGGTTGGGATCCTCAAGTTCTCATCGGACAGCGATTGACCATCTGGGGCACACAAGGCCCCGTGCTGGGAATCATCGCCCGCAAGCCGATCCACCTTTTGAATGAAGAAGAGCGAAAGCAGGTGCCGAAGATTAAAGACCTCTGGCTCGACATCGGTGCGAAGAATAGGGACGAGGTTTTACGGGTTTTGCGAGTGGGCGACCCGATCACGGTGGAGCTACGTTATCAGGAACTTCAGAATGGGCGTGCCGTTTCGGCCGCGATGGACGACAAGACGGGGTTGTGGGTGGTCATGGAGGCCCTTCGGCGGGTAGACCGCAGCAAGCTGCAAGTGGCCGCTTATGCCGTCTCGACGGTGCAGGAAGAGATCGGGCTTCGCGGGTCCCAAACCAGTTCGTTCAGTGTTGATCCGCATGTCGGCATCGCCGTTGACGTGACCCATGCCACCGATTGTCCGACCATTGAAAAGAAGGAAGAGGGCGATATTCGCCTTGGCAAAGGCCCCGTCATCTACCGCGGGCCGAACATGAATCACAAAGTGGTGCAGCGGCTGTTGGATACGGCTGCCCACCACGAAATTCCCTATCAACTGGGTGCTTCCGGCCGAGCCACGCCGACGGACGCGAATTCGATCCAGGTCAATCGCGCGGGTGTGGCCGCCGCGTTGGTCAGCATCCCTAATCGCTATATGCACAGTCCGGTTGAAATGATTTCGCTGGAAGATATCGACCATGCGGCCGACCTATTGGCCCGCTTTTTGGAGGAACTTCCCGGCGACGCGGAGTTTATTCCCTAATGGCGGAACTTGGCGTCAATATCGAAAGAAACATGCGTTTCGTGCCGTAAATTAAGGAACATTACGCAATCCTAAAATAGGTCTCGACACCCGCTCCGACACCTGGTACATTGGATCCATCAAGAAACGATACCACAATCCTCTTTACGAAACGGTGGCATCTGATGGCTCAATCTATTAAACTCCAGTCCGCTAAGAAACCCCGTGCCGACTTCCCTCTCTTTCCCCATGCCAATGGTCACTGGGCAAAGAAGGTCAAAGGCCGGATGCTGTACTTCGGTCCCGCGGCTAGCGATCCCCATGGCGACGAAGCCCTGACCGTTTGGCTGACAGAAAAGGATTATTGCCTACTGCATGGTAGCCGGCCGCCCAAATACAGTGGCGGCCTAACCATCGCGGACTTAATCGATCGACTCCTTAACTTCAAACGGCTGGCCGTCGAAAACAAAGAGTTAAGCCCGTTGACGTTTCGTGCTTGGTACAAAACCTGCAATATGGTCCTGAAGCAATTTGGGGGTACGCGGTCGGTGGAAAGCCTCGGGCCGGATGATTTTGACGCACTCTTTCGCGCCCAAATATCCGGCAAAGCGGTTAACACCCGCAATCAATATATCACCTACATTCGCGGCCTGTTTCGCTTCGCTCACAACGAATATCAGCGATACATTGCCGCTCCGCTGATGCTCGGTCAGTCGTTTCGTTTGGCGAAACAACCACGGACTGCACGGGGCATCAAGAATACCGGAAAGGTATTCTCGGCACAACAAATCCAGAAACTTCTGGGGATCGTGCATTGGCGATTGAAGGCCATGATTCTTCTTGGAATCAACTGCGGATTTGGCAACAACGACTGTGCAACCCTCACGTTTGACGCCTTGGATTTGATCGGTGGATGGCACAATCACTCTCGACCGAAAACCGGAATGGCCCGTCGATGTCCCCTCTGGCCGGAAACTATCACTGCCATTCAACGGGCCATCAAGACCCGCCGTGAGCCGCGCGATCCAGCCCACAAGAGCCTTGTCTTCCTGACCCGTCACGGTGCTCCTTATTGCCGATTCACAGATACCGACCGGGCTAATGCGGGAGGTGCGGTGGAGTGGTATAGCTCATTGGGCATCATCATGCGCCGGGCCTTGGATCGGCTCGATATGAAAGCGGGCAAACTTTCCTTCTACGGTCTTCGACATAGCTTCGAGACTGTGGCCGGAAACAGCAAGGACCAGATAGCCGTTGACCTTATCATGGGCCACGTCACTCCCGGAATGGGAACCAGCTATCGGCATGAGATTGACGACGAACGGCTGCTGGCCGTGGTCAATCACGTCCACAATTGGCTTTTTCCAGCATCGTCTGCGAATAGTTGATCCAGCCGGCCGGCTTGGATTCAGTACGCTTACGGCGTGGTGATGCGGCTGGAGCGGGCTGGACCCTACGCCGATTCTCAAAAACGGCAATATCGTCCGGGCCGATAAGGAAGCGAGGCTTCTTTGAACCCATGCCTACGTTAATGGCCGGCAAGTCGCCCGAACGAATCAGAGCGATGATCTTAGCCGGCGTCATGCACCAAAGCTCAGCGAGTTGAGGCGGCGTCAATTTGGCACGGGAAAAATCCATACACCGTTTTTACCATACCCGCGGCCCGTCTCCAAACTTGCCCCCGCCAACCGACGGTAAACCCTAACATTGCAAGCATTTGTGCTCGCCACGTTAAAGATACGACAGATACACTCAGGGGCACTACTGTCGCATAATCTCCTTGCGGATCAACAACTTCGGCAATTCCTGCGTACCATTGCTGTTACGGCGGATACATCGGAACTTTTTTATTCCCTGTCGGCTAACAAGGTAAACCGTTTTAGATCGAGGCAGATAGGAGAAAATCAACTCGCACGGATCGGTGCAGCCCACCATGGTAGCCGCAACGTACCCCTGGACATGCCTCCCATACCGGCAGGCCAGATAGGTCGCTGACACAGCCACCCGATCCACAGATAAAACGCAGTCCAAAAGGTCGCACCGAAAACCCTGCCAGGTGACTTGGCGGTCGGCGTGGATTGTTTGGCAACTGACAACACGCCTACAACGCTCTGTCTGTTCATGTCTCATAATCTACCTCAGTCTTATCAAGTCTCGATGTTTTACAAATAGATGTACGGCGACGGGTCTCTTAGAATGGGTTAATCGTCTCGGTTAACAAGAATGACCGAACCGTTGATTGGTCCAAACACAAAGATGGGAGTCCAATAAATTGCTTGACCGGCAGATGGCCGGAGTCGATACCCGCCCCCGCCGGATAGTATCTGGTTAGGTCACGTCCTTTTGAATTGGTGAATAAAGCCCTGGCTTGGGCCAAGGAAGCCGATCCTCATCCAATAGGCCGATCGGAAAACGAGAAGAGGAATTTCGCAAAACAGAATCCTTGACGTGAGACATTGATGCCCTCCGTAGGTGCAGGAAAGCCCGCCGGTTCTGCCACAGTACCGGCGGGCAACAGCCCGAGTAATCGACTGGGAAAAAGTATACAGAATAGCACTATATCTTAGCAAGCCCCCGCTAGCAAAAAATCTAGCGAGTCCGTAAGTTCTACGGGAGTAGGACTTGCGGAATTGCACTCTCGCGATTTTCGCTCGGGTAACAAGGCATTGCGGTCGCCGCAGAAACATTTTTTGGCGTCGATAGCCACCGCTGACGGACTGCCAACTGGCAGTTGGCCTGACGTATCACGACGGCACAGTGATCGTCGTGATCGCAATTGTAGGCCCTGGCGAATGCCTTCGCCTTTTCCAAGGTCAGATCACGACACTTGACGGACATGCATGCAGAATCAAAAAAGATGCCGACAGCGTAAGCTTCGGGGTGGGACATGATGTAGATAGCTCCGATATATACGGAGGCTGCGATTCGGTCGCAGTACCAGCGGCCTCAGGCCGGGCAAATTGACGAGCACTTATTCTACGCGACGCCCAGAAATTTACTAGGCCCCCCAGGCCTGTCTGAAACAAATTTTTGCGATTGTGGCGTATCGGACGCAAGGGACAAGGGCGTGAGTTGGCGGGAATTTTGGTCCGCTGACGGGACATCGCGGCCGACACTGGAACGGTTTCTGGAGTTGATCACCAGGTGCAACATGCGATTGGATAATCTCGCCCTGCCGAAAATTCCCAACAATCGCTTTTACTATGGTGACGTACCGTGGGATCCCAATGCCACCGATTGGAGTGGCACCGCGCTCACGATCACGCGGGCTCATAAACCCACCGACACCTACCTGGGGCGAAGGTTTTTGGGGGGTAGCCGAAACCAACTATTCCGACGACGGCCGCGAGATGCTCCAGTGCGAGTGACGGTTCTTCCGGGGTTCTTCCAGGGTAGGGTTGTGGGAACGGGGGTTTCGGTCTGGTCGGGGCTGGTGTGGGCATGGGTGCGAGGCGAAGTGGTGCGGGTGAGGAGTGCCGACGACGTGGCGAACC
>Ga0194058_10001277_pt1 | contig 12571 bp, 8 predicted proteins | sample SepL4417m_MetaG_FD_155490 | JGI IMG/M metagenome (GOLD analysis project Ga0194058, IMG submission 155490) | Anoxic zone freshwater microbial communities from boreal shield lake in IISD Experimental Lakes Area, Ontario, Canada - Sep2016-L442-17m | ecosystem: Environmental > Aquatic > Freshwater >... | reverse complement strand
GCCAGGGCCAGAGCGCTGATCCGTTTGTCCACCGCCGGCCCGTCCTGGCCCAGGGCTTGCGCGCCGAGGACTTTTCCGTCGGATTTTCGGAAGATGAACTTCAGCCCGAGCATCTTGGCGCCGGGGTAATACCCGGCGTGCGAATTCGGGAACAGGTAAATCTTCTCGTAGTCCGTGTCCCCAAGTTTTTTGAGCGTCTTCTCGCTGACACCGGTCCATGCGGCGGCGCCCCCGAACAGCCCGATGATCGAGGTGCCCTGGGTGCCCCGGTAACTCGAATCGCGCCCTGCGATCACATCGGCTGCGATCCGGCCCTGGCGGTTGGCCGGTCCTGCCAGGGCAATCAGACTCCACTGGCCGGTTCCGTAGTCCTTGACTTCGACGGCATCGCCAACGGCAAAGATGTCCGGGTCGCTCGTACGCATGTGCTCGTCCACGCGGATGCCGCCGCGTTCGCCGATCGTAAGGCCGGCTGTTTTGGCCAGGGCCGTATCAGGCTGCACGCCGATCGCAAGGATCACGATGTCCGCCGGAAACGTTTTACCCGTCTTCGTCTGGACCTCGATTGCGCCGCCGTCTAACTGCTTGAAACCGACCACGCCGTCGTTGGCGACAACCTTCACGCCATGACGTATGATATGGCCCTGGACAAGGACTGCGATCTCCGGGTCCAGCGGGGTCAAGACGTGATCGGGCTTCTGGATGAGGGTCACGTCGAATCCGGCGTGGATCAGGTTCTCCGCAGTCTCAAGACCGATGAACCCGCCGCCCACCACAACTGCGCGCCGAACCGGTTTTACCATCTGGATGCCGGAGTAGTTATACATTCCGGCCAGAAACGTCGTGCCGCGTTCGATCCACTCACGGATGGTCCGCGCATCCGGAACAGTCCGCACATGGAAGATCCCCGGCAGATCGATTCCGGGCAGCGGCGGATGGACCGAAGCCGCCCCGGGAGAGAGCACCAGCTTGTCGTAAGATTCGGTCGTAACCTCGCCGGTTTGGACATTGCGAAGGTCCACGGTTTTTTTCTTCGGCGAAATGGAGATCGCCTCGCAGTTGGTCCGCGCATCCACCGCAAACATGACGCGAAACATCTGCTCCGACGCCACCAGAAGGCTCGACTCTTTTTCGATCACGCCACTGATATGGTAAGGAAGCCCGCAGTTCGCATAAGACACATACGGCCCCCGTTCCACCATGAGGATTTCAACATTTTCGTCCAACCTACGAAGGCGCGCCGCACATGACGCACCGCCTGCCACTCCGCCTACGATGATGACTTTCATTTTTATTGCCTCCAGTTTAGGTTGCCTTCATTTATTTAAGCTTAACACACTTGGCCCTCTGGACCCGGTCAGAGCCAATCGGCTTTTTGCTTTCATGCCTTGCCGAGCAGGCGGCTGTTATTGACTTGTTTGCCTACCATTTCCCTTATGATCGTTATGGTTTCACGAGCCGCTTCCCTTGGGTCCAGGGCCGTATCGGCAATATTGCACACAAGCTTCGTAACATCGTGATCGATTTTCTTTTCAGTCCATGTTTTACCCTTGGTGACCGTTATGTAGACGGAATAGGAGTGATGCATGGTCCCCGGCCGTTCACCGATGATGTGAAGAATCCCTCGAAACGCATTGGGATCTGCGTTGTTAAACAGCAACTCGCCAATTCGATAGCCGGCCCGAACCCTTCCGCTGGTGACCACAATGTTTTTCTCACTCATGGGCACATTTGCCTCTGCAAGCATTTTTCGCAATTCATCCAGATAGGGTGCAAGATGACCTTCGTCCATAATGGCTTTCGCATTCAAGCCATCGGAGATCACAATCTGGCCCTTCGGGAGATTGCCCCCCCACGAATCTCTGAGGGCCTTTAACGCTGCAATGGTTTGCGGGCTCAGCTTTTCGCCGGTTGCAGGCTCGGAGATATAATTATCACGTTTTTTAGACAAGGTGCTGACAGGCACTGCATTGGGAATGGTCTTTACAAAAGCGGGGGTGAGCTCGGCCCAGAGAGAAATTTTGGCATCCTCGTACAAGGATTTAACCTTGGCTTCCAGTTGGGGGTTCAAATCCCAGATGTTCTTGCCATGGCCGGTTGCGATATCAACGCCCCTGGCCTCCACTTCCTGAATTTTTTTCTTGCCTTCGGCATATATCTCGTCTTTGGACCGCTTGTCGCCCTTGGCCTGGCAGTACTGGTAATAGACCCAAAGAGGATCGCCAAAGTGTTCCGTATATTTGTTATTGGCGTTCACGATCCCGATCCGTTTATAAAAAGCCCACATCTCATCGTTGACCTTGTAGCCGAATTTCTCCCTGATGCGGACATGGTCCTGGAACGCCGTTGAGAGATAACTCAACATGGGGTCGTTCTTCGTGGGAAGCGCAATCAGGTAGGCGGGATTGGCCGGCATGATCTGGTCCTGGCACCAGTCCAGATCGTCCAGGGTGACCTCCATATGTAAGGTGGAGCAAATATCGAGACCGATCGTCAAACCATGGAGTTTGGCCATGGCGATATCCTCCAGGCAGCACCTCACCAATTGCTCACGGGTCTTGAAGACCTCCGGACCGATGAAGCCGGCCACATCATTGACATGGAGCCACGCCCCTTTGGGCTGCACCTTTGCCAACTCTATCGCCACCGCTCTGCTGAAGCCGTATTTCCGCGACTCAAGCACCATCATGTCCACGCCGTTTTCAGCCCCATTGGTAAACTCGGATCCCTGACCCGTCTCAAAATAGAGCCCGTAGCGTTGCCCTTCCTTGGATTTTGCATACTTCAAGATCTTTTCTATGTTGACATCAAACGTCTTATTGCAGTCATCGGTTCCGGCAAGGCTCTGAAACATCGTTTCAACCGATCCCGGATATTGTCTGGCAACTTCAGCCTGAACATCGATATGGGAAAGCACGCACCACGGGATAATATCGTTTAGCTTGAACGTATCCACCACATCTTTGAGCGCTTCTTCAACGGCGGCGACACTGACCACCTGGCTGTCCACGGGGTTGGTCCCGATGACGATATCTCCTGTTGCGTAGGAAAATGCGTTAAGCGTCTGCCACTTAACGTCGTCGGGATGGTCCGTGGGGGAATTGGGCTGAATGCGGGCCCCCATATAGCCTTTTGACCCCATTTGGGTGCCGGGCAGGGGGATGAATATCTTTTGCCCGAGCGCAATCAGCTCGTCATTGGTCATCAATTTCGGGACACAGCCGATGGTGTCGCTGGTCAGGCCATTCATGATTCCCTTGATTTCCGATTCGGATTTGGTCAGCAGGAATGTCTTCAGCTCCCCCATGGTCCAGTTTTTGACCTTCTCGTACTGGGCCTGATCGGTGGTCTTATAGATCAACTTCTGCAAATTGTCCACAAACAATGGATGCTCATAAAGATCCTTGATTTTCGTGTTGGCCAGAAGCTCCCGCGTGATTTTCCGGGTTGCCTCATCCTTGGCGCCCACGCCAATGGTCAGATCACCTTCCTTAAAATCGTTTGCAGCACCGATCACCTGCTGGTAGAGCGTCGAATCGAATTTCCCTTTTATTCGCTTGATATAGGCAAAAACGTCCTCGCCCTTCTTCATCTCCTGGATTTTCAGGGCCTCGGCCGCAGCCCGATTCGCAGTTAGCGTTAAACCGGCAAGTGCAACCCCTGCGACACTCATCATTGTAAGAAACGTTCGGCGGTGAATGCTTTCATCCTCATTTGGCAGCCAATTCTTATCCATGATCTATCCCCTTTTGGTTAGCGTTGTATAAAAGCAAGTCCCTGAACTTGGGCCGTGGCGTTCAGTATGATCCTGGTTTTCTTTTCCAGCAAAGGTTACCGATCACAGGCCGCACCCCCTTTTAAGATATCCGCGCCCTTTTCCCTGATAATTATTTTCGCTGTTTCTTCAATTACTTCTCCAACAAATCGCGCACATTGCTGTCTATGTTCCGGCGAGCCGTAGGTAAGCTTTTTTATCAGTATCCGACAGCAGGTGATTTTATGATTCATTTTAAATATACCGTGCAATTCCTTTGAAAGTTTCATGACGTTATTTACTTTTTCTTCTTCTTTTGGCGCACTTCTGCCGAAAAACAACCCCAGGGCCATCGTGCCGCCCGATAAAGCGCCGCAAAGGCAGCCCGAACCGCCGATGCCATGACGAAACCCGGTTGTCATGGACAAAATCTCTTCAGGCATGTCGTTTTTGAAATTTTCCAAAATCAATTTCAAAACAGTTTCCGAGCAACCAAAATCACCTTCCAGATAATAGCTCTCAGCCTTTTCGCGAATTTTTTTCACATGGGTCATTGCATCCACAATTCACCTCTCTTTATTTGCTTCCATAGAAATCCCAGAATGAATCGATCTCCTCGCCGGTAAAATCCCACACCGCATTGTGGGGGGGAGGGGCTCATCCTCAAAAAATTCCGGAAGGTGGTCATCCTTATTCGTAAACCCGGCTGCAAGATTAAAATCATGTTAAGTATGAAGAATCTTGCTCCCAAGTGCGCGCCATTCTTCCGGTGTGATGCTGAGACCATACTTGGCGTTGATCATGTCAGGAATCATCTCCCGGACTGCATCCTGATTATCCAGCCCGTAGAACCCGACAAAAAGACAAAGGCCAGTGGTGTCTATTAATGCGGCGCCTATCTGCAGCCTCCTGGACCTCGCCGATTTCTTTCAAACAACCGCGATGAAAACGCTAAATAATAACAGGAATATCTTTTGTCGAGCCATCATAATAGGGTTCCTTTATCTATCTGTTTGTTTTGTGTTCCCCTGAGAATTCATTTTTCTGATACTGCCGGGTTGCCGTTTTAAGGCGTTGGCGATGTTTGTTTGGAAGCGCCTTCTTCAAGGATCATCTTATCGGGATCAACGCCGTAAACCCATGGCAGTCCTGAGTTCTTCCAGCCGTTTCTCATTCTCTTCCCGATAAAAACGCTTCCTGGATCATCGACCTTGTCCCCTTCCATTCCGTCAATAATGTTGTAAGCGTCATTAAAGCCGGCTGCTGCGAGCTGATTGACGGCCATGGCACTGCGGCCACCTGAACGGCACATGACCAGCAGGGTGTCCCGGGGTCCGGCTATTGTTTTGACCTCGGTGATAAAATCCGGATTCATCTTGACGGCGTATTCGAATTTGCCGTCCTTTCTCTGATATGTTACAAAGGCAAGCGGGATATTCCAGGCCATCTCCGGGTGGCCGACAAGGGCGTACTCTTCAGGGATCCGCACGTCTAAAACCTTTATTTGATCCGGTGCGGCTTTCCACGCTTCATAGGCCTGGGCAGCGGTCATATAAAGACCGGGGTTGGTTTGTTTGTCTTTGGGAAGCTGACTGGCCATTTCTGCATTCAGTTTATTCATATTCAGTTCTCCTTTTTTGTTACATAGATTCGTTTCATCATCGGTCATCATTTGTCGTAAACCTGGGCGCATAAATACACCTGCTTGATTACTTCAGCGCCGCCAGATACTCCAGGCGCATCTCTTCCCATTCCGCCATGCTGGAGGGTGTATGGAACCACTCCTCGGCAGACACCGGCTCCAGCTCGATGGCATCGGTCGGGCATCCAATCACGCAGACGCCGCATCCAATGCACTTTGCTCTTTCAACCCGTGATTTGTTATCATCGTCCTCATCTTCAGTGATGGCTTCTACTGGACAACGCTCAATGCAAACACCGCAGGCAACACACGCTTCCGGATCAACGACAGCCCGATAGTTTGATCTCTGGGGTCCTTCCGACACGCCGGAGATCTTTTGGCTGTGAATCACCCCGCAGCAGCAGGCGCAGCAGTTGCAGGTGCCGACGAACTGCGGAGACTCCGCACCCATGGTGAATCCATAAGCCGCGAGGTGAACATGTCCCATTTGCTCGAGTTCACCCAGAAGTTTGGACGCCTCCTCCCGGTCGAGGACGTTTTCCGAAAGCGGGGTCTGGGGAGGAACACCTACAAAACCGCAACGCTTCATTGGCATCTTGCAGTCATGGTGTCCCTGAAGTTCCCGCTCCCTTTTACATACGCATGGAATAACGACAAATCGTTCGTGCCGTTTGAAATGCGCGTCGATATCAAGGTGGGGCTCCATTGTCTTCATCAACTCAGGCTTGAGCGAACCCCGCACCGGCACAACGCCAAGTACGCCCGGGCGAGGTGACAATATCCGCTCGCCACCGCCTTCAATCACGTATTGCTCGAATAGCTCGGCAAATTCCTTGCCGAGCAGCCGCATATTGGCTTCGTACCAACCAACCAGAAACGGTCCCAGCCGGTATTTCCTTGTGCCCTCGACATGAAGCGTCACGCCGGGCAAGACATGCCCGGGTGAGTCCAGGCGAACCAGGCGCCGGGGAATCAGGCTTTCGCACAACGCGGTTACGTCCGCCTCATCCATACCGACCCGTTTGGCGATCTCGGCAGCGGTCTCGGGGAATCGGGTCATCTGGCCTGCAAGAGATACCTCCTCCGGACTGAACGCCATCTTGATCAGTTTTATTTCAACCCCGGATGGCGTCCTGGGAAAACCATGGGGAAGCGCCTCCTGCGCGGCGCCAAGGCGTTCGTAGATGTCTATTGATTTGTCAGTATTGCCCATCGAGAAACTCCTTTCTTATATTTTTTGCGAAGTGAGGTCATTTCACAACAGGGGCTGTCTGATCACCTCGGCCAAAGGCTTCGTCGATGATGGCCTGAAATCTTTTAACCAGATCATCTGATGGAGTTTTGTAATCGTCCAGTTCATACACCACGCCCAGGCTCTCGTACTTGCCCAGGCCGAAACGGTGATACGGCAACAGCTCATAATCGATCACGTTCTTGTGCGGACGAATGAACGCCAGCACGGCCCGGATGTGCTCCTCATCGGCATTAACGCCTGGAATCAGCGGCGTACGGGCAATAAAGTCGATGTCGGGAAACGTTTCATAAGCTTTCTTGAAATTCGCCAGGATTCGTTCGTTGCCCGCGCCGGTCCATTTCTTGTGCCTCTCAGAAATAGTCAGCTTATAGTCATGGAGCATCGTATCCACATAGGGCAGCACCTTTTCTATATTTGCCCATGGAACATTGCACGCTGTTTCGATGGCTGTATTAATACCGCGTTTGTGTGCTCCTTCCAGCAAAGCGGCACTGAAATCAGGTTGCAGCATCAGTTCACCGCCACTCATTGACATACCGCCTCCGGTATTGCGGTAGAAGGAGCTGTCCTTCTCCACCTCGTCCAGCACCTGGTCCACCGTCATTGTTTTGCCGAACATTTCGAGCGCCCCTGTCGGGCAGAGCGACGCATGGGATTCGTCGCAGTCTGTGGCCAGGTGCCAGTTGACTTTTACGTGTTCATCGTCGCCCGCCACAAAATAGAAGGCCCCTTCAGGAAAGGGTGAATTCAGGCAAAGACCGCACTTCTTACCGGTGCACTTTTTGGGGTCGTAGGAAATTTCAGGCTTTATCCGGATGCTTTCGGGATTGCCGCACCATTTGCAGCGCAAGGAGCATCCTTTCAGGAAAACATTTGTCCGGATGCCCGGGCCGTCATGGCTGCAATATCGTTGGATATTCAACACGGTGCCGGTTATTTCGGCCGACTTTTTGGATTGATTCTTCATAGTTTTGCTCCCTTATTTTCCACAGAAAATACCAAGTGAATCAGCAATCTTCAGGAATTCACTATCAACAGGCACCGTTCGGACTTTATTGATGGCTTCCGCCAGCGGTACGAACTTGATCTCCGGAGGAACAAAAGCCACCATCACGCCGTTTTTACCACCTTTCAATGCTTGCAAAGCCCCGGCTCCGTAGGCCATCCCGAGCTGTCGGTCGACGGCGGTAGGTTTCCCGCCTCTGACCCAGGGACCAATAACGAGCGGATAGGTTTCCTCGGCGATCAGCAGTTGCAGTTCCATTGCCACGACCTCGGCTGCCTTTCCCGACCGATTAATGACGTGTTCACTTGATTCACCGGTTGCCAGCGGCGAAAGAGACGCTTTCAGAGAGGATGGATTTTCCTCTTTATGCGTTTTTTTGGTGAATTTTGCGCCTTCGGCCACCACCACCAGTCCGTATGGCCGCCTGGGAGAGATCTTATCCTTTAACCGACCCGCCAGGATTTTAAGGTCGCAGGGAATTTCGGGAATCATGACTGCATCGGCACAAGCGGCAATACCGGCCTGCAGCGCCACCCATCCGGCCTGCGATCCCAATACTTCCACTACGGCAATTTTGCGGGCTGACTGGGCTGCCTGACGGGCACGGTCGAGCATTTCGATGGTAAAGCTGAGCGCACTGTTAAACCCGAAGGAGACCGATGTAGAAGCAATGTCGTTCTCAATCGACCGGGGGATGCACACCGTATTGAGCCCTTTGCGATGGAGCTTATAAAGAATACTTAAACCCTGCCCCCCAACCACTGAAATCAATGCATCTATATTTTCCGCCCTTAGCCTTTTTAACAATTCATCGGACATGTCCAGTTCTTCAACCATCTCGTCTTCATTGATATTTCGTACATGGAAAGGATCAATCCTGGCTGATTGTCCAAGAATCCCCCCTGCAGACGGATCGAGATGTTCAATCAGTTTGGGGCTGAGGGTCACCAGTCCGCCATCGGGGTAGTTATCCGGTCGCAGCACCCCCTCAAACCCATCACGGATGCCGACCATCTCCCATCCCATTCTGCCAGCCGCCATGGCAGCTCCGGTAATCACTGCATTAATTCCCGGAACATACCCGGCGCCCACATTGATGGCAATGCGTCTGTGAAAACTGCCATGCCCAATTTCTGTTGTCATAATATACCTCCGTTACGGATTGTGTTTGCTTTGTTATTCATGCCATTTTGTTTTAAGGTTGCGATGAATATCAAAAAAGTTCTTTACGGCATGACAAAAAGCCATGCCGTAAAAATCCCGTTGTATTTTAGCCCTTCTGACCGTCAAACGATTGCAACGTGCGCTCGATGACCTCGTCCTGAACGCCCTTAGCCAGTTTGGTAAAGAACGCGCTGAAACCGGCCACCCGTACCACCAGGTCGCGGTAGTTTTCCGGGTGCTTCTGTGCGTCCCTGAGGATGTTGGTATCTAGGACATTGAACTGGATGTGATACCCATCGTTATCAAACAGGGTCTTGACCAGACGCAACACATTATCCCGGCCCTTGCGTGTCTTCAACTGATCGGGCGGGAGTTTCATGTTCATGTGGGTTGCGGTGTACTTGATGGCATCCTGAGCTTTCGCCGCAGACATCACCAGCGCGGTGGGTCCATTGACATCGGTGCCCGGCATGGCCGACAGACTTCCGTCGGTGAGCGACACGCCGGCTCTCTTGCCGTTCGGCAGCGCCCCGGTCACCATACCCATCAGGTTGTGGATGCTCTTGGTATAGGCATCCGGCGCTGATTTGATGTCTTTGCTGAGGTAGTTGCCACCGCCGTCAACATTATTGAAAGCCGTCAAGATGCTTTCATACACGCGATGAGTCAGCCGGTTCATTTCAGGAATGTCGTTGCCGTGCTTGGGCGCGTCCTCATAGCACATCTTCCTGACCTTTTCATATTCCCCATCCCAGTTGGCAGCCAGGGCTTTCTTGAGTTCGCCCATGGTGATCGTCTTTTCGTCATAGACCAGTTTTTTCACCGCCATGAGAGAGTTGGCCGCGTCAATGCCACCCACAACGATCTGGGCGCAGGTGTAGTAATTGGCTCCGCCATTCCAGACCTCGGTGCCGGTTTCGATACAACCCCCAGTGAGGAGCGAACGCCACGGAACCGGGAGGAAGTCTGCACACAACATGCTGGCGATCCAGGCGCCCCTGCGAAGGATATCTTCATTGAATTGCAGTTGCTTCTCGAAGGCCGCATACAATTCCTCGAAAGTCTTGAAGGTCTCGACATCCCCGGTCCTGGGTCCGATCTGCTGCTTGGTGCGGGGATCGAAGCCATTGTTCATCGTAAACTCGATGATCTTCCCCAGGTTGGGCTGTCCCTCTACCGGGTGACCGGTTTCGTAGGGAATATAGGAACCCACACAGGCACCGATACAGGTGCGCCGGGCTTGTTTCAGGGTGATACCCTTTTTGGAGTCACCGAACAGGTTAAGTGCGCGTTTCATCATCACATCGCCATTCACGAACTGAGGCATGCCGATACCGGTGCCGATGACATCCAGAACCTTCTCCAGGAATTTGCCGGGCATCCTCTCCGTCCAGATGCACGACAGCGGAGGCTGCGGCAAATGAAGATAACTAGCCGCATCGAGGATCAGGTAGTCCATTTCTGCGGTGGCATCCTCGCCATCCTCAGTGAACCCTCCGAGCGAGATGCTCTGGCCCAGGTCGGCGGAGTTCTGTATGGCGACCTTCTCCCCAAAGTAATAGCCGATTTCGTTCAGCTTGATGAAGAGGTTCTGGAGCATGAACGTCGCATCCTCTGGAACGATCAGCCCGGCCGCCTTGTCGCGTTGATAGTATGGCTCAAAATTCTGGCCCAGATAGGCTTCGGAGTAACCGCAGCCGACCTGTTCGAGTTCCGCGCAGAGGTGGCAGAAGAAGTGGGTCTGGATGGCTTCTCTCAGGTTCCGGGCCGGATGTTCCGGCACCCATTCGCAGGTTTCGGCAATGGCAATCAACTCTGCTTTGCGGATTGCATCCTTCTCCTTGGCCGCCATTTCCCGGGCCAGCTCGGCATAGCGATGAGCCAGGCGGACAATGGACCGCATCAGGATGAGACTGGCTTCATAGAAGTAGAGCTTGCTGGCATTGGGCAGCCGCATGTCGAGGGCCGCCTGACGCTCCTCGACCTCCTTGATCATGGCGGCCAGCCCATGGTTGTATATCCTTGGGTAGTTCAGGTTACCGCCGCCACCCGGCCAGTCGAAGAAACTGACGACAAAGCCGGAATCATAGCAAGGTCTCGGATCGAAACCATACTTCTTCTCGAAGATCTCCAGCGTCCGGGGCTTCAGTGCGCGCTTTTCCCAGTAGTCGAGGGCCCACTGGTTTACCCGCTTGTCCTCCGGGTCCGTGCACTTCTCAACGGTATTGTCGTCCTTCATCCAATCAATGTTCCATTCCGGATATGTGTAGATGCCGTTGACGGTGCTGGCCATGCTGCCCACGAAGAGATTGTCGTCGATGTAGAGCTTCTTCCGCTCCAGCAGGGTGGCCATGAACTTGGCTCGACGCATGATATTCTGGTCGCCTTGAGTGGCCGCGTAAACCTCCTCCATGATCCTGATCCGCTCAAAATCAACCTCAGCAGGCGTGCTTCTGAGCTGCTCTTTCAGCCGGTCGATCCGGTCTTGATCGGCCTTGACGCTGCCCGTGGAATTCTTTTTAGTTTCTTTTTTCATTTTGCTTTCTCCTTTAGTTTTTCTTGTTGTTTTTAATTCAGTAGATTCATCTTGCGTGGATTCTTGCCTTTTCGATGGTTTCGATACCCGTCGAATGCGCTATCGTGTCGAACCTTATCTCGGGCTGCTGGAGTAACATCTTCAGGACCATGAGCAGATTACGGTATTCGTCCGAGCGAATATGAAGGTTCAGATATTCATCGGCCCTCCAGACGACTTCGAGCATCAGGACGTTCTTTTCCTGCAGATCCTCGTAGAGATGGGAATGGATACAGCCATGACAGCCCCAGCATTGCTCAGCCATCGAACTGAGGATTTTCATTGCCTCAGCTCGCTTTCTGGGTGGTATCGTCATCCTTACGGTCGATACAATCATGGGCATATCCATTTCGAGACTCTAATCAGTGTTTGAACGGAAAGGTCGTTCAAGAAAAATCCGAATGTTGAAATCCGAAATCCGAAGCAGATTCAAAATTCCAATGTCAAGATGACTCAAAACACCAGTTGGAAAATACTCTGCTTTGAGCATCAAGGTTTTTGGTCATTGTTTCGGATTTCGTGCTTCAAATTCCGGATTTATAATTAAAACGTCACGTGAAGATCAGATTGCCAAATATGTGCCAAGGAAAATCTGAGAACAATAATATCATCAAGATGCTGTTATTAAGAGGAATTTATGGGAAAGAGGCGTGATGGTCAAAACAGAAGGAGATGATTATGTGCTAATATATCGGCAGAAGACATCAGTTCGGCAGCGCCTTATTGGAACGTTTGATACCTAATTTCTTAATTTTGGCCTGGAGGGTTGTTCTCTTCAGACCCAGAACCTCGGCCGCGCCACCCTGTCCGGCGAGGCGCCAGCCGGTCTTATCCAGCACGGCTACGATATGGTTGCGCTCCATATCTTCAAGGTTACCCGTAGAGACTATTGTTTCTGAAGATGCACGACCAGGCACTTCAACGTGCAGAGTTTTACCCTTGCTCAAGATCATGGCGTGTTCTATCACATTCTTTAGCTCCCTTACGTTTCCGGGCCAGGAATAGTATTGCAGGGCTTGCAATGTCTTCTTCGAAATGCTTTCCACCTCTTTTTTCATTCTCTTCTGAAATTCCACGATAAACGTCCGGACCAGAAGCGGAATATCTTCAGGACGCTCACGAAGGGGCGGGATCACAATGGGAAATACATTCAGCCTGTAGAAGAGGTCCTTCCT
>Ga0194058_10001276_pt1 | contig 12572 bp, 11 predicted proteins | sample SepL4417m_MetaG_FD_155490 | JGI IMG/M metagenome (GOLD analysis project Ga0194058, IMG submission 155490) | Anoxic zone freshwater microbial communities from boreal shield lake in IISD Experimental Lakes Area, Ontario, Canada - Sep2016-L442-17m | ecosystem: Environmental > Aquatic > Freshwater... | reverse complement strand
AGGCGCTGATCAGCCCCCCTCGGCGGCATTAATACTGATCTTCATAAACGGGAGACCTGTAGATGCTCACGATAGATGATATTGAAAAGATAAGGGGGTTTGCGATTGGGCGCAAAGCTGTTGTAGCCATCTATATTTTCGGATCCGCCGCCACAGGAAAGGATCGACCTGGTAGCGATACCGATCTGGCAGTGATGATTGCGGGCGCGTTTTCGGGTATGGAGCGCGTTGAAATGGAAACGGTGCTATCCAACCTCTTATGCAGAGATGTCGATCTGGTGGTATTCGGTCAGACAGCACCACTGCTTCAGCATCAGATATTAAAATATGGCAGCCTGATCTATGAGGCGGCGCCGCGTGAACGGATTTTGCAGGAGGTTGGAGCGCGCAGGCACTACTTAGATACCGCCTTTCTTTATAAAAAAATGAAAATAAGAGGAAATGCCGCTTATGGTGGATAAAGAGCTGCTTTCCAGAAAATTATCACGCCTCCAACACTACGTTGATGTGCTGAAAACTGCAGAAGATATCAACTGGCAAAAATATCGTGATGACCTGCGAACCAAGGCTTTCGTGGAACGCTACCTGCACCTTGCTATAGAAGAGATGCTTGATATCGCGAATCATTTCGTTTCATTTCATCAATGGCGTGAACCTGCGGGATACCGCGATCTGCTTTTGATTTTGACAGAACAAGGAATTCTTCCCCGGGAGCATTTGACTGTTTTTCAAAATATGGCATCTTTCCGCAATATGTTGGTACACCGATATGAGAACATAGACGATGAACTGGTATTCGGCATCTTCAAGAAAAGACTGGAGGATTTTGATCTTTTCATGATGCTGATAATGGATTGGGCCGGACGATCCTAATTTTTTTATGGAAACGACAAAACTAGAGCCGCACTGGGGTGCGGCGATCCCAGAGGTATGGCATTGGGTATTGGGATCGTTTCATTCGGCTTGGCTGATTTGCTTCCCCATGCGGTGCTGAAACAGATGCAGATATACTTGAGACCGGATAAATTTAGCCGATTTTCACAAATTCATACGGCCACAGTATATATGTCTGCAAGCATGTTTCAGCCCACCCTGGCTTGATGCGGCTTTGGAGAAACACGGCGTACCGCCTTCGACCCCATCCAAGCTTTGTACCCGTCTCCTATTTGGTAAATATCACACCTGTGGAAAAGGACGGTTTTATCCGCAAATCGAACAAGTTAAACGCAATGCTGTAGCTGCCAGACGGCAGAGCCGCCTTGGCAAAAAGAAAACCTGACTGCGGAACAGTGAAACTCGTCGAACCCTTGGACCATTTATATTCGCCTTCTGAGTCCCGTTTATATACCAGTGGGCTGATCGTCGAACCCGCTGCTATAGGCTGATACCCTTTATATACCTGATTGGATACCTGATTGGATTCTGTTTCGAGAAATCCCGAATAGATGATTGTTGACCCACTCACATAATTATAACGCAGGCAGTATAATCCTTTTTTGACAACGCCCACACCCACTTCCATGGGTATCTGCAATTCCACCACCGGCTCTTTTGTATTTGGAGTGTAGAGTATGGAGACAATTGCGCCGTTCAGTGTGTACCAGGTTCCGTCCCATGTATATTCGAGAGGGTCGGTATCGGCACCCATAGAGGATCTCCAGATCGGCTGGTGACCGTAAAAAGCGCCGTTGCCGTCGGTCATGGCGATATATGCCTGGTCATAGAAGGAGAAGGCAGGGGTGATTTCCGCCTTCAGATAGTTGCCTGTCTTGGTACTGGCAATCACAATATCTGGAACGCTGTCTTGTGCGTACTCGCTGTATTTTTTCACCAGGCTCTGGTATTCGGGGACAAACGGAAACGATGCGTAAATATTGAGAACATCTGTATTCCAGACCGTAAAGGTGGGGAACATGATGCTCAAACCGGTCGCATTCAGCCGATTGATTCCGGCAACCTTGTAAACCACGGCATTCTGCAATGCGGATTTCAGTGCAGTGTAGTGGGGTTCAAAGAAGACCTTCCCCCAACCAACCATATCGAGAAGGTCAACCATATCCATGCCCGAGACATCAAATGCAGAAGTAAAAAAATCAAGGCTTCGGGAACGGGACAAGCCAAGGATGCTCCAGGCCCACAATCCCGATTCTGTCAGCAGCACCTGCTGCCGGGATGCGAAATTCTCCAGCGCAGTAGCCACCGGCTGGATTTTTGACAAATCAGTGATTGAAAAGGTCACAGCTTCAGCTTCTTTGGATACCAGCATCTTGGCAAGATAGGAGTCTGAAAGCGCCCTTCCGAAGGATGCCCCGTCGCTGCGGGGAAAGGCGGAGATAAAATTCAACAGCGACTTCCAGTCCCATCCAGCCCCCGGTTCGAGATCCTCCGATGCCGCCAGATAATGGCCGCTGTCTTTTAGTAGATATGCAACCTCCACAGTTGCCATCAGACATGCGTCAAAACCAATCATCTCAAACCGCTTTCCGGTTTTGGCGACGGCATCCTGAATAGCTTTTTGAAGACGTGCTATGGTAAGGTTGGCAGTGTTTGTTTCGCTGTCTCCCCCATACCCCCTCAGCGCTCCACCTCCATGATCCCAAAAGACAAGAAGATACCGGTCTGCTGGATAGCTCGTTTGCGCCCAGGTGATGAAATCGGTCACTACTGCAGGGTCGCCCATGTCCTTTGCGCCCAGATCCTGTAGTTCTTCGATGTCGTTTTGGGTAATGAGATGACGCTTTAGCGTCTTCCAACTTTTTACCGGCTTTTCGCCAGTCGCCTTATTTGCAGCACCTGTAGTCAAAACAATCTTCAATTTGTCCGATGCCATAGCTGCAAGCATTTCATTGATATTGCCGGTTGCCTGCGCGTCATCTGTTTCCAAGTTGGTGCCTTCTATATAAACCAGCATCGTGGTGGTCGGCTGGGGTTCGCTGCTGACGGTGAATCGGACGGGATCAATGGCGTTGTATGAGATGACACCATCGGGCAGACGGTAGCCCACATAAACCGTAAAGTTACCCAATGATGAACCGAAGGCGAAGGCCGCCTCAATCACCGAGATGGTGAAACTCTTTTCGAGGGTCACGGTGGAGGCGGCAGGAAGGGGATTCTTTTGAGACAGAGATACCCAGGATAGTCCGCTCCTGGCATACCAAGAAAGGTCCCCGGTGGGTGGTGAGTACGATGCAAGGATGATGATATCTGCTGTTTTGCCGACATGGGCGTTGTCGGTCTCGACCTTGACACTGACGGTAACCTTATCAGATGGCCCTATTGTGACGTTATTGCCATTGACACCATTATTGGTGACAAAACTCTCGAATTTGGTAGTGTAAACAGGGTCGCTGGACGCATTGACCAATTCCCCCGGAGAATACGCTGCGAAGAGGGGCAAAGCCCATACTCCCAACAGTATCCCGACAATCATAACTACCGTGCGGATATTCCTTGAATAAATGAAAGCAAACATGATGTATCCTCCTTTTAGCTAACAGTGAAAAGTGATAAACTACTTGCTCCTTCCCCCAAGGTTGGGGGGGTGGATCCAAAAATGCAGATTACAGCATTGAACAGCATGTACTTGAGACCGGATAAATTTAGCCGACACAAGAGCGTGTGTTTCTTATTCTAATTTTCACAAATTCATGCGGTCCGCAGTATATTGTGCCTGATCGTTCGATTCGCAATCAACACAATGGATGGCGAGGTTGCATACCTGTTTCTGGCCGATGAAAACGTCATTAATACCGATTATTGGGCAGTTCCGTGTCTTTCACAAGAGATGTGATTTTCTGGACGAGTATTTCGACATTGCTAACATGATCCTGCTGAACGAACAGGATTTGTCTCCTGCCGCCTGGCTGAATCTGAATCAGGTAGGATGTGGGCAAAACCGGATTTCCGAGGCAGGAGAAAATGCTCCGGTTCTCATCTCCAAAAAGCGGATAGGGAATGGCATTTTCTTTTTTGAAAGCAATGATCCCCCTTTTTTTGCTGCCGGCGCCGATGGCCAAGAGTTTGACCTTGTCCGAAAGATGGGGGTTGGCATTCATTTGATGATATAATGTTTTGAATATGTTGACTTCATCCACGCAGGCAAGGCATTTTTCATTGAAAAGCACGATATATAGATACTCGCAGCCCACATCTTCCAGGGCAAAGTTTTTTTGCTGGCCCCGGATTTTCAGATAGGCTCTGTCGGTCTCGTCATACAGAATCACAAGCCGGCAAAAAGGAAATTCATCCCCGCTTCCTAATTTTTGTACGGTATCTACGGGCTGAGATTTGTCCGGTAAAAAAGATTTCCACCCAAAATACCCTTCCGGGAGCCGAAGGATGCTTTGATATCCCAGCCGTACAGCCCACCGAGCTGCAATTGCGCTGCGCAGTCATGCGAAGCTTCGGCAGTAGAACACGGCTGTTCGCTGTTTATCCGGTCCCAGAAGATGGATAAGAGCTGCTTCTTTTTCTGGCTTCAATTCGAGCTTATCCCCCAGATCAAACTCCAGACTCACGGCATTGGAAAGATGTCCGTCACGATATTCATATTCGGGACGGACATCAATAATGGCAAAGTCTTTTCCGGATTCGTAAAGGGCTTTCAACTTGGGGGCGGTAATCAGTTCATACCCGTCTTGTTTGGCCTCATTCATGGCCTGCTGAAGCCATGCTGGCTCCTCCCGGCTGCCGGTTGCGGCAGCGGTCAGGAATCCAAGCACCAGAACCAGAATTGGAATCAGCGCCAAGGGATAAAACCAGACCAGAAAATTATTCCTGGTATTCTTGAGTCCAGTTCTCAGCATGACAGAAACAACCTCAACTCTTTTTGACCTCATCCAGCCACAGCTTGTGGTGATGCCGTGCGTAATCTTCGGGAACCGATCCGGTAAACATGGAAATAAAGGCAGGCTGCTCGCCGGCTGCAATTGATGCCATGAAGACATGAATGAGAAGACCGGCAAACACCAGCCCGACCGTGATAAAATGAATCAGGATCGCCCATTGAACCAGCTCGGTACTCGCCATGCCAACCTGGGAGAGAATCATGGTGACGCCGGACACCACAATGACTATACCGCCAAATACCGCAGGGATGGCGAATATTTTCTGCCCTATGTTGTAAAACCCCTGATCCGGAATTATGGGGCTGAAACCAAATTTTTCAGCAATGATTCCAAGCGCCCGGTATCCAAGTGTCATCTGGATTCCCTTGGTAATCAGCCACAGGAAGTCCCGATGGATATCAACGTTAAAGATTTCGCGGAAGAAGGGAATAACGTCGGATTTCAGCCGGATGATGCCATATAAAAGAAATCCGCCAGCCCAGGTAATGCCAACGATTTCATGAGCCAAAAGCAGATTTGCGCCGCCGCCGAACACAATTCGCAATATCGTAGGCCATGATGTAAATGGCTGCAGGTCGTCGTTTTGGATCAGGCCCAAGCCGGTTAAAAACAGAAAAATCCAGCATCCGGCATTAAACCAGTGCATGAAAATGGACAGTCGGGTGTGACGATGGATTTGTGTTTGTGTCATGATTGCCTCGTTTCCTCATGGGATTCATCGGTTTCGGGGGCTTTGTCATTCATCAGAATCTGCTTTCCCAGCATGATCAGAACTCCTATCGCATTGAGGCCCACAATGCCCCAGATCAGGGGGCCGGCCATTTTCCACAACTGAATGGGATCAGGCATTTTGGCCTTGACCGGCCAGTTTAAGGGAGCTGTTGCAGACAGATAGTACATGTTGGGTTTGGTGTCCGACTCCTTGTTGATGACGCGAACACTTTGGTTTTTCTTTAGCAGCAGGGCCGCATCGCTTTTGGGATCGTTGATGTCTCCAAAGACCCTGGCTTTTGTTGGACAGGTAACGACACAGGCTGGAAGTTCTCCGCGCGCCCGCCGTTTTTCGCAGTAATCGCATTTATCCACGATGTTTCTGGTTGGGTGCCGGTATCTGGCGCCGTAGGGGCAGGCAGGAATACAGCTTCCGCAACCGATGCAGAGCTTGGGATCAACCTTGACCGCGCCATCTTTTTCATCTTTGTAGGTGGCTCCAGTCGGGCAGGCCTGGACGCAGGTTGGAACTTCGCAGTGCATGCAGCCACCTGGCTGAAAATGAAAGGATGTCGAGTGAACCATCCAGTCCGGCTTATTGAAATCAGGTTCGCTTCGTTTGACCCAGTTTCGCCATTTGCCTTCGGGCACGTTGTTTTCCACTTTGCAAGCCAAGGTACAGGCCTTACAGTCAATACATACCGATGAATCAATGACCATTGCCAGTTGTTTGTTCATAGCGCTCCTTTTTTGGCCACCCGGATAAAGGTTTCATGCATGGCCATGTTGCCGGAGATATCATCGGCATAATCTTCAATCAATTCCGCAATACATGCCCCTTTTCCATAAACTCGGGTCAGTCCTTTTGAAAGCACGCCAAACCCGCTGGCCATATAGACAGTATCTTCACGAATACCATTGTTCAGGCTGACACTAAGCTCACCTTTTCCAGCATTGCTTGTTACCTCGACCCGCTCGCCATCCTTTATATCCAGTTTTTTGGCGGCCACAGGGTGTATCCACAGGGAATTGTCCGGCATTAGCTCATTAAGCAGCGCATTGTTCTGTGTGGTGCAGTGGGTAAAATAGGCGTTTCGTCCCACCACAAGACGGAACTGATTTACGGGATTGGTTTTGGGCGACTGATAAACCGGAATGGGATCAACCCCCATCTGGGCATATCGCTCATTGTAAAGTTCAATTTTTTTGGAAAGGGTTTTATAAATTTTACCCTCATAAATTCCGTAGAGCTTGCTGGGATTGTAGTAAACCCCGTCTTCCCGAATGGCTCGATCAGCGTCAGGAAGGAGTTTGAACTGCTGCTTGCGATATTCCTCCATGGTGAAGTCAAAATACTCGGTCAGCTTCATTCGGCCTGCCAACCCCTTGAGAATTTCGAATACAGGTCTGGATTCAAACAGCGCCGGAACCACCGGATCACGGGCTACCACACAGGCGCAGGCCGCCGACCCCTGAAGGCCGCTTGCTGGATCCTGGCGTTCCAGTACGCTGGGTGCGGGCAGAACCAGATCCGACATCCAGGCAGTGTCGCTCATGGCAATGTCCACGGTGACAACAAAATCAAGTTGTTTCATCATTTCGATGGTTTTCTGACGGTTGGCTGCGGACTGAAGGGGATTATACCTGTAGATGAACCAGCCTTTCACCGGATAAGGTTTTTGGCTGATGATAGCATCCCGCATGTGTTTGAAAGCGCCTTCCTCCTCAAACATCATGTGAGCCATGCCTTTGTCCAGCCGGTGTTCCGGGTTGTCGTCATAAAAAGGGGCTTCGGGAAGTTCCGGGCCGGAAAGGCCGACTTGTCTGGCTGCCAGAAGGCCGCCAGGGGAGTCCCAGTTGCCAAGAAGTGCGTTGACAATGGCCATGGATCGCCGGATCTGGGTGGAATTGACGTAATCCGAAGTTCTTCGTCCAGGATAAACAATGGCCGTTGGTGCGGCGGCGGCCAGTTCTCTTGCGATCCGGCGGATATCGGCCGCAGGAATCTCGCATTCTTTTTCGGCCCATTCCGGAGAATACTGACAGACATGTTCGGTCAGTTGTTCGATGCCAGAGAGTTTTTCCTGAGCGTAGGTTTCGTTGTACAGTTTTTCCGAGGTGATGACGTGACTGAGTGCCAGAAAAAACGCCATATCAGTTCCAGGCCGGATGGGATGCCATTCATGGGCAAGGCCTGCTGTCTTGGTAAACCTGGGATCAAGGACAACGATTTTGCACCCGTTTTTCTTTGCGGTCATCAGGTCTATGCTGTCCGGTGTGATCAGGGCTTCAAAAGGATTAGCCCCGGCAACGATGATATATTTGGTATGAAGAATGTCCGCGAATGGCACTTCGCCAAAAGTGTCCAGATAAGCCCGGTTCCGGCTTAAGAGACAGGATGATTCGTGGGTGGAGACATTATAAGAGCCAAACACTTCGGCAAACCAGTGAACAAAGAGGGATTGGGAATCCGAACCCGGCGTAAACATGACCCCGCAGCGGGTATATTTCTCGGCGATCTCCGTCATTTTGGCGGCGGCAAGGTCCAGAGCCTGGTCCCAGGAAATCCGTTCCCATTTGCCTTCTCCACGCTCGCCTTTTCGAAGCAGCGGGTATTTGAGGCGATCTGGATCATATAGTTGCTGAATGCCGGCGTTGCCGCGTGCACAAAGCATCCCCCTGGACTTCAGGAATTTTTGATTTGGATCCAGCTTGGTGATCACACCGTTTTCAACCCTTGCCACAAGTCCGCACGCATTCAGACACATGCCGCACACCGAATACCTGGAGTCGGGCTTTGCAAAAGACTTCTTTGTTTCATCGGGCGTAAGTGCATAAAGCACCGGCGCCTTACCGCCCACTGCGGCTGCAGCAGTGGCTGCTCCCGACCATTTCAGAAAACTGCGGCGCGAAAGCGGAGTTTCGATGGGGGATGTCATTAAATGTCTCCTTTTGTATGTGGTAGCCAAGCTAAAAAGCAAAGGCTAAAGACTGTTAATGCTGAAACATCCTTGCACCATCAGTCTTTAGCCTTCAGCCTGTCTTTCTATTTACATTTTGCCGGTGACGGCGAGTCAAACGCGTGTTCATACATGTATGCGTAAATATCGCCGATATCTTCAGGGGTCAGCTTATCCCACTCTGCCTTGCATGGAAATCCCTTATATTTGTCTTTGGCGAAAGCAGCATCCCACTGGGCCTGGGTTTTGTTGGAAGGACTCATCTCTTGAGCTTTGCCGCCTTCCACATGACAATCGCGGCAGCCTTTTCGAAAAGTAGATTTCCCTTTCCGGCTGTTGCCTTTGTCTGCCGCCAGAAGGCTGCCAACAAAGACCAAAACCAGCACCAGTGAAGCAAGGGTCATAATAGTGCGTTTCATTTTTTTCTCCTTAAAGGTAGTGTTTGATTAGGTATGGCTAAAAGCGAATGGTTGCCGACAAGTACGCAACCCATACTTTGTCGATGATGGCATTCAGCGAATCAAAGGCCGTGGCGTCAGTGATACTTATGGGTTCACCCAGTGGATTGCCACTGCCGGTATAGTCATAATCGTAATACTGACCGCCGAGTTTTACAAAGAAATTGTCTTTATAGATGGGCTGAATATAATAACCTTCAAAAACCTGTCCTCTGGCCGCCAGCTTGCTGCCGACCAGGGAATCTTCGGCCCCGGTAAAATTGAACCAGTATTGGGATCCCCAATTATATTCCAGCCCTAACCTGGCTTCCAGTGGCATGGGAAAGATTGCACCGGCATAGATACCGTAACCATCCCTGGACTGAAGATTGCCATTTGAACTCAAAAGGCCCTGCCCCAACAGTGCATAATAAGGATTTTTGGATATCTGGGAAGGGCTGGTATGGCTCCAGGAGGGGGCTAAAAACAAATCAATATTGGCCAGTTTTTCACGTAGATTGGTCTTTAAAAGCAAAGATGCGGCATCCCAGTCGCCGATATTCGTGGATGGCTGCATACGGCTGATGTATCCGCCGCTGTTTGGCGAAAAATTATATCTGTTATTGCCATCTATGGAAACAATAAACGGCATGACCGTAAGCCCCGTAAATCCATCGGTAACATCCCAGGCATGGGCGTAATTAAAAACAGCGCTGGTAGCTTCATTGTCAAAGAGGTCAGCGATAAAGCCGAACATGTGAACATCATTCACGTCAGAACTGCTGGTCATGGAATAGCTATTGCCCCAGTCGCCTTCAAAGCCGACTCCGTAGCAAAGTTTCAAAGCCTGACCCGAAATGCCGGTTACATCTTCCAGACCAAAGTTCAGGGATGCGCCGTCAAACTGCCAGTTGATGATGGTGGCCAAGGGAGAGCCGCCTTCCATACTGTAGTCGCCGTATTCCAGCGGCGGGCCATCGGTTGAAGGACGTCTTCCAAGTGAAAAGTTGATGGGAACGCTGCTGATGTCCTGCTTGTAATTGAAATAGGCCCGCTCCACATGGACTACATCCCCATGGGGAAGACTGGAGGTATTGCCATCAAAGGTAACATCCCCCAGGCTGCCATGATTGAACTGAACGCCGGAGCTGTCTCCCCACACTTTGTAAGCGGCCAGTCTGCCTGCAAAATCCAGATGGGAGTTGACCGTGGCTTTCATGTTCATGCGAAACCGGCTGGTGTAGATGATGTCATTATCCGCGTTGTAGCTGTTGGGTGGTGGGACCATGCCTGCCGCCTTCATGCCGGCCATGGCTTGCTGAATCTGCTGCTGGGTCGCTCCATTAAATCCTCCCTGTGAAGAGGGGATGAAAAAGGCATTGATCATCGCCGGCGGCGCCATGCGAACATCTTCGTAATGAATTGACTGGGCCTCGGATCTCAGATCCACGCCAAAGGAAATTTTATCGGATGCCGTGTGCATTTCCGCCTTGTTCAGGCGCTTGTCCATTTCCTTGATTTCGGTTTCTCCACCGACACTTTGTTTTTCCACCTTGTCCAGTTTTTCCTGTAAGGTTTTCATCATTTCGTTGAGCGTTTTTAGCTGTTTTTTCATATCCTCCACATCATCAGCGGGACTTGCAGTTGGAAATCCCATCATCAAAAAAAATGAAATCAGGACAACCGTAAAAATTTTGCAAGCCCCTGTTCTTACCGGATTTTTTTTCTTCATGTCCACCTCCTGTTAATCGTTTGAGTTGTTTTTGAAAGTCAGCAATAAATATGCCAGAGTGCAAAAATGGAAGGACGAATGCATGTAAGTGCTGAATTGTTAAGCTTTTGGGCCTGAGTCCTTATAGATAAACGTTGCTTGATCAAACGCGCATTAATTGCTATGTTAACAGGTATTAACTTAACAGGGTTACAGATGGGTTGCGGAACGGCAACCGCAGAGAGCTTGATAACACTTTTCTGGAATGAGCATAAGGAAAGCGCAGATTGCGGCGGCTTGAAGTATAACTCGTAAGAGGACATTGAAATTATGGACATCGCCAATTGTTGGAAAACCATTGTGGATACCCTTCAGGACGGTCTAATGGTTGTCGATTCCGGTGGCAATATTGTCGCCGTGAATCCGGCGGCCGAAAAACTTACCGGTTATTCGGCGGTAGAGTTAATCGGAAACAATTGCCGTGGGTTAAACTGTACAGGTTGTGATGTCTTTGACCAAGGTGTTGGCGAAAAATGGTGCAAGCTTTTTTTAAAGGGTGAAACCCGGGCAAAGAAATGTGTTATTGCTCGAAAGGATGGGCGGTCGGTCCAAATTATCAAGAACGCCTCTGTGCTGAGGGACTCAGACGGATGTGTAATTGGGGCAGTGGAAACGTTTAAGGATATGTCCGAGATTGTTCGTCAGCAACAGGAAATCCTGTCTCTCCGCAAAACCTTTCATGTTGATGATGGATATCAGGGAATATTAGGACAGTCTCCAATTATGCAGCGACTGTTTGAACTCATCGAAAGCGTCGCTTTTTCGGATGCACCGGTGATGATTCATGGTGACAGTGGTACAGGGAAAGAACTGGTTGCAAGAGCCATCCATGACGTGAGCTTACGGCGCAGCAAGTCGTTTGTCAAGGTAAACTGTGCAGCCCTGAATGAAAATCTTCTGGAAAGCGAGCTGTTTGGACATGTGAAGGGCGCCTATACCGGCGCAGACCGGTCGCGGGCTGGCAGGTTTGAAGCGGCTCACGAGGGGACTATTTTTCTTGATGAGATTGGTGACATTCCCTTGAAAACTCAGGTCAAACTGCTGCGGGTTCTGGAGGAAAAGGAAATTGAGCGGGTGGGAGATCAGAAGAGTATTCCGGTCGATGTCCGAATCATTTCAGCCACCAACAGGGATCTGGACGAATTGATCAATCAGGGTATTTTCCGGGAAGACCTATTTTTCCGGATCAACGTGTTTCCGCTGTATTGTCCCACGCTTTGCGAACGAAAAGAAGATATCCCGATGATTGTTCAGAATTTTATTGAACACAACATGAAAAAAAGCGGTAAAAAAATTCTGGGGCTTACCTCCGAGGCCATGGAAAAACTTATGGCTTATTCCTGGCATGGAAATGTTCGGGAACTTCGCAATACCATTGAATACGCATTTGTGCTGTGTTCCAGCGGGTGGATCGAGGCCGGGCATCTGCCCGTGAAAATCGCACATCCGGAAACCAGGTCGGCAAAAATTTCCACGGAGCATCCGGAAAATACGCGGAAGCGGGAACAGTTGATTCGAATCCTTCGTCAGGTCAGTGGCAATCAGTCCGAAGCTGCGCGAATTCTGGAAGTGAGCCGGGTAACGATATGGAAACGCATCAGGAAATATGGAATTGATGTTCATTCGGAGATTTTTTCTCCGTGATGTCTTCATAAATCTTCTTTGTTAAACGGAACATGAATCCGATTCCATGTTTTGACGTGGTAGAGAGGTGGTGTGATGAAAATCATCAAAAAACTGGTTATAAATTGATCCCATTTTTATTCCTTGTTACATAAGTGGAACGAAAATAGGACCAGTTTTTCGTCAAAATATATGGCAATTTTATCAGCCCACCCCCACCCCC
>Ga0194058_10001275_pt1 | contig 12577 bp, 2 predicted proteins | sample SepL4417m_MetaG_FD_155490 | JGI IMG/M metagenome (GOLD analysis project Ga0194058, IMG submission 155490) | Anoxic zone freshwater microbial communities from boreal shield lake in IISD Experimental Lakes Area, Ontario, Canada - Sep2016-L442-17m | ecosystem: Environmental > Aquatic > Freshwater >... | reverse complement strand
CTTCCTGGCGCGGTGATGCCTGGGGGCTTTAAAATCAAGTCCGGCAAGCTGCGTGGGGTCGAGAGCGAAGGGATGATGTGCAGCGCGAAAGAGCTTGGCCTTGCGGAGGATGCCGAAGGCCTCCTGATTCTGCCGCCCGATGCCGCCGTGGGCACGCCGATCGGGAACCATTTTCCTTCCGACGTGCTCTTTGAGCTTGAGATCACCCCGAACCGTGCGGACTGGCTGAGCCATCTCGGGATCGCGCGCGAGATCGGGGTTTTCACCGGCCTGCCCGTGAAGCCGCCCGCCATTCCATCGGCCGCATTTGCTCCCGCCCGCGAGGCGGTTGCGCTCGAGGCGAAGGAGTGCCCGTATTATACGCTGCGGAGGATTTGCGGGGTCAAGATCGGCCCGAGCCCGCAGTGGCTCTGCGACCGCCTCTCCGCAGTCGGGCTTCGCCCGATCAACAATGTCGTGGACGTCACCAACTACGTCCTCCTCCATCTCGGCCAGCCGCTGCATGCGTTCGACGCCGCGAAGATCTCAGGGCCGCTCCGCGTCAGGCGGGCGGGCGAGGGGGAATCCTTCCGCGCGCTCGACGGTCGCCAATATTCCCTGACTGGAGAATTTTTGGTTATAGCCGATGCGGCCCGCCCGGTTGCTTTGGCCGGGGTGATGGGTGGGGAGGATTCCGGCGTCTCATCTGAGACGACCGACATTTTGCTTGAGAGCGCTGTCTTTGATCCGGCGTCCGTGCGGCGCGCCTCGCGGGCGCTCGGGCTGATCAGCGAATCGAGCTACCGGTTCGAGCGCGGTGTGGACCCCGAGATGGTGGCCTCTGCCTCCGCGCTGGCTGCCGGGCTGATCGTGCAAGTTGCCGGCGGGGTTGCGGAGGATGTCACCCTGGAAGCCGGGGCCCACTGCGGCCGGCAGGATGTCTCCCTGCGGCATGCCCGGGTGCGCTCGCTGCTCGGCGCGGATCTTTCCGATGCGGAAATCGAGGAGGCCTTAAAAAAAGTTGGCCTCGAGAAACTGTCCGGTGGCGACCCATCGACCTGGTCCGTGCCAGGGTTCCGACGCGAGCTGTCGCGCGAGGTGGATCTCATCGAGGAGGTCTCCCGGGTGATCGGCATCGAGCGCATCCCCTCGCGCGCCGCCGGAATTTTCGCCCCGTCGTCCCCGCCCGATGCCGCCTATGATTTTTTGATGGATCGCCGGCGCGCGCTGGCAGGGCTCGGATTTCATGAGGCCCGCACGAGCACGCTCATATCGGCCGCCGATGCCGCGTGGTTCGGGCCGGCAGTCGAGCTGAAAAATCCGTTTGGCGATGACCAGTCGCGGCTGCGGACGAGCCTGCTTCCCGGGCTTCTGGCCGCGCTGAAGCGGAACCTTGACCGCGGCGCGCCAGGCGCGCTCCTGTTTGAATGCGGGCGCGTCTTTTCTTTGTCCGGCGAGGCCCAGCGGATCGCGCTGGTGGCGGCAGGAGAAATCTCGCAGGCCGATTGGCGCGGCGGCCCGCGCCGGTGCTGGGACGTCTTCGATCTCAAGGGGGCCGCGGGCGAGCTTGCGGGCCTTACAGAAGACGACTTCTCCCCCCTCCCGAATCCGCCGCTCCCGTTCGGGGCTGCGGTCGAAGTTTTCAAGAATGGTGTCCGCATCGGCCTGCTTGGGATCCTGCATCCCGGCGAGGCCCGGAAGCTAGATGCCCACGCGCCGGTCGTTGCGGCCGAGTTCGACGCCGCCGCATGGCAGGCGGCGCTCCCCGGCACCGCTGCCGCCAAGCCGCTTCCGAAGTTCCCCGGGTCCACTCGCGATATCGCCATGGTCGCTCCGCTCGCCCTCTCCTACGGCGACGTGCGCCGGGCCGTCCTCACGCAAAAAGAACCTCTCCTTGATGCAGTCGTCCTCTTTGATCTATTTACGGACCCCTCAGAAAAAAATCTTCCTTCCGACAAAAAATCTCTTGCTATTTCCTTGACATTCCGTTCGCCCGAGCGGACGTTGACGACAGAGGAAGTCAACGGGTCCGCAGATCGGATAAAAGCCGGGCTGAAGGAACGCTTGAAAGTGGATTTCCGCTAACCGTTCTTTTCACAGAATTTCGCGGTGAGACGAGCTTCCCACCGCATCAGATTTGCCCTGCTGTGTTCGCGATTACACTTAGCAAACTTCCGAACCGATAATGAATTATCAACCCGGAGGCTGGGCTTGCTGGCGCAATGACATGCCTTCACTGGAAGTCAGCGCGCAGGCAGGCGGTCATCCACCCTATTACAAGGGAACGGGAATTGCTTCGAAACGGCATGAGCGGGGCAAAATATTTAGGACGTTAGAATGTTAGAGAGATCGGCGCCGTAAGGTGCGGCGGCCGGTCAGAACTCCCTTGGGAGAACTGACAGTTCGCAGCAGAAAAGGAGGCGGTGGGCGGGTGCAAACGCCCAAGCTTAGGTGGCTGGTGGCGCCCGCCCTTCCCAAGGGAGGCAGCCCGCCATGGGGCTTCTCTCTGCAAGGAGGCTGGGGGGGCTGCCCTCCAGCGTCAGCGCGATCACTTCCCGGCCAAATTCCACGCCAAGATCGTGCAATAGGGCCTGCGGAAATGCGCGCATGTCGACAGCATGTCGATATGTCTTGCAGATTCGCCCTAACGGATTGTTACTGAGCTTTCGGCATGTCCATGGGGAGCGCCGGAAAATTGCTGATTGTGCTCCCGGCGTGGTTGAACTGCAGGTTGTGAGTGCTGATTGGAAACCGAATGGACAGAAGCCACCTCAACAATCTCATCCCGGAATGTGTCCGGGGTTGCAGCCACTATACTCCAACGCATAACGTTCTCGGAAAACAGGAGGCTCACACGAAGGCGCTAAGGCGCGAAGAAACCTCAGGACGTTATGGTAAAAGCCGATTCTCAGAATCCGAATTGATCATGCGGGGGAGTATCGCTTGATGCAGCTACGGAACTGGCGTCCCAAGCCTTGGACCTCCCGCCCAAGCCCGAGCGACCAGCCGTTGCGCAGTGAGCTGTTCAGCCTCGACCAGCTGGTTTCTCATGCCAGGGACCTCGCCGCCAGCCACCGGGTCTCGACCGGGCGCGGCACCAGCCGGCTGCTGGAACGCTTGGATCACAACGCCAGAAGCCTGGAGGTTTTCAACCGGGAAACTCTTGCGGTGGATCCGGCACGGCGGGTCACGCATGCCGCCGAGTGGCTGCTCGACAATTTTTACCTGATTGAGGAGGAGATTCAAATGGTCCGGCGGCATCTTCCGCCAGGCTACAGCCGCGAGCTCCCGCGGCTGGTTGATGGCGTCTCGGACGGCTTCCCCCGGGTTTACGGCATCGTTCTGGAGCTGATTTCCCATGTGGATGCGCAGATCGATCTCGTCCCCTTGGACGCATTCATCGCTGCCTACCAATCGGCTGTGCCGCTCAAGCTGGGCGAGCTGTGGGCGATCCCGATCATGCTGCGGCTGGGGCTGATCGAAAACCTGCAGCGGGTTGCGACCCGGCTGCAGGCGGCTCGCCAGGATCGCGATCTTGCGGACCAGTGGATGCAGCGCTTGCAGGAAATCTCTGAGACCGCCCCCTCACGGCTGGTGGGCGCCATGGCGGAGATGGCGGAGTCCGGGCTTTCGCTATCGAGCTCGTTTGTCGCGGAATTCTGCCAGCATCTTTCGCGCCAGAGTGCTCCTTCGATGCACTGGGTGCGCGACTGGCTGGCGCAAACGCTTGCCGAACGGGGCGAGTCGATCGAGCAGCTGGTGCACCAGGAAAGTCAGATGCAGGCGGCCGATCAGGTTTCCGTCAGCCACAGCATCAACAGCCTGCGCTTCCTGGCCGGGCTGAACTGGAAGGATTTTGTGGAGGGGGTGAGCCATGTCGAACAATCGCTGAGGGAGGATCCTGCGAAGGTTTATACGGGCATGGATTTTGCGACGAGGGATTCCTACCGTCACGTCGTGGAGGAGGTGGCCCGCTCCTCCGCCCGGCCGGAAGCGGAGGTGGCAAAACTGGCGGTCAGGTTGGCGCTGGAGCAGATGGAGAAAGCGGGCGCTGAAGATCGCCGCTCCCACGTGGGATATTATTTGGCAGGCAAGGGACGCCCGCTCTTGGAACGGGCTGCGGCAGCGCGCGCCGATTGGAAAGGCGCTGTTCCAAGAGCCATCCGCCGCGCGCCGCTGGCATTTTATGCGGGGAGCATCATCCTGATCACCTCGCTGGGAACAGCCCTTTTCCTCACTTGGGCGGAGGGGTTGGAAATGCCAGCGGGCCAGCGCGCGCTCTTTGCCTTTCTCTTCGCCCTGGGGTTCAGCCACCTGGCGGTTTCGCTCGTCAACTTGCTCTCGTCATTTCTGGTGCCGCCGCGCCTTCTTCCACGGCTGGACTATTCCGCCGGAATCCCCGCGCATCACCGCACGGTGGTCGTCATCCCGACGATTCTGGGAGGCCCTGGTGATGTCGCGCCGCTGATCGAGGCCCTGGAGATCCATTGCCTGGGTAACAAGGATCCCAACCTTTGCTTTGCCCTCCTGACGGATTTTCCGGATGCTGCCGAGGAGAGCCAGCCCGGGGACGCTGGCCTGGTGGAACAGGCGAGGGAGGGCATCGAAAGCCTGAACCTGAAATACCAAACCACCGAGGCGGCGGGGTTTTTTCTCCTGCATCGCCCGCGCCGCTGGAACGAATCCGAGGGGCGCTGGATGGGATACGAGCGCAAGCGGGGAAAGCTGACGGAATTCAATGCCCTCGTGCTCGGCGGTCCGGCGGATCGGTTTTCTGCGATCGTTGGGGAGGTTTCCCTCCTGAGAACCTGCCGGTTTGTCATCACCCTCGATACGGATACCCAGCTTCCGCCCGGGGCCGCCCGGCAGCTTGTCGGCGCGATGGCCCACCCGCTGAACCGGCCGGCTATCGACCCGGTAAAAAACATTGTGACCGAGGGCTATGGCATCCTCCAGCCCCGGGTCGGGGTGAGCCTGCCGAGCGCCGGGCGCTCGTGGTTCTCCCGGATTTTTTCTGGCGACGCGGGGATCGATCCCTACACCCGGGCCTCGTCGGACCTCTACCAGGACCTGTTTGACGAGGGATCCTTCATCGGAAAGGGGATCTACGATGTCGAAGCCTTCGAGCGGGCGGCGGCCGGGCGGTTCCCCGAGAATCTTGTTCTCAGCCACGACTTGATCGAAGCCTGCCATGCCCGCTCGGGACTGATCAGCGATGTCGAATTTTTCGAAGCTTATCCCTCCCGCTATGCGACCGATGTCAGCCGGCGACACCGCTGGATCCGTGGGGATTGGCAGATCGCGCGCTGGCTCTGGCCGCGCGTCGCGGACTCGAGCGGCAGGATGGCCGCCAACCCGATCTCGCTTTTGTCGCGGTGGAAAATTGCGGACAACATCCGGCGCAGCCTGGTGCCGGTGGCGCTGTCGGCCCTTCTTGTTTGGGCGATCCTTGGCGCTCCCCGCTTTGGGCCGGGAGGGATGCTGCCGGTCTTCTTCATTCTGCTGGCGCCCGCCCTTCTCACCATCGCCCTGGATCTCCTTCGCAAGCCGCAGGAGCTCCCCTGGCTGCTGCACCTGCGGGGGGCGCTGGGTTCGACCGGGAGGCATCTCTGCCAGGCGGCGCTGGCCGTCGCCTTTCTGCCCTACGATGCCCTGCTGAGCGCCGATGCGATCGGGCGAACATTATGCCGGCTGCTGGCCACGCGAAAGCGGCTGCTGGAGTGGAAGACATCGTCCGAGGCGGAACGTTCCGCGCGTGGCGATCTTCTGGGGTCCTACGGCCGGATGTGGGTTGTGCCTGCTGCGGTTCTTGCGGCGGCGGCCCTTTTGCCATCAGCTTGCATCGGGTGGCCGGTTCTCCTGCTGTTTGCCCTCTGGCTAGCGGCCCCCTGGATCGCCTGGCTGCTCAGCCAGCCGATCGCTCCGCCGCCATCCGGGCTGAGCGAAAGCCAGCACAGGTTTCTCCGGAGGACCGCTCGCAAGACGTGGCGGTTCTTTGAGACCTTCGTGAACGAACAGGAAAATTGGCTGCCCCCGGACAACTTTCAGGAATCTCCCGGGCCGTTCGTGGCATCGCGAACCTCGCCAACGAACATGGGGCTTGCATTGCTCGCCAACCTGGCGGCACGGGATTTTGGCTATATCGCGGCAGGCGAGCTCATCGCGCGCACGCAGAACGCGTTCGCCACGATGGGCCGGCTTCGCAAACACCGCGGGCACTTTTTTAACTGGTATGACACGCGCACGCTCGAGCCGCTGCGGCCGTTCTATATCTCCAGCGTCGATAGCGGAAACCTCGCCGGGCATTTGCTCACGCTGGCGCCAGGCCTTGACGAGATCCAGGGGCAGAGCCTTTTCGATCCCCAGGTCTTCTCCGGGCTGCAGGACACCCTGGCGGTCCTGAAGGATTTTCCGGGCATCCGGACGGACGATGTCGAAGCGATGTTGGATCGGGTGCCGGGCGGCCTGCACGAACGCTTTCTTCTTCTCCGGCGCATCCAGGACCATGCGTCTCAGATGAAGGCCGATTCCGGCACGGAGCAGAGCTGGTGGGTTGAGGCTCTCAAGAGCGGCAGCCGCAGCCATGCGGAGGATCTGCTCTTCGTTGCCACCTGGCTGGCCCTCCCTCTGCACCCTTGGAAAACAGCCGGCCTCGACGCCGGTTTGGCGGACAAGCTCGCCGCTCTCAATGAGTCGCCGACCCTGCACGAAGTGGCGGAGCTGGATCAGACCCTGTGCCCGTCTATTGAGGAAATCCTGCAGGCCGGGAGATCGGAGCAGGTGGAGCTGCGGGTGAGGGAGTGGCTTGCCGAGCTGCTTCCCTGCCTGCATGAAGCGAGCGATCGGGCCGGGCGGCGCATCAGCGAGCTGGAGGCACTCGCCCGCCAGAGCATCGAGCTCGCGGATATGGATTTTCAGTTCCTGTTCGATGCCCGCCGCAACCTCTTTTCGATCGGCTTCAATGTCGAGGAACATCGTGCCGACACCGGCTCGTATGACCTGCTGGCCTCGGAGGCCAGGCTGTGCAGCTACGTCGCCATCGCGACCGGGCAGGTCCCGCAGGACCACTGGTTTTCCCTTGGGCGCCTCCTGCAGGCCTCGCATGGCCAACCCGTTCTCGCTTCCTGGAGCGGATCTTTGTTCGAGTATCTGATGCCGCTGCTGGTGATGCCAAGCTACGAGAATACCCTGCTCGACCAAACCTATAGGGGGGCCGTCGAACACCAGATCGAATACGGGCGCTCCATCGGCATCCCCTGGGGGGTCTCCGAGTCGGGCTACAACCGCACGGATGTCCACCTCAACTACCAGTATCGCGCCTTCGGAGTTCCTGGCCTGGGGCTCAAGCGCGGGCTGGCAGATGACCACGTGATTGCCCCCTACGCCACGGCCATGGCGCTGATGGTCATGCCCCGGCCTGCCTGCGAGAACCTTCAGCGCTTGCAGGAGCAGGGCCGCGAGGGGGCTTATGGATTTTATGAGGCGGTGGACTACACTCCGTCCCGCATTCCGCCAGGCCAATCGGAGGCGACCGTCCGCTCGTTCATGGCCCACCACCAGGGAATGAGCCTGCTTGCGCTCGCCTACGTTTTGCGCGATCGCCCCATGCAGCGGCGGTTTCTCGCCTGCCCGCATCTTAAGGCCGCCGACCTGCTCCTCCACGAGCGCGTGCCGAAGACGGCCACCTGCATTTTGTCCGAGGACAGGACGGCGGGAAAATCCCGGAAAATTGCAGGGGCGGATGAGGGGACCATGCGGGTGATCCCCAACCCCAGCCTGCCGGCGCCGGAGGTTCACCTCATGTCGAACGGGCGCTACCACATCGCCATCACGAGCGCCGGGGGCGGCTACAGCCGCTGGCAGGATCTGGCGGTGACCCGGTGGCGCGAGGATCCCACCCGGGACTGCTGGGGGACGTTCATCTACCTCCGAGACACCGAGAGCGGGGAGTTCTGGTCCACCAGCTACCAGCCAACGCTCCGGATCACAAAAAACCATGAGGCGATTTTTACCCAGTCCCGGGCAGAATTTCGTCAGCGCCATGTTGGTATCGAGACCCACGCAGAAATCAGCGTCTCTCCGGAAGACGATCTGGAGCTCCGGCGCGTGACGCTGACCAACCATTCCGATGTGGTCCGCACCCTGGAGCTGACCAGCTACGCGGAGGTCGTGATGGCCCCCCCGGCAGCGGACGTCGCCCACCCGGCATTCAGCAACCTCTTTGTCCAAACGGAGTTCCTTTCCTCCCACCCTGCGATCCTCTGTACCCGGCGAGCCCGTTCGGAGACGGACCGACCTCCATGGCTCTTCCATCTTCTGGTCGGGCAGGGCGGCAAGCAGGGGGAGACGTCCTGCGAGACGGATCGGGCACGGTTCATCGGGCGGGGGCATTCGCTGGTGAGGCCGGACGCGATGAGAGGGGTGGCTCCGCTCTCGAACACGTTCGGCTCGGTGCTCGATCCGATTGTCGCGCTCCGGCGGGAAGTCACGCTCCTTCCCGGGGAGAGCGCCCGGATGGATTTTATCTTGGGAATGAGCGACCACCGCGATGGGGCCCTCGCCTTGGTGGACAAATACAACAGCATCCGGATGGCCGACCGGACGCTCGATCTTGCCTGGACGCACAGCCAGGTGACTCTCCGCCAGCTCAATATCACTGAGGCTGAGGCCCAGCTTTATTCCCGCCTCGTCAGCAGCCTGATCTACTCCGGCCCCTCGCGAAGGGCATCCCCCACCACGTTGCTTGCGAACCGGCGCGGCCAAAGCAGCCTCTGGAGCTACGGAATTTCCGGTGATCTGCCGATCCTCCTGCTTCGCATCCGCGACAGGGAAAACATCGATTTCGCACGCCAGCTCATCCAGGCCCATGCCTACTGGCGCATGAAGGGGCTGACTGTCGATTTCGTCATCCTCAATGATGATGATTCCCTTTACCGCCAACCCCTGCACGAGGAGATCCTCGGCATGATCGCCTCCGGAAGCGGGGCGCAGATGCAGGACAGGCCGGGCGGGATTTTTCTGCGGCAGGTCGACCAGGTGTCCAACGAGGACCGCATCCTTCTCCAGTCTGTTGCCCGGGTTGTCCTGCTGGATGAGAACGGGACGCTCGCCGAGCAGATCGAGCGCCCCGCGATTCAGGAGGCCTCGATCGCTGCGCTTCCGATCATGCGCGCGCCGGTGCATTCCTCCCCGGAACTGCCTTGGCGCGATCTGGTTCTTCACAACGGGCTGGGCGGGTTCACCGCAGACGGCCGGGAGTATGTGATCATGCTGAGAAATGGGGAGACCACACCTGCACCCTGGGTGAATGTGCTGGCAAATTCGGCTTTCGGCACGGTTGTTTCGGAAAGCGGCAGCTCGTATACGTGGTCGGAAAACTGCCACGAATTCCGCCTTACTCCTTGGACAAATGATCCCGTGAGCGATTGCGGCGGAGAATTTTATTACATCCGGGATGAGCACACCGGGCGGTTTTGGTCGCCGACTCCTTCGCCGGCTCGTGGCAACACGCCTTATGTGATCAGGCACGGTTTCGGCTATACGGTTTTCGAGCACATCGAGGAGGGCATCTCCTCGGAGCTGTCGATCTACGTGGCGACAGATGCCCCAGTCAAATTTGGCGTCTTGAAAATCCGCAACCTTTCGGGCGTCCCGCGGCGGCTCTCCGCGACGGGATGCTGGGAGTGGGTGCTGGGGGATCATCGCCAGAAAAATCTTCCGCACGTGCAGACCGAGATGGATCCGAAGAGCGGGGCCCTGCTGGCCCGCAACCCTTACAATACTGAGTTCCCCGAGCGGATCGCCTTCATCGATGTTGACGACTCCTCACGGAGCTGCACCGGCGACAGAAGGGAGTTTTTCGGGCGCAATGGAACCCCCGAAAATCCTGCGGCCATGAAGCGCAAGCGGCTGTCCGGGAAAGCCGGGGCCGGGCTGGATCCTTGCGGGGCGGTGCAGGTTGCGTTCGACCTTGATCCCGGACAGGAGCGCAAGGTGTGTTTTCGGCTTGGCGTCGGCCGGAGCCTTGGGGACGTGCAGGCGCTGATCCAGCGTTTCCGCCGTCCGTCCGCCTCGCAGCTCGCGCTCGAGGAGGTCTGGAAATACTGGAACCGCACCTTGGGAGCCATCCAGGTCGAAACCCCTGACCCGGCCGTCAATATCATGGCCAATGGATGGCTGCTTTACCAGACGCTGAGCTGCCGGGTTTGGGCCCGGACAGGGTTCTACCAATCCGGCGGGGCGTTTGGATTTCGCGATCAGCTTCAGGACACCATGGCGCTCGTGCATGCCGAGCCGGCGCTGGTCCGGGAACACCTGCTTCGGGCCGCCTCGCGCCAGTTCCGCGAGGGAGATGTCCAGCACTGGTGGCATCCGCCGCAAGGGCGTGGCGTGCGCACCCATTTTTCTGACGACTTCCTCTGGCTGCCCTATGTGACATGCCGCTACGTGTCGGCCTTGGCGGATACCGGCGTGCTTGACGAGCCAGTTGCCTTTATCGAGGGGCGCCCGGTGCGACCGGAAGAGGAGTCCTCGTATGAGCTCCCTGTCTGCACCGAGGAGTCCGCCACGCTTTATGAGCATTGCGTGCGGGCGATCAAGCACGGGCTCCGGTTCGGCAGCCACGGGCTCCCGCTGATCGGCTGCGGGGACTGGAATGACGGGATGAACATGATCGGCAAAGAGGGGCGGGGGGAAAGCGTCTGGCTGGCCTTCTTCCTGCACGACGTGCTCACCCGGTTTTCAGGCCTCGCGCGGTCCCGGGGGGATGGCGACTTCGCTACCACCTGCACCGACCAGGCCGCGGTGCTCCAGAAGAACATTGAGCGGAACGGATGGGATGGCGAATGGTATCGGCGGGCCTACTTTGACAATGGCGATCCGCTGGGATCGCACCTGAATCCCGAATGCCAGATCGACGCGCTCCCGCAAAGCTGGGCGGTGATCAGCGGGGCGGGCGACCCCCGGCGCGCCCGGAAAGCCATGCTTGCGCTCGAGCGGCGGCTGGTCCGCCGCGAGGCCGGGCTGATCCAGCTTTTTGATCCTCCCTTTGATCGCTCCGACCTCAACCCCGGCTACATCAAAGGCTACATCCCCGGGGTCAGGGAAAACGGCGGGCAATACACGCATGCGGCGATCTGGGCAGCGATGGCCTTTGCGCTTCAGGGCGAAACCGGGAAGGCGTGGGAGCTCCTGGGCATGCTCAATCCGATCCGGCACGGGGACACGCCAGAGAAGATCGCGACCTATAAGGTGGAGCCCTACGTCGTCGCGGCAGACGTCTATGGGGTTGCCCCTCACACCGGCCGGGGTGGATGGACCTGGTATACCGGCTCCGCCGGCTGGATGTATCGCCTGATTGTGGAGACGCTGATCGGAATCGAGCGGGATGGCGACAGCCTGCGGCTGACCCCGCGGCTTCCCGAAGCCTGGCAATCCCTCAAAGCCCATTACCGCTACCACCAGACCCAATACCACATCGAACTGGTCAGGATCCCCGCCCAGCCGTCAGTCCCACGGAATCAGGTTTTCCTAGATGGGCAGGAGCTGCCGGATCCCGGGCTCGTCCCCCTGCTGGACGACCGCCGCGACCATGTGGTCGAAGTGCGGATCCCCTCGCCGGGAAAAATTCAACCGGGATAAAGCATTGATTTGCCCGGGCGAGCCGTTCGGGAAAGCCCTGGCAGGCGGGCCGGCAGCGTTCACACGTGGAGGAAATGCTTGAGCTGGGCCTTGAGTTCGGAGCGGGCGCGGAAGAGGAGGCTTTTGACTGCGGGGACGGTGGTGCCCAAGACCTTGGAGATATCCTCATAGGGCATATCCTCGTAGCGGCGGAGGACCACTGCCATCCGCTGCGCTTCGGGCAGGGAGGAGATCGCCCGGGCGATGGCTTCCTGCAGCTCCCCTTCAGAGGCCTCCTCTGACGCCGAACGCGCCGAGGCATCGGGATGCCCGCGGGGTGCGCGGTCGGGATCGTCCGCATCGATCGGCACGAGGTGCGCGCGGCGGCGGCGGCGCATTTCGTTGAAGACGAGATTGCGGGTGATGGTGAGCAGCCAGGTGGTGAATTTTGCAGAGGGCGTGTAGCGAGGTGCGCTTTGCCAGACGCGGACGAAGACCTGCTGGGCGATGTCCTCGGCCTCCGCCTCGCCGCCGAGCATTTTTGCAACCGTCCCCACGATGCGCAGCTGGTGCCGCTCGACGAGCGATTCGAACGCCCGCTCGTCACCCCGCTTCACGTCCAGCATGAGAGCGATGTCGTCGGCGTCGTCATCGGTGCGGTTGTTGTCAGGCATCGTCGGGAGAGTGCTTGGATTAAACCACGGTCGGCTGCCGATGGCTCGCGAAATTCCTCTGTCGGAAGTGTCTGGCGAATGTGCCGACAAGGAGGGCGGAGGGTCGCAGTCGTCTGCTGGATGATTCTGAAAGTCATGTTTTCCCCCGCCGCGTTGCGCACACGCTGCCGCGAAGGCTTGACCTCGCCCAGAAATTTCTCTAGCAGCCTGTCGGACTTTACCAAGCCTGCGGCTTGAAAAAAACCGAGGAACAAAGTAATCGGGAGCATGGCCGCCCGATTCGTCACCGTAGATCGTGAAACGCA
>Ga0194058_10001274_pt1 | contig 12582 bp, 5 predicted proteins | sample SepL4417m_MetaG_FD_155490 | JGI IMG/M metagenome (GOLD analysis project Ga0194058, IMG submission 155490) | Anoxic zone freshwater microbial communities from boreal shield lake in IISD Experimental Lakes Area, Ontario, Canada - Sep2016-L442-17m | ecosystem: Environmental > Aquatic > Freshwater >... | reverse complement strand
AACGAGTTCACTCCATCGTATCCCCACTCGGATTTCAGCCAGACGTTAAGGGAGGATGCCGGGATGGTCTCTCCGAGGGCCGTGAAGGCATTATCAAAATACCGGATCGAGCGTGTTCTCCCGGTTTGGCAAACTCCCAGAGCTGTATAGGATGAGCCGGCCATCGTCGCTCGACAGCAGCTTTTCCGCGATGCTGTGGGGAAATGGCTTGGCGAGGTTTTTCCAGATCATCTGACCTCTTGTTGTCGAATCTGCGACAACGGGCCAGTTGTCGATCCACTCCACGGGCAAAAGGCTGCACCGGCGCCCATCGACACCGAGGGCACCGCTGTCGGAGCCCAGCGAGCCCATCTTTCCGTGGTGGGTCAGAAAATACCAGCGAGTGCCGCCGGGAGTGGCGGCATCGACGAGATTTCCTTGGCACGGTTCGCGAAATCCCTCGACAATCGGATGAGGGCAGTGCTCGTATCGCCCGGGGTTGGCAAAGGTGCCCGGGCTGCCGTCAGGTTGGGCTCCATAGATGTATGGGGAGCGCATCATCCAAGCTTTGCGGATCGGGTCGTCGCCGACGAAGTTGCAACCGTTATGCAGGAAATAGTAGATGCCGTCCTTTTTAAAAATCTTATTGGCTTCGGGCATGCCTTCCAAAGGGCTATAAGAATCAAACGAATGGTGAAAAGGAACCCCCGCATCCTGCAAGGTCTGCCCGTCATCGGCGAGCTTGTGCAGCCATCCCTGATAATTTCCCCTGAAGTGCGTCAGGAGGAAATACCCCTGCCCGTCATCATCCCAAAGGACGCCGCAATCATCCCAGCCGTCACCAAAGCCGGCTCCATCGGGCTTTGTGACTTCGTAAACACGGCTCCACGGCCCGTAAATATTTTTCGTTTTCACCATAAACATCCCCTCGTCCGGCGTGCCGAAGTGGATGTAGAAGGTTCTGGTTCGGGGCTGGTAGGTCAGGCAGGGGGACCAGATGCCGCAGACGTAGCCTGCACATTTGTCCCCAGCGAACCGGGTCCCTAAAGCCGTGATATCCGCGACCGCAGCGCCGATGTATTTCCAGTTTACCAAATCGGATGAGTGGAGGACAGTTAGCCCCGGGCTGAGCTGGAAGGTGGAGGCGATCAAAAAATAGTCGTTGCCCACCCGCAGGATATCGGGGTCGCTAAAATCCGCCGGGAGAATCGGGTTATTGTAAGTGCCATCCCCATTGTCTCCCCATGGGTGGCAGTAGCTGCCAGAATGCTTGTGCTCGACCATTTCCCGCGAACGCGACTCTTGCATGCCATGGTCCTCTCAAAACGTGGCGGGAATGTCCAGCCTGTCCCCGCCAAGCGCGCGGGCGGCGGACATGCTTCGCTCGTAGCGGAATTCTGAAAGAATTTCGTGCTGCGGCAAGGCGCGTGCCCAGCAAGGAAAAGAAGAAGAAATTCTTTCAGAATTCCTCTACGAAGAGGGGAGCGGGCTATCGACGCGCGCGAAGAGCAGCGAGGCTTCGCATCGCCGATGGACAGATTTCCTGCCAGAATTTGTAAGAGGCATGCGCAAAAGCTCATGGAATGTGGTAGGGACGGCGAGGATAATGCACTTACTGACATCTCCTACGAGATGCGTGAGGAGCCATTGCAACGCGCGGATCGCATCTTTATTAACCATGAAAACTTTTGGAATTTTATTCAACGTCTTGTTGGCGTTGGCAGCGATTGCCGCCGGGGCATGGGCGGTCTCCTCCGTGATGAAGAATTACCGGGCGCTGAACGAGCCCGGCGAACCGAGGGCGCAGCGCCCCGCTTCGCCAAACAAAAGCGTGGCAGCTGGAAAATTCCCGGTGACCGGAGAAGTTTGCGGCGGCCCCGGCCGCAGGATCCTGCCGGCCACTGGCGATGCGCACGACGGAACACCTGCCACGGCATGGAACCTCGGCAAGGAGGAGTCCGTTGACCTGCCGATCCCCGCAGGCAACATCCGCGCCTCAAAGTATTTCGCCCTCTGGATGTATCTGCCCTCACGAGTTCCCGATGGCCACCTGAATGTCTCGATCCGCGGACGCAGCGACCGGATGTCACTCCAATGGGTCGGGTGGAGGAAGGTGATCATTCCCGTGGCAGCGATAGCAGAGTCGCCCGGCACGAGCCTGAAGGAAGGCACCCTGCAGCTTGCGAAAGGCGGGGCATTTCCGCCGGACTTCACCATCTGCTACACCGCCCCTGAAGTTTTGGACAGCCCCCAAGGGCCCGGTCTCAGCGACCGCGACCTCTTGGATCACATCAACCTCGAGCTTCCCGGGATGGAGAGCGTGCGGGAAGCTGTCACCACAGGAGATCTTGATGCCTCGCTGAAAGCGATAGCCGAGCATTTCCGCGAGGGCCTAAGCGAGAGGCTTCCCATCGCAACGCCTTCCAACAAGCAAGCCGCTATCGGCGCGGCAGCACCCGCACTTCGCGGCGAAGTGGTTTTGGGCGCAGGGGTCAGCGACCAATATGCTTTTCCCGAGGGAAAGATCGATTGGGACTTCAACCCAACCAAAGGGAACAACTTCACGAACGAGTTTGTGTGGAGCATGAACCGGCATGGATGGTGGGACACGCTCGCGAAAACCTACCTTGCGACCAAGGACGACAAATATGCAGCAGCGTGGGCCGGGCAGCTTGACTCGTGGGTCGACCAGTGCCCATCCCCCGCTATTCGCTTCGAGGGAGGAAATTCGGCATGGCGAGGATTGGAGACAGGGCTCCGGCAATCCGGCGTCTGGCCTTCTGTCTTCTTTGCTCTGGCTCCTTCTCCGGGAGTGCCAGACTCGGTGATCATCAAGTATCTGAAATCCGTTGTTGACCACGGGAGCTTCCTTGCTGGCCACCCGTATGGTCCGGGCAACCACTACCTGCTGGCCATGGTGGGGCTTTATACGCAAGGCATCCTCTTTCCGGAATTTCGTGACGCAGCGTTCTGGCGGCAGGCAGGATTTCAAAAAATGAGCCTGTCGCTTGAGCGGAACACGATGCCGGAGGGGTGCTGGTATGAGATGTCACCCGGCTACCATTCCTGGGTTGTTTCCCGGACATTGGGTGCGCTGAGTGCAGCGAAAAACAACGGGGGGGTATCCCCATCGGAAAACGCACTGGCCGACAGGCTGCAAAAGATGGCCGAGTGGCCTATCAAGCTTGCCGGGCCGGATGGCACGGTCCCTACAGTAAACGATGGAGGTCAGGTCAAGGTCGAGGGCGGCGGGGCGGCGGCTGAGGTTTTCCCGGACAGCGCCTTGATTAAGTGGGCGGCCGCGTTGAAATCCGATCCGTCCCATGCCGTGCCCCCTCCCTTCACCAGCCTCGCCTTGCCGGATAGCGGCTACATCGTCCTCCGCACCGGGTGGAAACGCGATGACAGCTATGTCCTCATGGATGCCGGCCCGCTCGGAGGATGGCACGGGCATCAGGACTCCCTCAACATCGTCGCCGACTTCTTCGGACGCCACTTCGTATTCGATAACGGGGGGTACAAATACGACAAGAGCGATTGGAGAAAATACGGACCGTCCACGGCATCGCATAACACCGCGATGGTGGATTCCTTGGGGCAATTTCGTGGATTTGATGCGGCAGACCCCGTCGGCAGGAACCCCCAGGACACGCCGGCACCGCTTTTCGGCACCAACGAGAAGATTGACTACGCCTCCGCTTGGTATGTGGGCGACTACGGAGTTAAGGGGCACTCGAAAAGGATCGCTACGCACCACCGCGAAATAGGGTTCCTCAAGCCCGACGGCCAGCGCGGCCCTCTCCTCGTCGTGGTGGATACGTTCACTCCCGCCGACAAAGCCTCCCACAAATATCAGGTCCGCTGGCACATCTACACGACGAAATGGCAGACAGCAATGAACGGGCGGTGCATATGGACGACCGATTCGTCTCAGCCAAACCTCGCCGTGCTGTCCTTGGACGGAGCCGACGAGTTTCAGGCCGATGCCGGGGTGAAGTCCCCGGAGCTGCTGGGCTGGTATTATGCCGGGCAGAGCGGTGGCCCCACGCCTTCGCTCACCCTGCGCCAAAGCCGTTCCGCCGCCGCCCCCGTGCGCATGGTCACGGTCTTTGTCCCCTTCAAAGGCCCTGCGGAAAATCCAGTGCTGGATGCCAGGAAGGACTCGCCCACATCGTGGACGATTTCGATCAAAGGCCAGCCTCCCTTAACTCTCGATTTCCAGTCATCACAGAGCTCGCCCAGCTTTTCCATCGCCGGCATCCCCTGGCCACAAACCCAGCCCCAAACGACCGCGCAGAAATAAAGCTGCGCTGCCGCTTGGCGGAACAGGGGCGGATCCAAAAGAGAAGAAATTCTTTCAGAATTCCTCTACGAAGAAGAAGTGTCCGGCGTAGCGGAATTCTGAAAGAATTTCGTGCTGTGGTAATGCGCGCCCAGCGTGCAGGAGAAGAAGAAATCCCTTCAGAATTCCTCTGCGAAGAGGGGGAGGCGTTCCCAGGCAGCCTGCCATGAGATGAAAGTGTCTGCGCTGATCTTTTGTAGGAATTGGTCGCCAAGCCATCAGCCAACGCGAAGCCTGCAACCTAAAGGACCTCAAACCTCAAATAGCCCGATTAAAAAAAGGTCGTATCTGTCGGGGCGATGCGCCCGGCATGCCCGTCCCAAAAGACCGCGCTCATCTAGGTTCCATGTCCATGCGCCGTTTGTTTGCCGGCATCTCTCCAATATGCGTAAGATTTATACTGGCCAGCGACTCAATTTCGGAATTCTGCACTATCGAGATTTCCGAAAATGTTATGCAGGGGAGTATATAATGATATTTCCAGCGATGGCGGATCAGCGAGGTTTGACATGGAATCGGTAGGTGCGTTGCGGGGAGGCAGAGGAATCGAGATTGTAGGTGATCTGCCAGGTTTTGGACGCGGGCTCGTAGCGGGCCTGCCACCAGTCGTTGCCGTGGACCGACTGGGATACGGCTTTCCATCCGTCCGCAGTGCGGATTTCCAGGACGGGGTTCTCATAGCCCCGAAGGCCCTCGATCGTGACGGGGACGTAGGCGAGGCCGCCGGTGAGGGTGAAGGTGATTTCTTCAAAGCCCGGCAGTGCACGGAGGCGGACAGGGTAGGTGGCGAGGACATCGGCGCCTGCTGCGGAGACTTGGAGATCGTTGCCTGCGGCTTCGCGGAGGACGAGCTTCCAGGTGTCGGCATCGGCGGAGTGCGCGGCAGCAAAGGCATGGTTCGGACCGTAGTAAGACATGCGGGCGGAGGGGAGGACAAGCCATTCGAGATCGGCTTCCTGGTAGTCGCCTGCACGGAGGCGGTTCACGCCTGGGGGTGGAGTGAGCTCAACCAGCGCGGTAGGCGCGAAGCCATCGTGGCCGATGACCGAATACGAAGGTGCCGTGATGTCCTTGCCGTCGAGGCGCCCGGCCCAGCGGCGCACGATGAGCCCGCGCGTGGCTTGCGCGTGCAGGCAATCGACAGGCGGCTTGCCCGGTTTAGGGGGATGCTGGTGGTTGTTTTCCCGGGTGTCGTGAAGCGAAAACCAAGGGAGGTGTCCGGGCAGGGGCTGGCGGTCGCGCTGGGTGCCAGGCTGCGGTGAGAGCGGCCATTCTTCGCGGAGGCCCGAGGCATCGCCGATCGCGAGCGAGTGGAAGATCGAGTAGTCGTAGGTATCGGCTCCGAGCTGGAACCATGCGAGCCGGGAGAATTCCGTATCGCGGAGGGCATCAAAGCGGATGCGAAAGAACACGCGCACGTAGTCGTCCGACCGCGTGATGGACGCGGTGACGCGGCTGGCGATGGCGCCGTCTGCCGTGAGGCCGGAGTAGGTGACGGAAGCGAGATTGGGCATCTGCACTTCGTAATCGTCGCGCACTTGTGTGATGGCGACCGGCTTGCCATCCGTCTCGTAGCGCAGCCAGCTGCCGCCGCCGACATTACCGCTCCAGCCCCATTTCGGAGCGCCCGGGCCGTCGGCTAAGGGGGCGCGCACGTCGCAGATATGCGCCCATCCTGCCGGGGGCGAGGGCCAGAAGGTGATGGACTCCTGCCAGGCACCGAGAGCCGCCTGCCCCCAGTTTTGCTGGTTGGCGGGGTAGCCGATGCAGCTGAGGTGGCAGACGGACGCTGCGGGAACACCGCCCCAGAACGCATAGGCTTGGGAGACACCGAGAGTGACAGTCGTGCGCGGCGGGATGGTGACGATGGCGATGCGTCGCACCCATGGTCCCATGAAGCGGTCAGGCACGTTGTCGTGCCAGTCCTTGGTGATCTGCAAGGGCACGCCGATAGGTGTCCAATCGGCATCGGTGATCGCGTTGGAAAGCCCAGCCATCGCAATTTCCCGATGGGACTCGAGGGAGATTCTCACGGGCCGCGCGCGGTCGTCGGGGTTGGTGATGGCGAGGCGGAGGCGGACGAAGGCATCGTTCACGGGAAACCGTTTGCGGGTATCCGGCTGGGAAACCGAGACGCAGCCGAGATCCCGGTCGGGGGCGGAGGCGAGCGGCAATTCGTCCGGGAGCACCTGGGTAGCGACCACTGGGAGAGGCGCGAGCTCCTCGGCAAGGCGGCGGGCGACGGGCTCCGCCGAGGTGTCGGATAAGGGAATGAGGCGCAATCCGGCATTGCGCTCCTCACCGGCCGCCCAGTCGCATGCCGGCAGGCTCGCCGTGAGGGTGCGGCGGGCGAACGAGAGCTGCGCCTGCCCCGCCGGAAGCACGAGAAATCCGTCTGTCGCAGAGCGGGATGCCAGCACAGCTCCGGGCGAACCGGGCACGGCGGCGAGCTGCCAGCGCTCGGGAAAACCAAGCGACATTTCTGCGGCGGAGGCGGGAATTGCGGCAGCCGGACGGATATTCCAACGCCAGGTGATCGAGTCCGGCCAGGCCGCGAGCTCGAGCCCGCCGAAAACCGGATCCATCGCAGGCGCTCCGGAGGCAAAGGTGAGGTTTTTCAGAAACCGGCGCTGGAAGAATTGCCCGACTTCGGCCACCTGCTGGTCGGCTTGGAGCGTGGGGCCGCCGGTCACGGGAAAACGCTGATCTCCAGCGATGAAAACCAGCCCGAATTGCCAACCTGCGACCTCCGGCAAGGCTGGCGGTTGGGCGGACATGACCGCGCCGATGTCCGGCGCGTCGGCGAGCGGGGCGAGGGTCTCGATGGCGAGCCGATCCTGCGAGAAGCGCAGCGCGAACCGGGTCGCACGGAAGGTGAGCGGCGAGCGGTTCTCGTTGTCCAGAAGCTCCATGCCGGTCTCACGGTAGGCAAAGCAGTAGTCGGCGGCGTTGGCGAAAATGCTGTCGGGGATGGCGGTAGGCTTCGCGTTTTCTCCCCATGCTCCTTGACAAAGAAAAACTGCGGAAGCGAGAAGCCAAGAGGGGAGTTTCATATTCGTTTCACGGAGTTGGCTTGGCCGGAGAGTCGAACGCAGGTTTATCTGAGCGAAATGGACGCGCGGGAAGGCCTTCGTCGTTGTAAAGGTTGCCGTCGGGGCAATTGGCCCAATTGTAACGGACTGCGGTGGGTTTGCCCAAGCCCGCAGGGCTTGAAACCCTGACGGTGTTGTCGTCGAGAGATGCCTCCGCCCGAAGAAACTGCCCGTCCGCGCCCGCGAGGGAAAATCCGCGAAGCGCCCCACCCTTGGCCGACAGCCGCCCGCCGCCCACCTTGCCATTCGGCGCAAAGCGCACAGATGCGCCGCTCTCGCAAAACTCCACAGACCGGAAGGCCGGGCCAGAACAGATCACCGGCATGCCGTAAACATCAGCCTCTGCAACCAGGGCGAGACGTTCGCCCACCGGCGCTTTGTCCGGCGGATGCCCGTCGTCCTTCGCACCGACATCGATGGTGACGGCAAGCCCGGAATGTGAAACGGACTCGGCGATCTGCTCCTGGGCCTCCCTCATTTCCGCCCAGTGGGCGACACCCGGCGACTTCTCTGTCACGCCGCCGAAATTTGGCAGCTGGACGATGAGGAACGGAAACTCGCCGCATGCGAAGCGCGTGCGCCAATCGGCAATGACGGCAGGAAGGAGGGATCTGTATTGAGGGACGCGGAAGGCGTTGGCCTCGCCCTGATACCAGATCACGCCCTTGATGGCGAACGGGGAGAGCGATGCGAGCATGCCGTTGTGGCAGGTGGTCGGAATAAATGGCTCAACTCCGTAAATGCCAGGAAAAGGCACCTTCGCATCATAGGCAGGCCCCAGGAGGCATCTCCACGCCCCGGCCAACGCGATGGGCGTCCGTCCGAGTGCCTCCAAGCGGAATTCGCCCGGATCAAAAAACCCGCCGAGCCCGTGGTTGAGAACCCGGATGGCCACCACGTTGCGGCCGGGTTGCAGGAGGCCGGGAGCGAGCTGGTAGGCACGATTCTTGTGACGTTCCAGGGTTGCGCCGACAGGGAGGCCGTTGATCCAGACCGTGTCGATGTTTCCGATTTCTCCGAGGATAAGCTTCGAGGTTTCCGCAGGCCAATCGGCAGGCAAGTCCAGCTCGCGCCTCAGCCAGACGATGCCATGAAAATCGGGAAATCCGGCTTCCTCCCATGTGCGTGGCATTTCTAATTGTTTCCAATCCCTGTCGTCGAACCGGGCATCCGCCCAGCCCGGCGAGGCGGAGGTTCCGGGATCGTGCGCCCGCCACCACGCCTCCGCTTGAGCCTCTGCGGTGACTCCTGCGGCGCGCTCGGAGGCGATGCGCTCGATGAGCCGGAGGCTTTCGTCGAAATCCCCCATCGCAGCCAGCACATCCTTTGGGGCCCATGCCTCGGCGGGGGATCCTCCCCACCCGCATTGGAGCAGGCCGACGGGCACGTTCAGATCGCGACGGAGCTTGCGCCCGAAAAAATAGCCCACGGCGGAAAAGCCTTTTTCCAACGCCGCTGGCGAGCAAACCCGCCAGCGGGGAGGATAGGCGGCGCCTGCGAAATCCCGGCGCGGTTCGAGCGCCAGGATATGAGGAGTGCCGAAGAGACGAAGCCCGTCATCGGACGAAGTGGCGGCCGCTTGGCGGCCTCCGGTCGCGCTCTTGATGTCGAATTCCATATTCGACTGCCCCGCGCAAACCCACACGTCCCCGAGAAGGACGTTGTGTAAAGTCACGGTTTGCGGGCCTGACACGGCCAGAGTGAAGGGTCCGCCTGCCGGAAACGGACCGACCCGCACTTCCCATCGCCCGTCGAACCCCGCGACGCACTCCCGGCGCTGCCCGTTGATTTCCACCGCCACCTTCCGCCCGGGCTCCGTCCAGCCCCAGACCGGCGCAGAGGCATCGCGCTGGAGAACCATGTCATCGGTAAAAAGATGATGGAGAAACGGCGGCGTGGCCGCGACGATACCGGGGACTGCCTGCGCCTTCTCTGTCCCTTCAGGCCGCGAAGCGGCAAGGATGAAGATGGCTGCGGCCATTACCCGGTAGATCATGGCAGGGGGGGCCCAACCTTACTGGATAGACGGCCAGGGAAGATCGCGGATGGAAAAGGACGGCGCATTTTCCGAGGCGGCCGAGTTGAATTCGAGCATGAGAGGCGGTTGGCCCTTCAGCGTGACCGTCCATGATCCCTTGCCAGGCTCCACGCCTTCGACCGGATTCGCCACCGCTCCCATAAATGGCACAAGCACCGTCACCATTCGGACGAGGCCGGCAGCGGTGCGGCTCTGGCGCAGCGTGAGCGCCGGAGTGGGCTCGCCGCCATGGCCGGGATAATTCCACCCGAGCAGCTCCGGAGTTTTTACGCCGGAATCCGCATGGAACTCTTCGGCTCCGTCCAGAGCGAGCACCGCGAGGTTGGGCTGGTCCGGGTCGGCTGTCCAGAGGCAGCGGCTCTGCATGGCCGTCTTCCATTGCGTCGCTTTGAGATGCCACCGCACCTCGTATTTGTGGGGGGCCTGATCCAGTGGCGCGAAGGTATCCACCACCACCACCAACGGCCCGCGCTCACCGGAAGGCTTGATAAACGCAACCTCCCGGCGGTGTGTGGCGATCCGCTTGGACTGCCCCTTCACCCCGTAATCGCCGACATACCAAGCTGAGGAGTAATCCACCTTGTCATCCGTTCCAAAGAGCGCTGCAGGAGTATCCTTCGGGTTGGAACCGATATGGTCATCTGCGTCGAACCCGCGGAACTGTCCCAGAGAGTCCACCATCGCCGTATTGTGAGAGGCTGAGCTAAGGCCGTATTTGCGCCAGTCGCTTTTGTCGTATGTGCCGCCGCCGTTGTCAAAGAGGAGGCTTCGGCCGAAGAAGTTACCCACGATGTTGAGGGCATCCTGGTGCCCGTGCCACCCGCCGAGCGGCCCGGTGTCGAACAGGACATAGCTGTCGCCGCGCCCCCATCCCGTGCGGCTCACGAAGTAGCCGCAGTCGCGCAGGGCAATGCTGGTGAAAAGCGGCTGCGGCATATCCGGCTTGCCGCTGAACCATCGCAAAAGAGCACTCTCTGGAAAAATCTCCGCCGATTTTCCCGTGGAACCCGCCACCTTCACCGAACCGCCGTCATTCACCGTAGGGACAGCCCCATCGGGAGCGGCGAGAATCGCGTTCCACTCGACCAGCTTTTGTAGCTTTTCCACCACCGCCTTCTCCGCAGGCGTGGTGCCCCCATTGTTTTTCGCGACTTCCATCGCGCTCATGGACAAGTTCACCACCCAAGAGTGGTAGCCCGGGGAAAGCTCATACCAGGCTCCGTCGGCCAGCGTGTTGCGATCCAGAGACAGGCTCAGGTTGTCGAGGCCCTGCTGGCGCCAGAACGCGGCATCCTTCAGTTCCGGAAACACGACCCCCAGGTTATAGAGGCCGATCATGGAAATCATATAATGGTTCCCGGGCCTGTAGCGGCGGCCAGAGAGAAAATTGCCGTGATCGACCACGGATTTAAGGAACAGGATAATATCGGCATCCGAGACCCCCGGTGAGGGAGCCATCGTGAAGAAAGTGACCGGCCAGTTGCGCGACTGCCGGGCACCCGCCTCAAGCCCCCGCCAAGACGACCCGCCCTGCTCCTGCTCAATGGCTGGAGCCGGGCATTGCTCCATCCAATCGCGCAGCTGCATGGCCCAGAAAGATGCGTATTTGTCGTCTTTGCTGGCGGCGTAAGCCTGCGCCAGAGCCGGCCACCAAGCCTGCCGGTTGTTGCTCCATCCCCACTCGTAAGTAAAATTCGGCTTCCCTTCCGAGGGGTTTAGCTTCCAGTCAATTCGTCCGCCGGGAAAAGTATGGTTGTGGCCGCCCGCTTTAAGCTTGCCAGCCAGAATGGGTTTTGCCGACTCGACGGGCGCGGCGGGGTTGTCGGGAACGGGCAAAGGCAATCGGGTGGCCAACCCCTTGCGAAAAAAGCTTGCGAGCGCCTTGAGCGCCGCCTCCGGCTTTCCCGCAGCCATCTCCTCGCGCACGCCCGACATTTCCGGAAGATCCACGTTCACATGGTCGAGCAGATCGAGGTCGCTCAGCCCCGCGCCGGACGGGTTCTCAACGATTTTCGGATCCGTGTAGCGCAGTGTGAAATCCGCCGGGAACGAACCGTTCCTGGCCAACCGCAGGGTGCCGGGCTCCAGCTTGGCGTCAGGATCATTTCCCATCGCGCCGATGGGGGTGAGGATGCGCCGCCAGCCAAGCCATTGAAGAAACATTAGCGCAGCATGGCCGTTTATGCTCACTACCAGTTGGCCCGATGGGACGCGGGCGGGCAGATACATCCAGAACTCCACATATTTCGGGGCGCGGAGCCCGTCGGCAGGCAGTGCGAATTCCATCGATTCGGTAGTGACGGGGCTCCACTCCTTGGCGGGCGCTCCCTCGTGGGCATTCGGAGTGACACCAGATGCGAATGATGCTATGTTAAGGGCGTTTGGGGAATCAGCCCGTTCCGGGCCTGTCTCGTCCCTTTCTGAGACCCTGGGCGGCGCGGACGCTGGCTCAGGGCTGTTGGGGGTTATCCCCTCGGTGCTTAATTTAGCTCCATCCGGTGGCGCTGCGGAGCTGGCCCGCTCGCATCCGAAGACGAACGCCAGTAACAAGCCTAGGGCGATAACAAAAGCCACAAGGGTTAGTTTCATAAATCGGCGAGCAGGTAGAAGTCGTTGTATTGCCCCCTTCGACTTATCCGCCGATGTCTTTTGTTCTCAGCTCCTCAAGCGCCTCAATCGAGAGTGCCCCGCTGTCGTCTGTCTTCGACCCGAAGATGCGCAGGTTGTCAATGAAACCCTTGAAAGGACGGTTGAAGCCCCTGGTATTACCGATATAAGGTGTGCATGAAATATCACTGGTTTTGGCGTGTGCCACGACCGAGTTGATCGATGAGACAGACCGTTCGCTTCCTCCGGTGTAAAAGTGGATGGCTCCATTATCCTGCGAATAGGTGATTGCAAAAAAGACCCACTCGTTTTGCTGCTTAAAGGCGGAGTATTTCGAAGCGGGAGCTTTCGATCCGCTATCGACCTCAGGATTGGAAACGGTGAAATAGATGGTGCCGGGAGATACCGTAGACCAAATCGCAAGGAGCGGCGCGGAGACCCCGTCCATGGTGCAGTCAATCAGTCGGGCCACGCCACGAATCGGGTCGCCATCGGTCTTAAACCACCCCTGAACCGTGTAGGAA
>Ga0194058_10001269_pt1 | contig 12636 bp, 8 predicted proteins | sample SepL4417m_MetaG_FD_155490 | JGI IMG/M metagenome (GOLD analysis project Ga0194058, IMG submission 155490) | Anoxic zone freshwater microbial communities from boreal shield lake in IISD Experimental Lakes Area, Ontario, Canada - Sep2016-L442-17m | ecosystem: Environmental > Aquatic > Freshwater >... | reverse complement strand
GTGTCACAAGTGGCGATTGGGGAATTGTCGCTCTGCTGATCACCGCCAGCGCAGTGCTCCTCACTAACCCCTTTAACTCGCTTCGTGCATGGTTCAACCGCAACCTCAAGAATCGGATTCCCTCACTTACGCTGATCGTAGTCGGCGTAATCTCCATGGCGATAAAGATCATCCTCGTGGTTGCAGGCTTTGGAGCGTGGGCGCTAGTAATCGGCGATGTCGCCCTGAGTGCCATCTACGGCCTTGTGATGTTTGTTTCGATTCCCGATGCACGCGGCTTCGCTTTCGACCGAAGCCTTGCGCGCAAGCAGATCAAGTTTGGACTGCCGGCACTTGGAATTGGCATGCTAAACACTGGAATCGTCAGGGCGCCTGACCTGATAATCGCCGCGATGCTCGGTGCAAGTGATCTCGGCTTCTACTTCCTTGCAGCCCGGATACCGATGCAGCTCAACCAGCTTCTGATCTCAGCCGGTTCTGCCATGTTCCCTGCCTTCAGCCGCTTTGACAAGGTAAAACTAGCCAACGCGTTCAAGCAAGCGACATACTTTTCAGCCCTAGTCTTCGTGGTGCCGCTGGCAGTAGTAATCCCCTTCGCTGAGCCAATCGTCACGACTATCTATGGTGCGAAATGGGCTCCGTCCGCGCAACCAACCGTTTTACTCTTTGTCATTACCGCTATCGGCTTTGTTACATGGCAGTACGGCAATCTCCTCAAATCACAGAACCAGCTGCCGAAGGTCCTACGAATTTCTGCCCTGCAGCTTGGCCTCGTCATCATCCTCTGCGCTGGTGGAGCTTCGCTTGGCGGCCTTAACGGTGCCCTTAGCGGTCTGCTGCTCGCCGCGCTGGGCCTCGTCACCGTCAAGTTTGAGACGGTACGCACCGTGATTGATTTCCACGCCTTGCCAGCGATCGCCCCCAGCCTGATTGCGCTAGCCGTCTCACTTGCTTGTGCACTCGGAATAAGCCAGCTTGCGCCAACGGCAGTCGCGATTGCGGTAACGACCGTCGCCGCGACCATTACAACTGCGGTTGCCCTCTACATCACTAACCGCGCGATGGCAATACGCGTAATCCGTTCAATCCTGCCAGAGCGCCATGCCGCGTAGCAACAGAAGCGAGGTCCTGATGGTGGCACGACTTATGCCCCCGGACCACTCAGGTGCCGGGCAGCAAGCGGCACGAGTCAGCGAAGCGCTATGCGCCCTTGGAATTGCCGTCCGAATATTCACATCTGGCAAGCGCCGCCTACCAGAGAATACGGCGATTCTCGGCGTGCCTACATTCCGCTGGCCAACGAGCGGAGCAGGCTCTCAACGGGTCAGGAACCTCTGGTTCGCGGCAGGTCTCATCTGCCACCTAATTATCAATCCGCGGCGTTACGGAATTCTGCATGTGCATGGAATGCCAAGCGTGCTCCGCGCGCTGGGGAAAGTCAAAAAGCTATTCGGATTTTCAGTTATCTACAAAGCAACGATGGACGGCGGCGATGACCCTGCGCGGCTAATCGGCTTCTGGGGTGATGAGGTAATCACCACCGTTGATCGCTGGGCCTGCATCTCGCGGGCAATCGCGGAGGGGGCGCGCAAAGCCGGCGTCCCCGAAGAGAGGATCCTGCTGATTCCAAACGGAGTCGACATCTCAGCATTCCGGATCCTAAATGACACGGAACGCAGCCGAATTCGTGAGCAATTCAGGATACCACCCGAGGCCATCGTCTGGGTAACAGTCGGCGCACTGGTCGAGCGAAAACGCATTGGCATGCTCATCGAAGCCTGGGATTCAATGCCCGATAGGGATTGCTTCCTGCTCGTGCTTGGCCCTGCCAACCGCCATCCGCAAACGGGCATGCCAACTGACGAGCCAAATCCATACGCAGATCGTCTCGTTGAGATGATTGCTGGAGGTGGACTAGAGGGCAATGTGCGCCTGCTCGGAGACCAAGATAGGGTCGCCGACCTGCTCGGAGCCGCGGATGGGTTTGCTTTTGCCTCGATCAAGGAAGGCTCGCCAAATGCGGTAATCGAAGCACTCGCCTGTGGCCTCCCAGTAGTGATGACCTCTCTCCCAGCAGCGATGGACCTAAAGCAGTTAGGTGGCGACAGTCTGGTGGTGGTTGATCCCACTCCACAAGCGATCGCTGAGGCGGTGAGAAATACCTCGACTGACTCACGGCAGGTACCGGTCGGTATCTCGTCAATTTCGATTGAGGAGACAGCCCGCAAGTACGCGCGTTGCTATTCGGAACTGGGGATTTAAGCCTGCCATGTAACCGGTTGAACCACAGTTGCCACGTGGCGTAACCGACTTAATTCTGCTTTCAGCTCCCACATACGCCTCTATTAGCCCGGCGGGCCAAGTGCGACGCAGATCTTCCATCTGCGTCGGCGCAGTCCGGTTTGTCGTAGTTTTATGTCTCGCTAGCTTGGCTGGCGTATCTCTCCTGATGACTCCCGCTCCCGCCCAGACACCCGAACAGCGCGACATAAACGCGACGCGGCGTCGTAGTGACCTGCAAGGCGTTCGAGCAATTGCGGTGCTCTTGGTTGTCCTCGGTCACGCCGGCGTCAGCTTCCTACAGGGTGGCTTCATTGGAGTAGATGTCTTCTTCGTCCTCTCAGGCTTCCTGATAACCGGGTTGCTGATCAGGGAGGCGGACACCTCGAAAGCGATCTCGTTCATTGGCTTCTACTCGAGACGAGCGCGAAGAATCCTGCCAACCGCAGCTCTAACGCTTGTTGCCACCGACATCGCTGCGTACTTCCTGCTGAACATGATTCGGGCTCGAGATACCGTGATTGACAGCATCTACGCAGCCACCTTCACGATCAACTTCCGGCTTGCGAACCAGGGTGCCGACTACTTTGCACAGGGCCAGCCATCCTCGCCGATAAGGCAGTTCTGGTCGCTGGCTGTTGAGGAACAATTCTATGTCGTATGGCCGATTTTGATTGTGATTGCTCTGTTTGTCGTTAAACCGCCGAGCAGCTGGAAGCGAGCACAGTCAGGCAGGCCCCGGCCAACCGCAAAGACAACGATCAACATCGGGCGTCGACTTGCGATAGCTATTGGCCTGCTGGGCGGAGCGTCATTCCTGTGGTCGATCTATTACACGAACTCGGTCCCAAATGCCGCATTCTTCTCTACCTATACAAGGATCTGGGAGTTGGCTCTGGGAGCGGGCCTCGCGCTAGCAGCCGGTTTGGCACCGAAGCTCTCCGTAAATCTTCGCGCTGGACTTGGCTGGGTTGGCCTGATTGCGGTCCTCGCCGCGGCAGTCCTTTTCACAGGTGACACGCCATTCCCCGGCTATGCCGCCCTGCTGCCAACCGTCGGTGCTGCCTTAGTGATCTTCTGCGGAATACCGGCTGAAAACGCCCGGTTTGCCTCAGCCGGCTTGCTTGGCTCACTCCCGATGCGCTACATCGGCGATCGCTCCTACACGCTCTATCTCCTTCACTGGCCAATCCTTACGATCGCTACGCAACACGCTGGTCACGATCTAGGCGTAGGCACGAACCTGCTCCTAGTTCTAGCAGCTGGCCTGCTCTCAATTGTCGTCTACAAGTTCTTTGAGAACCCGATTCGACATTCCAGGTGGAATCCGCCTTCGAAGGCGTTACTGCTCGTGCCCGCATCGATTCTCAGTGTTCTGATTGTCGTCGGCATAACCCGTACATCACTTGACCAGAGAATCGGACGCGACGCAGTGGCGAGCGCTCCGGCGCCACTTGTCACAAAGCTGGCACCGATACCAACGAAGGGCCAGTTTGTAATCGGTTCTAAGGAATCGGGTGGCAACGTTGTCGCGCCTACGCTTCCAGCTGTTTCAGCCGCTGTTCTAGCATCCCTCAAGGGAGAGAAGATTCCCTCCAACCTCACCCCGTCCGTGGGCAGCCTCAAGCAGGATGTATTCCAGTGGCCTTCTGGCTGCAATGCCGAGCTCGGCAAGACAACAAGCAACATCTGCAGGCTCGGTAGTAGCGGATCCAAGCGCACTCTCGTAGTAATGGGCGACTCGCATTCGCAGATGTACGGGCCGGCGGTCATGCCAATGGCTGATAAGCAGGGGTGGACAGTAATCCCGATTGCGAAACCTGGCTGCAACCCATGGGAATGGGTGGATAAGGCGAGCAAACTTGAATGCCGAACCTGGTTCACGTGGGCGATTTCCCAGATACGCTCGCTCCACCCTGACACCGTGCTGATTGCGGGAGCCTCCGCGGGTGACTCGCCTTCGGCCACAAAGGCGTTCACCACTGCGGCTACACAAATCAAGGGGTCAGTGAAGCACACGGTCTTCCTCTCAGACACTCCACGGATGCTCAAGCAACCGGTCGACTGCCTGCTTGCTCCCGGAGCCACAATGCGAACTTGTACGTCCGACTGGGGCAGCCCAACGGACACCGGAACAGCACGAGCGGTATCAACGTATGCGCCAATTATCGGAGCTTCATACATCGACGGCACAGGCTGGTACTGCGACAAGCTTCACTGTCCGATGGTGATCGGTGGATACATCGCCTACATAGATACAGGCCATCTGACTCTCACTTATGCAGAGCAGTTGGCCGGACCATTTGCTACCGCGTTCAACCAAGCCATCGCTAACGCCAAACGCAGCAAGTGATCAGCTCTACTCAGCGTTACTACCGATCGGAAAGCAGGTTACGGCGGGGGGCGTGCTTGAGTGCAGGCCTCGATGCGCTTGGGGAGGAACCGCGTGAAGGCTAGTCAGCGTCTCGCTCTACTAACTGATTCCAGACTGGAAGTAAGTGTTGGTGCGATCGGCTGCATAACCCTAGGCCTACTGACATTTAGCTTTGGCATAGGCGCCGCCTGCGGAGCATTGCTCGGATTTGCATTACTCGTCGCGGTACTAACAAGTCCGAAATTCCTAGCCTGTTCCATCGTCGCACTGATGCCCTTTTCTACTCCGCTGCAGTTCTTTGGTATCGCTACACCCGTGGCCCTTGATCCACTCGACCTACTCATAGCGTTTGCGATCATTGCGGCAGCCTCGGTAAGTCCTGTTCGAAATAGGCAGAAAACCTTCCTGATGGGTCTCATTGGGCTCAATCTAGGATTGATAGCTGTCGCTTGGTTAAGAACTTATGGTCAAGCAAGCATTTCTCTAACCAGCCTTGCGATTGTTATCAAGCCATTGATACAAATCACAGCTGGATTTCTCGCCGTACGGCTAATTCCACGCTCGGAGCTGATTCGCTCCTTAGGTACAACTATGGCGGCGGTCCTACTCCTGACTGGCGCGTCAATCCTCCTGCAGAAGTTAGGGATCTACGAAAGCGCATACAGCGCTGCAAATGCCAATAGGCTTGACGTTAAACGCTTTGGTGGACTTATGCTTGAAGGCAATATTGCCGGCTCCTTCATCGCAATGTTCACAGTGCCAACTTTCCTACTCCTTCGTCATGTCGGTAGGCCCCAGATTGGCCGAGCCGTCATAATTTTCGCGTTCCCCGTGCTCTTGATCACTCTCGCTCGAGGAGCGATCGTTGCTTACGCGGTGAGTCTCGTGGTACTCGCAGTCATTGACGGTCGTCGACTCGAAACACTTGCCACGGTTGCGGCAGTAATAGTTCTGGGTGTCGTCTGGATAAATTCGGGCGGCCAACAGCAAGCTAATTCAATTCAGCAGAGCACCTTCACTACCTACAAGACTTCAGACACGAACTCGCAATTTTCCGGTCGTATTTCTATCTGGGACACGGGCTTCCGATACCTAAACGAAAACAGCTCCCGCTGGCTGATCGGCGGCGGACTCGATGATATCCGCACCTTTAATTCAGCAAGTAGAGTCAAGTTTGCTGCGAACACTCACAACTCTCTGCTGTTCGCTGTCGTAACAGGAGGACTGTTAATGGCAATTTCATTCCTGCTGCTGATGGGTTGGCTAATTTTCGCAAGACTCCCAGGCGAACCCACTACAAGGATGGCGCTCCGCGTTTCTGTCATCACATTCCTTGCTGTAGGAATGAGCCTTGACATGAACTTGCTGACCAAGTCAGGTTCGTGGATTTGGGTTCTTGCAGCTGCTGCACTAGTGCCATTGCCGGATGCTAGGCGCTCGGATCAAGAAGGCCGAACTAACAGAGGCTTTGGGTTCGAACCCAGCACTGGCCTGTCGTGATCGCAAACGCCTCCTTTTCGCCACAATCAAGATCTATGCAGCACATGCAACTCGGCGGATCTGAAGTAACAGCGGCTACCCGGCAGCCCAGGCGTAAGAGCGCTACTGCTCGAACCACGCCGACCGTGCTCCACGTGATCAATTCGGCAGGGGTCGGAGGGGCCGAGCGACAGTTATCCGAAATCGTCACGCGTTCGAGCCTTAACCATGAGATCTACCTACTCACAGCCGAAAGCGACAACCGGATTCGGCAGGTACTTGGTCTGAGACAAAGGCTCCGACAAGGCGGCTTCGATCTAGTCGTCGCGTGGCTTGACAGATCGCAAATTGCGGTCAGTATGACCGCGCCAGTCGGAACGCCGTTGATCGCTGCAGTCGCAGGACTCCCTAGGCGTCAAGGACCTAGATCCCGCTGGCAGCTACGGGCGGCAATTAGTCGCTACGACATGACAATCTTTAACAGCCAGGCTTCACTCAACGCGATGCAAGAGTTTATGCGCCCGTTGAAAACGCCGAGGGTCGAGATCGTTCATAACGCAGTACCGATGGAGGCCCCTCGAATGCCTGCGGATCCGCAGTCGCCGCCGAGGATCGGCTACATCGGTCGTACCTCTCCCGACAAGGGATTCGACATCCTGCTGGAAGCCCTCTCTCGGTTCCGGCATGGTGAGATTGAGGTCACCGCGATCGGGAGGGGCGTGCCCGAAGCAGTCGCGGCTTACCCTCAACTTGAAGTAGAGATCGAAGCGATCGGCCACTCAGCCCAACCGTGGGCGACGATGCGGTCGCTCTCGGCTCTCGTCGTACCCTCACGGACAGAGGGATCGCCGAACGTCGTGATTGAGGCTTTCGCAGCTGGAGCGCCAGTCATTGCAACCCAAGTCGGTGGAACGGTAGAGCTGATTGGGGCAGGCCGCGGGATCGGGATACCTCCAGAGGACCCCGACGCAATAGCTACCGCGATCCGCCAAGTCATCCGGGAACGCGACCGCGCTGAGGAGCAAGTAGTCGCCGCTCGCCACTACGTTGAGAAGGAGCACTCCTGGCCCGCCGTGATCGAGCGCTGGGACAACCTCTGCTGGGCAGTGGCAAGAGGTAAAGCGCAATGAGGATCACGATCGTCACGAACATTCCAACCGCCTACCGAGCCCCGCTGTTCGACTCGATCCACGAACTTCTCAAGCCCGACGGCAACCTGACCGTGATCTTCGGCGGCCACTGGGAAAAGTCAAGGCAGTGGACCGACTCGGTTGTCACCGAACCCGATTGGGAAGCGGTCTTCGCCAAGAACTCGCAGATCAACATCGGCAAGCGGCCGATCTACGCCAACCCCCAAATCGCCGGTACCGTCGCCCGCACAAAGCCCGATGCGGTGATCATCGGCGGTTACGCACCATGGACATACGCCGTGATGGCCTGGTGCCTCGTGAAGCGGGTTCCCTACCTGATCTGGAGTGGAGAGACGCTGCGCTCTGCGGCTGCAACTAAACCGGCTCGATGGCGGCGGCTGCCACTTGCCCGCTACGCAGCCGGCGCGCTGGCCTACGGTCCTGACGCAGCCGATTACCTCCGGAATCTCGGCTTCACCGACACCAACACCACAGTGGTCGGGAATGGCATCGACATCGAGTCGTTCCGAGCACGCGTAGAGCAGGCGCGGACCTCGCCGACCGGCTTGGCAAACAGACTGGGATTCGCTGGAAGGCGAGTCGTCCTAGCCGTGGGAGCCAAGAACACCGAGCCAGTCATTGGAATTGCCGATCGGCTCGACGGCGACGTACAGCTCGTTATCGCGGGTACAGAGACGGGAGTCGGGGTCGAAGGCCACGCCCTCTACACGGGACGACTCAACCCTGAGCTGATGCCGGAGCTCTACGCAAGCGCGACCTGTGTCGTTCACCCGACGGAACTCGACCGGTGGCCTCACGCCATCAATGAAGCCCTCAGCGCCGGTGTTCCGGTCGTGGCCTCACCGCACACCGCAATGCCCGAAGCGACCCTCACGGGACCCGGGTGCTCGATCGTCGATCCCGCCGACCCGGAAGCACTACTCGCAGCCCTAAACAGCGCCGTGCAAGTCGGGGCGACGGCTGACGAAAAGATCCGTGAGGCGATAAGAGATCCCCTCAGGGACTGGGATGTGCCGAAAATGGCTGAACTAGTCGTCAAGGCAGTAGAACAGGCCTGTAGCTAGTTACTCAGCGCCCGAAGCTGATCATCAAACTGCTTGGCATTGCTTGGCGAAGCAAACAACGGCGCCAATGCCTGACGTGCACCCTCTACCAATGTGGGGATTCGCTCAGGGTTTGCGACTAGGCTGCTGAGCGCCTCGTGAAGTTCATCCGCATCGCCAACCTTCACGAACAGTGCATCCCTTCGATCGGTAAGCAGCGACGGGACGCCCCCGACTGGCGTTACGACCAGCGCAGCCCCGAAGGCAGTCGCCTCATGAATCACTCTCGGCAAGCCTTCTGTGTATGAGGGCAAAACGAGAACTGTCGCCCACTCGTAGTGGGATTTGAGCGTATCCCAGTCCGCGTAGCCTTCGAGAGACACGCCAGGGACTTCAGCAAGGGCATCTGCCAAGCCTTGATCAGCTATTGGGCCCACGATGCGGCACTCAAGGCTTGGGAGCCTCCGCAGTGCCTCGGTCAACTCGGCAATGCCCTTGAGTCGAGCGACGCTGCCAACGAACAGAATTCGAACTGCGTCGACCTTATTGCTCGCAACCTGCCCTCCCACAAGCCGCTCAACTACCTCGGATGGAACCTGTGGCACCGCAAGAATCGATCGAGCCCTAGCCCGCTCCGCGAAGTATTCGACAACAGCGCCTCCGGAACCGATAACAACCTCGGAGCGCTTCGCGAGCTGACGCTCTAGCACGCCACGCCAGGCGGGAAAGTCATCGCGTAACCCCCAGGCACTTCCGGCGTACATCACAAATCGGACTCTTGATGCGATTCCGAGGAATGCGCATAAGACCGATGGCATCCAGACCATTGCTGCATCAGTGCGTCGCAACGACTGGTAGGCCGCAAGCAGCCTTCTCATTGCCTGCCTTGTCCGAAGCGAAGAGTCAAGGGGAAGCACGCGAATCGATTTCGGTAGAGCAAATGTTGCGAACTCGCCGACATCCTCTGCGGCGCGAGCGATAACCGTAACCTGCCAGCCGAGCCGCTCTAATTCGACTAGCGTCTCGCCATTTCGGTTCTTGATGTACCAATCCCCACCAGAAGAAAGCACCGCCGTGTGGGAAAGGATCACCAAGTTCCTCTTCGCGAGCCCCATTAGCCGACAAACTCCGCCATATCACGCTCGAGCCGCTCAGGACGGTAGTTAGCCTCAAACCTTGATCTAGCGGACTCCCCTAGCTTGATTCTGAGCTTCGGATCTGCAGCCAGCTCAAGAAGCGCAGCTGCCAATTGATCAGCGCCGCCTGGCTCGATAATTAGCCCGCAGTCGCCATCAGCAAGCGTGTCCGGTATTCCGCCCACACGAGTTGCAACGATCGCAAGTCCCGCTGCCATAGCTTCGAGGAGGACCAGCGGCTGTCCATCGTCACGAGTTGGGTAGGCAAATATGTCCGCCTGCTCAAGTTGCTGGTCCTTCTCGGCGCCATGGAGCGATCCCAACAACTTCACATCTACTCCCATAGCTACCAGCTCTTTCACGCGCGATTCAAGTTGCGCATGACCCGACGAAAATGGTTTGCCAACTATCCGAATACTCCAGTCGCTTGCCTGGTCGGCAATCAAGAGGAGCGAATCAAGCAGAACATCCACACCCTTGTCGGGGAGAAGATTGCCTAGGAAGACTATTTGCAGGCGGTGATCGCGCCTTACCGAGCGGTCAATGCCAGCCGGCCAAGGGTCATCAATTACGTTCTCTACGACACGAATCCGCTGCGAATCAACCAGTCCTTTGAACACGCTTCGCAACGACTCAGTTAGTACCCAAACCTCCGTCAAAGAGCGAAGAACAAACCTGATGAATGGCTTCATCACAGCGGACGACTCCCGATAGAAGCGCTGAAAGGACGCCCCGTGAAAGTGAGCGTAGACGCGTCGCCGAAACGCGATACCAACCAGCACTAGCAATGCGTCACGCATGAAACCCCATGTGCTCTGAGAGATCGGGAAGTAAACCGAGGCACCGCGATGACGGCGCAGCAGATTGGCGAGCTCAAGGGCATGACGGATTCCAAGCCGGACATTTTCAAAGTCAAAGCGACCGATGGTTTCCGCTGGCCTGCGATCCGCGGTATCCAACGTCGCGACCAATGCCCCACTTCCGTCAATCGCACTAATCATCTGGCCAGTCATGACTGCAACCCCATGGAATGGGGGAGGTGTCGGACCGATCACGACCAGCCCACCTGACGACGCCTTCATCTTGTTGATTGCCCGAGTAGATCGCCAAGGTCGCGGCCCTCGATCCACTTCATGTGCCAAAGGCCAAAATTGAGTATTGGCCATAGTCCGAAACCTGCACCGCCATCGGCCAGCATCTTCCTGAGGCTCTGCAGGTCGAAATAGCGGCCGAGTGTTTCCTCGCTCGCGGTCAGTTCAAAGAGCCTTCCAAGCTCCGAGTCGAACCACTTACGCACAGGGGCGCCAAAGCCCTGCTTTCGGCGGTCCAAAACCCAATCGGGCAGGACCCCGCGCAGTCCGGCGCGAAGCGCAATTTTCGACTCGTTGCCGTTCATCTTCGACGCAAGCGACTGTCCGTACATGTAATTGACCAGTTCGGGGGCAAGAAACGGTGCGCGAGCTTCAATGCTATTTCCCATTGAGAATCGATCAATTCGCATCAGCAGCAACTCAGGGAGTCGGACGGCAAACTCATACTCCTGAGTATCGAACATGAAGCGATCACGGGAACCCTCTTCGCGGCTAAGCCCCGAGCGCTCCCAGCCAATGTCAGTCGGGATCTGATCCTCGATTAGGTGTTTGCGAAGCGACACGGAATTCCACAGGAACGAATGTGCGGCAAGCGGTCGCCCGCCATTGATTGCCATCGCAACGCTTTCGCCGGACATTCCGATTCGGGAGCCGACTGCCGAGGAGGCGGCTCGCGCCAACGGTGCTGGCATCGCTCCGATTGCTTGGATCGCAGGCCAGACCCGAAGCAGCTGCCGATAGTTCGCGTAGCCCCAGAAAACTTCGTCGGCGCCCTCACCTGCCAACACGACCTTTACCCCGTTGTCAGCCGCAAGGCGACAGACGAAATTGAGAGGAATGCAAACCGGATCGGCTAACGGTTCGTCCTGATGGTGGATCAAATCGGCAAGGAATCCGACTGCTTCGCGCTCACCAATCTCGATTTCATGGTGGTCGGTCCCGAAGTGCTTGGCGACTTTTCTTGCTTCACCACGTTCGTCGCCAGGATCCCCTGCTCCATATCCAACAGAAAATGTGGCCATATCCTGCCCTCGGTCTCTGAGCAGAGCGACCAGAGCCGACGAATCAACCCCTCCGCTGAGCAGGACTCCAACCGGCACATCGGCCATCAGGCGATCGTTGAGTGAAGTCTCAAGAAGACCCACTGCGGTGGCGGCTGCCTCCGCTACCGGAACCTCCCTCAGGTCTCTGCTGCGAGGCAGCGGTGTAAATGGTTTCTGCTCAATACCGGTCGAATCGCAGGTCATGATTGTTCCGGGTCGAAGCTTCGAAATACCCTTGAAGAGCGTGTGTGGGCCAGGCGTAACAAGGTTTGCGAGGTACGGTCCAATTTGGCTCTGATCAACCTCTGCTGTTACGGACGGGTGTTCAAGAATCGCCTTAATCTCAGAGCCGAATATCAGTCGTCCGCCCCGCTCAGCCCAATAGAGCGGCTTCTCACCAATTGGATCACGTGCAAAACACATGCGCTTCAGGTTCGGATCCCAAAGCGCAAAAGCAAACATGCCTTCCAGATGGTCGACGCACGCCAAGCCAAAGCGCTCATAGAGGTGGAGGATTACTTCCGTGTCACAGGTCGTTCGAAACTGCACGCCATCAGCTTCGAGCTGGCGTCGAATCGCCGGGTAGTTGTAAATCTCACCGTTGAAAACGAGGACGGACCCGTCGCGACCTGTCATTGGCTGGGCCCCACCAGCGATGTCTACGATCGCAAGCCGCCTGTGACCTAGGCCAACTCGACGATCCTCGCTCAAGTAGAGCCCCTCGCCGTCTGGTCCGCGATGGATCAGAGTGTCCCTCATCGCGACAACTACATCGCCACTAACCTGCCCGCTAGCAGTGCCGTACTCGAATACTCCGGCTACACCGCACATTCGCTAGTTGGCAGTTGACTGATCGACTGATGCAGACAAGCCCCGAGCTGACTGGAGTGCCTCTAGCGCAACAGCCATCGTTGCTAGCGGATCAATACCAGTCAAGTCAGTACCTGGATTCCGTAACGCTTTGGCGATTGCCTTGAACTGTTCCGAGTGGCCTTTGTCTCTGCCCCTTGCGCGGACAGTCTTGGCGCCATCAGGATCG
>Ga0194058_10001266_pt1 | contig 12659 bp, 10 predicted proteins | sample SepL4417m_MetaG_FD_155490 | JGI IMG/M metagenome (GOLD analysis project Ga0194058, IMG submission 155490) | Anoxic zone freshwater microbial communities from boreal shield lake in IISD Experimental Lakes Area, Ontario, Canada - Sep2016-L442-17m | ecosystem: Environmental > Aquatic > Freshwater... | reverse complement strand
GGCCGGTAGTCGTATAGAAAAGAAAAGAAACGGCAGAACCGAGCAGCAGCAGGAGAATGAGCCAGCGAAAGAGCAGCATGGTGAAATCCTTTTCCCGCTTCTGTTACCAGGCCCGGGCCAGTTGTGCAAAACCACTCGGGGCCAGCTTTTCATCTTCAAATGTCACCACTTCCCAGGCGTCGGTGCGTGCGAGCAACTCGCGCAGCAGCAGGTTGTTCAGCGCGTGGCCTGAGCGAAATGCACTGTAACTGGCCAGTAGCGGCTTGCCGATCAGATAAAGGTCACCCATGGCGTCCAGGATCTTGTGCTTCACAAACTCGTCGTCATAGCGCAGACCCTCGGCATTGAGCACCTTGTAGTCATCCATCACGATCGCGTTGTCCAGTCCACCGCCTAGCGCCAGACCATTGGCGCGCATCATCTCCACATCCTTCGTGAAACCAAAGGTGCGGGCCCGCGCGATGTCTTTCGAGTAGGAGCCGCTGCTCATGTCGAACAGCACGCGCTGGCCGGTTGCATCCACCGCCGGATGGTCAAAGTCAATCTCGAAACTGAGCTTGTAACCATGGTAGGGCTCAAGCCGTGCCCACTTCTGCGCGGCGCCCTGCCCCTCCTTGACCTCCACCGTCTTGAGCAGTCGAATGAAGCGCCTGGGTGCGTTTTGCAGTTCGATGCCTGCACTTTGCAGCAAGAACACAAAAGAAGCCGCCGAGCCATCGAGTATCGGCACTTCTTCGGCGTTGATGTCGATGTACATATTGTCCACACCGAGGCCGGCGCAGGCGGACATCAAATGCTCAACCGTATGCACCTTGGCGTTGCCGTTGGCCAGCGTGGATGCCAGCCGGGTATCAGAAACTGCGGTGGCCGTGGCAACAATATCGACCGGCTCGGGCAGGTCAACCCTGCGGAACACGATGCCGGTGTCTGGCTGCGCCGGGCGCAGCGTGAGTTCCACACGCTGGCCACTGTGCAGGCCGACACCAACGGCGCGGGTCAGGGATTTGAGAGTACGTTGCTTGAGCACGTTTTGATTTTACGATTGCCGCTGTCTGCCATACCGAAAGCCGTGGCCTGTCATGCCGGACCTGAGGAGCCTGCCCCGGACTCCGATCCGGGGGCATCCACTGGATCCCGGGTCAAGCCCGGGATGACAGGCCATAGGAGCTGGGATGACAGTCAATCAATCAGCCTGTTTGCGCAGGAACGCCGGGATCTCGAAATCATCCATGCCGCCGGAGGCCAGCGCATCCACTTTGGCTGCAGCCTGGCTGCGGTCGCGCGTACGCCAGACGCTCGGAGTCGCCATCGACTGGTAATCGGGCTGCGTTCCGATCGTCTGCGCGGCCGGTTGTTGCCCGCCGGTGCTCGTGTTCAGGCTGGGTACCTGGAAGCCGATGTTGTCGGTGCCGGTGCGCAATACAGCCGTTGGCACGACCGACATCGCGGGCTTGCGGCCCTGACCCTGGCGCGACAAGCCGGTGGCCACCACGGTGACGCGAATCTGCTCACCCAGCTCATCGTCGTAGGCGGTGCCGTAGATCACATGCGCATCCGGCGAAGCATAGGCGCGGATGGTGTTCATGGCCAGCTTGGATTCGCTGAGCTTGAGCGAACCCTTGGCCGCCGTGATCAGCACCAGCACGCCTTTGGCGCCTGACAGGTCAATGCCTTCCAGCAGTGGGCAGGCCACCGCCTGCTCGGCCGCAATGCGGGCGCGATCCGGTCCGGCGGCGATGGCCGTACCCATCATGGCCTTGCCGGGCTCGCCCATGACGGTGCGTACATCTTCGAAGTCGACGTTCACATGGCCCGGCACATTGATGATTTCAGCAATGCCGCCGACGGCATTTTTGAGAACATCATTGGCGTGCGCAAACGCCTCATCCTGGGTGATGTCGTCACCCAGCACTTCGAGCAGTTTCTCGTTCAGCACCACGATCAGCGAATCCACATTGGCTTCGAGTTCGGTCAGGCCGCTGTCGGCATTGCTCATGCGCCTGCCACCTTCAAAATCGAAGGGCTTGGTGACAACGCCGACCGTCAGAATACCCATCTCGCGTGCCACGCGAGCGATCACGGGCGCGGCGCCGGTGCCGGTGCCACCACCCATACCGGCGGTGATGAACAGCATGTGCGCACCGGCAATGGCCGAGCGGATGTCGTCCAGCGCCAGTTCGGCCGCTTCACGCCCCTTGTCGGGCATGCTGCCAGCGCCCAAACCGCTGCTGCCGAGCTGGATCGCCTTGTGCGCGGCGCTGCGGCCCAGCGCCTGGGCATCGGTATTGGCGCAAATAAATTCCACGCCCTGTACCGCACAACCAATCATGTGCGCGACCGCATTGCCGCCGCCACCACCGACCCCGATGACCTTGATCTGGGTGCCTTGGTTGAACGCTACTTCTTCAATCATTTCGATGGGCATTTTTTTCTCCTGATGTTTCAAAATTGTTTACAGTTGCCGAATGGGGTTCAAGTTTGTTGTTGGGATTCATGAAGGTGGATCCGTCCCTCGCCATCGCCAGTAAGGCGGCTGATAGTTCTTGATGTGCTGTGTGGTCATTGCGAGCCTCCCGAATCCGGCCCGATACCGCAGACGGATCTCGAACCTGAAATAGTCAGCCCGGACTCGGCAGCTGTCATCCCGGACCCCGGATCAAGCCCGGGGCAAGCTCTGATCCGGGATCCAGTGCCACGCGAGCCATGGATTGCGGGTCGGGGCCCGCAATGACAAGCAGAGGTGTAGCTGTTCATCAGAAATTCCCCACAAACCAGTCTTTAACCTGACTGAACGCAGTCTTCATGGACCCGTTCTTTTGCGCGACCTTGAAGCCGCGCAGCCGTGCCAGTCGCGCTTCTTCGAGCAGACCCATGACGGTTGCTGCGCGCGGCTGCGCCACCATGTCGGACAGCGCGCTCGAGTATTTGGGAATACCCCGGCGCACCGGTTTGAGAAAGATGTCTTCACCGAGCTCGACCATGCCGGGCATGATGCAACTGCCACCAGTGAGCACAATGCCGCTGGAGAGCATTTCCTCGAAACCGGACTCGCGCATGACCTGATGCACCAGCGAGAAGATCTCTTCGACGCGCGGTTCAATCACACCAGCGAGTGCCTGCCGACTCAGCATGCGCGGACCCCGGTCGCCCAGGCCCGGCACCTCGACCTGGGCATCCGGATCGGCCAGCAACTGCTTGGCGTAACCGCTCTCGACCTTGATGTCTTCGGCGTCCTTGGTAGGCGTTCGTAGCGCCATCGCAATGTCGCTGGTAATCAGGTCTCCGGCAATCGGGATTACCGAGGTGTGGCGAATCGCACCGTTGGTGAAGATCGCCACGTCCGTGGTGCCAGCGCCAATATCCACCAGCGCCACACCCAGCTCGCGTTCATCTTCGGTCAGCACCGACAGGCTCGACGCCAGCGGATTAAGCATCAACTGCTCCACCTCCAGGCCGCAACGACGCACACACTTGATGATGTTTTCGGCCGCACTCTGCGCACCGGTCACGATGTGCACCTTGGCCTCGAGCCGGATGCCACTCATGCCAATCGGTTCCTTCACATCCTGTCCGTCGATCACAAATTCCTGCGGTTCCACCAGCAAGAGCCGCTGATCGGTCGAGATATTGATGGCCCGCGCTGTCTCCAGCACCCGGGCTACATCAGCTGCACTGACCTCACGGTCCTTGATGGCGACCATGCCGCTGGAATTGATGCCCCGGATGTGGGCGCCGGTGATGCCGGTGTAGACCCTGGTGATCTTGCAATCGGCCATCAGTTCAGCCTCTTTCAGGGCCTGCTGAATGCTCTGCACGGTGGCGTCGATGTTGACCACTACGCCGCGCTTGAGTCCGTTGCTTGGCGCCAACCCCAAGCCGGCGAGCTTGAGTTCACCGCCGGGCATCACCTCAGCTACCACCACCATCACTTTGGCGGTGCCAATGTCCAGCCCTACGACCAGATCTTTGTATTCTTTCGCCATATGTTCACCTGTTGCTTGTGTTGCCGTTGTTAAGCTACTTCTTCTGCCCATTGGCTGCCAGCGTGCTGACGCCGCGCAGCCGCAAGGCATAACCATCTTCATGCCGTAAATCCGCCGTCTCCAGTGCATCGCTCTTGCGGCCATAACGCGAGGTCACTTGTGTCAAGGTCCTGAGAAATCGTTGCGTGCGCGCCAGCACCTCGGGCACGGTGCCGCTGCCAAGCTCGACAGTCGCCCCTTCCTCAAAGTGGGCGCGCCAGCCGCCATGTCCGGTCAGTTCAAGCTGATCGAGCGTCATGTCCATTTCTTCAAACAGCGTCTGCAAAGCCTGGAACATCAGCAGCACCTGGGGCGCCTGACCCTCCGGGCCATGCATGCGTGGCAGGGCATCCTGCTCAACCTCACCGAGATTGCCTTCAAATACTTCGCCAAAACTGTTAAGCAGTTTGGGCTCTCCTTCGATGCCCCAATACGCCACCGCCTTGTGTTCCTGCAAGGAGACCCGCAGGCGATCGGGAAACTCACGCCGCACCACCGCTTTGCGCACCCAGGGCAAGGACTCAAAGACGAGTCGGGTGCGCTCCAGATCGATGCTGAAGAAAGTGCCACTCAAGCGCGGGGTGACATTCGCGCGCAGCGTCACGGCATTGTTGTGCGTCAACTCACCGGTCACTCCAATGCCATGCAGGAAGAAGACCGGCTGGCGCGCCACCCAGAGCGCCGCCGCGCCAAGTAGCAAGGCAGCAAACGCCAGCAGCATGACCCCGGCCATCAGATTCATCAGTCTGACGTCCAGTGGCAGGCTCAGCTCATCGCTCATGCCGCGCCCCTGACCGCGATGTCGGCATAGTCGAGTGTCGCCAACTCGAGCACCTGCAGACACAGCGCCGGATAACTGATGCCCGCCGCCTTGGCCGACATGGGCACCAGCGAGTGCCCGGTCATGCCCGGCGAGGTGTTGATCTCCAGCAAATAGGCTTGCCGCGTCTGTTGGTCAATCATCACGTCGGCGCGGGCCCAGCCGCGGCAGCCCAGGCTGCGGTAGGCCTTGAGCACCAGTTCCTGAATCTGCTCTTCTTCGCCGGCTGGCAAGCCGGCTGGCACCAGGTACTGCGTGGTGTCGGTGAAGTATTTGTTCTGGTAGTCGTAATTGCCGTCGGCCGCAACAATCCTGATCAACGGCAAGGCGCGTGCCGCTGCACCGGAGCCCAGCACCGCAATCGTCACTTCATCACCGCTGATGAACTGCTCGCACAGGACCTCGCTGTCGTGTTGTGCCGCCAATGCGTAGGCCGCCTGGCACTGCGCCAGGGCAGTCACCTTGGTCAGGCCGATGGTCGAGCCTTCGCGTGCCGGCTTCACGATCATCGGGCTGCCGAGCTCGGTGAAGGCCTGCTCGGTGGCGGCGGCGCTGTCAACCTGATACCAACCCGGCGTCGGCAAGCCGTCGGCGCGCCAGAGCCGTTTGGTCATGACTTTGTCAATCGCGATGCTGGATGCCATGACGCCGGAGCCGGTGTAGGCAATTCCCAGCAGTTCAAGCGCGCCCTGCACCGTGCCGTCTTCACCAAAGCGACCATGCAAGGTGATGAAGCAGCGCGCAAAACCATCGCGCTTGAGCTCGGAGAGATCACGTTCGGCCGGGTCGAAGGCATGCGCATCCACGCCTTGCGAGCGCAAGGCCTGCAACACACCGTGTCCGGACATCAGGGAAATTTCGCGCTCCGCCGATGCGCCGCCCATGAGAACTGCAACCTTTCCAGAATTTGCACTACGGGGGTTCATATCCTTGTCTCCTCCTGCACCAATCTCGCTGAACCGGTTTGCATGGTCAGCACTTTTGCCGGCACAGCACCAATCGATCCGGCACCCATACACAGCACCACATCCGCATCACGCGCCTGGTCAACAATGGCCTGCGGCATGACTGCAATGTCCTCGATGAAACCGAGCTCGACCTGCCCGGCCAGCCGCACCGCCTGTGCCAGACTGCGACCATCGGCAGCGGCAATGCGCTCCTCACCGGCGCTGTAAACCTCGGCCAGCAGGACCGCATCGGCCTGCGCCAGCACCGTGACAAAATCATCGAAGCAGTCGCGCGTGCGGCTGTAACGGTGCGGCTGAAACGCCAGCAGCAAGCGACGACCCGGAAAGGCGCCACGCGCTGCCGCCAGCGTGGCTGCCATCTCTGCCGGATGGTGGCCATAGTCGTCCACCAGCGTAAAAGTGCCACCGTCGCGGGCTTCGATTTCTCCATAGCGTTGAAAGCGCCGCCCCACCCCCTTGAATTCGGCCAGCGCGCGCAACACCGCCTGATCCGCCAGTTTGAGTTCGTGCGCCACGGCGATCGCCGCCAGCGCATTGAGCACGTTGTGTCGACCCGGCAAGTTGAGCACGACCGGCAAATCCGTCAGAACCACGCCAACACGCCGCTGCACCGTGAAGTGCATTTGACCCGCCACCGCGCGCACGTCCACGGCCCGAATCTGCGCCGCTTCGTTGAAGCCATAGCGCGTCACCTTGCAACTCACCTGCGGCGCGATTTCGCAGACCGCCGGGTCGTCGCTGCACAGGATGGCGTTGCCATAAAAAGGCAGACGGTGCAGAAAGTCAAGAAAGGCCTGCTTCAGACGACCAAAGTCCTGACCGTAGGTGTCCATGTGATCGGCATCGATATTGGTCACCACCGCCAGCACCGGCAGCAGATTCAGGAAGGAGGCGTCCGACTCATCGGCCTCGACCACGATGTAGTCGCCCTGACCGAGCCGCGCGTTGGCTGCAGCACTGTTGAGCCGTCCACCGATCACAAAGGTCGGGTCCAGCCCGGCCTCGCCCAGCACACTGGCCAGCAGGCTGGTGGTGGTGGTCTTGCCGTGGGTGCCGGCCACCGCAATGCCCTGTTTGAGCCGCATCAACTCCGCCAGCATCAAGGAACGCGGCACCACGGCAATGCCCTGCTCGCGGGCGCTGCGCACCTCGACGTTACCTGCAGGGACCGCACTGGAAGTCACGACCACATCGGGCCCCTGCATGTTGCTGGCGGCATGCCCGACATGGGTCTGGATTCCCAAGGCGGCCAGACGTTGCAGCGTCGCGCTGTCGCTCTGGTCGGAGCCGCTCACCTGGTAGCCCAGATTGAACAGGATCTCGGCAATGCCTGACATGCCAACGCCGCCGATGCCGACGAAGTGAATGTGACGCACCGCGTGCTTCATGCCGCCAACTCCTCGCAGGCGTCGGCGATCTGACGACTGGCGTCCAGCTTTTCGAGCTTTCTGGCTGCCATGGCGCAGGCCAGCAGCGCAGTCCGATCGGTTTGCTGTAGCAAGTCGGCCAGGCGCTGCGGACTCATTTCTGTCTGCGGTAGCAGCCAGCCGGCACCCTGGTCGACCAGAAAGTGGGCGTTGCGGGTTTGGTGGTCGTCCACCGCAAACGGAAAAGGCACCAACAGGGCCGCTGCGCCGACCGCGGCAATCTCCGTCACCGTGCTGGCGCCAGCGCGGCATAGCATCAAATCGGCGTCGGCAAAGGCCTGCGCCGTGTCATCGATGAAGGGCGTCAGCTGAGCCTGCACACCAACCTTGGCGTAGTTGGCGCGCAGTGCATCAATCTGTGCTGCGCCGCTCTGATGCAGCACCACGGGCCGTGCTGCCACTGGGATCAGCGCCAGCGCCTGCGGTACCACCTCGTTCAAGGCGCGCGCACCCAGACTGCCGCCCAGCACCAGCAAGCGCAAGGGGCCGCTGCGACGGGCAAAACGTGCAGCCGGCTGCGCCACGCCAATGAAGGCTGCACGCAGCGGATTGCCAACCCAGCGGGCCTTGGCAAGCACATCCGGAAAGGCGCAAAAGACGCGACGCGCGACTTTGGCCAGCAGCTTGTTGGCCATGCCCGCCACCGAGTTCTGCTCATGCAGCACCAGCGGCTTGCCCAGCAAGACACTCATCAGTCCGGCCGGGAAAGTGATGTAGCCGCCCAGCCCGAGCACGACGTCGGGCTTGACACGACGCAACACGACAACACTTTGCCAGCAGGCGCGCAGCAAGCGCCAGGGCAGCGCCAGCAAGGTAGCCCAGCCCTTGCCACGCACGCCGGCGAAGTCAACCGCCTCAAAGGCAAAGCCATGCGGCGGCACCAGTCGGCTCTCCATGCTCGGCTGCGCCGCACTGCCCGTGCCACCGAGCCAGTGCACACGCCAGCCACGCTCACGCAAGACCTGCGCCACGGCAAGTCCCGGGAAGATATGCCCACCCGTGCCGCCCGCCATGATGAGTGCGCACTTGCTCATGGCTGGCAATACCGTGATGGGGTACCCGTCATGGCGGACCTCGGATCGGAGTCCGGGGCAGGCCCGATCCGCAATCCATGGTCCGCGCGGCACTGGATCCCGGGTCGAGCCCGGGATGACAACAATGACGAGGGATGGCGGCCTCGCGATGACGAGCAGAGACAGCAGTGACTCATACCCGGCCTCCGCGCATCATCAGGCGGTTTTCGAAGTCAATGCGCAGCACCACAGCGACGGCAACCAGATTGACCAGAATGGCCGAGCCACCGTAACTCATGAGCGGCAGGGTCAGGCCTTTGGTCGGCAAAGCGCCCAGATTCACGCCCATGTTGATGAAGGCCTGAAAGCCCATCCAGATGCCCACCCCCTGCGCCACCAGTCCGGCAAAGACCCGGTCCAGCGCAATCGCCTGGCGTCCGATGTGAATCATGCGGCGTGTCAGCCACAGGAACAGGCCAATCACGCAGACCACGCCGACCAGTCCGAACTCTTCACCAATCACGGCCAGCAGGAAGTCGGTATGTGCCTCAGGTAACCAGTGCAGTTTCTCCACACTGCCACCCAGGCCGACACCAAAGATCTCACCGCGTCCGATGGCAATCAGCGAGTGCGTGAGTTGATAACCCTTGGCCAGCGCGTTCTTTTCACTCCAGGGGTCGAGGTAGGCAAAGATGCGCTCACGGCGCCACTCGCTCATCGCAATCATCAGTACAAAGGCCACCAGCAGGACTGCGGCGATCAGGAAGAACATGCGGGCGTTGACGCCGCCCAGGAACAGGATACCCATCGCAATCACAGCAATCACCATGAAGGCGCCCATGTCAGGCTCGGCCAGCAGCAGCATGCCGACCACCGCCACCGCCACGCCCATAGGGGCTACAGCGCGGAAGAAGTGCTCCTTGACGTCCATCTTGCGCACCATGTAATCTGCCGCGTACAGCAGCACAGCGAACTTGGCCAACTCCGATGGCTGAAAGCCGAAGGGCCCGAGCGAGATCCAGCGCCGCGCGCCGTAAACGACCTTGCCTACGTAGGGAATCAACACGGCAATCAGGAACACCAGGGAAAGAATGAAGAGCCAGGGTGCGGCCTTTTCCCAGCTTGCCACCGGCACCTGGAAGGCCAGCACGGCCGCAACAAAAGACATCAGCAGCCACAGCACATGGCGCGTCAGGAAATACGTGTGCGTGTACTTGGCAAAGCGCGGGTTCTCGGGCATCGCAATCGAGGCCGAGTACACCATCACCATGCCCCAGATCAGCAGCACCAGCGTCACCCACAGCAGTGGCTGGTCAAAACTCACCACGCGCGTTGGCGCGCTGCTGTTCAGACGTGTGCCGAGGGTGCTCACTGCACTCCCTCCAGCACGCTGCCGGCGGCATTGGCCATTTCCCTGACCGCCGCCACGAAGACGCGGGAGCGATGCTCATAATTGTCAAACATGTCAAAGCTCGAGCATGCCGGTGACAGCAGTACCGCATCGCCCGGTTGCGCCAGCGCGCTGGCCTGTGCCACCGCGTCTTCCATCGAGTCGGCATCGACCAGTGTGACACCGGTCGCCGCCAGTACCTCGCGAATCTGCGCTGCGGCACGACCGATCAGCACCACTGCGCGGACGTGGCGCTCTACCGGCTGTGCCAGAGGTGCAAAGTCCTGGCCCTTGCCCTCACCGCCAAGGATGACAAGCAGACGCCGCTCCAGCCCCAAGCCGGACAAGGCAGCGACCGTGGCACCGACGTTGGTACCTTTGCTGTCGTCAAAATACTCAAGCTCGTTAATGATCGCCACCGACTCCAGGCGATGCGGCTCACCCCGGTATTCGCGCAAGCCATACAAAAGCGGTCCCAGCGCACAACCGGCTGCCTGACTCAGCGCCAATGCGGCCAGCGCGTTCAGGGCGTTGTGGCGCCCCCGGATGCGCAGGGCGTCCGACGGCATCAGGCGCTGTATGTGCAGTTCTTCCTCAGTGTCTTTGCGCTTTCGGACGGTTTCGTCAGCCTCAAGGGCGCGCACCAGCCAGTGCATGCCGTTGACTTCTTCCATGCCAAAGTCACCCGGACGCGTGGGACGGTCTGCGCCGAAGGTGACATAAGAACGGCACTGCGGTTTCTGCAGCTTGCCCTTCACCTTGATCGGCTCCGGCAGCAATGCCATCACCGCCGGATCGTTGCGATTGAGTACCAGCAGGGCTTGCTGACCAAAGATGCCGGCCTTGGCGCGACTGTAGGCAGGCATGGAACCATGCCAGTCAAGATGGTCCTGCGTGATGTTGAGCAGCGCTGCCACGCTGGGCTCGAAACCCGACGCTGCGTCCAGCTGAAAACTGGACAACTCCAGCACCCAGACCTCGGGCAGGGCGTCGGCGTCGAGTTGTGCCCTCAGCGTATCGAGCAGCGTTGGCCCGACGTTGCCGGCCATCGCAACCGTCTTGCCGGCGCGCGCCACCAGTTGTGCGGTCAAGGAAGTCACGGTCGTCTTGCCGTTGGTGCCGGTCACTGCGAGCACCTTGGGCGCGTAATTGCGCGCAGCGCGCAAGTCTGCCAAGGCCTGCGAAAAAAGTTGCAACTCGCCCGCTACCGGCAGTCCGATGGCGCGTGCCGCGTCTGACACCGGCGCACATGCCGGTGGCGTCAAGCCCGGACTGACATAGACCGCCTTGATGTCGCTGCCGTCGATCAGTGCGGCGCTAAAAGATCCATGAACAAAGCTCGCGGTCGGCAACTCCTGCTTTAACGCGGCAAGCTGCGGCGGCTCGGCGCGCGTGTCTGCGACCGTCACCCGCGCGCCTTCACGCGTGCACCAGCGCGCCATCGCCAGGCCGGACGTACCCAGGCCCAGGATCAGAACGTGTTGCCCGATGTGTGAGGACGACGTGCCGGTCATTCCTTTTACCTTAGCTTGAGGGTTGACAGGCCAACCAGGCATAACAGCATGGTGATGATCCAGAAGCGCACCACCACCTGGGTCTCCTGCCAGCCACTCTTCTCGAAATGATGGTGCAGCGGCGCCATCTTCAGGATGCGGCGACCCTCGCCATATTTCTTCTTCGTGAACTTGAACCAGCTGACCTGCAGCATGACCGACAGCGCTTCCGCAACAAAGATGCCGCCCATGATGGCAAGCACGATTTCCTGGCGCACGATGACGGCAATCGTGCCCAGCGCGGCGCCAAGCGCCAGCGCACCCACATCGCCCATGAAGACCTGCGCCGGGTGCGTGTTGAACCACAGGAAGGCCAGGCCCGCGCCAGCCATCGCCGAAGTGAAGATCAGCATTTCTCCGGAACCGGGGATGTACGGGAAGAACAGGTATTTCGAATAAACCGAACTGCCCGTGACGTAGGCAAAGATGCCCAGGCAGGCACCCACCATCACCACCGGCATGATGGCCAGCCCGTCCAGACCGTCGGTCAGGTTCACCGCATTGCTGGAGCCCACAATCACCAGGTAAGTCAGAATGACAAATCCGAGCACACCCAGCGGGTAGCTGATTTCCTTGAAGAAGGGCAGCAGCAGACCGGCCTTGGGCGGCAGGTTCAGGTCAAAGCCCGATTGCACCCATTTGAAAAAGAGCTCCAGCACGCGCCAGTTGGAGTTCTCCGAGATGCTGAACACCAGGTACAGCGCCGCGAGCAGGCCAACGACCGATTGCCAGAAATATTTTTCCCTGGAACTCATGCCCTCCGGGTTCTTGTCCACCACCTTGCGCCAGTCGTCGGTCCAGCCGATGGCGCCAAAGCCCAGCGTGACGAGCAGAACAATCCAGACAAAGCGATTGCTCAGATCGGCCCACAGCAGCGTGGAGATGGCGATGCAAAGAAGAATCAGCGCGCCGCCCATGGTCGGCGTGCCACTCTTGACCAGATGCGAGGCCATACCATAGCCGCGAATCGGCTGCCCGATCTTGAGTTCGGTCAGGCGGCGAATGACAAACGGGCCCGCCACCAGGCCGATCAGCAGCGCCGTCAATGCCGCCATGACAGCGCGAAAGGTCAGGTACTGAAAGACGCGAAAGTGCCCAAATTCGGGCGACAGCGACTGCAACCATTGAGCCAGACTCAAGAGCATGGGACGATCCTGACTTTGAGGCTAAACCGCATTCATTTCTTCCTTGTCTCGGACGGCGTGGTCCGTCAGTGCCGCCACCACACGCTCCATCTTCATAAAGCGTGAACCCTTGACCAGCACGCTGCCGATCTGACCCATTTGCGCCAACACAGCCTGCTGCAGCGAGGCCATGTCGCGGAAGTGCCGGCCGGCGCCAAAGCTGCTGGCAGCGGCCTGCGATAGCTCACCCAGTGTGAACAAGGCGTCTACGCCCAGGCTGCGCGCGAGTGCGCCGGCCTCAGCATGAAACGCCGGACCCTGCTCACCCACTTCACCCATATC
>Ga0194058_10001263_pt1 | contig 12666 bp, 7 predicted proteins | sample SepL4417m_MetaG_FD_155490 | JGI IMG/M metagenome (GOLD analysis project Ga0194058, IMG submission 155490) | Anoxic zone freshwater microbial communities from boreal shield lake in IISD Experimental Lakes Area, Ontario, Canada - Sep2016-L442-17m | ecosystem: Environmental > Aquatic > Freshwater >... | reverse complement strand
CCGCCATGATTGGCTCGCCGAATGGGATCGTATTGACACACGTCCTGCTGCCCGACGATCTGGAAAACAAGCGACGCATGCTCATGGCAATGGCTGGGTCGATGGCGCCCGGAATCTGGCAGCAGGCGGCCGAGGGGAGCATCACGCAGATCGGGAAGATTTCAGACTACAAGAATTTTGACGATGCGATGACTGGGATCGCCCGGATGAGCGATGGGGACGCGCGGGTTGGTCAGGCGCTCGCCTCGGCACGCGCGCTCCGAGAAACCGCGGTCAAACGGATGTCGCAGCGAAATTTCTCCGATGCCATGGAGCTGTCATCTGCCGGGAGCCGGAAAACGATGGAGGCCTTCTGCATGGCTCAGCGGCCATCCCCCGGTGAGTTCCGTGCCTTTTGGTGCCACAACCCCTTCGGTGTTGAAGAGATGGACTGGGACGAGGCGATCAGCCGGTTGGCCGACAACGGTTTCACCGCCATCCTTCCCAACATGCTCTGGGGCGGAGCCGCCTATTACGGGAGCAAGGTTCTCCCTGTGGCGATGGCGGCCTCCGAGCGCGGCGACCAGATCGCCAAATGCCTCGCAGCATGCGGCAAGCACGGCATCCAGATGCATGTTTGGAAGGTGAACTGGAACCTCGGGCATGCGGCACCCCCGGAGTTCGTCGAAAAAATGCGGCGCGAGGGCCGGCTACAGTCCGATGCGCATGGGGGTGAAGAGCTCTGGCTCTGCCCATCGAGCCCGGAGAACCAAAAACTCGAGATCGATTCCCTCGTCGAAGTGGTGCGCAACTACGATGTGGACGGCATCCATTTCGATTACATCCGCTATCCCGATGCCGGGCACTGTTTCTGCGCAGGTTGCAGAAAGCGGTTCGAACAGGCATCCGGCCTGGAGATCGTGGCATGGCCGGGAGACGTGCTCAGCCCCGGCCCGATCCACCAGCGGTGGTTGGACTGGCGGCGTGACAACATCACTGCGGCCGTCAAAGCCGTGAGCGAGCAGGCGCGGGGGATAAAACCGATGATCCGCCTCTCCGCGGCAGTCTTCAGCAACTGGCCATCCGACCGCGACAGCGTCGGCCAGGATTGGAAGATGTGGTGTGAGAAAGGCTACCTGGATTTCGTCTGCCCGATGGACTACACGCCATTCAACGTCAACTTTGAATCCATGGTATCCAAGCAGGTCGGTTGGGCGGGCAAGACCCCATGCTACCCGGGCATCGGAGTGAGCGCCTCCTCCTCGCCTTTCGGTGCGGACCGCGCGATCGAGCAGATCGGCATCACCCGCCGCTACCGGACGGGTGGGTTTGTGATTTTCAATTACGGCGCAGCGGAGAGCCGCGATCTGCTCCCGATGCTCGGGCTCGGGATCACCAGGAAGCCATCGCCCTGAAAATGGGAACAGGACCCGGCCACAATTTTGCAGCATTGCAGCAAGCTCAGCCTTGAGATAATCAAGCGCTTTGCAGCTTGCACCTTTTTAGGGAGTGGCCCGCAGAGGCTTTGCCATGGCTGTTCCGCAGGGGAAATGCTGCACGGAAAAACTGGTGGAGCCTAGGGGATTCGAACCCCTGACCTCCTCAATGCCATTGAGGCGCTCTACCAACTGAGCTAAGACCCCGAAATGATTTGGTGGAGCGCATTATGCACTCGAGAAGCAGGAGGGCAAACAAAAACGCGGCTGCAATAAAGCCGGGCGAGCGTGCTGACCGGCTATTCTTTAGAGCGGTTTAAACAATTCTATAGCCGCTGCTTTGCGGCGGCGGGAGCCGAAGGAATGCGTCAGCAGTTCGGGCAGTGTGTTTTCACACAGCCGCTTCACTGCCGCCGCACCCCTGCAACCCTCGGCACTCGCAAATCAGTGGCCACATGATGATTTAAACCGCTCTAGTTTTTTCCGGGATGCTCCTGAGGCCATCCAGAACGCGCAGGGTCTCCCGGGCGTTGCGGTCGATGGAAAATTCTGCGGCTCGGGCGAGGCAGGCATGGCGGGCGGATTCGCGGGCGTGCGGGGCGCGCCATTTCTCAATTTCCTCTGCGAGCGCCTGAGCATCTCCTGCCGTGACGATCCCACCATGGGTTCCCGGCTCGATGATTTCCGAGAATCCGTTGGCTGGGGTGGTGACGACCGGAAGCCCGGAAGCCATCGCCTCGAGGCAGGCGTTTGAGAACGGGTCGTAATACGTCGGCAGGGCGAAGAGGTCGGCCGCCGCAAAGAGCGCTCCCAGCTCGCTCGTGGGGCCGGCAAAGCGAACTCGATCCGAGCGGAAGGCGTCCGCCGGGCCGCGTCCGGCGACGACGAGCGTGGCGCTCTCGAGCCTTTCGACTGCCCGGATCGCGGTGCGCAAGCCTTTGCGCTCCCACCCGGAGCCGACGAAAAGGATGCAGAGCTCCTGGTCCTGCAAGCCGAGCTTCGCGCGGGCGGCGGAGCGGGACGCCGGCTTCGCCGGCGAGGACAGGCCGTTGTAAACGACATGGATTCTGTCCGCTGGAAACGCCGAGAAGGCAAGGATCTCGTCGCGGACAAGCCGGGAATTCGCAATGATCGCGCGCGTCTTCTTCGGGTCAAAAACCTGGTTCTCGAGCGCGAGGAGCTGCCCGTGCTTTGGATTCAGCCACCTGGTGGCGCGCTTCCAGAGGGGCTCGAACTCCGCCCGGCGGCGGAGCCACGCAGCATGGACGCCGTCGCCGGCACGGAAAACCTCACATCCCGGGACGCGCTCGAGGCTGAGGTGGATGTCGCATCCGGTGCGGGCGGCTCGGAATGCCTCCGCGAAGCCCACAGGAGATGCTGAGGCAAGCCGGATCATTCCAGGGCGGGGCCACCGGGATTCCGGCCAGTCGCCCGTCGTGATCAGGATCGGTTCGTGGCCGAGGTTTTCCAGCGCGGCAGCGAGGCGGATCAGGTAGGCCTCTGCGCCGCCGGTCGAGGAATGCCCGCGCCGGACGAGGCCGATTTTCATCCCGTGTGAGAATCCCGCTCGGCCTTGGGCGGGCGGCCGAGCAGCTCCCACATCGCCTCGTGCGGCGCCTTTCCCTCGTAGAGCACGGCATGGATCCGGCTGGTGATGGGCGCCTCGATGCCGAGGCGCTGCGCGCACTGCCACGCGCTCAGCGCGGTGGGGATCCCCTCCGCGACCATCTTCATCGAGGCTTGTATATCCTCCGGAGATTCTCCTCGGCCAAGCCGTTCGCCGACATGCCGGTTCCGGCTGTGGCGGCTGAAGCAGGTGACCATCAGGTCGCCCACTCCGCTGAGCCCGAAAAACGTATCCCGCCGGCCGCCCATGGCGACCCCGAGCCGCATCATCTCGGCCAGCGAGCGGGTGACAAGCGCGGCCTTCGCATTGTCGCCCATATTAAACCCGTCCGATGCGCCGGCCGCGATAGCAAAGACGTTTTTGAGCGATCCTCCAAGCTGGATCCCGGTGACATCATCGCTCGTGTAGGCGCGGAAGCTGGGCAGCGAGAACGTGCGCAGGAGGGGGTCGAGAAGATCGGCGTGGCGGCACCCGATGACGCTGGCGGCAGGGATTCTCTGGGCGACCTCCTCGGCGTGGTTCGGCCCGGAAAGGACGGCGACCCGGGCGTGAGGCATGACCTCGCTGATGACGTCGCTCATCAGCTTCCCGGTATCGTGCTCGATGCCTTTCGTGCAGGAGACGACGACCTGGCCGTCTTTCGTCCCGTGCGAGGCCAGGCGGGTCGCCACCTCGCGGGCAGCTTTTGACGGCGTGACAAAAACCATGAGCTCGGCGTCGAGGGTCTCCGCGAGATCCCGTGTGGCATAGACGTTCGGGGGAAGCCGCAAGCCGGGGAGATAAGCGGAGTTCGTGCGCTTCGAGATGAGCTCGTCGACGACTTGGGGGTTGTGACCCCACAGGAGGATCTGCCCCCGGTGCTCGGCCAGAAGGACCGCAAGCGCTGTCCCCCAGCCGCCGGCCCCGATGATGCTGATATTTTTATACATTTTTGTGCGGCTTCCGATCGAAGCGCTTTTCGGTGCCGGCGGCCAGGCGCTGGATGTTGCCCTTATGCCGCCAGATCGCCAGCGAGCCCATCAGCACCGAAATCACGACCAGCACGGGATCGCAGGTCCCGAAGACCATCTCGCCCGGCCTCCCGAAGATCATCAGGAGGATCGCGGCGGACGGCAAGGCAACCGCCGACCCCAGGGAGGCGACGGATACGAAGCGGGTGGCAAAAAACAGGACGAGCCAGACGAGGAGGCCAGAGAGGAAGACGGCGAGAGGGAAAAGCGTAAGCATGATGCCGGCGGAGGTCGCGATCCCCTTCCCCCCTTTGAACCTAAGCCATACCGGGAAGCTGTGGCCAATGATCACGAAGAATGAGGCAAGAACCGCCACATGGACCGGAGCGGGCCCTCTCCATTGAGGGACTCCAGCAAGGGCAAATCCCGCCAACACCGCCAGCACCCCCTTGAGAAGATCGGAGGCAAAAACCGCATAGCCCCATTTTTTTCCCAGCACGCGCATGGCATTTGTCGCCCCGGTGCTCCCGCTGCCGACCTGTTGCAGATCCACCCCGCACGCGCGCCCTGCGAGGTACCCGCTCGGAAAAGATCCGATCAGATATGCGATGATTGAGGCAGCAAGGTAGGCGGACACCCTACAGAAATCTCCCGCAGAGGATTTCTCCTCAAGAAAAATCCGCTAACAAAATGATCGGGCGGGTCGGGCCGGCGCGCGCGCGCTGGCCGGACGCCATCGAAATCGTGCGGCCCGGCGCCCTCGCTCACGAGATTTTAACGAATGGCGGCACCGGGCAGTCGAGGGTATCCGAGATCGCGCGGAGGAACTCGACCTGCGGGTCGTTGACATTGCCATCCTCCATCGCCACAGCCCCGCAGGCGGTGAGCAGCGTGCGCTTGACGTCCGGGGCGGCCAGCGCGAGCTTGTCCAGAGCTTGGTCGAAAGCCTGGAGGTCAATCTCCTCCCTGCGCTCTAGCGGAAAGGCCGCCGGCTTGACGAGCAGCTCGGCCACCCCCGCGCGAAATGCCGCATCCCGCTGCTCGGCGCTTCCGGGATCCATCGTGGCCAGAGCCGAGAGCACCACGCCAGCCTCCGGCAGCAAAGGGATCAGGCTCCTGAACTGCACCCCTCCCCCTGTCGAATTTGAAAAATACAGGTCGAGGTGGCGGACCAGGATTTTTTGCAGAGTATATTCAAAGAGCTGGATCTCCCCGTCCGCCTCGACCAGCTTTTTGACGTTTTCCCGGAAGACGGCATACTGCTCGCGAGAGAGGTGGCGGAGCGTTGGGATGGAGATGTCCACGAGGCCGAGGCGCTGTGCAGAATTCAGCTCCGCGCGCCTCGAGAAGTGCCGCAGGATTTCGCCGCGCATCGCATCGTCTGCCTGGACGAGGGAGAGCTGCTGCTCCTGCATCGCCGGATCATCCGAAAGCAGGAGCGAATAGACCAGCGCACAGGCCCCGTGGAGCTCGCGGCAGGCGGATTTTGAGAAGTCAGGAAGGCCCGCGAGCAGCGCAGCCGCCTCGGCCACGCGGGGCTGCCCAGGCAGCAGCGCCTCGGCAAGCCGCCCGCCCACACGCGTTCCCGAGGGCTCTTTCAATGGCACCACAGGTGCCCTGGCCTTCGCGGCCGCGATGTCGAACCCCGGAGAGATCTGGTCGATCCTCTCCTCAATCGACGGGTGGGTTGCGAGGAGCGCCATCCACGAATCCCCGATCCCGTTGCCGAAAAACATGTGGCTCGCCTCCTCCGCCCGAGGGCTTTCCAGCCTCGAGGAAAACTTTGCGATCTTTGCGAGCGCCCCGGCGAGGCCGTCCGGGTTCCTCGTGTATTGCACGGAGGCGGCATCGGCGAGGAACTCCCTCTGCCGGCTGACCGCCGCCTTGATCAGCTTCCCAAAAAAGACTCCGATCCAGCCGACCAGGTAGAGCGCCAGCCCGGAGGCCATAAACACAAAAAAACCTGCGAGCTTTCCCCGTGCATCCGAAGAGTCCGACCTCGAAGAACAGGCTCCCATGCGGAGGAGAAACCCTCCGATCAGCGCGAGGAGGAGGATCCCGTTCAGAACCCCGATCAGCCGGATATTCAGCCGCATGTCCCCGTGCAGGATATGGCTGAACTCATGTGCGATCACCCCCTGCAGCTCGTCCCGGCTCAGCCGCTCGATGCACCCGCGCGTGACCCCGATCGCCGTGTCCCCCGGGCCGTGCCCGGCCGCAAACGCGTTGATCGAAGAATCCTCCAGCACATAAATCTCGGGGACCGGAACCCCCGAGGCGATCGCCATCTCCTCGACGACGTTGAGCAGCCGCTGCTCCGCCGGATCGGCGCTGTTCATGTCCACCGGAGCTCCCCCCAGCATCGCCGCCACCGCGCGGCCGCCCTTCGACAGCTCGGCCATCTTCGCCGCGCTCCCGATCGCCACCAGCACGATCACTCCCCCGGAAACCATGAGGAGCAATTCCGAATCGGCCAGCGAAAACCCGAAGACGAGCGCGAAGACGACATGGAGGGCCAGGATGATCCCCGCCACCGCCAGCAGAAAATATGCGATCAGCCATTTTGTCCGGGACTGCGCCCGCTCCTGCTTGTCAAAAAAATCCATAGGTCGAGCAAGGAGACGCCAACCGGTGGCGGGTTGCACTTCTTTTTTGATGAGGGCTGGAAATGTTCGGGAATTCGATTAGCTTTCCGTGCCTCCGATGCCAACTGTCCACATTAAAACCTACGGCTGCCAGATGAACGAGCGCGACTCCGAGCAGGTGGCGAAGATGCTCATCGAGCGCGGGTATCGGATGTCGGACAACGCGGGCGATGCGGACGTCATCCTCCTGAACACGTGCAGCGTGCGCGACATGGCCGAGCAGAAGGCGATCGGGAAGATGGGGATGCTGCGCAAGCTCCGCGAGGCGCGCCCGCACCTCGTCCTCGGCTACCTCGGCTGCATGGCGCAGGCGCGAGGGGAATCCCTCACAAAAACCTCCCCCTGGGTCGACCTCGTCGCCGGCACGCAGAAGTTCCACCGCGTGGCCGACTACGTGGACTCCCTCCTCCGGCAGCGCAGCGAGGCCCGGATGGACGACGGGCGGTTGCCGATCGTGGATGTCGGGGAGGAGGATGGCTCGCAGGGGGCGATCCGGGAGCAGGATCTCGCGCCCGGACAATGCGCGGCATTTGTCTCGATCATGCAGGGCTGCAACATGCGCTGCGCGTTTTGCATCGTTCCGCAGACGCGCGGAAACGAGCGCGGGCGGACGATCGGGGAAGTTGTCGCGGAGGTGCGCGGACTGGCCGAGCGCGGGGTGCGCGAGGTCACTCTCCTCGGCCAGATCGTCAACCTTTACGGGCGCAGGGAATTCCCCCGGCGCGACGGCATCAGCCCGTTTGTCCAGCTGCTGGAGGCGGTCTGCGCGGTAGAGGGGCTCGACCGGGTGCGGTTCACCTCCCCTCACCCGCTCGGGTTCCGCACGGATTTGATCGAAGCGTTCCCGCGCCTGGAAAAGCTCGCCGAGCACGTCCACCTGCCGCTCCAGAGCGGGTCGGACCGGATCCTGAAAGCCATGCGCCGGGGCTACACCGCCGGGGGCTATCGCAAGCTGGTGGACCGGCTGCGCTCGGCACGGCCGGGGATCGCGATCACGACGGATATCATCGTCGGATTCCCCGGCGAGACCGGGGACGACTACGCCGCGACGCGCGCTCTCTGCGATGAGGTCGGCTTCGACAACGCCTTCGTCTTCCGCTACTCGCAGCGCCAGAATACCCCGGCGTCCACAATGCCTGACCAGGTGCCGGAAGACGTGAAGGAATGGCGCAACCAAGACCTCCTGGAAACCATCAACCGGCATTTCATCGCGCGCCTCAACGGGCTGATCGGGACCGAGGTCGAGATCCTCTGCGAGGGGGCCAGCCGGAACAATGCCAGCCGGCTCACCGGGCGCACCCGCACGAATAAAATTGTCGTCTTCGAGGGGGCTCCGCACCACATCGGGCAGATCCTTCCCGTGCGGGTCGTGCGCGCGAGCACCTCGACCCTCTACGGGGAGCCTGCGGCGCGCGGCTGATCAGGCCCCGAGCTGCTTTTGGACTTCGGCGCTGAGCGCGCGCCCGTCCGCACGGCCGGCCACCTTGGCGCTCACGATCTTCATGACCGCGCCCATCTGCTGGCGGGTGGTTGCGCCCGCCTCGGCGATCGCCTCGCGAACGAGGGCGGCGACCTCGTCGGCAGGAAGCGCCTGGGGGAGGTAAACCGAAAGGATCACGATCTCCGCACGCTCGCTGTCGGCCATCTCCTGGCGCCCCCCCTTCTCAAACCCCTCGATCGCATCGTGCCGTTTTTTGACTTCCTTGCGGACGATCGCCAGGGCGTCGGCGTCATCGAGGGCCCCGCCGGCCCCATGCTTTTCGATCGCGGCGTTCATCAGGGCGGACTTCAGCATGCGGAGCACGCCGAGCTTCAACGTCTCGCGCGCAAGCATCGCTGCCTTGAGATCCTGGTCAATTCGGGCTTGGAAAGTCATAGCATCTGATGCTGCCCGAAATCCGCAGCCGGGTCGAATGGATTTTTCGCCCGCGTCAGCCCGCCCGGGCGCAGAGCCCGACGATCGCGGCGACGAGCCCGGGGATATCGTGGGTGCGGGCTTCGATATCCGCCGGCATCCCGAGTCCGCTCAGGGTTTGCGATGTGATCGGGCCGATGCTTGCGCGCAGGAGGCCCGGGAGCAAGGGAAGCTTCAAAGCATGAAAGTTTTCCGCCGTGGACGAGCTGGTGAACGTCACCACATCGGCCCCCTCGTCCCGGAACCTCCGGATGCCGGGTGCGTCGCTGCTGGCAGGTACGGTCCGGTAGGCCGCCACCTCATCCACGATCGCTCCGAGGCGCGCGAGCTCAGCAGCAAGGACGTCGCGGGCGCCCTCCGCGCACGGCAGAAGGATCTTGAGATTCTCGACGCAGGTTTCTTTTTCGAGCGCCCTAACGATTTCCTCGGCCACGTGCTTTTCCGGCTGGACATCGACCTGAAGGTGAAACCCCCTGACCTTTGCGGCCGTGGACGGACCGATCGCAGCGATCCTCGCCGAGCCGAATTCGCGGGCATCCCTGTAGATCTCGAAGAACGCCCGGAAGAATGCGTCCACCGCGTTCGGGCTTGTGAAGATGATCCAGTCGTAGCCGTGGCAGTAGGCGACGGCCTCGTAGAACGCGCGCTTGTCCGGGGCCGGATCGATGCGGATCATCGGCATCTCGAAGGCATCCGCCCCGAGCGCCCGCAGCTCCGCGAGGAGCCCGCCCGCCTGGCCGAGAGTCCGCGTGACCGCAATCCTCTTCCCAAAAAGGGGGAGGGCCTCGAACCAGTTCAGCTTGTTCCGCAGGGCGACGACCTCGCCGAAGACCGCGACCGCCGGAGGGTTGAACCCGGCCGCCTCCGCTTTTCCCGCAATATCGGAAAGCGTCCCGACAAGGGTCACCTGGCGCACGGTGGTTGCCTGGCAGACGATGGCGACAGGCAGGCTGCTGCCCATGCCTGCAGCCAGGAGCCCGGCAGCGATGTCGGCCAGGCGGTGATCCCTGCCGAGGAGCATCACCTTCGTTCCCGGAGCCTTCGCAATGGCGGAGAAGTCCAGCGGCGCCGCGCCCTTTGCAGGATCATCGCAGCCGGAAAAGATGGTGAGAGTGGTATTGTGCGCACGGTGGGTCAGCGGGATTCCTGCATAGGCGGGCCCGGCGATGGCGGAGGAGACCCCCGGCACGACCTCGAACGCGCACCCCGCATCCGCAAGCGCCAGCGCCTCCTCCCCTCCCCGTGCGAAGAGGCAGGGGTCTCCGCCCGCGACCCGCACGACCGTCTTTCCGGCGCGAGCCCTCGCAACCAGCAACCCGTTGATTTCAGCCTGCGGCATGGCCTGGCCGCCTGCGGTTTTTCCGGAGCAAACGATCTCCGCCGCGGCCGGCGCCCACTCCAGAAAAGCCGGATTGCCGGGAGAATCATAGACGATGACATCGGCCATTGCGAGGCACTGCCTGCCCTTGAGCGTCATGAGCAGAGGGTCTCCTGGCCCGGCGCCCACCAGATAGCAAATTCCTTTCCTCATGGTCCGAGGATGCCGGATAATCCGTGCGGGATCAAGAGCGGGAACCTCGCCCCACAGAAATTTGCGCGGGGCGGCCGGGCCGGCGCTTGCTGCGCCTCACAACATCCCCACAAGGAGATGGGCACCGGAAAACGTCTCGATCCAGGAGGCGCATTTGTGGCGGCACGAAAAGATTTTTTTTCTTTTCCCGATTGCACCGCGCGCGAGAGCGTGGAAAATACTTGCCATCAGCAAGAAATACTACAGTTGGGAAAAACAGGAGGCGAGCCGGCCGTTTTATTTGCGCAAGCTGCTCTGGATCCCTCTCGCCCTGCTGGCGGCCGCCGCCTTTGCCGCATGGGTTGGGTTCGGGATCCTGTCCTACCAGTATGAGAAGCGGGCGGAGGAGTTCGACCTCGCGAAGGTCGGGGAGATGGAATCCGCATCGATCCTCTACGACCGCAAGGGCAGCGAGTTCGGCAAGCTCTTCATCCAGAACCGGCAGCCGATCCCCTACGACCGGATCCCGCAGATGCTCGTCAAGGCGGTCATCGCCGCAGAGGACAACAAATTCTACGAGCACGACGGGGTGGATTACATGGGCATCGCCCGCGCCGCGATCACAAACTACCGGCGCGGAAAAATTTCCCAGGGTGCGAGCACGGTCACCCAGCAGCTCGCCCGGAATTCCTTCGAGCTCCGCGAGCGCACGTACCAGCGGAAGCTCGTCGAGATGTTTCTCTCGTGGAGGATCGAAAAGCAATTCACGAAGGACCGGATCATGGAGCTCTACCTGAACCGCGTCTATTTTGGCAGCGGGTTCTACGGGGCCGAGGCTGCGGCTCGAGGGTATTTCGGGCGGACGGCAAAAGACCTCGACATCGGGCAGTGCGCGATGCTGGCGGGCCTCCTCAAAAGCCCCCAGGCGCTCTCCCCGTGGAACAACATCGAGGGCGCGACGGAATCGCGGAACTTTGTTCTGCGGAGGATGCGGGAGATGGGATTCATCACGCGAGAGCAGCTGAACGAGCAGTCGCAGATGCGGCTCTACGCGGTCAAGCGAACGAACCCGTTCAAGGTCTCCTACGCGGCGGACCTGATCCGGCAGCAGGCGATCAAGGCGCTCGGCTTCAACCGGGCGATGAACGGGGGCTACCGGATCGAGACGACCCTCGACTCCGACATCCAGCGCGCCGCAGATCGCGCGGTGCGCGAAATCACCTCGCAGGTGGAATCCGCCCCAGGCTACACCCACCCGACATTCGCCGAATATCACGAGGCGACGAAGGCGACCGAGGAAGCCATCAACAAGGGCGACATGTCGGTGAAAATGCCGGAACCAAAATACTTGCAGGGGGCCGCGCTCGCGCTCGACAACTTGAGCGGCGGCATCCTGGCCATCGTCGGGGGCAGGAACTTCAAGCACAGCGAATACAACCGCGCCGTCCAAGGGACCCGGCCGGGCGGCACCGCCTTCACCCCGTTTGTTTTTGCCGCCGCTTATGAATCGGGGATTTTTCCGGGCGAAATCGTCCAGGATGCGTGCCTCGACAACCGCTACGTCATGGTCGGCGGAGAAACCGGAATCCTTGGCGAGTGGGGGGTCGAGCGTGCGGACAACGAATACGAGGGCCCGATGACGACCCGCGACGCCCTCGTGAAGGGCAAGAACGCCGCCACGGTCCGGCTCGGAATGAAGGCTGGCATGGACGCGCTGAAAAAAACATCGGCGGCGGTCGGAATCACCTCGCCCCTGCGCGAGTATGCGAACAGCTTCCTCGGCAGCAGCGAACTCACGCTCGATGAGCTCACTCTCGCCTATACGGTTTTTCCAAACGGCGGAAAACGCGCGGACGACTGCCACATCATCAGGCGGATTCTCGACGCGGAGGGAAATGTCGTTTACGAGCTGCCTAGAAAAACGGTCCAGGCGATCTCCCCAGAAGCGGCGTTTCAGGTCCACGCCGGGCTCGCAGACATCATGCGCAGCGGCCCGGGGGAGACCGCCCAGCCGACGGTCGCCGGGAAGTCCGGCACGGCTTACAACTTCACCGACACGTATTTCTTTGGCTATACAAACGCGGTGACCTGCGGCGTCTGGGTGGGCTTCGACAAACCGACAAAAATCTATCGCGGGGCCTTCGGGAAGGACATTGCGCTGCCGATCTGGGCGAAGATCATGGCCGCTGCAGCGAAGGATTTCCCCGCCTCTCCGATCGCGAAGCCGTCCGGCCTGCAGGAGGTAGAGATCTGCCGGTCCTCCGGGTTGCTTGCCACGCCGCGGTGCAAGCCCGATCCCGGTATTTCCGGCGGAAGATCGCTGACCTACATCGAGTATGCCACAGCCGCCGAGGCCCCGAAGATCCGATGCGACATCCACGGAGGCGGGGTGAAAAATTACGCCAAGCAATTCGAGGAGGCCGGCTGGCCGCGGGCCGCCGCCGCCGTGGATCTGATGACGATCCGCCCGGTTGCGGTCTCGGCCCCCACCCTTCTCGGCTTCAACGATATCTACCAGTCGGTCCACCCCGGCATGCAGACGCTCGATGACGGCTCGATCCCTGTGGCCAAAGCCATCCCCGTCGGCAAGGAGGACGCCCCCCC
>Ga0194058_10001260_pt1 | contig 12682 bp, 4 predicted proteins | sample SepL4417m_MetaG_FD_155490 | JGI IMG/M metagenome (GOLD analysis project Ga0194058, IMG submission 155490) | Anoxic zone freshwater microbial communities from boreal shield lake in IISD Experimental Lakes Area, Ontario, Canada - Sep2016-L442-17m | ecosystem: Environmental > Aquatic > Freshwater >... | reverse complement strand
GGTTCTTCCGGGGTTCTTCCAGGGTAGGGTTGTGGGAACGGGGGTTTCGGTCTGGTCGGGGCTGGTGTGGGCATGGGTGCGAGGCGAAGTGGTGCGGGTGAGGAGTGCCGACGACGTAGCGAACCGGCGGCTTGCGGGGGTAACTCCGGCGCCGAACACCATCCCTCACCCATCCCTCACGTATGGCGTCGCGCAAGGACGACTGATAGAATGCCCGGATTGCCAAAAGTTGGCCTTCACAGACGATCGGAGTTCGGTTTAGTGACCCCTCAGCAGTTTATTGCCAAGTGGCAACGGGTGACGCTTACGGAGCGGAGCGCATGCCAGCAGCATTTTCTCGACTTGTGCGAACTATTGGACCAGCCAAAACCGGCCGAGGCCGATCCTGAGGGTACGTGGTACACCTTTGAGAAAGGGGTACAGACCAGCGAAGACCGGCAGGGCTGGGCCGACGTTTGGATGCGAGACCACTTTGGCTGGGAATACAAGGGGAAGCATAAGGATCTCAAGGCCGCCTATACGCAACTGCAATTGTATCGGGAGGCACTCGAGAACCCGCCCCTGATGATTGTTTGCGACATGGACCGGTTCGAGGTCCACACGAATTTCACCGGTACGCTCAAGCAGCAGCACCTTTTCGACCTTGCCGGCCTGGCCGATCCCGCCAACCTCGATATCCTCCGTCGAGTCTTCACCGACCCCAACTCCCTCAAACCCGGCATCACCAGCGAGGCGATTACGATCGAGGCGGCCGACCGCTTCGCGAAACTGGCGGACGGGATGCGAGACAGGGGGATTGAGCCGCTTCGTGCAGCCCACTTCCTGATGAAGCTCATGTTCTGCATGTTCGGTGAAGATACCTTGCTACTACCGGCAGGGCTGTTCGGGAAACTACTGGACAACGCCAAGGCCAACCCGGCCTACCTGCCCCGACGGCTCGAATCCCTCTTCAAGGCGATGGCCAGCGGCGGCGATTACGGCAACGATACGATCGCCTGGTTCAACGGCGGCCTGTTCGCTGATGCCGACGTGATTTCGCTCACGCAAGAGGAGATCAACTCGCTGGTCGTGGTGAACGACAAAGATTGGTCGTGCGTTGAGCCGTCGATCTTCGGCACCCTTTTCCAGCGAACACTCGATCCGGCCAAGCGGTCTCAGATTGGTGCTCACTTCACGAGCCGCGCCGACATTGAGGATCTTCTCAAGCCCGTCCTGCTGGCCCCGCTCCAGCGCGAGTGGGCGGAAGTCAAGCGGAAGTGTGAGGAGGAGCTTTGGCCCAAAGTGGTCAAGGCAAGCCGCGCGCGGACGAAAGGTCTGTCCGACAAGGATAGCCCGCAACGCAAGGCGTTCGACCGGGCGATCCTCGACTTCATCGAGCGGCTGGCCCACGTCAGCGTTCTCGACCCGGCCTGCGGTTCCGGCAATTTCCTCTACGTGGCACTTCACATGCTCCTGGACCTGGAGAAGGAGGTCATCGCCTACGCCGCCATGCGGGGTTTATCGCTCGTTCCGCAGGTCAATCCCGCGCAGCTTTACGGGCTGGAAATCAACGTCTACGCGCAGCAGCTTGCCCAGGTCGTGATCTGGATCGGCTACCTGCAATGGATGCACCACAACGGTTTCAAGATGCCCAACAATCCGGTGTTGGCCCCCATCGACACGATCAAACAGATGGACGCAATTCTCGACCTATCCGACCCGGAACATCCCAAGGAGCCGGAGTGGCCGGAAGCGGAGTTCATCGTGGGGAACCCGCCGTTCTTGGGTGGCAACAGGATAAGGCAGGGTCTCGGCGACGACTACGTTGAATCTCTCTTCCGCGTATACGATGGGCGTGTCGCGCCCTTCGCCGACCTCTGCTGCTACTGGTTCGAGCGGGCTCGCTCCATACTCAAATTGAAAGGTCGTGGCCGCGTCGGGCTTCTTGCGACGCAATCTATTCGCGGTGGGGTAAATCGTGATGTCCTGCAACGCATTAAGGAAACTGGAGAAATCTTCTTTGCCGAAAGTGACCGAGAATGGGTTCTTGACGGAGCGACCGTACATATCTCGATGATCGGTTTTGACTTGAGAGTCGAGACAATGCGACTTCTTAACGGCAAGCCAGTTCTCGAAATCAATAGTAGCCTTACGAGCAAGATCGACGTTTCGCAGGCCGCTAAGTTGTCAGTCAACAGCGCCATTTCATATCAGGGCGCTTCACCTAAAGCGGCCTTCGATATCGAGGAGTCTTTTGCTCTCGATCAGCTTCAAGGGTTTGGCGTGAGTGGCTGTCCAAATTCAGACGTCGTTCGCCCGGTAATGAGCGCGAGCGATATCGTTAATGAACGGCGTAAGGTCTGGACAATTGATTTCGGTCTAATGGAACTTGAAGAAGCCTCGCTTTATGAGACGCCGTTCGAGTATCTCAGAAAGACCGTATATCCGGTGCGGTCGCAAAACAGACGAGCCGCGTATGCGGCCAAGTGGTGGCGGTACGCAGAACCGAGACCAGGAATGCGTAAGGCAATTTATGAATTTACTAGATTCATTGCAACGCCGTGTCATTCCAAGCACCGAATTTTTGTTTTTGTTCGTTCCGAGGTTCTTGTAAATCAGGCCAGTATTGTATTTGCACGCGAAGACGATTACTCATTCGGAGTGCTTCAAAGCCGGCCCCACGAGGTTTGGGCTCGCGCACAAGGAACCCAGTTGCGCGAGGTTGAGAGCGGATTTCGATATACTCCTGGCAGTTGCTTTGATACATTCGCGTTTCCCGAACCAGACCTGAGCCAGTCGGCCGCAATTTCTTATGCCGCGAAGGATTTGGACGACCGACGAAGCCATTGGCTGAACCCGCCGGAGTGGACGAAGACCGAGGTTTTGGAGTTTCCCGGTTCGGTCGATGGGCCGTGGGCGAGGTATGTCGTCGATCCTAACGCCCGTGGCATCGGCACGGTTCGCTGGCCGCGATTGATACCCAAAGACACCGACTGCGCGGCGAGCCTGAAGACTCGCACACTCACCAATCTTTACAACCAGCGGCCGGCATGGCTCGATCTGACCCACATGAAGCTCGACACAGCCCTCTTCGCCGCCTACGGTTGGGATCCCGGAATTTCTGACGACGAATTGCTGGAGCGACTTCTCAAATTGAACTTAGAGCGAGCAGAGAAGGGATGAACCGTACCAAAGCCGGAGTGACGAGACGGCCACCCAGGGAGACGAAACCGCGAAAGCGAAAGGTGTCCAAGGTAATGCAACAGCTCGGCTGTAAAGCGTGTGATTCAGCGTGGCATTCAGCGTGGCAATTCAGCGTGGCATGTTGTAACTCGTCTACCTGACAGCTAAGATATGGGGAGTTCACGACGGCCTGGAGCGTAACCGGGCGGAGGTAAATGGGAATACACGGCCAATGCGGCTAGTAAGAGCAGGATTCGACCATGAAAACCAATGCATCGCGAGGAACCTGGGGCACCCGTCAGCTAATCCATCTGTTCACGGTTGTTCTGGGCGTTCTCGTCTTCTGGTTGCTCGGATTCCTCGTCGAAGACATCGAGTCGATCCAAGGCCCCAACGGTAACGCATGCCTAATTGCCGATTGATACTGAAAAAAAGAAATGAACCGCACCCCGCCCTCGCAGAGAGATACCAGGGGGGCGCACGCCTTCTTGTACACATTGCGATAGGCAAACTGTGCTGCGATAATCGAAGTCATGGCAACGATTTCCGAAGCATTGGCGATTGCGGTCCAACACCACCAAGGCGGTCGGCTACAAGCTGCCGAGCAGATCTATCGGCAGATTCTACAGGCTGAACCGAATCAGGCCGATGCAATACATCTTCTCGGCGTGATTGCCCACCAGATGGGCAGGCACGAAGTTGCCGTCGAGTACATTGAACGCGCTATCGGATTGAAAGGGAATACGGCCGCGTTCCATGCCAACCTGGGTGCGGCATATTTTGCCTTGCATAGGATTCCCCAAGCCGTCGCCTGCTACCGCCGTGCCGTGGAATTAAAGCCAGACTTCGCCGAAGCCCATGGCAATCTAGGCAATCTGTTGAGAGAACTGGGGAATCTGGACGAAGCGGTTGTCTGTTACCGCCGGGCAGTGGAACTGATGCCGGACGTTGCGGCCGCGCATAATAACCTGGGCAATGCGTTGTTCGACCAGGGGAAACCGGACGAGGCCATCGAGTGCTTCCGCCGGGCATTGGAACTAAAGCCGGAGTTCGCCGAGGCGCACAACAGCCTGGGAGCTGCAATAAAGAACTTGGGGAAGCTGGACGAGGCCGTTGCATGCTACCGTCGGGCACTGGAGTTAAATCCGGACTATGCTGCGGTGCACAGCAACCTGGGCACAGTGCTGAAGGACCAAGGGAAGCTGGACGAGGCGATTGTCTGTTATCGCCGAGCATTAGCGTTGAATCCTGACTTTGCCGAGGCACACAATAACCTGGGCATAGCCTTCAAGGATCAGGGAAAGCTGGAAGAAGCGGTTGTTTGCTGCCGACGGGCACTCGCCCTGAAGTCGGATTACGCCGAGGCCCACAGCAACCTCGGGATTGCGTTGAAGGAACAGGGGAAACTGGATGAAGCGATTGCCTGCTTCCGCCGGGCATTGGAATTGAAGCCAGACTTTCCGACCTTTCTCGATAATCTGCTTCGACCGCTTCAAGATACCTGCTGCTGGAAAGACCTGAAGGCTCTTTCAGCGCGTTTGATCGAAATTGTGGATCGATATGGCGATAGCGGGATTCCTTTTTCGGTGCCACCGTTCACTTTCCTTACCCTGCCGACCATAACAACGGCAGAACAACAACTGCGTTATGCGAGGAACTGGGTAGATCGGCAATTGAAGGCGATCGGCGAACCGGTAGATAACCTGGCACGCCATCGACCATCGAAGCCCAAGTCGAAGATAACCATCGCCTATCTATCCGCCGACTTCCACTCCCATGCGACCGCTTGGCTTATCGCCGAAATGATCGAGAAACATGATCGCGATCGATTCGCGGTGCTGGGATACTCTTTTGGTCCGGATGACCGTAGCCCGACGAGGCGCCGACTGGTCGAAGCGTTTGACCGTTTCGTGGATGTGAAGGACACCTCGTTCATGGGTGCCGCGCAGCGTCTCTTCAACGACGGAGTTGACATTCTGGTCGATTTGAAGGGTTACACGAAAGATGCCCGGACGGAGATTTTATCGCTTCGTCCTGCCCCGATTCAAGTGAACTACCTGGGCTACCCGGGGACGATGGGGGCGGAGTTCATCGATTACATTCTGGTTGACGACTACGTTGTCCCTTCGGACCAGCATCCATTCTTCACCGAGAAATTGGTATATCTGCCGGGATGCTACCAGGTCAACGACAGCCGACGGGAGATCTCCGGGCGCACGCCATCGCGGGAGGAGTGCAAGTTGCCGGCAGATGGGTTTGTATTCTGCTCGTTCAACAATAACTACAAGGACACACCCGCGATGTTCGAGGTTTGGATGCGGTTGCTGAAGGCCGTTCCTGGAAGCGTGCTGTGGTTCCTGGCAGGGAACCCATTTGTTTCTGCCAACCTGCAAAAGGAGGCGGAGGCCTGTGGGGTGGCGGCCCAACGGTTGGTCGCTGCATCGCGTTTGCCACTGCCCGAACACCTGGCTCGACATCGTTTGGCCGACCTGTTTCTGGATAGTTTCCCCTATAACGCTCATACAACGACCAGCGATGCCCTGTGGGCAGGCCTTCCCGTATTGACCCTGGCGGGCCGAACCTTTGCATCGCGAGTTGCTGGAAGTCTGCTGCGTACGATTGGCTTGCCGGAGCTGATCACGACATCCCTGGAAGACTATGAAGCGATGGCGTTGCGATTAGCAAGGAACCCTGGGCTGCTTGCTGATTTGCGGACGAGACTCGAATCCAACCGCAAGACGTGCGGATTGTTCGATGGCGGACAATTCGCCCGAAACATTGAAAAGGCGTACGTCGCCATGTGGGAGATTTACATGGCTGGCGAGAAGCCACGGGCATTTACCGTGAGCCCAACGTGAAATTAGCTGGAGCGACGGGGCAAAGTCGCGTCGGCGAGCCTCCCCTCATTATGGGTCAAAGCCCCAAATATTTTCACAGAATTACAAACCAACCAATGAAGGGGTGTTTATGCAATCGCTGGCATGGTCTGATTTGATTATTCAAGCAGAAAACATATGTGTTAATTGTTTTGCTGGCGCATAAGAGCACTCAGCCGCTGCCGCATTCTCGGATTTTTTTCAATTGGGGTACTTGCTTGTAGCAGGAAGGTACGTTAGGCTGTCCACAGATTTTGTTCCGCGAGCAAATTCTTCTGCAAGAAGCTGGAAAGGAACGGTGCGGTCGTGGTTCTCCAAGCCCTCTTTACCGTGGTACTCTGCCGACGTCGTCGGTTACGGGCTCCCGCATGGCGGGGGCAGACCGGCTTCGACGAAATAAATTTCACCCCGCGCGGGACAACCGCGCCAACTACCAATGTAAGGAGACCACATGTCGCCCACCCCCAATCGTTCAAGGCTATTGCCAGGATTCGTTCTGGCCACAGTTGTCATTTGCCTCACCTTATTTACCCCGGCGCGCGCCGGGGCGCAAGTTGGATTGCTGCCCCCCAGTTACCCTGAAGACATGGGGCTTGCGAATTCGCTCGCATTCTCACCCGACGGGAAGCTGCTGGCGTGCGGGTGCTGCGGTCCCTATAACGATATCAAGGACTATGACATCCTGCAGATATGGGACGTGGCAACCGGGCGCGAAACAGCGCGGCTGAAAACCTACGGATTCGCGGCCTTTTCGCCCGACGGCAAGACGTTGGCGGGCCGCGGCGACAAGGGACGGTTACAGCTATGGGAAGCGCAGTCGCACAGGATTCGCTTGGACGACGAGGCTGGCCCGTACTTCAATGTGTTGGCATTTTCACCAGATAGCCGTCTGTTGCTAACTGGGAATGACTCACCTCAGTTCACGCTCAGGGATGCGGGTTATGGTACAGTGCTCTACGAGGAGAAGCTGCCTGTGACCGTTCTCTCGAGGGGGACAGTCACGATCCAGTGTCCGATCTTTATTTACGACGCAAGGTTCGCTCCTGACGGCAAGGAAATTGCTCTTGCGGTCACGACGCTTGGGGCGGTCAGTAAGCCATCGCAGATCTACCTCGGACAGATCATTCGCGACCGCACGGGCGGCACGCGCAGCGGAAAAATCGGCCTCAAGTGGCGGCGCCGAGGGGCGTTTGCAGCCTCAGCTACGCGCCTGACGGTCAGCGGCTCGCTGCGGCAAGCAACGATGCCAGCGTTCGGGTCTTCAACGCCCGCGATGGGCGACAGCTTCGCGAGTTTTGCCCGCCCTGGGACACTCGCTGTTGGGAGTCGCCCATGTACCACGTCGCATTCTCGCCCGATGGAAAGACGCTTGCCGGCGCGGGGCCCTTCTCTTCGCCGGGCATCCGCCTGTGGGACGCCGCAACCGGCAAGGAACTGCACCGGCTCAGGCTGAAGGGCGACGCCCCTGACCGGCCCGAGATTTTCCAGTCCGCGGAGATTTTCCAGTCCATCGCCTTCTCGCCGGACGGCAAACTCCTCGCATCCGCGGGCGCCCAACGCGACGTGATTCTCTGGGACGTGGCAACCGGCCAACGCACGAAGGTCATCGACCGCACCATCGCCATTCGCGACCGTCCCCCCCGTCCCGCGCTCCCGCGGGCACCAGCCCCGGTGCCCGCCGGCGTTGCTCCTCCGCAGACGCTGATCAATAGAGAGTTGGGCACACCTGAGCCACCTGACCCGTCGCGAGAAAAATAAATTTGGCCGCGAAATAAATTTCACTATAAATTTCACCCCGCCGGGACAACCGCGCCAACTTCCAATGCAAGGAGACCACATGTCGCCCACCCCCAATCGCCCAAGGCTATTGCCAGGATTTGTTCGCCGCATCTTTGATTCCAGGCGTAAGCGATACAATCGGCTGCATAGCGCCAGCCGCAAGAATGTGGGATTCGAGTCGCTGGAATCCAGATCCCTCCTAAGCATTGCCCCTCTGTTTGGGGTAACGGCTGCTCCAGCACAATATTTTATTGAGGGTAAGATCCTCTACGATACCACAAATCCCAAACCGGTTCGCGATGCCGAGGTAAGGGTTTCCGCAGTGAATGGTCTGGCGGCAGCGCCCACTTTTACTAAGGACGATGGCAGCTACTTCGTTGTGCTCCCCCAACCGCCCAGCGCCTACAACGGCCAGTTCCTGGCCGTCACGACCCAGACCCAGCCGTCCGGGACCGGCGCCGGACAAGTCCTCCGCGCCGTGGAAGTGAAGGTGGACGGCTCATGGGGCATCCTAAACGGGAAGCTGGGGAAAATTGATGTCCGGCTTCCCGACTTCGGCGGCGATCCCGGTTACGACGTGACCGATATCGTCATTGGCGGCAGCGAACCCACCGACGCGAATCAAAAGGCCTTCTGGACCTTCGACGCCGCGGTGTCTGCCTCGCGTCTGCAGGCAACGCTTCCGGGCGTCAATCCGGGGAAAGTTGTTCTAACGATCACGACGGCGGCGCTGCAAGGCAGCGCCGTAACCTGGCCGGGCACGGCCAACATTTGGATAAGCCCCGACCAGGCGCAATACTGGGACACGGTGTGCCACGAGTACGGGCATTCGGTCGCGTACGCAGCGGGATTCTACGCTCCGAACCCGCCTATGGCCTTTGTCCATGATTTAAGGGCCAACACGCGCACGATCAACCTCACAAACCCGACGTTGGGGAACATCCTTTCCAGCGACACGCAGCGGCTACAGTTGGCTTTCCAGGAGGGCTGGGCCGACTTCTACAGTATTCTCGTTCAGAACGTGGAGTATGTTCCGACAACCGTGCCCTACGCCGGTCCGAAGTCGCTCGTCTTTGGCGACAATGCGAACTTCCCGGGCTACAACGCGAAGACGATCAAGGCGAACACCTTGGGTTACGGCGAAGACAATGAAATTTCGGTGATGCGGATCCTCTCGGACCTTGCCGATGGCAAAGGGGCGGTGCAGAACCTCCCTTGGATCGCTCTGAACTTTTCCATTACGGACAACATGTGTTTGGGTTTTATGGGATTGTACAATCTGATCAGGTCCAAGCAGGGCAACTTGGGGCCGGTCACGACGCTGAGCGGCCTCTACAACAAGCTTCTGGCAACGGACGCCAAGGAGACCTTGGCCATTAACGACCTGTTCGTGATGAATGGCGTCTCGCCCCCCCTTGTCACGCCAGTGACGGGGAACGCGCCCCAGGACGGCGTGGCCGTTTGGCACACAATGGATCCTCTGACGTTCCAATTCAACATCCCGCAAGGATCGCCAGCGATGGGAACGGGCGCCGGACAGCGCAACTTGCTGAATATGTTCCGGGTGGTGGTGTTGGACTCGAACGGGACAATAGTCGTGGACTCGGGCGTGCCAGGCGTGCCGCCGGTAAACGGTGCCCCGAGAATGTACCCTGTCAATCAAGGAAATTTCACGTACGTCGGTCAATCGCAGACAACGGTCTCTTGGCTTCCGACGCCTGCACAGCTCGCCAAGCTCTCGAGCGGTGCGGCAGGAACAACGTACTTTTGCTATGTCAATGGCAGTTGGACTTTCGTTGGAGGGTCCACAGGCGACTATCAGAGTTTGCCGTGCCGCTTATGCGTGGCCCCGGCCCTCGCCGGTAACGGGAACCCCGATTGGCCGTCCGAGCCGCCGGTTTTAGCGCAGGCGGTCGAAGGCACGCCGGAAACCGGCGTCATCGCCAGCTTCACCGACGCGGGATGGGCCGGGACGCCCAACGACTATTCGGCATCGATTGCCTGGGGAAACGGCTCGGTGACAACGGTCACGGGCACGCAATCAGCCTACGGGCAAATTGTCTACCACGATCCGAACGACCCGACCGCCGGCTTCGACGTTATCGGCAGTCAGACCTATGCGGACGACGGCTTGTTCGCTGTGCGGACGACGATCAAAGAAGACGGCACTTCGATTGGCATAATCGACTCTCGCGTTACGGTCGACGACGCCGCCCTATCGGTTAGCGTCCTCTCGAACCTCCAGTTCATCGAGAGAGTGAATGAAGACAAACTGGTGGCTACGTTCAGCGACGCGGGGCGAGGCGTGGTGGCGACCGACTTCGCGGCCATGATTGACTGGGATGACGGCACAACAACCGCCGGCAAGATTACCTACGATGAGATCACCGATCTGTTCTACGTCCGGTCCGACTACATGCACGCTTACGATGATTTTGATAATCATTCGATAATCGTCACGGTTTACGACAGAGGCGGGGCTTCGGATCAGAAGACCAAGATCGTTACAGTGGCTTCGTGTTCAGGTATATCACCCACTACTAGTACCACCGTTCTCACGCCTATGTACTTTGGGCTTAGTATCGGCGTCAATGAGGACAACTCGCAAGTATTGGCGACCTTTACCGACAAGTACACCGGCGAGGATACCGGCAGCACATCAACCGATGATTTCCTGGCAGTAATTACCTGGGAGTCGCCGAATGACGTCCCGCATCGCTCTGCGGGCACGATCACCTATACGGCCAACCCGACACCGCATTTTATCGTTACGAGTGAGTACACTTATGACACTGTCGGGCAAGAATACCCCACCATTGATCTGTACAAGAATAACGGCAACCACGAAGAGTTCGAGTATCTTGCCAGTCCTGCCGAGGATCCCATTCACGTCACGGATACTTTGACGGTTACGCCGGTCCCGGTGGCAATCGATACCATGAACAGCGGCAACTATGTGCAAGTTGCGCATTTCACCGACAGCGATCCGGCAGCGGTTTCGAGCGAGTATTCCGTGACGATGGATTGGGGCACATCCGACGTGCAGATTCTTCCGTCCGACAGCGGTGGTTTCGACGTCTACGCATTGAAGAGCACGGCATACGCCGGTTCACACTCGGCAATCGGCCTGACGATTGACAAGACGGTCGACAACACGCTTGTGGCTACCGATACGGAGACGCTGAACTCCCTGCTGCTCGACAGCGGCTCAGCGGTCACGCTGGATGGACTGCCCAATGGCTGTGACTTGACGGTCACCAATGGAACAAGTCTCGATTTGGATGAGAGTTCCAATACCCTGGGAACGCTTAGCTTGACCTACGGCAGCATAACGAACGGCTCAATCACAGCCGACTCCTACGCGGTCGAGAATGGTTCCATCTCCGCCAACCTTGCCGGAAGCGGCGGGCTGACGATGAGCGGCGAGGGCATTGTCGAACTTACTGGCAATAATACGTATACAGGAGGGACATTTATCGGGGCAACAACCCAAGATACCGGCACGCTGGCGATCAGTTCCGACGCGGCCTTAGGCAACTCCAACGAGCCGGTCACGTTCAGCGGCACCAGCACGCTGCAAGCACTCAGCGATCTGATTCTCAGCGCAACGCGGGCAATCACCACGCCCACCAACTCGACCTTCGCGGCCACGATCGACACGAATGGCTTTAATGTGACCTTGCCCGGCGGAATCGGCGGTATCGGTGCGTTGATCAAGATGGGCGACGGGACGCTCGATCTCAGCAGTGTGGATAACTCTGGCCTACAGGGCGACCTGACCGTCACCGGCGGCTTCATCCTGATCAGCGACCCGTCCAATCTGGGCTACGACGAGACGGCCCTGATTTTTAACGGCGGCGGGATGCGCTCCAGCGGAGACCTCACTATTTCCGACAAGAGAATCGATGTCCGCGCGGGCGGGGCCATATTTGATCCGAACGGTTATACGTTGGAGATTGGTGCTACCCTTGGTTCCACCTATTCTGGCGGCGCGGCAGGCGGCATCACGGTCATGGATGGCAGCATTACTGGCAGTGGCGTGCTGCTCTTGACCGGCGAGAATATCATCCTGGGCGGCACAACGATCGTCAGCGGCACTCTGGAAATCACCAGTGACGATGCCTTGGGTGCGGTTCCCAGCAGCGCGACGACGAACATCACGTTTGCCGGCAACGGCATCTTGCAGTGGGGTGGAAACTTTGATTTATCCACGAATCGCTCGATCCAGATCGATTGGGATTACACCGCCACAATTGACACGCAATCTTATAGTCCCGAGATCCCCGGCATCATCGAGGGTGGCGGAAACCTAACCGCGATTGGCATCGGCACACTAACGCTCTCCGGCGAGAATATCTATACGGGCGTCACAACCATCGGCGTATCCAGCGAAACGCTCACCCTTGACAACGTGCTGGCACTCCAGGGCAGCACATTCGACACTAGCGGGCCGGGTACATTGAGCTTCGGAACGCTCGACTCCGCGACGTTCGGCGGGCTGCAAGGCTCCGATAGCGTCAGCTTGGACAATTTGGATTCACCGCCAACGTCCGTCGATCTTACGGTCGGAGGCAATAACTTCAGTACGATTTTCAGCGGGTACTTTTCCGGCAGCGGATCACTGACCAAGACAGGTACGGGAACTCTCGTTCTTACCGGCGACAACAGCGATTTCGTTGGCGATACCACGATCGCTGAGGGGATGCTAGAGGCCATGTCACCCATGGCGTTGCCGGGTAATATCGTCGAAAACGGCGTACAAAGCGGGGCTATCCTGGCCGTTGGCGTCGATGGAGAAGATCCGTGGGATGCATCGGACATCGACACGCTCTTGGCAAGCGACGTTTTTGACGACGGTGCGAATC
>Ga0194058_10001259_pt1 | contig 12683 bp, 11 predicted proteins | sample SepL4417m_MetaG_FD_155490 | JGI IMG/M metagenome (GOLD analysis project Ga0194058, IMG submission 155490) | Anoxic zone freshwater microbial communities from boreal shield lake in IISD Experimental Lakes Area, Ontario, Canada - Sep2016-L442-17m | ecosystem: Environmental > Aquatic > Freshwater... | reverse complement strand
GCCCGCAAGGCTTAACTTTGGCAGCACGCAGAAAATACCCCCCCCCAAGATACGCCTAGTTCCCACGCTCCAGCGTGGGAATTTATCTGGCAACGCTCCAGCGTTGCGTGACGCGGGAGCGTCACTGGCGGCATTCCCACGCCGGAGCGTGGGAACGATAGGTCGGGGGTTATTTATTACGAGTTATCTTTAAACTGTCTCGCCTTACGTGAGTAGCCAAAATAAGCTAACTATCCAGTAAGTCTTCAGGTGTTTTAGCCTGAAAAATTTGCTTGGTCCAGGTTTCAATCAGTTCAGGATCGGCAGTGCGCACCTTTTCTTGTAACTGTTGATTGACGGTACCAAATTTAGATTCAAGAAGTAACAAAAAAAGCTTGCTGGCCTCTTCTTGCCTACCTTCGTGTTTGCCTTCTTGTTTCCATTCTTGTGTCCATTGTTTTACGCGTTCTGCCAGCATGGTATTTACCTCGTTAAGATCGTTTAATTCTGTAAAGTGGGCGTCGGGTGCTTTAGCGGGTAATAGTACACGGTTAAACCAAACGGTAAAAGCACGCCGTAAACTGGTTTGTTTGGGGTCTTTCAGCCAGTCGATAAGATGCACTAAAACACCTTGTATTTCTTGCTCGGTACGGCTATTTTCAAGCTGAAACAAAGCCGCGACCAGATTATTCAGGCTACTTAATTCATCCGGGTTAAAGCGCCCCTCATCCAGCAGCAAATAACGGACTTGGAGCCGATATTTTTCCAATCCTGCGGGTGCGGGGTGAATCAATTGCTCCAATTGAAGCGGGGCATTCCAACGGCGTTGACCGTTGTAAAGAACAATGGGTAATACCGGGGGCAGCAGGTTTTTGGTCGTGAGATTTTGAGAACGGATAATATCCTGATACAGCAGCGCCAAATAACCGGCAATACGCACCGCCATAAAATGATCAACCGAGGATTGAAACTCCAACAGCAGGTACACATACAACCACTCATCGCCCCAGCGGATTTTCCAAATTAAATCATCCTCACGGTCTCTAAGATCATCCGCCACATAACTGCCGCTGACTTTTTCCAGCGTAGAAAAGTCGCATTGCTCAACCCACGCTTCTTTAACAAAGCCTTTGAGCAGGTCAGTGACCATTTCAGGATGAGAAAAAAGCAGTTTATAGCTATTATCGTGCGACATGGGTCACTATTTCTGTTGTTATGATTATAAGGTTGTGGCGTTGCATTGAATTGTCGGGTTACGCTAAGCTAACCTGCACTTTAGCGGGTAATAGCTGAGTAGTAGAGTGCGCATCACGCACCTTTTTCCATACCAGAGAAAGAAACCCAGTAGGCTACAGGTAGAAAATAATAATAGGGCAGTACGCAGAAAATAGCCTCAATAATCAGCCTGGTTCCCACGCTCCGGCGTGGGAATTCATCCAGCAACGCTCCAGCGTTGCGTGACGCGGGAGCGTCACTATCGGCATTCCCACGCCAGAGCTTGGGAACGATAGGGGGGGGGGGTATTTATTGCGAGTTACCTAGAGTGTGTACCTAAAACCATTTAGTGAATTACGGTTTTAGGTGCGCGATATGCACCCTATCACTACAATATTCGAGGTTTAACTGGCTTGGCTGGATAACCTACACAAATCATCCCGGCTGGCATATCGGCCAATACGGTACTTCTGGCACCAATGACAGCACCTTTGCCGATAGTCGTGCCGGGAGCAATAAAGACATCGGTTGCTATCCAAACTTCATCTTCAATAATGATTTTATGATCATAAATATCGAAAGTTTCTTTTGTATAGTCATGCGAAGCCGCACATAAATATGATTTTTGCGAGATTACCGCATTTTTACCGATTACAATTTCACCTAAGGTATAAAGATCAACATTATCACCAATCCAAGAATAATCACCAATCGTTAATTTCCAGGGATAAGTGATTTTGGCAGACGGCCTAATGATGACATTTTTACCAATTTTTGCACCAAACAAGCGCAGTAAAAACCGTCTCCAGCCGTATAAAAACTGCGGAGATCCGGCAAAAAGAGTTGACTGAATAATCCACCAAAGTTGTACAGTGACGGCATTTTTTGCCCGGAAATCTTTAGGCAGGACAAACTTTTCTAAATTCTGTATCACGGTATATTTTTTATTAGATTAATAATATAAGATCATTTAAAGAAACAATTACACGCTTTAGGTAAGTATTCAATCTCTCGCCTTAGTGGGTAGCCATACTTTTGATTACCTATCGTTTTTAATTAACATAAGCAAACTCATTGCCGCTTGGGTAATCTCAAAACGGTTCATAAAGCAGCGAAGCGCATTACTACGCATTTCGGCTTTGCCAGTGTCATCCATTTGTTGCCATTGGTATAGCAAAGCCACGCTGCCTGCGATGGTATCTTCTACAACCAAGCCCGCCTTATCTTCGACAATTTCATGCCAGATGTTAACTTTGTTACTGATTAGAACCGGCAACGAGCAAGATAGTGCTTCAGCAACTACGATACCAAAATTCTCCTGATGCGACGGTAAAATAAAGGCATCTGCGGCATGATAGGCCCCCCATTTTAAATCGCCTTTTAACATCCCTGTCCAGGTAATTTTATCGTTAATGCCCAGTTTTTCGGCCAGTTGTTGTAACTTGGGTTGCATTCCGACTTGGTCAGGCCCTGCTATCACCAGTTGCAGGTCGGGCTGATCTTTATGGTGCTTGGCAAATCCCTCAAGCAATAAATCAACACCTTTTTTCGGGTGAATACGGCTTAAAAACAGTAAAAAAGGTTTGTCTTGCAGATGAGGGTAATGATCCAAAAACAAGAGGCGTTGTTCTTCGGCATTACCGACATGGCCTTTGGTGCCGTAATTGGTTACCTGTTCATTGCAGCGATACAACCAGAAGGATTGTCGCGCCAACATTTTTTCATCTTCACAGGTAAACAGCACTTTTTTGGCATCACGCAGTACCGGGTATTCACCCCATGGCCAGTACAGCCATTTTTTTAAATGTTTAAGCGGGTATTGATACTTAAACCACGGATCCATCATGCCGTGGGTAAACAGGTAATATGGCAGGTTTTTACTTTTAAGGACGCTATGCGCTGCAAAGCTGTGGTACTGCCAGATACCATTGATAATAAATGCATCGTAATCCTGGGCATGAGCGTCCAGCCAGGGTTTAAGCTTATTGCTGTAGCCATATAGCCCCAGCCCAGGCCCCATCGCATGAACGGTTAATTCACAAGCTCTGACGGATTCACAATCGGGTGAATCCAGACTAAGAATATCAACGCTATGACCCTGTGCTCTCTTGATTGAAGAAAGTTGTAAAACACCCTCAATCGGGCCGCCGCCCTCGGGATTGACTGAGCGAATAATGTGCAGGATTTTCATTTTTTAAACTAACCGGTTTTGTGTATAAAGCTACTGAGCTGGCCTGGGCTTGCAACCCCGGCCGTAACATTTGAAGAATTTGTATGGTTTAAAGTACATATCCAGTTGTACGCTTGAAATACTGTAAGTTTTCATTTTCAAGTCTTTTAATAAACCTTGCAGGCGTTCCGCCATACAAACTGTAAGTGCTATCCATCGGTTTATTGATAGTGGAACCAGCCGCTAAAACGCTATAATCAGGAATAACGGTTCCACCCAGTAAAATGCAACCCGTACCTATGAAGCAATATTCGCCAATAGTGATGGGTTTGGAAGATTGTCGACATTCTTTAAGATCAATGCTGTGTGTTAAAACGGTCGATTTAAAACCGGCGAAAGTTGAAAATCTTTTAATTTCAATACGGTTGGTGCAATCAATAAGATGCCGATTAGTAATGGCTGCATGTTCTCCCAAAACAAGTTCCGGGATTCTTTGGTCTGCTTCATGTTGGAAATGTGGACTGTTGGAATCGAGAGGGAAAGCCGAAATCCAATTTAAGTTACCAATGCTTGAAAATTCTCCAAGTTGTATATTATATAAGCCTTTAATGACAGAAAGATTACCAATTCTCGCTCCCTTGCCTAAAGAAAGCTTATCAACTAATATCAAGGATAATCCAATGCGGCTGGTCGGGTGCAATTGATAATTGAAAAACAGTTTATAAAATAGTCTTTTTAAAAACCATGGCAAGGGAATAATCAGCAGGCTAAGTATTTTTTTCATAGGGTGGTTGCAAGTTGTTGATACAGGCTAATATAGCGATTAATCATTCGGTCTATATTAAAGCGCGACATATTTTCTAGTCCACGATGGATAAGCTTATTTCTGAAATGATCATGGGTACTGATTTTTATCAGTGCATCCAGCATGCCTTGCTCATCGGTGTGCTCAAGTACAACACCACCTTCTCCGGTCACTTCGGCTAAAGAACCGGAACTACTGGAAACAACCGGACAACCACAAGCTTGAGCTTCAATGGCTGGCCAGCCAAAGCCTTCGCCTATTGATGGGAACAACAAAGCCTGTGCCTTATTATAAAGCGCCATTAATTGATCATTGCTGGGCCCCAGCACTTCAATGACTTTATCTTTGATGCCCAATTGCTCTACCAGTTTTTTTTGCTCGGTGGTTAACGGAGCACCAGCAAAAATTAGAACAGCATCAATGCGTTGTTGATAACCGGCAAAAATACGAATAACCGCTTCCCTGTTTTTGCGGGCGATACTTGAGCCCACGTTGAGTAAATAAGGAATATCTTGGCGAAACTCTGGAATTGAAGCCAAAATTTCAGTGGCAGCCTCTGTACTAATGATCCGGTAATTAAAATTCAGACCTAAATGATTAACGGTCACTGCGCTTTTATCGCGATCAGTCAATTTAAGAACATCATCCATGGTAAATTGCGAAACGCAAACCAGTAAATCAGCATAAGCAAATGAACTTAATATCCATTTTTGTAAGAGTCGACCGGTTGTCGTTGCAGGGCAAGAATCAAAGTCGTTCATTGCTCCTCTGATAGCAAGCATATCATGACAGGTTATCAAGGTGGGTTTTTTACCGGTAAAGCGGGCATAAGGCGAGTTTGAATGGTCGCAAATATGCACGACATCATAGGACTTTGCTTTCCATCTTAATAAAACCGGAAATAAAATATACTTATCAATATAAGCTAACCATTTTTTTAGACTGCCTGTAAAAAAAGACAGTCGCAACAATACATTGCAAGGTGTTATCAATGTTACCTTGATGTCTTTTTCAAGTAATTTGTCGCGAAGCAGTTCAGCATAGCGCCCCATGCTTTGTTGATTATCTGGTAAATAATTTCCGACAAGTAGTATTTTCATTGATGTTCCGGGATTGAATTTATTTGCGAGATATTTCTACCAACCCATGCTTCAAATGGTGCATTGAGCAACACAGGTGAATAGTTCAATAATGTTGAGCGTTTGGCATTTGTTATTTGCGCAGGATTTCCTGTCACAACGGCATAATCAGCAACATCATTGCGGACAATAGCACCCGCGCCAACAACTGCACCACGTCCTATTGTCACACCGGGTAGCAGTATTGCATTGGTTGCAATCCAGGCGTAATCACCAATCACAATGGGGGCTTTTTTATGCCGCCATTGAGGGTCACTCAAAGAATGGCTGGCGGTCAATATTTCCACGCCATCGTTTAGCACAACCCGATTACCGATAGTAACCTTATCATGTAAAGCGATATGACATCGCCCTAATGATGTTTCATTTCCAATCGTCAGATTTGTGAAAGAGCCTTCTATGCGTGATGAACCTAATACAACTAATCGTCCTACTAGCGAGCCTTTGCTACGCAATCGAACCGGCGCTATCAGTAAACCAAACACATTAGTCAGATTAACAAAGCGCTTAACCCAAACAGTTAACCAGCGTTTAAGTTCTTGTGGTTGCTCTCGGTACTCCCATAAATAGATGAAATCACGAAACATTGTTCACCCCCCTGCCTAATAAGTTGTTTAACGTAACGGCATGACTGGCCAAGCGATGCGGTTGATACCAGCTCCATGCTGTTAGCCCAATATCTGCGGCAACAGAAGGTGTCCAAACGGTTTCCGGTATGCCCGCCAGATAATGCCGGTTTTGTAGTAATCCATCTGTAGATGGATACTGCCGGGAAATTAATACTGGACATACACCGTGAGCACAATAGGCGGCAAATACACCACTCTTGGCGACATATTCCACTGGATAAACCACCAGTCCAAACATCGCATCAGCCAGTAATCGGCTAATTTCCGTTTCAGGCAAGCGCCCGTGGACGAGGACACCCTCAGCAGTTAACCGTTTAGACCAGAGGGGGTCGCTGATGGTGGAACCTACATCATGTATCTCCAGTCCCTGTTGCTTTGCCCAGACAAAAAACTTATCGCCTGCGGCTCGATAAGTTTTTAACCTTAGCGCCGCCCCGCCAAACACAACGATCTTAGGTAAGCGTTGGTAAAAATAAACCGGCATTTCTCCAACATTGGAAAATACCGGCAACACGGCGTGCGGCTTGTCACCGGCAAAGCGGCGTAGCCATTGAGCAGATTCTTCGCGATTAGTGATCCAAAAGTCCGATAACTCTGCCAAGCGCCGAGCAATATGGCGTTGAGCAGGCGAGAGCCAAAAGGCAGATCCCCACGGTGGGCCAAGGGCATAAAGTTCGTGAAAACATACCCCCAGGGTTTTAATCTGCGGACGCTGGCTTTGCAACTGCTGTAATAGCCAGAGTGGGGTACCGCGCTTGGCATAACCATAGCCTGAATACTGCAAATACAGAGTTTCGTTGCATAATGCTTGTTTTGTAACAGCATTTGCCGAATCTTGTTGCCAAGCAATAGCGGTAGCGGTTTGTTCAGTAGCCAAGTACTCAACCAGTTTATCAGTATAATCTTTGACTCCGCCTTGGCCGGGTGGGGTGATGAAAGCTATAGTCATAAAATTTCTAAGTATGTTGTTGTAAAATATAGGGTCTTTAAACTCGCTGACCTACTTTTTTTGCAGGGATACCTGCCCATATTTCATTGGCTGGAATTGATTTGGTAACGACAGCCCCAGCCGCCACAACAGCTCCTTCATTAATGGTGATACCTTTTAATATAATTACGTTAGCGCCAAGCCACACATGGTTTTGAATGATGATTTCTTCTTCAAGTCCATCTGTTTGTAGAAAAGCACCTGTGCCTGAAATGTTATGGTCATGGTCAATAAATTTACATCCTGACGCGATTAGACAGTTATTGCCTATTAACACGGAGCGCCGAATATTAAATTCACAATCACTACCGATAAAAGTGTTATCACCAATTTTTATAGAGGGGCCGGGTTGATAGATGCCATCAAAATGAAAATAGAGATGATTTTCCAACTTGCAATTCTGTCCAATCGAAACTTGATGTGGCCAGGTGACAAATATTTTTGGCATTCTGGTTTTTCGCCCAATTTTCATTCCAAGTAAGCGCCAATAAATAGCCCTTAACTTTCCCATATCAAACACATGATATCTTAGCCTGAAAATGGCACGCGGTATTAAATTTCGGTTCGTCATTGATTGTTTCTCTAAAATATTAGTTTTTTTCACTTAGGACTGTATTGGATAAATCTCCCCGATAACGAGCTGCCATTAATTCAACAACTATGACGACCAACAGTCCCAATGGAAATCCAGCTTGAAACCAGAGCACCTGATCAAGTCGAGTTAGGTCAAGAAACAGCGGGGCAGTTACACACCAGGTTAGCACCACCGGTACCTGTAGCCATGCCCAGTGATTCCATCCACGGTGGGCAAGTAATAGCCAGGCACTGCCTATCGCTGCACTGGCCGCCATTCCTATGGTTCCAATTAGTAATTCGTAATGCAGACTGGCATAGTGGGGGCCAATTAAAAACAACAGGATGATTGGGAAAAAATAGGCGATCACGATAAGTCCCAAACCTGGTAAGCCTCCAGCGACTGACCATAATAACCAATCACGGAATATATGTTGTTTGGCGCTGCTAAAACGTGGAATGCCAAATGCTTGCACCACAGCTTGCACCGGTAATAATAATTGACCAATCCGACCTAGTGCACCAATGGAGGCGGTTTGATCAGTGGCAGCATACCAGGCCAAAATGGCCAAGATAATTTGCGACTGAAGCACAAAAAAAACTTCCAGAGGCAGTTGTCGTCGAGTGATGCGTCTTATTTCTGCACTATCTTCAGGGCTGCTGGCAATGGCTTGTGTAGGTAGTTCTTGCTTTACCCAGCGGCCAATAAATGGAATCCGAAAACCTGCCCCCAAAACCCCCAGAGTAATCACCATTAACGGCTGCATGAGTGTATAAAAATACAGTGCCATTACACCTAGCACTCTGAATAAAGCCAGAACAGCATCTAGCGCCTGCGTAATGGCTGCGCGGTTGGCAAACATGAGTATCTGATCAACTACGCGAGTGCGCATGTCAAATTCCCATTGCAATAAAAGCAGGCACAATAAACCGGCAATCAATTGGGGTGTTGCATGGTTTCTAAGTAATAACCATCCCGCCACCAGCAACAGCGGCGGTAGCACCCATAGCGAAATAATACGCCGTTCCTTCATGGCGGCACCAAGCGCCTGTGCGGCACGGGTTCGATCCGGCCAAGTGCGACCAACGATGGCGGTAAAGCCCAAGTGTACGCCGCCTTTCGTCAATACTGACATGGCACCGGTAATCACCATCATGACGGTAAAGATGGCATAATCCTCGATGGTCATCCAACGAGCTATCAATAGACCGGCAATCGCGCCAAGGCCTTGGACAGCGACGGAGCCGAAGAAAAATTTGGTTAATTGAATCAGCATGTCATTAACCCAAGGTTATAGGGTTTGATTGGGTATCTTTATATATAACCATGTGATCCGAGCCGATGATGTTGGGATACGAGGGGACGGATATAGGTTGGGCAGTTTCATTGTGCTGTTTTTTTGTTGCGGCTGCCATCACCAGTCCGACAAATATCCAGGTATAGCCCTGAAATACACCTACGCTGGCAATTTGCCCTGCCAGCAGGTAATAACCTATAAAACCAAATAAAATCATTGGCAGCACATTATTGTCTTTAGCAGCCGCGTTAATACAGCGCCGTGCCAAAATAACGGTAAAAACCATGCGATAAAAAATATAAAGGATACCGAATCCAGGGCCTGCTTCCACAATATTTCTTGACCAGTCATCTTCTGCCAGCAGCCAGCTTGCTTTACCGGTTGCCAGTGTTGAGCCTCCCCCGCTGGTAAGGCCCAAGCCGTGACCTAGTAGGGGGGTCGTTGTTATATGGCTGGTAAATACTATAAAAGGTGCTATTGCCCGGAATATTGGATTTCCTTCCGATACCTGTGACGCTTCAAAGCGACTGCCTATCGCATCAATCGATTTTTTTAGTGGTCCCAAAGACATCAAGATTCCTACCAAAATCAGGAAAATCAATAAAAATGTGCCGTTAGCTTTAAGTTTTGTTTCATTAGTAAACATCAAGCCAATAAAAGTAGCGACTATGATTATTCCGGTCATAAAAAAAGCGGTACGGCTTCCCGTTAACAGTAATGTTGTCATGGCAGTTCCTGTAGTTACCATTAACCAGGGCAGGCTAAGCAACGAGTAGCGTTTACGATATAACCAGGCAAACACCAGCATGGCCATCAGGCTGGCTGCATACATGGTTTGTCCTGACGTAAAGGTAAAGGTGCCGGTTGTTCTTACTATGCCGACTGTTACCGTAAAAACTTCAAAACTGCTATAGCCCTGGTTAATAAAGCTGGTGGGTGGGGAGATAAACTGGATGTATGCCAATACGGAAAGCGGGATGGAAACATAAAGTGTTTGTCTGATTAACTTGTATATATCTTCATGATGAAAAGTATCCTTGATGACAAAAGCCAGCGGCAAGTAAAAGAAATACATGCGCCAACCGTAAATCAAGGTCAGTATGTTTATTTTGGTGATTAAAACCTGAAGAAAAATCAAGGGAATAAATACCAACGAAATAATTATGCCAGCCGTTAATAGCGCGTCACGTTTAACAATACGGTTGCGCAAGGTGATGATATAAACGAGCAAAACAATTGGGTCGCGCAGAAAGAAAATAATCTGATGATATTCCGGGAAAAACCACTTACGGAATGCCCCTTCAAATATCAGCATCCAATAAATAATCAAGACGTATTTAACGATGCTTTTTCTGGCGATTTCTTGTTTATTCATGGAGTAATGTCGTTAATTGGCTTTGGTATTTGGCCCAGGAAAAAAGCCTGGCTTTGGCCAGTGCTGCTGTTTTTAATTGATCAAGCAGATCCTGATTATTGGCCAATAATTCCAGTTTTTCAGTAATGGCTTGGGCCGAGCGGATAGGCACAATGTAACCATCTTTGCCATCAGTGATAACGTCAGGCCCTGCGGTATTGGGTGTGGTAATTACCGGTATGCCGCGTGCCATGGCCTCCAATATGACCAAGCCAAAGCCTTCAAACAGGGAAGGGAACACAAAAACATCATGCTGATCCATTTCTTTAAGGATTTCATGATGTGGCAAGCTGGGAATGTACCGGTATTGTTGCAGTGCCGCGTCCAGAGGTGCACATTTAGCGAGGCGAGTACCTATGATGGTCAACTCTATCTTGTCGTTCAATAAACGTGCAGCATCAAGAAGATAAGACAGGCCTTTTCTTTGGCTGAGTCCACCGACAAATAACACTTTAAGTTTTTTATGGCGGCTAAAATCAGGTTGCTTTACGGGTTGTGGGCTGCCATAAGGAATAACAATAATTTCTTTGTCATAGACCGCTGATAATTTTAGGGTATCTGCGGTAAATTGGCTGGCTACGATGATTTTATCGGCCAAGGCCAGTTCCTGATCTTTACGTTCCAGTTTTTGGGCGCTGTCGCGTGTGGACAGGATGGTATGAGCCCAGTCCGGTTTTAATTGCGCCTCTTCGCCCATAATCTGTTGTGCTGCCCGCCAATAACCGATGGGGAGTTCATACAGGGTTTGTATATTATTCTGTTTTGCAACTTTAAAGGTTTTCAGCGCCCCGTCTTCGTAAGCATACATCTGGTTAACGCCCTGTTGTTTTGGCAGTTGCCTGGCAACGTAATTATCGAAGGCTTGATAAACCGCATCAATAGACAATAAACCAGTTTCGTGCTCGGTCAAGAAATTAAGTTTTAATTTTCCGGCCAACAATCGACAGATTTCCAGGGTACTTTGGGTGGCGATTAACTCAGACGGGATAGTGTTAAATTCCCGGCGTTTTAAGAGTGCAGCAACGCTGGCAGGGAGTCCTTTTGCCAAGCTCGTTTGGCTGTTCCAGGCGATAGTGGTATAAAACCGCTTAAGTTGGCCGGCTTTATAAAAAGCTTCCGCCGCATTTCTTGAGTTTTGGTTGCCGGTTGGGTGGCTGATAATTATCATTATGTTAAAAAGGGTGGGTAATTTTATTGTTGAACAAGCGGTTGATAACGGGGGGCATTGCGTTATCGGTAAAATTACTGTTAATAATCAAGCCGGTGTCTAAGGTTTGGGGGCTTGGATTACTTAGGGTGCTGTTAATAAAGTAGCTGTTTTTACTGCTTGGCGCAACAATCACGCTGGTATTTGCCATGTTGTTGTTAAAGCTGCAATCATTGCAATAAATATTGCTATTCAGCGGAACGCTACCGGATTGATTATTGACAAAACTGCTATTGATGAAGCCCGTCAACCGATTGGTCAGCATTAGAGGTTGTGCGGATGTGCTTTCGAAAACGCTGTTGGCGAAGAAGGTGGAGTCAGAGTTGTTTAGATTAAGGGTTTGTTTATTGTTTTTGAACAGGCTATTAATGAAGGCATTAAGATTGTTGCCACGTTTTGCCTGCCAGTCAATCGCGACATCGTTTTCAATAAACTGGGTTTGGTAAAAGACATTTTTATCGAGAAATGTGATGCCTATCTGGTCACCTCCGACATAAGCCGGATCAGGTCTTTGCATGATGCCGGTTTTACAGCGGTAAAAGTTGCTATGATCAATAAAATTATTGTCCCAGGCATAAATGTTATTGATTACGATGCCGGCATTGGCCATATTGCGAATGGTGACATGGGACAGTGTAGTTAAAACATAATCTGCACCTTGGCCGGAACCTGCTGTGCTGTGATTAATGCCGTTAAGACCACCTTGCAGGGTTAAGTCGGCCAGTACAAAAGAGATTGTTGTTGTTTTGGCATCTAAATGATTTGCGCCGGCAATCAGGTCAATAGTCGGTGATTTTGCAATAATGACGGTTTTATCAGCACCGGCACCAATAATGCCTTGTCCCGCTTTAAGCAGTAGTGGTTTACTGATGTAATAAATGCCGGCATTAAGCTCGGCAATACCTTGGGTATCAATTAAAGCCTGGATGGCATCAGAAGAATCAGGTTTTGATCTGAGATTGGCTTGCCAATTTGCGCCAGCCGGATCAGGGATTGGACTAAATACCGGTTTCTGCCAGGTTGCGTAATTGTCCTTATCGATTTGCAGTAAATCAACAAGGGTGTTTTTTTTCGTATCCGTGATATTTTCCGGTTGGATATTTTGTGCGTTTATAGTGATTGACTTTGTAGAATCTTTATCGATATCGATGACTTGTGTTGAAGTATTGGCTTGGTTAAGTCCAATAGTTTGGGTGGCGATAGTTACCAAATTTTTAACAGCATTGCCTAAAATAATGCCGGGGTTTTGAGTGACACCTATTACCA
>Ga0194058_10001249_pt1 | contig 12721 bp, 10 predicted proteins | sample SepL4417m_MetaG_FD_155490 | JGI IMG/M metagenome (GOLD analysis project Ga0194058, IMG submission 155490) | Anoxic zone freshwater microbial communities from boreal shield lake in IISD Experimental Lakes Area, Ontario, Canada - Sep2016-L442-17m | ecosystem: Environmental > Aquatic > Freshwater... | reverse complement strand
TACCGGTTTTCCATCTCGTGGGCACGCATCCTGCCTGACGGCACGGGCCGAGTGAACCAGGCGGGCCTGGATTTTTACTCCGCCCTTGTGGACGAACTCCTCGCCGCCGGAATCGAGCCCTGCGCTACGCTTTACCACTGGGACCTGCCGCTTGCGCTGCATCATCAGGGCGGCTGGATGAACCGCGACATCGCGGCCTGGTTCGCGGAATACGCCGCTGTCGTCGGCCGCGCCCTTGGCGACCGCGTGAAGTGGTGGATGACGCTCAACGAGCCCTCGGTCTTCATCGTGGCCGGCTACCGGGACGGCAACCACGCGCCGGGCCTCAAGCTTTCCGTCACCGAAGCTCTCCGCTGCCTGCATCACACGCTGCTCGCCCATGGCTCCGGCACCCAGGCCCTGCGTATGACCTGCCCACAACCCGTGAAAATCGGCATGGCCCCTGCCGGTTATGCCAAGATCCCGGATTCCGAAACGCCCGAAAATATCGAGGCCGCCAGGACTTCGCTTTTCACCGTTGCCGGCCAATCGCTCTGGGACGTCGCCCTTTGGATGGATCCGGTTTTTCTCGGGAAATACCCGGACGAAGCTCCTGCTGTTTTCGGTTCCAAGTGGCACCATCCGTCCGATGAAGATATGAAGGCGATCCACCAGCCGCTCGATTTTATTGGCTTCAACTGCTACTCTGGAGTGCGAGTGCGCGCGAATTCCTCAGAGGCATCCCCTCGTGCCGACGGTGCCCGAGGCTCCTCGCTCGCCGGGGGCGGCACTGCGGTCGCTTCAGCTCCCGAGGACTTGCCTTACGCTCACGAACATCCGACGGGCCAACTCTCGTGGCTCATGCTCGCGCCCGACGCCCTTTACTGGATGGCGCGCTTCTACAACGAACGCTACGGCCACGGAAAACTCCCTCTCGTCGTCACGGAAAACGGTTTTTGCAGCGGCGACTGGGTTGGCATCGACGGCCACGTCCACGACGGTGCGCGCATTGACTACCTCCACCGCTACTTGCTTGGGTTCAAGCGTGCCGGAGAAGAAGGGATCCCTTTGGGCGGGTATTTCTACTGGTCGCTGATGGATAACTTCGAATGGTCCGAGGGCTACAAGCCGCGCTTCGGCCTCGTCCACGTGGACTACGCCACGCAGGCGCGAACGTTGAAGGACTCGGCCCTGTGGTATCGCGAGGTGATTGAAAGCAACGGAGACTGCCTTTGAATCGGCCCATGCCCTGCGAAAAACCATTTCCGCCGGAGCGCTCAGGCCAGCTCGCTGAACCAAGGCCCGAGGGACTGAAAAATCTTCATTCCCAACCCTCACGCAGGTCTGCCACATACTCGTCAGCCGAGGTGTTGCCCCAGGGAGCCGCATTCAAATCCAGCAACCCCCGCAGTGGGCTCGGCATCGGAGCTGTCGGATTCCGGATCTCTCGTTCCAACCCGCAAATGACCAGATGCCGCAGGGTGGTTTTTCGCAAAAGGGCCGCAGATTTCGCTTGGAATACCAGCTCCTCTGGAAGGTCGAGCGTTGTCATCATATGGTTAACTGGATAGCTGTATTGCCGAGTTGTCAACTCGCCCAAACAACCACAAATTCCGCACTGTGGTATTGCGAGGTGCTCCGGACGAATGGGGCATGCCTATCATAGCATGAAACCAATGCTTTGCACCATGCTTGTCGCCATGTTCGCCCTCTCTTCTGCTGCCCATTCGGCGGACATTCGGTTCATGATCGATCCCGCCCAGGAACTCGGCCCCCTCAAACCCTTCTGGCAGGCCACCGGGTTCATGCCCGCCACGGATTTGGAAAAGCCTGCCATGCAAGAATCACTCCGGCGTATCGCCTCGATGAATCCCCGCCCGATACCGGTCTCTCGCCCAACGAATCAGGAGGTTCGAGCCTCACGCGCACCCTGCGACCGGGTGCGGTGCATCTTCTAGTTTTTCAATGATCCCGCCAATCTTACAGCTCCAAAACGGACCTCATCATATTTTCAAAACGCACGGCACGCTTCGACCCAGTTTCCGAATCTCTCCTAACTCCATAATCTTTACTCAACTCCAATGAAACCGATCATCCTAAGCAACGAACATTTGGAACTCGTATTCCATCCCACTACTGGGGCGATGACGCAATTTCTGGTCAAGGCAACCGGCTGGCATGTCGTCAACAACCCCGACCTTCAGGCGGGGCTCCGGCTGCTTGTGCCTGTGCCCGGACACGGCTGCAACACCGCCTACACCGCTGCGCAGACGCTTTCGGATGCGTCCTTCGACGGGCCGACCAAGCTGACCCTCTGTTACGATTCCATCCATACCCATAAAGCCGGCATTTTACCGATCGCTGCCAAACTCGTGATCGAACTAGCCGGCAACGGCGCAGCCCTCTTCACCGTCCAGATTGAAAATCGTTCCGACTATACCATCGAGGAAGTTTGGGCCCCTAGTTTTGCCGGGCTTCGGCAGCCGGAGGGCGAGCCGCCTCTCCAGTTGAAGTATTTAAACATGTGCGGCGGCCTGAGCAACAGCATCCGCTTCGATACGGGCTTCCATACTGGCACGGGTTACTGGGGGTTCGAAAACCCTGTCGTTTACGACAACGCCAACCGCGTCAGCTTTTTCATCCTGGATAACGAGCAACAAGGGCTTTATCTCGGCCAGCACGAGGCCGCCCCGCGTTTCCTTTCGACCTGGGTTGCGGAGCTGAAACCGGGCTATATTGAGAGCCTGCACCTGCGCCACGATCCCCGTGCCAACGAGTTGGCCGACCGGCCTGCGGGCTTTGTTTTCAGCCGCGCCTTCAATCCCTTTGTCGCCCCCGGCGCGAGCGTCACCCTGCCCACCACCACCGTTCGCCCATATCGGGGCGATTGGCATGTGGCGGCCAAATATTATGCCGATTGGCGAAAGTCGTGGTTTCAGCCGAAGCCGCTGCCGGCCTGGGCCGCCGAAACCGATGCGTGGCTGACCCTGCAAATGGACTCGCCCGAAGGTGACGCCCGCTACCGCTACACCGACTTGCCGGAGATCGCCGCCGAATGCCTCGCCTGCGGAGTGCGAGCCATGCATCTCATCGGCTACAACAACGGCGGCCAGGATCGCAACGTGCCCTATATCGAATCCAATCCGCTGCTCGGCACCCTCGATGAGCTCAAGACGGCCATCCGCGAGTGCGAGGCGATGGGTGTGCGCGTGATTCTGTTTTTCAAAATCGGCTGGGCCAATCTCGACGCCCCCGATTTCGAGAGGGAAATCCTCCCGCACGTCTGCCGCGACATGAAGGGCAACCCCGTGAGCGCTGGGGGCTGGGATTATTCCACCATCGCCAATGCCATGGGCTACAGCCGCTACAAGGGTGTCCAACTCTGCCACAACTCCCCCGCCGCTCGCACGTTTCTGATGACCCAACTGCGCAACCTCCTCGCGCTCGGCGCGAGCGGGCTGCAATGCGACGAAGTGCTGCAAAATAGCCCATGCTTCAATCCTTCGCACGATCATTCCTACGGCGAGCCCGGCCCCAACGGCTCGCTCAAGGCGGCCGCCGAGACGCATGCCATCGCGACCGCCTGCGACCCCGAGTTTCTACTGGCAGGGGAGGGGTCCACCGATCCGATGACCCAATATTACCGGATCAATTACATTCGCACTGCGGACCGCTATTATTGGGCCGGTCGCCACGTTCCAGCGTGGCGTTACATGGATCCCGAAGCGCGCTTCGCCGCTTGTATTATCGGGTTCGACGACCGCGAGTTGATCAACCAGTGCCTGACTTTCGGCTACATTTTCTGCTACGAGCCGCTCAACTTCAAAGGCCTCCTCAGCGACTTCCCAAAAACCATCGCCTACGGCCAGAAGGCCCAGGCCCTGCGCAAACGCCTCTGCGACTTCCTCTGGGACGGCTTGTTTCGCCACACCGAAGGGGCGACGGTCACATTCGCAGAGCCCGACCGCCCGCAGATGTGGTCGATCCACGAGCACCGCGGCACCGGCAAGCTGGCCGTCGCGATTGCCAACGAGGACGCCACCCGCGAACTCGCCGCCACGGTTGCGCTGACCGGTCGTCCCGGCGCCCGCTTCCGCATCCATACTGTGGACGACTTGGAGGGGAGTCCGCTCGTCGGAAACACAGTGACCATTCCAGCTAGATCAATCGCCGTTTTGGTGGAAAACTAAATCATGACCACCGCTCTGCTCGCTTTTCCCCGCCAATACCTCGCTCAAGCATTCCACCCATGAAAATCCTCGCCGGCATCCAGCCGCACCAAGTCCTGCAACGCGATTCGCACGGCTGCGCCACGCTCAAAGTCACCGGGCGGACAACCGAGCGTGGGCCGGTTTTGGTCGCCGTGCGCGGCCTGCGCGGTTTTGCCAAACCCCGTCCTGCCGGCCTCGCACGGGCCGGACGTTTCACTGTGAGTCTAGCCGGACTACCCGTTGGCGGTCCCTATGAGATCGAGCTACGCTGTGGCGAGGATCAGGTCACGGTGTCCAATGTCCATGTGGGAGATGTCTGGTTGCTCGGTGGCCAAAGCAACATGCAGGGGTATGGCGACCTGGCCTCCGGCCTGCGCTCCGCGGTCGGCGTCTTTTCCCGTCGTATGTCTGGCATATGGGAACCCGCCGAAGAACCTTTGCACATGCTTGAGGAATCTCCCGATCCGGCGCACACCGCCGAAGCCATCAGCGCAGACGAGGCTGCAGACCGACGACTCAACGCCAGGACAGGTGCTGGACCTGCGCTCACCTTTGCAGCCGAGATGCTCCGCCGCACCGCCGCCGATGGCCGCGAGTTCTGGTTTTTCCTGAATTTCCGCCGCGAGGCTCAAACCGTGCTTCTGCATGACAGCGCCGGCTTCGACCTGCTCGCCGGCAACCCATGCTCCGGCGAGCTTTCCCTCTCGCCCTACGGAGCGGCCGTGCTGTCCCTCAACCCCACTTGAATGCATGACTGGCATGGCATCCGCCAATGCCTCCTGGGGCCTTTTTTTCGAATCATAACACTTTAACACCATGAAAAACTACTTCGATAAAGACACGCCGCTCCAACCTATACATCCGCAACTCCGTCAGGGCCTGATATTGAACTCAAATATTCTCCGTATCGAAAATCAACCCGCCCAACAAAAATGCGCCTGTTTATTCCCATTCTGACAATCATTTTCACCGCCATGACCGCACCTGCCCAAACTTTCTTCCAGCCCAACGACCGCGTCCTTTTCGAGGGTGACAGCCTCACCGACGGACTGAAAAACAATTGCGGCCGCATGATGGGCTGGGACAAAACCTGGGCACACCGAGTGGACGAGTGGCTTTTTGCGCATCGGCCGGATTTGAATCTCGAGAGCAAGAACCTCGCTGTCGGGGGAAGTTCGGCGAAGTCTCTGCTCGCGCGGGCGGATGCCGACGCCGCGTTCAAGCCGATGGTTGCGATGCTCACGATCGGCACGAACGACGCCATCATGAACGTGCCGGAGGAAACCTTCCGCGGCAAGATGACGTTCGTGGGCAACATCGATCCCTCCGGAGTCATGGCCCGAGGCACTCCCGATCTCGTCGTGCAGCGCACGGCTTCATTGCTCGACACCTTCGCCGGCGAACCCCGGTTCATCCTCAACTCCGGCTGCGCGCTGCCATCTTCCACCCCGGAGGAAAACATCCGCGCCGCCGCTCGAAAAACCACTCCATGAATCCCATCACGATAACGCCCTCGCAAACCCCGCGCACGCTGCGCCATCCGTGGAAGCGCCTGGTCACCATCGGGCGCGCCTATGAATTGCTTCGCCACGACCTGCTCGAGCACCTGCGTATTTTGCAGGAGCGCATCGGTTTCGATTACACCCGCTTTCACGCGATCTTCCACGACGAGATGCAGGTCTATACCGAGGACGCGCAGGGCCGCCCGGTTTACCAGTGGAAGCATGTGGACAAAATCCTCGACGACACCCGTGCGCTCGGCTTGCGCCACGTGATCGAACTCAATTCCATGCCGGGCCTGCTGGCGTCCGGCGACCAGACGATCTTCAACTTCAAGATGAACGTCACGCCGCCGAAGTCGCTGGAAAAATGGGGTGCGCTCGTCACCGCGTTCACCGCACACCTCGTCGAGCGCTACGGTCTCGCCGAAATCCGGCAATGGTATTTCGAGTGCTGGAACGAGCCCGATCTCGGCGGGTTCTGGTCGGGCACAATGGACGATTACTTCCGTTTCTACGCGGCGACCGCCCGCGCGGTGAAGGCGGTTCACCCCGACCTGCCCGTGGGCGGGCCTGCGACGTCCCGCGGCCAGTGGGTGACCGAATTTATCCGCTTCTGCCGCCGGGAAAATGTGCCGCTTGATTTTGTTTCCACGCACCAGTATCCGCAGGACGAATACTGCCTCCACGAAGGTCGCAAGGGATCGCCGCACGAGCCGGACATGTTTTTCATCGACAGCATCCGCTCGGTGCGCGAGACCGTCAACCGCGAGGCCGGTGCTGGCTTTCCGCTCTTTTACACCGAATGGAATACCCAAAACTGTGCGCCTGGACGCGAGGTCACATGGGGCCGCAACCCCGACCTCGATACGATCTACTCCGGCTCGTCGGTCCTGCACTACATGACGCATCTTGACGGAGCTGCTGACATGTTCGGTTGGTGGACCGCCTCCGACCTCTTCGAGTTTCAGGACGGCGTCGCGATGCCGACCGCGCCGTTCAGCAGCGGCTACGGACTGCTCTCCGTGCGCGGGGCACCCAAACCTGCGTTCCATGCGCTGCAGTTTTTGTCGCTGATGACCGGCGAGGTTATGGAAACGACCCTGCCTCCCGAACACCCTCGACTCGCGAACGTCCTCGCGGTGGCTTTTCCCGACCGAGTGCGACTGCTCGTCTGGAACCACCAGTCAAATGCCGGTCCGCAGCCAGGAACGTGGGACGCCAGAATTCGAGTCCAGCTTCCCGATGCGCTCGCCGCAGTCGGTGAGGTCCAGCAAATCGCCCTGCACGTCCGTCCCGGCCAGGGCGCGGCCTATGAAACGTGGCTGGAAATGGGCAGCCCCCAGAATCTCACCCGCACGGAAGAAGAAGCCCTGCGCCTCGCGGCGGAATCGGCTGTCAGCGTCTGCCGAATCGCCGTTCTGGACGGCGGTGCGGAGTTTGAGCTGTCACTGGGGCGCTGCGAGTTTGCCTTTATCGAGCTGTCGCTTCCTGGCCAGCCAGCCAAGGAGAGGGCTGAGGAGTGTGTCCCTGACGCGTTAAATGATCTTCTCAGCTATCGCCAGCCGTGCAAATGACCTGGTTGAACCTTCCATAAAAGTTGCTCCTTTCATGAAAACGCATAGAAAAACCCCTAGTGGCCACCCTCAGGAATGACTCCGCCTGAAAATCCATTTCCCCCGGATCCCTGCGTGCGAAAGAGGCAATTTTTCTCCACAGGTTTTCGAGCGATCATGCCGGTTCTTGCAGCCGCGACCGGGTGCGTTGGCGAGCCGACGACCCGTCCGGACATCGTCCTGATCCTGGCCGATGACCTGGGGTTCAGCGATCTCAGCAGCCAGGGGGGCGAAATTTCCACGCCGAACATCGACAGCTTGGCGGCCCACGGGGTGCGCTTCACGAATGCGTCAAATTCCGCCCGCTGCTGCCCGAGCCGCGCATCGCTCCTGACCGGGGCTTACTCGCACAGGGTCGGGATGGGGTGGATGACCGCAGCCGACCTCGGGAGGCCTGCCTACCGCAGCGAGCTGACGGCCAACTGCGCCACGCTGCCCGAAGTTCTGAGCGGGGCTGGCTACCATTCTTTCATGGCGGGCAAATGGCACCTCACAGCGGACGTGCATTCCGCCTGTCTGCCTGCTGTGTCGAGCTGGCCGACCCGGCGCGGATTTGAAGCCTTCTTCGGTATCCTCGGAGGCGAATCGTCCTACGACTCGCCGCAATTTCTGTTCCGCAATGAAACCCTGGTTCAGCCGGGCCCTGGCTTCTATCTCACCGATGCGATTTCCGATGCCGCAGTGGAATTCTGCAAGGCTCCGGTTTCAGGTCCGCGCTTCGTCTATGTCGCATACACCGCGCCCCATTGGCCGCTGCACGCGCCTGAGGAGGAGGTCGAGCGCAACCTCCCGACCTATCAGTCGGGCTATGACACCATCCGCGATGGGCGCTTGGAGCGGATGCGGGAGCTCGGCCTGCTGGCTGCCGGCCAAAAAGAAGCTCCCGGCTCGACTCCCGACTGGACGAGTCTGGGTCCCGAAGTGCAGGCCGACCAGAGCCGGCGGATGGCCACTTACGCGGCCCAGATCCACGCGATGGACCGAGGGGTGGGCCGAATCCTGAAGGCGGTGGCCGAGAGCGGTCGCGCCGACAATACCCTCGTCATCTTCGCTTCGGATAACGGCGCGTGCGCCGAGGTGCTCGAGGCGCCGCCGCTGCCATCCGACTTGTCTGAGTCTCAGCGCAGCAGCTATGGCACTGCCTGGGCGTCGATCAGCAGCCTGCCTTTCCGGGGCCAGAAAAGCGACTCGCTGCAAGGCGGCGTCGCGACTCCTTTTTTCGTCCGATGGCCTGGTCACGCTGCCCCTGGAACGTGCATCCCCGATCCGATCCATTTCATCGATGTGCTGCCGACCTGTGCCGACGCCGCCGGGGCTGCGATCCCCCGCGAGCGGGAGATCATGCCGGATGGTCTCTCTTTGCTGCCGACCTTGGCCGGTCGCGCACTGCCAGCCCGCGACCTCTACTTCGAGCATGAGGGTGGGCGAGCTATCCGCCGCGGCTCTCTCAAGGCGTTGGCTATGCCCGGCAGTCAAACATGGCAGCTCTACGACCTGGAGCACGACCCCGCCGAACTCCACGATCTGTCTGCCAGGCGGCCCGACGATTTGCAATCTCTCCAGAGGGCTTGGACTCAGTGGGCCGAAAGAAATGGTGTTCTTCCACTCGATGCCCGGGATTGGGGACAAAGAGTCAAGAGCCCGAGCACGGGAGACAAACCATGAATCGTTCAGGATCCCGCCATCCTGCCGCACTGTGCCTGGAAAGAGATCGCGGGCGGACTGGAGGTCGTCGCTCCCGAACGCCCTGGGAAATACCGCGTTTTTGTCCAGATCACGACAAGGGATCAGACTGCCGCCACCGCAAATATGCCCATCCTGGTGCGCCGATCCGAAAAAATCCCGTGACGCCATGATCTACCATTTTACCCCTTCCATGCCGGTCCGAGCACGCGCAGACCCCGGAAATACCGGCGCAGGTAGCCACGATCAGCGGCTGCCAGCGCATCGCAGTCGGTCAGAGCGTGCGCGGCAATGAGGAAATTCGGGATGAGATGTTCCCTCGGGCCGCCGGAATCGCGGTACTTTCGGAACGCGGTGCCCGCCGCGCAGGCCGCTTCCAACGTGGTCGGGACCGGGCGGATCCCCAGATCGTCCAATGTTGCATCAAAGGCAGACCGTTGCTGGACAACGGCGAAAAACTCGGCCACCACGATATCGCAGATCACCAGCCCGCCCAGTTCCCGGGCATGAGCCAAGGATTCAACCCAGGCTTCGGCCTCCGGTTCGCCAAGATCGATGGCGAGAAGAACCGATGTGTCAACCGCCGTGATCATGCCGGATCCACCGGTCCGCGCAGTGCCTCGATCCATGCCGAGCTGCTCCGCGCGGGCTTCCGGGACTTGCCCCGGCCGATGGCTTTGCTCATTTGGACCCGGTCAAATGGCTTGCATGCCTTGATGTAGGGAACGGACTCGTCAAATTCCAGCACGTCGCCCGCGTTCAAACCAAGCTTCCGCCGGATTGCCACCGGCAGCGTGATTTGGCCCTTGGAAGTCAGTGTTGCTTGCATGTATCTCGTCTTACCTGACTCCTTACTCAAGTCAAGGAACAAAGCCCGTCCGCCGACGGAGGCCCTTGGACTGCTGCAATTCCTTTGCAGCTCTCGGGGGAGCGATGCCATGCAGTCCGGGGGCGGAACTTCCCAAACCCGCCATCCTCCCGGAGCGGTGAGCAGAGTTCGAATGGCGAGACAGATTCCGCCGGAGGCGGGACCCGCAGGGCGAGCGAAGCGAGTCAACGAATCCCCGCAGTCCAGAGCGCTTCGCGCGTCATGCAAAGACGCCTTTTTTCAAGGCAGCCAGCAGGGATCGATGTCGAGGGAATGATTTGAGACGCGCCGGGTGAGCTGTTCGGGAGCCGCTCCCATGCCGATAAGGAACCCGCGCTGTGCGCCGATGTCATCCAGCATCGCTTCGAGTTTGCCCGAGCGCATTTCCCAAGGCTGAAAGGTTGAGAAGTCCTCCCTGCTGGGATGCCAGCATGGTCAGCAGTCGGCGCAGGAAAAAGGCATCGGGACGGTGCCCGTACGCGGCAAGGTCACGCTGGATGACCGCCTCAAGGTAGGGATTCCACCAAGCCCGGAAGTCCCCTCGCAAGGCTTCAGGAAACCCGCCTTTCAACCACTGCTCCGAGACCGGCAAGCACGTTTCGCAAGGAGTCAGGGGATCGAGATTCAGCAGCCCCACTCTCCCGGCCAGCGACTCTGTCACCCCCCGCACCAAATCGGGCTGCGCGGAACCGAGAATGCAAAAATGGCACTTCCCGTCTCCACGTCTTTTGTCGATCTCTCCGCGCAAGGCCGCGAAGATCTCGGGAACCGCCTGCGCCTCGTCCAGAATCGCCATATCTCCAAGCTGGGAAACCTCGTGCGCGGGGTCCTCTGCGAACCTCATGCGAACCATCGGCGATTCGATGTCCTTGTAAGCTGCCCCGGGAAATGTCGCCCTCGCCAGCGTGGTCTTTCCCGCTTGGCGCGGTCCAAGGACCACCACCGCCGGAAAATGCGATGCGATATCCAATAAACGGCTCTGCGCGAGTCGGTTCCAATTCATGCGTGCATATTAGAGTGCAGGACGCTATTTTGCAAGAGCTGGCTATTTCCTGATCCGCGCGTCAGCGCAAGGAATGGAGGGCGGTCGCCCTCGGCCGCCTTGCTGAGCAGCCCGGGCTGCCACCCTGCATCTCGCGTTTGTCGCGCCACCCTCCCTGCGTCCAGCTCTCTGATGTGCCCGCAGATTTAGGCTGCTATTCGGACTGGTCTTCATTTAACCTGTTTACAGGATTTGCTATTTCAACGGCCCCTCTCAGCGGAAGAAGATGTTTTCCGCATGAAATCTGCCATGGGGAACAATGCCCTTCCTTGTTAAAAGGGCGACTTTCCTACCAAATATGCCAAAGTTTCCCTCTCTCACTCCATGATCTCCCAACCTGCTCCGCTCATCTGGCATTTTCCTTTGCGTCGCCCCCACACAGGCGTGCCGCTCGGCAACGGTACACAAGGCATTCTCATCTGGGGCGAGAACTCGCTTTTTCTGACCGTCGCCCGTGCAGGTTTCTGGGATCATCGCGGCGGGCAGGACATCCCTGCCGGAACGACCTTCCCGGGGGTTCGTCAAGCGCTGGAATCCGAAGACGACGCCGCGCTGGCCGCCCTCTTCCCCATGCGCGCAAGAGGAGCAGCCTTCCCCCAACAGATCGGCGGAGGTCGCTTGGAACTCGCTTTTTCCGATGGCCTCCGGCCGATTGAGGCCTCGCTTGACCTCTCCACCGCCGTGGTGACCGTCCGCTTCGCTCGCCATGAGGATGATCCTTCCCCCCGATTTCTCAGCATCCGGCAGGCGGCTGAGACAGAAATCTGCTGGATCACCGGGGATCCCGAACTCCTTGCCGGACTGAGCGTCCGCCTGCTGCCTGCGTATGATCTGGTTCGCGACAAAGCCATGGCCTCGCTCGGCATCGCGTCGCCTGAGGTTTGGGGAGAGCCCGATCATGGCGGTTTCATTCAGCCCCTTCCCTCCGACGTTCCCCTGGCGGTCGCGTGGGAGCGTCGCGAATCACAGATCATCCTTGCCACTGCCCTCGGTGTGGACGCCAAAGACGTGGCCGCTGTCAAATTGCAGGAGTTCGACTCCGCCACGGCAACGGCAGAAGTCCTCGCATTTTGGTCAAACTACTGGGCCAGGGCCGCCCGTGTGAGCCTGCCCGACCCGACGCTCCAGCGGCAGTTCGACTACGGGCTCTACCGACAAGCAGGCATGATCCGCCGACACGCGCCCGCCGCGACCCTCCAAGGCCCGTGGATGGAAGACACCACCATCCCGCCGTGGAGCAACGACTACCATTTTAACATCAACGTGCAGCTCGTTTACGGAGCAGCCCTCGCCACCGGGCAGGCCCGGGAAGTGCAGCCGCTTTGGGACATGCTCCGCGCCTGGCTTCCGCGCCTCAGGTCACTCGGCGAAGGGTTTTACGGACTGCCTGGCTCAATGATTCTCCCCCACGCCGTGGATGATCGCTGCCAGATGATGGGCAGCTTTTGGGCCGGGGCCATCGATCAGGCATGCATTGCCTGGATGGCCCGCATGGCGTACCAGTATTATCGCCACACCGGGGACATCGACTTTCTCCGGGAGGTCGCCTGGCCTCTCCTTGAAGGTGCGTTCCTCGGCTATTTCGCGATGCTCGAAAATATGACCGAGCCTGACGGAAGCAAGCGCTACAGCCTGCCCATCAGCGTGAGCCCGGAGTTTGGCGGTTCCGACCCCCGCAAGTGCTGGGGCCGGGATGCCAGCTTCCAGCTCGCCGCGCTGCATTCCACCCTGCGCCACCTCCGCTCCGCCGCGCCCCTGCTCGGCCTGCCTGAGGACCCGCGATGGGCAGACGTCTCCGCACACCTCCCGCCCTACACCCTGGC
>Ga0194058_10001243_pt1 | contig 12758 bp, 16 predicted proteins | sample SepL4417m_MetaG_FD_155490 | JGI IMG/M metagenome (GOLD analysis project Ga0194058, IMG submission 155490) | Anoxic zone freshwater microbial communities from boreal shield lake in IISD Experimental Lakes Area, Ontario, Canada - Sep2016-L442-17m | ecosystem: Environmental > Aquatic > Freshwater... | reverse complement strand
GTAGGGAGTGGCGGATGCGTGAGGGCTGCGCTCGCCGACCTCGAAAGCGCGATGGATCTCAGGGAGGGAGCATGAAGGGCGATTGCTACGAGGCTGCGTCGAGGTTCGTGCTGGCAAACGCCCGGTGCCCCGGAATCCTGCTCGTCCACGGCGAAGTGACCGGGCAGGGGCCGATTGCCGGAATTCGCTACGGGCACGCGTGGGTGGAATTTGGCGATGCCGTGGTGGATCCGAGCAACGGGCGGATTGTCTGCGCTCGCATGGATGCCTACTACGCCCTTGGGAAAATCACAGGCGGCGTGGTGCGGTATTCGCCAGAGGAAGCCCGCCGGATGATGCTCGAAACCCTCCACTACGGGCCGTGGGAAGCGGTCGTGTCGCCGCTAAAGTGAATCCAAATCTACAGCATCATCCTCTCCAGCATTCCGTTCCGCCTCCATGAACGACAGGTTTCCAAAGGTTGAGTTCAGAATCTCCTGATCAGGAAAATCGTAGTAAAAATAATCTCCCACTTCCTTGCACTTGACGGTTGCGAAAATGGCTTCTTGGCCGCGTTCTTTACTTACTCTCTCCAGACACGCTTTTTGGTCGTCCGACAAAACTGCCGCATTTTCAGTTTCGGGAAAGAAGGAGTTTACCCAGACGTTCACTTTTCTGTCCTTTCGCTCGGCAATCAAATCGGGGACTTCTGGGTCGGGCGTGGACTTTGCATATTTCGTGACATCCCATCCTGCACCGATGATTGCTCCGGCCACAGCCCTGACCCCAGGATGTAGGTCGGCCAGATATTCCCTTGCCTCGAACGCCCGCTTAAAGCCATCCATTCTCGCGTCTCGATCACTGCCCCGGTCGATCCATGACTCTTCAGACTCCACCGCTCTCAGAACGGATGCCTGAATCCACGCAACCCCCCGAACGATGTGCCCGACCGCCGGCTGATAGCCTCCGAGCACATGTTCGCTCGCATAGAGGCTGACAGCCCATTTCTCATCATCGTAGTCCCGAAATAGGCACTGCATCCTGCACATCTTCACATCGAGCAAATCAAACCACTCGACCGCCTCGACCTCAGTCTGGAATTCCGCATCACCGGGATCATCGCGTGGGATGATGCATCGCATGCTCGCCATAGAAAATGTGACCGATGTGATTGCTGATATATCGGCAGATGGATCCTCTTTGAGAATGCGCTGACGCTCTGCCTCCAAAGCCGGACCGGATTCGATCACAATCTCCGGGTTCTCTAGTTGTTCAATCGAATAGGCGATGGCGGCCACTCCAAACTCGTATTTTTTCCCGACCGCCAATTCGTCCTTATTGTAGCAGAACAGAGGGTCGAAAAATGTGAACGATTCGCCGCTTTTTGAAACGCACTCAACTGTTCCCTCAGCCCCGGATTCATCCGGATTTAATGCCAAGACTTCGAAAGTATTCGACCTTCCCTCTTTGAGGAATGGATACGCGCTCAGAGCATTTATGGTCTTTTCGGCGGGGTTTGTGCGGCAGAGGGTGAGAAAGCGAACCGGTGTCTCAGGATATTCGTAGGCAAGGAATGCGGGTTCATCAGGATGGGATAGATTGAAGGCCTTGCGCGTCTCCGAGACAGCAATGACATCTCCGTTTTCAATCGTCTCCCGAAGGCAATCCATCATGCGTTCGCTCGATCTTTCATAGAGGGTTCCCCAGTGACTCATGCGGGAATCATGCCACACATGCTAGGACAAATACAGTCCTATACGTAAAATTCTCGCAAAACGCGCAATACACACGAGCGCAGGACGATACACTGTTTTTTTTCCCGAAAAATGGTGCAAAATACTGATGGACTCAGTGCGGGAACTGCGAGAGGCCAAGGAGGATGACAGCAACAATCCAACAAGACAGCCCGATGGCCAAACTATGCGGCCTGACGGAAAACCAGTTCAAACGCTTCAAGGCTGCCTGCTGGCAAACCTACCATGCCATCGGCGGAGATATGGGCGATGGAGGCCGCTCGCAGAAAGACCAGATCGAGTTTATCTGCGATGCGGATTACATTCGCATGTATGGGGAGCGCGGCGGCGGGCGCAACGTCGAGTCCTTGCCTTGGGCAAAATTCTACGATGAGACGATCAGCCCGATGATCCGCAGCAACTACGGAACCAAGCATTTCATGCAGATGATGAAGACGGTGTTCCCGCACAGCCGATACGAATAACATTTTGCGCCAAAAGCTACGCGAGTGGCGTAGCTGGCGGCGCACAAACGCACCAACGCAGAAACCAGAAAGACAAGAAAATGCCAGATAACAATGACACAGAAGTAATTGAGGATCGTGAGGACCACCGCACGCCGCGCCCGCGCCGAAGGGAGCAGCAGGCCGCGCCGATCGGCATCCTCGTTGACCCTGAACCCCGCCACGACCTCGCCCGCCTCGTGCTCCACAGCACGGTGCGCGACGACATTGCCGCCGCCCTCCGCTCCATTGAGATGCGCGAGCAGTTGGAAGCGGTGTGGAAGTTGAGCGAGATCCAGCCGCAGGCCGGCCGCTGCATCCTCAACTTCTACGGCCCGCCGGGAACTGGGAAGACCCGCGCCGCCCTGGGCATCGCGTGGCGGCTCGGCAAGCCGCTCTACCAAGTCGATTACAGCCAGATCATCAGCAAGTATCTCGGCGACACGGCAAAGCACATCGCAAAGGCGTTCAAGGAAGCCGCCGAGGCCGAGGCGGTGCTGTTCTTCGACGAAGCCGACAGTCTGCTCTCCCGCCGGGTGGCGATGGGCGAGAGCTGCGCGACTTCGATCAACCAGAACCGCAACTCGCTCATGCAAGAACTCGACCGGTTCGGCGGCGTGGTTGTGATGACAACCAACCTGTTCGGAAATTACGACGAGGCGCTCCTGCGTCGGATTGCCCGACATGTGGAATTCGCCCTGCCCACAGCCACGATGCGTGAGGCGATCTTCCACTCCCACCTGCCGAGTATCGACCGGGTGACCGCCGACCTGCGCAAGGTTGCAATAAATGCCCATGGGCTTTCCGGCGGCGACATCCTCAACGTGTGCCTGAACGCGATCCACGCCGCTTCGGTTGATCCTGATCCTGCGAACTGGCGGCTGAGCGAGGGCATCCTGATCGCGGAGATTCGCAAAGTGCAGGCGGGGAAACACGCCCACGAGAACCGCAAGGCCGACATCAGCCTGAACTGAATATGAAATCACCCTGCGAAGGAGCCGCTCAAATCGGCTATACGAATGATCTCCGCGCGATCTGGCGACGAGGAAAGCAACGCCCGTTCATCGTCGTCCATGACGCCCGAAGCTCCCCGTTCGTGATTCGAGTTCTCGTTTCCGAAATCGCCAAAACCTGCAACCCGCCGATACCCTACAAGCCATGACACCACGACAAGCCGCCATCCTCGACTACCACCGGGACGTTGCCTCGTTCGGCACGAGCCCAAAGGCCCCCGTGTTCGTGATCCTCGATTTGGAAGATTCGGCCGGCTTTGAAATCGCCTCGTATTATCAGCCGAATTGCGCCGCGAAGCGGGATGCGATCAAGGACACCGGGGCGTATCCGGCGTTCACGCTGGCTCTGTCCGTGAAGGACGCCAACGCGCTCCTCGCCCACGGTTGGCCGAATGCGAAGAAGATTGGGGCGATTCCCGATGACCGCGTGGCTGTGATCCTCATTGCTGAGGAACGCTGCCTCTCGGTCCTCATGCGAAGAGAATGAGCGCCGGGGTTATCTCCCTACCCGCCACTCGGCAAAAGGGGGAAATCAGGCTGATAAACGCGGTTCACAGAGCGGTCGTTGCTCCTCCCATCCTCGCCGCCCGGCGATACGTGTCGCCCAGGTCGCGCCCGATCACGCCCGAGGAAGCCGAAACGCGCCGGATCGCCTACGCGCTCAAGCGGGGCGAGGAAACGGAGATTGCCGCCCGTGAAATGGCCGATCTCCTGCCGCCCGATTTTCCCACGCTCACGCTCGTGCCGGTTCCTTCAAGCACCGGCAGCATAGAAGCCAACTTGATTCTCGCCTGCGCCATTGCCGCCGCATACAGCCCACAGGCCCGAGTCGTCGCGGCAATCCGTCGGGTCGTGTCAGTGGAATCCTCCTGCGCCCGTCGTCGCCGGGGGCTGCCCGGACTCACCGCAACCGATCACAAGTTCGTGAGGGCCGGGGGATGGATCGCATTGCCGGTGTTCCTCGTGGACAATGTGGTGACCACCGGGGCCACGCTCGCTGCCGCATGCCGGGCTATCAGGTTTGGAACGGGCCTCGTTTTCGCAGATGCCTACCCCATCTACCAGCCGACTGCCAAATGGGTCACCAGAGGCTGATAAACGCAAAATCCGGACGCTTTACCCTCGGCTTCGTGATTTCAAAAATACTCGCTTCCTGACTGTAAAATAGAAATACGCCTGCAACGCCAGAGCTACAAAAAGAATTCCGCCATTGATCGCGTGCATTCCGGCCATAGACTTTTGAAGCTCATCTTGTCGCTGCCATGTGACGCTGGCTACCTCAACGAGTCTATCGGCCTTCGGGCCAAAGTCTCCACGAGTGGCTGCTTGCGTCAAATCGCCAATGATCTGCTGTATGTTCTCTGTTTGCGCCGAAAGTACCGTGGCCAAGCGCAGCGAAACAATGGCGACAGCCAGAACAAGAGCGCATGGCAGCAGCAATAAGATTAGTTCTCTCTTCGTCATGCCGATAGGAATATCAAGAACACCCCAAGCAAGGGAAGTGACGACAGGCATGAACGTAACAATTCATGGATTTCTTTTCAAGATCAGCCTTGAGGCGCTGAGGAAGTCGCGCCCGGCGCGGGTGCCGAAGTTGCTTCCGAGGCGTTGTTGGGCCTCTTCAGGTGTCTCGCCAAGTGCTCCTCGACTTGCAGGACTCTCATGACCGATGAGTCCAGTTCCTTCGTTTCGCGTCCAGCGACCTCACGTAGCGATGCGAGCGCTTCCATGAACGCCTCGTTGATGACAGGTTCAATGATCGCCCCGAGCTCACTCTTGATCGTTTCAACTATCTGCCGAACATCATTAATCTGGTTATATCGCGATCCAGCACGCTGGTTCCTAACCACCGGGGACCAGAGCATGAAGACGTGCGTATAGTCCGGGAAGGCTTTGCGGATATACGCTATGTCTTTGCGGAACTTCGCTGTGAGTCGCGGCACGTTGTCCGGTCGTTTGCCCCTTACGTATTGGAGACCCGTGATGAGGTGAATCGCTATCTCACAAGCATAAACGGTGCGCGCCACGAGATTGATGCCTATGACGTCCAGTTCGCCCTGCACATCGGGCGTCTTGAGATTGTACTGAACGAACTCGCACCCTCTCACGTGCTGAAGCCACTCACCGCAGATCTCTTCGCCAATGTTCATCGCAGTCTCCGATAATCGTATTGCATATCAACCCTCCCGTGACTCACCGGAAGCGGCGAGTGGATGCTGGCTGGTGGTTTAATCATGGTGAGCTTTTGTCGACAACCCGACGGGGATTCGTTGGGCGGGCTGTTGTGTTTGCATCCTTTTGCCTTATACATACCGGTCCATTCGCGAAACGGTTCGAATCAGGAACATCGTTCCAAGGGAAAGAATCGCAATTGCTCCGGCGACTGGCAATAAAGACAGTTTTATGATTCCATCTGCATCTGACAGATGGCCAGCACTCGCGATCTGACTGGAAACTACAAAAAAGACACCCCCTGCGATAAGCAAAAGAAGGAGTATTGATGAGGCGATGTAAAAAATCTGACGTCGAAGTACAAATTGAATGTGCTTGATAGATTCTTCGTGAATCTTCTGGGGCAATGAGGGCTGAATAATCATATGTGGTTATCGGATAGGAGTTGTAACACGCACGAGATAGTACCTTGCCAAGGTTAAAGCCCAGCGACGTAGTGGCTTGGCGCGGTATGTGCAGCTCGGAGCACATGCCGTGACAAGCCACTGCGTCGCTGTGGCGCTCGGTTGGGCTCCTTAGTTTTTCCGCTCTTTTTCAAGCCTTGCCTCTTTTCTCATGGCATCAAAATCAGATTTGATAAACCAGAACGGTGCATCTTGCCTTGCCACCTTCCTGTAAATATATACCGGAATATTGGCTCGTCCGGATGCAGTCTGATATGGTGTTTCTACAAAAGTATCTTCCGTAAGAAAAACAGACTTAGTCGGATAGGTTTTCAGTCTGTAAATTCTGAGGGTGCCTTTCTTCTCTGATAAATCATAGATCTCCTCCAATCGCTTCCATGTGTCAGTAATCTTCTTCTTTAACTCATCCGGCTTAATTGAGGTCTTGGAAGCTAAGCTATCTATAAATGAGGAATCCGGATCAACTGTAAAGATTTCTGTAATGCGCCCAGATTTCGACATTCGGTTTTTCAAGCTTACCGTATGATTTCCGACCCATCGCTGACCATCGTTCATTACAACGCTTAGAGTATCAGAATCGTCAATCAAAGGCGTAAAATTGTATGCTTGGGATTCAGGAAGAATCTCCTGCAACCCCAATTCATCGACACTGTCATGAATACGAAGTAAACGCCGCAGATTTATTTCAGATTCCTTATCTTGAAAGACCTTAAACATAAGCGAAAGCAACCCGCCAACCAATAAAGCGCTAGATAGCTCTCCAAGGTATGCAATTTGCCAATGACCAACTGGCAGCGTCCCTTTGTAGGCTATAGAGCCAAGGCCGACGATTATTAATAATGATGCAATGATGTATGCGCGCATAATTCTTTTGCCCAACAGTATTATTGAGCTGCGCGCGGCAATTCACCTGCAATTGCAGCGCGCGGTATATCTCCTAAAAATGCCGCACCGAAGTGCACAGTTTGCCGTTTGCGTTTCATGTGGGCATTTTGCGCCTCAAACACACCTGAGCAAGGAAATTGTGATTTGCCAAGGCGATTTACACCCGTCCACACGCCCGCGAGGCCGAAACGGATCCGCTCAGCTGGGTTCTTCACCAGAGGTTCGCGCACGGCGGTCCGGTTGCGGAAGATCAGCGGAGAGGTGAACGTGGCGCTCCATGATGCGCGACGGCTTGTTCCGAAAATCCTCGCCGGGGATGCGGGGTAGACCGGATGTGGGGCAACTTCCCCCTCTTCACGGCCAAGAGTGCCACCACAGGCTGATAAACGCGACTCCCCCGCGCGGCCCTGTGCCTCACCGCTGTTATGCAGACGTCATCGCCAGCGGGCCGTAGCAGGCCGCTTTCGTGTGGCTCCTTCCGAGCAGGCGTGAGGGTCAGTTTTTCGGCCTCCTATTAGCCAAACGACTGACACCTTTGACGCACTTCACAGCGGAAGGCCCCGCTGTAAAAAATAAATCTAAAACTATTCAGTGCAAATTAAGCGTGACGGTGCCCTGAGCGCTGGTTGAAGGGATGCAGCAGAAATAACAATATGAGTACTGTTCACAAGGAGTAGAGATAGGAACATTGAAGACGCCTGACTGGGCGCATACGCCAGTTGCTGAAAACAATATTGTGTCGTGGCATGAGATTTGAAAATCGATCGGTGCAGTAGAAGCAATGTCGAACTTGACTGGCTGGCCTTGTGTAAGTGGGCGGGAGCGGACGACTCTCGGATCAGTGTGTACCAAGGAAGATCTTGTCTTCCCTGGCACGGTAAAGGTTTCGGTGCTCGGAGCGCCAAGCCGCGATGTCGTATCCCCCGCCCGTGTTGTATGCGAGGAGGACGTGCAGCTGGTAGTTAGAAGCGCGAGCACTGTGGTCCCAATAAAAAAGAGTTTTTTCATATAGTGTTGATGCGAGATGGTTAAATCGAACGAACGAGTTTTGCAAGAATATGCACACTGCCCCACCTCGGTTCCCGTTTGATTATTCCACATTGAAACTTGTTGCTTCTACAAATTTCCCATTATTCCACACCAGCACGTCATATTTTCCAGGTAAAAATATTCTTTCTCTAACAAGCAACGGCCAATCATTATGCGCTGAAATAAACCCAAATATACTTCTCCGTATAACGAAGGCTGTCAGAAAAACATGCCGTTTCTCTTGATCAATATTGAAGCCAATCCCTTGCATATCTCCAATACAGTTAACTGCATCTGAAGAGAAAGCGATAAAGCGTTCGTTATTGAGCGCAACTGTTGAAATAGTAAGCGAGTCGGGGTTTATCGATATCCGAGATGGCCTTTGAACGAATAATACTGCAAACAAGAGTACGCAAGATATTAGCAGTAAAAAACAGAGACTTTTATTCATTTATTATGATGTGTTGCGGGGACATAGCCCGAATTTGATGGCTGGGAGGAAAAACTCGAGGATGGCGTTGGCCGGTCTGTCTGGTTGAACATCATTTTTGCTTGGACAATCCGTCTCTGATGTCCGCGTTGAATCTTGTAAGTGTTGCCACAGGACTAGTCCGCTCCCATAGAAGCCCCATGCTTTCGATATCCGATTCACATGGAGACCATTCTGGGCATATTGTAATATTTCCAAGCGAATCGCGCAGAACCGATGCATTGAAACAGGCTGCCCCGGTCCCAGTGCATGACCCGTGGTGCATCGCTGTCAAAATCCATCCGTCATTAAATTTGCGAAGATAAACTGTGTCGCGCCACTCGGCGGGCAGTCTCTCGGGATCGCTAATACCGTTAAGTCGTTCCTTCCATAGAGAAGTAAATTGTTTTGCTGCTAATTTAGGAGAAATACAGAGTTCGTAGTAAAACAAGCCCGTCACCGCAGCGACAGTCAACGCAAGAGGGATTCCGGCAATGAGAGAAATCTTTTTCACACGGGTCATGTTGCTTTTGTTCAACGTCCAAAGTGACCGGATGGCGGGCGGAAAGGCGTCTCGGTCCAAAGTGGGCATCTTCCCGGCATTCGGTCGACTGCCTTGTTCGGTAGTATCTTTATCATATGCGCCACTCCAGCAAGATCTCTTCGCTATCTGACAAAAAGCGAAGTAGTCCCTATGCATAGGACAATTGCAATGAGAATGGCACACCCCGGCCATAGGAGATATGCCAAAAGACTGAGGCCGGAAACCCAGCTCCTTGCTGAATTTCCAGTTCTCAGTAGCAAATATGCTACACGACCAGTGCCAAGTGCAGCGGCGAAGCCTAATACAATGCCCCATATCAAAGCAATCAACATCAGCCACCACCCTGCATTTCTGCTATGTGCATAGATAGGTGCCGAAATGCTTGATGTCACAAGCACGAGCACAGTAGCCAAGTCAGCGAGATTCATATTTCTTCCAAACGTCCAAAGTGACCGGATGGCGGGCGGAGAGGCGTGTGGCTCGAACGGATTGGGAGCGAAGGCACTCCGCCTGCTCTTCTGCCGGCAGGCCCTGCGCCTGAGCTGTGGAATGTCGGATCGGTGTTCAACGAAAGTCTGGACGAGCTTGTCGGCCTATTTGTTGTTAGCATGATCATCTGAAACAGGAAATCGCTTCTTGAGTGCCGCAATCTGCTGCGCGAGCCATAATGAATACGAAAGCGACACAAAGAAAAGTCCAGTCATGATAAGATAGCTGGTGAAGCAAAGAATCATCAAAAATCCCTGGATGTTGTATACTGAGGAAAGAAATCGTTGAACAGAATCAACACTGGCTTGGGGAAACGCACCTGATGAGAGCATGTCCTGAGCGATTGCGTCCTTCACAGGACCAATGAAAGCGCTGAGAAAATGATCGCCTGCACCAAGTAATACTATCATTGGAATAAAGAAGCAAAGGGTAGCAATGAGCAGAAAGAGAGCGATGAAGAGTTTACGCATATGTTTTACTTGCCGAACGTCCAAAGCGAGCGGATGGCGGGCGGAGAGGCGTCGCGGTCCAAAGCAAGCGTGGTCCCGCCATTCGGTCGGCTTTCATGTTGAGCATATTTATTGCTTCTTTGTGGCATCGTCACTTTTGAGTTCCATCCGCAGTTGGATCTTGCTTGAGATCTCCACGTAGTTTGAGTGGTCGAAGATTCTCTGGCTTCCGGTTCTTGAGTTCTCTTTCCTTATCTTGCTTCGATTGCTTGCGGAAACCGTAAATGAAGGTCATTGGGCCAACGAGCAGCATAAAGATCCATCCGGCAATTGCTCCCAAGCCTTCATAATTCGGTTTTACTCCCGGAAGTATATCAATGACGAAGCCCACGACCATAGCGACGACAAAAAGTCCGCAAAGACCCAGAAATGCAAATAGACAGCCGAGCTTCATAGTGAGGTATTTTCTTGCTAACGTCCAAAGTGACCGGATGGCGGGCGGGAGGCGTGGCGGTCCAAGTATGCGCGATCCCGCCATTCGGTCGACTGTTCATGTTCGGATTTCATTTTTCGGTACTCAAGATTTGAATACGATAGGCGAGCGGGCCTGAAAAATCCATAGTCTCAGAAGCCCTGATCGTAAAAACGCCATCAATAATCTCGCTTCGCCAGAATTTCGCTTTCGAAGAGTCAAAGGCAAAACAGCTGGAGTATGTTCCTTCTGCTCCGGTGATCCAAAAGCGAAGTGGTTTTATCGGCCCGCCATCGGTAGGAACATACGTCATCAGGGAAACTGCTTTTGTTGCACCTTTAACCGGAATTTCTTTGCTGGTTTCTTGGCTTTCCCACCGAAAAATGACACTCTTCGGCGAATCAAACGAGATTTTTGTTTTCTGAACATTAAGCTCCAGTATGGAAATTAAATCGTTTCCCGTAATTGGAGATGTTTCCATGCTTGTTTCTGAATGGAGTGGGAAACTGCATGCCGTCAATAGTGCGAGCGCGATTGGGAGTGTGGTTTTCATATTTTTTTCCGAACAGTATTATTGAACCGCGCGCGGCAATTTACCTGCAATTGCCGCGTGCGGCATATGTGCTGCAAATGCCGCACCGAAGTGCACAGTCTGACGTTGGCGTTTCATCAAAGCATTTTGCGCCTCAAGCACACCTGCGCAAGGAAAATATGGTTTGCCTGGGCGATTCCTGTCCGACCAACAAGCCCGAGAGGCGGAAGCAGATCCGCTCGGCTGGGTTCTTCACCAGAGGTTCGCACCGGGCGTTCCGGTTACGGAAGATCAGCGGAGTGGTGAAGATGGCGCTCTGGATGCGCGACGGCTTGTGGGGGGAAATCCTCGCCGGGGATGTTGGGTAGGTGGTTGGGGAAATATCGCTACCCCCATCGGCTGGCAAGAGAGGCACCACAGGGCGATAAACGCGGAATTTGAGGGGATTCAAATGTGGTTCAACGCGCCCGATGTGAGCATAGAAAACCCCGAGCACCGGGGAAATGCTGGATGTTGGGGCAACTCATTATCTCCCCTCTTCCCCGCCAAGAGTGCCACCACAGGCTGATAAACCGGGTTCCCCGCGCGGTCCTTATTCCCCCATCCGGGCCGCCAGAAGATACGTGTCGCCCAGGTCGCGGCCGATCATACCAGAGGAAGCCGAGGCCCGCCAGATCGCCTACGCGCTCAAGCGGGCCGAGGAAGCGGAGGCTCGCGGACAGCTATTTTTTCTCACGCTTTGACCGGACACATCGGCCAAAAAAAAACGCATAAGGTCAACCTCCCTCAGCGGGCTTGTTCAACCATTGGTGGATTTGCCGGCTTCGCGGTAATACACCCTTTCCCGTTGGGCCTTATTCGGATTGGCTCTGATACGGGAGTATATATGGTTCACGAAATCAGTTTCCTAATTCATTGAACTTCATGAACTTTATTCCATCAAACTTGATGCCTTCGTCTTCATTTAGATTCTGGAGCAATGTAGTATTTAGAAGAGCAAGAAACTGTCTCCGTTCTTCAATTGGCAAAATATATGCAAGCTTGTTTAGAAAATAAGCGTGAAAGTATGAGGGATTCATTTTCTGCAAGTCTCCACCAACAATGCCGTTTGGAATATCCAAGCGGCCTATATCCACAACGAATGGCAATCTTGTTGAGCTTTTCACATCTCCATCCACAAGCATTCGTAAGATTGTAAACGTATCTGCAATCCCGATTTCAAATCCTAAGTCTATCTTTTTTGAAGCAGGAACTCCACCATTCCCAATTGGAACCTGAACTGGGTGAGGTTCTCCACTTGCATCATAAAGACACATCGTGAATATTCCATCCTTCGAAATATATACCGAAAACCTTTCTGCGTTCTCTGTACCGAAGTCGAATAGATACTGCCTGCGATCCATTTTGACATACTCAATACGAACACTAGCATTAAAAATAAACCCCGGGAGTTTATTTGCTGCGCGATCTCTTGCTACGGCGTCCTCTTTAATTCTACGAAGTTCTTCTATGGGGATTCGCGCTTCTTCTTTTGCTTTTTCCAGTAAGAGTTTGAACTCGGAAAAAGCTTGCAGTTTTGCCCAATCAATCAGACCTTGCGCTTCTTTTGTTGGTGGAACGGTGGATCCTTTTGGAATCAAGGCGTTCGTAATTCTGTCAGATTCTTCCTTGTCGGCCTTCCATGCCCGATCTTGCAACCAACAAAAGAACGCGACTATGGCCAGTAATGCCGCAACGCAAAATACCCATATTGCGCCATCACGATGATTTGGTATTATACTTAAAACACCGCCAATAATAGCAACCAGCACACCAAGGGATCCCAAAATCTGAATCGACACTTCCATAATAATTCTTGGAGAGACTATTTTACAGGTCTTATTCTCGCTTTCTTGCTTGGTTCGTTTTTTGGGGTTCTTCGGGGAAAATGGTGGGAAAAAGAAGTGGAAAGGAGCTTGTCTTCGGGTAGATCCGGGAGATGAAAGACACGAGTTTTTACGAGCAGATTTTGGGATTGAAAGAGCC
>Ga0194058_10001241_pt1 | contig 12772 bp, 10 predicted proteins | sample SepL4417m_MetaG_FD_155490 | JGI IMG/M metagenome (GOLD analysis project Ga0194058, IMG submission 155490) | Anoxic zone freshwater microbial communities from boreal shield lake in IISD Experimental Lakes Area, Ontario, Canada - Sep2016-L442-17m | ecosystem: Environmental > Aquatic > Freshwater... | reverse complement strand
CGGTAGCCGCGCGACGCGCGCGGCTACCGGAATCCTGGACGGCGCCCCCATCTGCGTCGAGCGCCAGAGGGGCGGGCCGTCCCGTGGACGGCCCGCCGCGGTGCTCTCGGCGGCCCATACGGGCCACCGCCGAGCGCCCGAACCTCGCGATCTGTCAGTTGACGACCCTATACGGGCGCATCATCTCGTTGTCTTCATGCTCGATGATGTGACAGTGCCACACGAACATCCCCGCGATGTCGAAGCGCGCCTTGATACGCGTGATCTCGCCGGGGTAGGCGATGACGGTGTCCTTGAAGCCGTACTCCCACGCGGCCGGCTGAAGCACGGCTCCTGCTCCGAGGTCGCCGTGCGGCGAGACTTCGGGGTCGACCACCTCGCGACTGACGACCTGGAATTGCACGAGGTGGACGTGGATCGGGTGGGCATCCGCGGTGAAGTTGTGGAAGGCCCATTGTTCGACTTGACCGCGTTTGACGGTCTCCGAGACCGGATCCATCCACTTCATCGGCGTCACCACTTTGGTGGCCGGGTTGTAGGTCCCGAGCAGAGCTTCCCGTGGGCCGAACGCCTCGCCGTTCGGGTCGAAGACGACGTTCTCCTTCTCGTCTTCCTCGACCTCCTTGACCTTGACGGTCATCGACATCATCTCGTTGAGGCTCAGGTCCCGTGACCTCACGGGAGCCCCGATCGGGGTGAGCTCGGGGAGCCGCAGCGCGGCCGGCGCGACGCTTGGGTCGGCCGCGTGCCGAGGGCCGACGCGGAACTGCATCACCTGGCCGGTGGTGTCCGGATTCGCCGGTTCGAACGCATCGCCCGGCTCGCCGCCGCCGAACGGCTCGTCCGGACCGAGATTCTCGAGCACGACGTGCGTGCCTTCCGGCACGCGGCTGAAATCAACGATTACGTCGGCGCGCTCGGCGGGAGCGATGAGCAGCTCCGTGAGACGCACCGGATTGGGAAGAAAGCCGCCTTCGGAGCCGATCTGCCAGAAGGGCATGCCATTGTCCAGCTTCAGAATGAGGAAGCGGGCCTGGCTGCCGTTCAGAAGGCGTAGACGGTAGCGGCTCTGCTCGACGTCCAGGTAGGGCCAGGTCTTGCCGTTGACGACGATCGTGTTGCCGAAGGTCTCCGGGTTCCAGATGGGTTCGATGTCGCTCTCCATGCCGCCGGGGACCATGTCCGGGATGAAGGGGATGCGCAGCTCACCCTCGCCGGGGAATTGAGGCTCCCGACCGGGGACGTTGAGGCCTTCGAAGAACGCCCGGTTGTCCGGGTAGAACAGCGAGCCATCGGACTTGAATGTACGGTCCTGGATGGCGATGGGGATCTCGCGGTACGTGAGGCCCGGCGCGTCTCCCCTCTGGGGCGCGGGGCCGGGCAAGGCGGCGCCCTTGAGATCGTCCGGCCCCCCACGCAGCAGGTAGAATCCGGCCGGGCCCGCGTACACGTTGACGCGGGTCATGCCGAGCGTGTGGTCGTGGTACCACAGGGTCGTGGCCCTCTGGTCGTTGGGATACTGAAAGATCGCGCTGCCGGGCTGCCACGTCGTGCCCCAGCGCTTCTCGAACTCCTTCTTGAACTGCTCGTAGTACGTACCGCCCGTGGCGTACCCGGCGGGGATGTTCCTGGCGTTCGGCAGGTACCAGGCCTCGGGAAACCCGTCGCTGTCCTGAGTCGTGTGCGCCCCGTGGACGTGGGTGACGATGGGCACGGGGCCCGTGTACGGGGCGGGGTCCATGCCGTGCTTGTCCGTGCCGCCCGGCCCGCCCGGCGGGTTGGCCCAGTGGAGGGTCTGGTCGACGGCGAGCAGGTGCGGCAGGTAGTCGCCGTTCTTGTCGACGAGGCCGTTGATCCACTTGACGCGCACGGCGCGATTGTAGCGCGCTTCTACGGTGAGCGCCGGGTAGTTCAGGGTGCCGCCCTGGGCCACGGGGAGCGGGTTCATCATCGAGGCGTAGCTCCACACCGTGGTTGGTCCGATGCCCGAGCCTGTAGACCAGGTCTGCGGAAGGATGTACTGCTGGAACTGCTTCATCGTGATCTCGTAGTAGTCGATGTTCCTGCCCTTGACCTTCTTCGTCCCCGATAGAGGCATCGCCGGCGGGATGACCAGCGGCTCCTGGTACTTCGGGATAGCCGTGGGATCGATCGTCCCGGCAGGCGTCTCAGCTCGGGCCGCGGACGCCAGGATGAGTGAGATGGTCATGAGGGCCAGGAGCATGATGCCTCCCGGCCAGCTCAAGCCGCGGATCTTGGTCGTCATCGTGATCTCCCCTCTCGTGGCTCCCTTGGACCCAAGTGCCCCTCGCGCCCGGAAACCCTGCTCTTCGCTGTCCTTCGCTCGATCTACTTCGCCGTCGTTCTACCCTCTCGTTCGATAAACACAACTAAATTAGTCCGATATTCGTTCACGAGCATCGCGGCGAGCCCGCGGGCGCTGCCGGCCGGCAGCGTGCTATCCTTCGGCCACCATGAGCGAACCAGCCCCCCTGAAGCCTGTCTACCTGATCGTCGGCAACGACCGGCCCAAGGTGCGACGCGCCGTTCAGCGGCTGCGCCGTCGGGTCATCGCCGAGAGCGGCAGCGACATCGACGTGGCGGCGTTCGAGGTGGAGAGCGTGAATACCGGCGCCGCGTTGCGCGCCGTGCGCGACGCCGCAGACACGCCCGGCTTCGCCCTCGGCACGCGTCTCCTTCTGGTGCTCAACGCCCACCACTTCAAGGTGAAGGAGCGCAAGGAGCTGATCGCCTACATCCACGATCCGATGCCCGGCACGTGCCTCGCGCTTGAGGCGGAGAAGTGGGCCAAGGACGACGCGCTGTACAAGACTGTCGTGAAGATGGGCGCCGTCCTCAGCTTCGACTTGCCGAAGAGGTACGAGATGGCCGGCTGGGTGCGCGAACGCGCCGCTGCCAAGCGGCTGCCGATGGGCGTCGCCGTCGCGCGGCATCTGCTTGACGTCTGCGGGGAGGAGCCGGGGCACAGCGAGCGCCTGGAACGCGAGATCGAGAAGCTGGCCCTGTACTGCCGCGGCGTCGAGGCTTTGGCCGAGGATGTGGACGCCGTCTGCACGCCCGACGACGAAGCACGCGTCTTCGATCTCATGGACGCGGTCGGCCACCGCGACCGCACGCGTGCCTTCGCGCTTCTCGAGACGATCTTCGCCTCCGGCGACCCCAAGGAAGACGCCAACCGCGTTCTCTACAGCCTGCTGCGCTACGTGCGTCAGCTCGAGGCCGCATGGCAGCTCGGCGCCAGCGACCAGGGGACGGCCGCGAAGCAGCTGGGTGTGCATCCCTTCACGGCCAGGAAGCTGCTTGAGCAGCGCAAGAACTACGACCGCCGCCGCTTCGACAAGGCCTACCGGGCGTTGGCGGTGGCGGAGCCCGGCATGCGCGGGCGCGCGCCGGCGACGCTCGAGACGGCGGCCGGCGTGAATCACAGCGACCGGCTGGTCGTCGAGCTGGCTTTGGCGCGACTGCTGTCGTAAGACGCCGCAGCGGGCGGGGCGCAGAGCGCCCCGCCCGCTGCGGCGTCTTCTTGTGGAAACGCTCCCTAGGAGAGCTGCGCGAGCGTGTGTGCGACGCGGCTCTTCTTGTGGGCGGCGTTGTTCTTGTGCAGGATGCCCTTGGCGGCGGCCTTGTCGATGCGCGACGTGAGGAACGTGGCCGTCTTCGCGGCCTCGTCGCCCTGCTGCTCGGCGACCTGCTCCTCGAGGCGCTTGAACAGCGTCTTGAGGCTCGACTTGGCGTGCCGGTTGCGCAGCCGTTGCTTGGCGGCCAGGCGGATGCGCTTCTTCTGCTGCTTGATGTTGGCCACGTGATCCCTTCGATCCGGGTGAAATCGTGACAAAGCGCTGAGGCAGTGGGGACTGCGCTCGGACGCGAAATGCTACCACACGCTCGCGATGCCGGGCAAACGTCGGGAGTTTGGTCAGCCCTGTCCGGTACGTCGACATGCTCGACCGGCGTGCCGTTCGCCGTTACCGTGACTGCGGACGAGGTGGAGGCAACCATGTCGCCCGATGTCCACCTCCACGGAGGGAGCGTGCTCGCTGCCGGAATCCCTCAGTCGGACGACCACATCCACCTCCACCGGGAGGTTCCCGCCCGCGCCTTTTCCGGTAGCCTCTCCTCGTGAGCACACCTGGAGGAGTCCCATGAGAGCGATCTTCTGCCCAGGATACGGAGGACCGGATGTCCTCGAGATGCGTGAAGTGGAACGGCCCAGCCCCAAGGACGACGAGGTCTGCATACGGATCATGGCGACCGCGGTGACGGCCAGCGACATCTTCGTCCGCGGTTCTGACATACCACTGCGGTTCCGCATCCCTATGCGCCTGATGCTCGGCATCACGAGGCCGCGCCGGCAGATCATCGGTCTGGTGCTGGCGGGGGAGGTCGCAGCGGTGGGCCGAGACGCGACGAGATTCAAGCACGGCGATCAGGTCTATGGGCTCACAGGCTTCGGGCTCGGCGCTTAGGGCCTATCCCAATAGGTCTGCACGCACGGATACGCCCGTGGACACATCGCGGATGCGGCCCCTCCCCGGCCGGCGCCGTTCTGGCTCCGGCGAGCGCCGGGTGGTACCGTCGACGGACATGGGACGACTCCGCGGCATCCTCCTCGCGCTGCTCCTCGCCGCCGTCGCGACGATGGCGACCGGCGCACTCGGCTGCGCGTCGCAGGGAGTGGCCGGGGCGGCCGGCGAGAGCGTCGCCGCCGCAACGACCGTCGTCTCCTCACCGGCGCCGACCACCGCGTCGAGCCCGTCGGCGTCCTCGGAGCTGGCCGGGTGGTCGAACCGCCGGCTCGCGGCACAGCTCGTCTTCTGCAGCGTGCCGGCGACGAACCCGTCTGCGGGGCGCAGGTTCGCGCGCCTGGGAGTCGGCGGCATCGTGATCCTCGGCGGCGGGGCGCGGAGCAGCATCGGGAGCGACCTCGCGGCCGTCCTCAAGGCCGCGCCCCACGGCGTCAAGCCCTTCATCGCCAGCGACGAGGAGGGCGGGCAGGTGCAGCGGCTGCGGGACGTGGTCTATCCGCTGCCGTCGGCCCGCGTCCAGGGCGGCTGGAGCGCGTCGAAGACCAGGGCGACGGCCGAGGACTACGGCGCCCGCCTCCGCAAGCTGCACGTGTCCGTGGTGTTCGGGCCGGTCGCCGATCTGGACGTCCCGGGCCGGTACATGAGCGCGCTCGACCGGTGTTTCTCGCCGGAGCCCAAGGTGGTCGGCACGCACGTCGTCGCCTGGGTCACGGGGCTGCGCGCCTCGCGGGTGCTCTCGACCGTCAAGCATTGGCCGGGCCACGGCTGGGCCACCGACACCCACAGCGGTGCGGCTCGTGTGCCCTCGCTCTCGGTGCTGCGGCGCAACGACATGGTGCCGTTCGAGCAGGCCTTCGACGTGAACGTGCCGCTGGTGATGGTCGGGCACCTCCGCGCGAAGGGGCTCACGGGGGACGAGACGCCCGCGAGCCTCTCGCGCCAGGCCCTGACGTACCTGCGCGGACGCACCGGCAGCGCGACCGTCATCATCACCGACTCGCTGTCCATGGCCGCGACGACCAAGGCGCTCGGCATCAAGCTGCCGGCCGCCGCGGTGCAGGCGCTCAGGGCCGGCGCCGACCTCGCGCTGTTCGCCACGGGGGACCCGGTGCCGGTCATCGACGCCGTGACGGCGGCGATAGAGTCCGGGCGCATCCCCAGGGCCGAGGCCGAGGCGAAGGTGCTGCGCATCCTCGAGCTGAAGCGCAAGGCCGGGCTGGCGCCGGCGGCGCAGTAGGCTCGGCCGGCACTGGTCGTACCCCCGCACGGGTGGCCGGGCCGGGAGGCGGCGCCGCCCTCTGGTAGACTCGCCGCCGGCCGGCCGCGAAGTACTTCGCGGCCGGCGGTCGAAAGAGTGGAGTCATGAGCGACCACAAGCGCAAGCTCGCCCTGGCGGCGCTCGTCGTCGCCACGGCGACCGCGGTCTCGCGGGTCACCGGTCTGGGGCGGGAGGTGATCACCGCCGCGGTCTACGGCGTCGTCCCGGACTACAACACGTTCGTCTCGGTGTCGGTGATCCCCCAGCTCGTGCAGCAGCTCTTCGCCGACGCCGCCATCAGCGCGGCCTTCGTGCCCGTGTTCACGTCACTGCTCGCCAAGGGCGAGCGCGAGCGCGCCTGCCGTCTCGCCGCCAACCTGCTCGGCCTGATCGTCGTCGTGGTCGGCGCGGCGGTGGCGCTGCTGGCTCTCGCCGCGGGGCCGCTCACCAGGCTCATGTACCCGGAGCTGACGGCCACGGCCGCGAGCGCCGGGCTGGCCACGCAGCTCCTCCGCATCCTCGTGCCGACCATCCTCTTTCTCTCTCTGGCCGGCGCGCTCAGCGGTGTGCTCTATTCGCTGGAGCGGTTCACCATGCCGGCCGTCGTCTCGATCGTCTGGAACCTGACGATCATCGCCGCGATCATCCTGTTCCAGGATTCGCTCGGCGTCGAAGCCATCGCCTGGGGGATGCTTCTGGGGACCGTGTTCGAGCTCGTCCTCCTCGCCGGCGCCATGCGGTACGCCGGGCGCTGGATCTGGCCGCGCTTCGGCCTCCGCGACCCGCTGCTTCTGCGCGTCATCCTCCTCATGGCGCCGATCACCATCACGCTCGGAATCCTCAACTTCAACGCCCTCATCGGCACCTGGTTCGCGCAGTTCGTCAGCGACGGCGCGGCCGCCGAGATCGGCTACGCCTTTCGCCTCTACCAGCTCCCCCAGGGCATCTTCGCGGTGACCATCGGGACGGTGCTGTTCCCGTCGCTCTCGCGCTTCGCCGCGCTGCACGACGACTCGCGATTCAGAGAAACCGTGTCACTGGGAGTGCGCCAGATGGTCTTCGTCTCGCTGCCGTTCGTCGCCTGGTTCGCGGTGATGCCGCAGGCCTTCGTGCGCCTCGTGTACGAGCGCGGGCACTTCGGCCCCCAGGCCACGGTCGAGGTGGCCGCGGCCCTGGCTTTCTTCTCTGTCGGCCTCGCCTTCGCCAACGCCAACATCATGTTCAACCGCGCCTTTCAGAGCATGCAGCGGCCGCTGCTGCCCATGTACGTGAGCTTCGCCAACCTGGCGGTCACCGTGCTGCTGTGTTGGCTGCTGTACAAGCCCCTCGGGGTGGCGGGGATCACCCTCAGCATGGCCACGGTCTCGGCGCTCAACTTCTTCGCGCTGTTCTTTCTGCTGCGTCGGCGCGTGGGGCGCATCGACGGCCGCCGCATGGCCGGCGCGGCGGGCGGAGCCCTGATCTGCGCCGGCGCCCTGGCGGCCGTCTCCTGGGGAGTGTGGCGGGCGCTGGCCGGGTTCGCGGACGGCGGCTTCCTGCCGCTGCTCGCGGCGGTGCTGGCCGCGGTCGCCGCCGGGGCGGTCGTCTACATCGGTCTGGCAAAGGTGCTCAAGCTCGAAGAGCTCACCGCCGTGTGGCGCGTCCTCAGGCGGCGGCGCGGCGCGCCTGCCCCGAGCGCCGCGGAGTAGGCCGCCCGGCGGTTCGCGCGGTGCCCGGGGAGCGGGGGGCGGTGCCCGGGCGACCCGCCCGTCCGCAGCCTGTATCATTGGCGGTCGTGACTGCACTCGACCACATCCGCAACTTCAGCATCATCGCCCACATCGACCACGGCAAGTCGACGCTGGCCGACCGCGTCCTCGAGGTCACCGGCACGGTGGCCGCCCGCGACATGAAGGAACAGCTCCTCGACAAGATGGACCTGGAGCGCGAGCGCGGCATCACCATCAAGAGCCAGGCGGTGCGCATCGCCTACACGGCGCGCGACGGCCAGGAGTACCAGCTCAACCTCATCGACACCCCCGGGCACGTCGATTTCACGTATGAGGTCTCGCGCAGCCTCGCCGCTTGCGAGGGCGCCGTGCTCCTCGTCGACTGCACCCAGGGCGTGGAGGCGCAGACCGTCGCCAACGCGTATCTCGCCATCGACAACGACCTCGAGATCATCCCGGTGCTCAACAAGATCGATCTGCCGGCCAGCAACGTGCCCGAGGCCGAGCTGGAGCTCCATGAGCTCACCGGTGCGACGCACGACGAGATCCTCATCGTGTCGGCCAAGACGGGAGAGGGCGTGGAGGACGTGCTCGAGGCCGTGGTGGCGCGCACGCCGCCGCCGAAAGGCGATCCCGCGGCGCCGGCTCGCGCCCTCATCTTCGACAGTGAATACGACCAGTACCGCGGCGTGATCGCCTACGTACGCGTCGTGGACGGCGGTTTCTCGCGGCGTCAGGTCGTCACGATGATGGGCACGGGTCAGGAGGCCGAGATCGAGGAGCTCGGCTACTTCGGCCCCGAGATGAAGCCGACCGAGCGCCTTGAGACCGGCGAGGTGGGCTACATCATCACGGGCGTCAAGGACGTCGCCCAGGTGCGCGTCGGCGACACCATCATCGACAAGAAGCGGCCGGCCGCCGAAGGCCTGCCGGGCTACAAGGTCGTGCAGCCGATGGTGTTCACCGGGCTCTTCCCGACCGAGGGCGACAAGTTCGAGGAGCTGCGCGACGCCCTCGAGAAGCTCAAGCTCAACGACGCGGCCCTGATGTACGAGCCCGAGAGCTCGAACGCCCTCGGCTTTGGCTTTCGCTGCGGCTTTCTCGGCCTGCTGCACATGGACATCGTGCGCGAGCGCCTCGAACGCGAGTACGGCCTCGAGCTGCTGACGACGATGCCCAACGTGGAGTACCACGCCTACCTCACGAACGGCGCGATGGTCGTCGTGCGCAACCCCGCGCAGATGCCCGACGCGACGCACATCGATCACGTCGAAGAGCCCTTCGTCGCGGCCAGCATCCTCGTGCCCACCGAGTTCGTCGGCACGATCATGGAGCTCTGCCAGGGCCGCCGCGCCGACTTCGTCGACATGAAGTACCTCTCGCCGCAGCGCGTCGAGATGCACTACCGGCTGCCGCTCGGCGAGATCGTGCTCGACTTCTTCGACCAGCTCAAGACGCGCACCCGTGGCTACGCCTCCCTGGACTACGAGTTCCACGGCTACCGCAAGAGCGACCTCGTGAAGCTCGACATCCTGCTGGCCGGCGAATCGGTCGACGCGCTCTCGCTGATCGTCCCGCGCGAGCGCGCCCACCTGCGCGGCAAGGCGCTGGTCACCAAGCTGCGCCAGAAGATCCCGCGGCAGATGTTCGAGGTCGCCGTGCAGGCGGCCATCGGCAACCGCGTGGTGGCCCGCGAGACGGTCAAGGCGATGCGTAAGGACGTGATCGCCAAGTGCTACGGCGGCGACATCAGCCGCAAGCGCAAGCTCCTCGAGAAGCAGAAGAAGGGCAAGAAGCGCATGAAGCAGATCGGCACCATCGAGGTGCCGCAGGAAGCCTTCCTCGCCGTCCTCGAGCTCGATCCGGACGACGCGGGGCGCTGATGGGCCCCCGCCCGGGGCCGGAAGCGGCGCCGCGGCTGGTGGCGCCCGCCACCGGGTGCCAGGCCTCGTTTCTCGAGGCGCTCGGCGAGTATCACGCTGAGGGACGCCACGTGGACCTTCCCGCAGGCAAGCTCACCGACCCTGCGGAGCTCGCGCGCTACGTCGCGGCGCTGGCCGCGGGCGTCGAGAGGCCCGGCGAGGCCGACTTCTATCTGGCGGCTCTGGAGCAGCGTCCGGCGCCGACCCCGTGGCCGGACGGCTACGTGCCGCAGACGGTGCTCTGGTGGGTGGCCGGCGACGAGTATCTCGGGCGTCTCTCGATCCGTCATCGCCTGACCGCGCACCTGCTGCACGAAGGCGGCAGCATCGGTTTCGAGGTGCGGCCGAGCGCCCGGCGGCGAGGTCATGCCACGGCGATGCTCGCCGCGGCGTTGCCGCTCGCCGCGGCGCTCGGCGTCGACCCTGCGCGCCTCGACTGCGAGGCGGACAACGTCGCGTCACGAAGAGCGATCGAGAAGAACGGCGGCGTGCTCGACGAGGAGCGGGACGGCACGCTGTACTTCTGGATCCCGACGAAGTGACTGCCGTGGCTCGCGCGGGCGCGCTCCGAGCCTTCGAAGGGCACGTGCGCCACGTCTACGTGCACGTGCCGTTCTGCCGCGCGAAGTGCGACTACTGCGACTTCGCTTCGGCGCCCGTCGGCGACGCTCCCGACGCCGGCGTTCTCGACGGCTTAGTCGCCGGCGTCGCCGCCGAGTGGGAGCGTGAGCGCGCGGCGCACGACGTGCGCCGCCTCCACACGCTGTACCTCGGCGGCGGCACGCCCAGCCTGCTGGGGCCGGACCGGCTCGAGCGCTTGCTCGAGCTCTTCCGGCCTCACCTCACGCCGCATGCCGAGATCACCGTCGAGGCCAATCCCGAGGACGTGGACGAGGGGTTCGCGGCGTGGGCGGCGGCCGCGCCGGGCGCCGGCGGAGCCGGCGCGGCCCGCGGCCTCCGCGTCTCGCTGGGCGTGCAGAGCTTCAGCCCGGACCTGCGCGAAGCGCTCGGCCGCCGGGCACAGGCCGACCCGGCCGAGGCGTTCCTCAGACTACGCGCCGCCGGCGTGGCGAATCTGAGCGTCGATCTCATCCACGGCATCCCGGGTCAGACCATGGCCGCGCTGGACGCGGACCTGGCCGCGGTGCTCGACCTGGCTCCCGACCACATCTCCTGGTATGAGCTCACGCTCGCACCGGGCACGCCACTCGCGCGTCGCGCCCAGGGCCCCGTCGCGCCCTGCGATGAGGGCGATGGGCAGTCTGGCGGTACGCCCGCCGCCGCCTACGCGGCCACCGATACTCCTACCGGGGCCGCTGGCACCGGCGGTACCACTGGCGGTACCACTGGCGGTACCACTGGCGGCACCGCTGCCGCCGACACCACTGGCGGTACAACTGGCGGTACCACTCGTGGCGCCGCGGCTCCTGACGACTACGACGACCCCACCGACGATGCGCGCGCCGACTTCTACGAACGCGTCGTGCAGGCGCTGTCGCAGGCCGGCTACGACTGGTACGAGGTGAGCAACTTCGCGCTCCCGGGGCGCAAGGCGCGCCACAACCTGGCGTACTGGCGCGCGCGCCCGTATCTGGGCCTCGGGCCGGGCGCGGTGAGCACTGTCGGCGCGCGGCGCTGGACCAACCTCGCCGGCCCCGCGGCCTGGGCGGCGGCGCTGGCCGCGGGCGCGCGCCCGCCGCGCGAGGTCGAAGACCTGGGCGCGGCCACGCGCGCCCGTGAGCGCCTGCTGCTCGCCGCCCGCTGCGGCGCGCGTGCGCCGCTCTCCGAGCTGGCCGCCATCCTTGACTTCGCCGCCGCCGGCCCGCTCGCCGCCGCTGGATTGGTTTCCCTGCACAGTGGTACAATCCGGGTGACGCGAAAGGGGCGGTACGTGGCCGGAGCGGTTTGCGTGCGCCTGTTTCGCGATTGACGTTTAAGGGGTTGGATTTGGCGCTCAAACCACGGCAGGAGCGGGTGCTGCGGGTCGTCATCGAGGAGTACATCGCCTCGGGCGCGCCCGTCGGCTCGAAGTACCTCAGCGAGCACTTCGCCCTCGGCGCGGCGGCCTCGACGATCCGCAACGACCTCGCCGACCTCGAAGATATGGGCATGCTCGCGCACCGCCACACGTCGGCGGGGCGCCTGCCCACCGATGTGGGCTATCGGCACTACGTCGATGCCCTTCTCGGCGAGCGTCACGAGGCGCCGCCGCCGGTGGCCGTGGAGCGCGACCGCGCGCGCAGCGAGATCGACGACGCGCTCCGCGAGACCGCCGAGGCGCTGTCCCGGGTCACCGAGCTGCTGGCCGTCGTGTCCGCGCCGGCGGTGACCACGTCCATCGTCCGCCACATCGAGATCCTCTCGCTGCAGCCGCACGTGGTGATGGTCGTCATCATCACCACCTCGGGCCAGGTCACGAAGCGCACCTACACGCTCGCCGAGGCAGTCGATGAGGGCCTCACCGAGTTCGCGCGCGTGTATCTCAACGAACGTCTGGTGGGCGCGCAGCTCGGCACGCGGCGCGCGGCCGGGGCCTTCGAGAGCCTCGACCTGCGGCCCAAAGAACGCGCCTTCCTCGACACCGTGCGCCCGGCCTTCGAGACGCTCGGCGCGGGCGACGTGGAGGGCCTCCACCTCGGCGGCGCCTCGCGCCTGCTCGACAACCTCACGCGCGAGGGCGCCGGCCACCTCAGCGAGGTCCTCGAGATGCTGGAGCAGCGCTACAACCTGCTGGAGCTGCTCTCCGAGGCGCTGCGCGAGGACGGCGTCTATCTGCGCATCGGCCACGAGATGACGCCTCCGTCGCTGCAGGAGTGTTCGCTGGTCGCCGCCAACTACGGCGTCGCCAACCGCAATCTCGGCACGGTGAGCGTGCTGGGCCCCACGCGCATGGACTACCAGCGCGTCATCGGCGCCGTGCGCGCCACCGCCGACAGTCTGAGCACATACCTCGAAGAGATCTGGTGAACCCGTGACCTCCCTCCGTTCATGAAGCGCGACTACTACGACGTGCTCGGCGTGCCCCGCGACGCCGGGCAGGACGAGATCAAGAAGACCTTTCGCAAGCTGGCCCGCCAGTGCCACCCGGACGTCAACCCCGGCGATCCCGACTGCGAGGCGCAGTTCAAGGAGGCCGCCGAGGCCTACGAGGTCCTCAGCGACGTCGATACGCGCGCCGCCTACGACCGCCATGGCTTCGACGGCCTCAAGGGCCGCCACATGACCGATTTCGAGCACGTCGGCTTCAACGACCTCTTCAACATCTTCTTCGGCGGCGGCATGTTCGACTCCGTGCTGCGCGACGCCGGCGGGATGTGGGGCGCCGCGCGGCGACGA
>Ga0194058_10001237_pt1 | contig 12788 bp, 8 predicted proteins | sample SepL4417m_MetaG_FD_155490 | JGI IMG/M metagenome (GOLD analysis project Ga0194058, IMG submission 155490) | Anoxic zone freshwater microbial communities from boreal shield lake in IISD Experimental Lakes Area, Ontario, Canada - Sep2016-L442-17m | ecosystem: Environmental > Aquatic > Freshwater >... | reverse complement strand
AATAAAATCCCCCCTAACCCCTCTTTGTTAAAGAGGGGGACTGAATAATTACACTGCTTGCTTTGCTGGTTAATATCGCAGTTATCAATTTTCTCATGACAATATTATTTATCACCCGACTGTTCTCAGTTAACACATTGTAAATATAGCATAACCAACAGACAGATAATATTAGGATAAGATTAAGATATCATTAAGTTTTTGCTTAAGGTTTTTGTAAAAACACACCAACTTCATAAGACAGCACGCAGAAAATACCCCTCAGAATACGCCCGGTTTCCACGCTCCAGCGTTGCGTGACGCAGGGAGCGGAGCGTCACTGTCGGCATTCCACGCCGGAGCGTAGGAGCGATAGAGTGGGAGTTATTTCGATTTACCTGGATATAATTCTAGCATTTAAAATCATCTGCGCAACCCTTCCTGACTAAAAAAACGGCACCCTTCATTTTCCAGTTGACAGTGTTTTAAATCAATTTTTTGAGCTGTTAGAAAACTGGTTGATGTTCATGTATTGCCTCATCTCAACTCTTTGTAAAAATTAGTTTATTTTATTGCACTTACTACGTTAGGTTTGAATGTAATTGATTCGGTTCACCTTCTTGTAACCAACACTGTCAACTACTTTTGCCCAAAAATGAAGGGTACCCTTTTTTTATGTCTGACTTTTTAGGTTTAGTCAAATTGCCTGCGAAAGCGCCAGACACCAAAACTAAAAAATACCACGCCCAAGGCCGATAGTCCGAGTATCGAATCCCATAAAATATCAACTCCCGCGCCTTTAAGTAAAATGGCGTAGCTTATTTCATTGTAGTAATACAAGGGTGAAATAGTCATGGCCCAGCGTATACTTTGCGGCATCGTTTCTGGTGCCGTCCAGGCACCGGAAAGCAATAATATGGGCATCATCAGCAAAATCACCAGCATACTCACTTGCCCCAAATTGCGGCTGATAGTGGCAATGAACAAGCCAATCCCGGACGTGGTGAAGACGTATAAAGCAGATGCCGCAAAAAAAAGGCTGATGCTGCCTTTAACCGGTAAGTTAAAGGCAGGAATAATGATAAGAAACAAACTGACGGCTATGCCTAAAAGAATAACCAGTCCCATGGATATCACCTTGGGCAGTAAAATTTGCAGAGAACTTAACGGTGATACGGTAAGTTGCTCGATGGTTCCCCGTTCTTTTTCGCGTACCGCCGCAGCCGCTGGTAACATCATCGATAATATGGTGGTTGCGTTAAACATTTCCATGATCGACATAAACCAACTATCGATTCGATTGGGGTTGTAAAGTACGCGATGTTGACTCTGGATAACAGGAATAGCTGTCATTTGTTCGGTGTTTAAGCCTAATCGTTTGATCATAAGTTCTTGCCCGTAATCCGTAGCAATCTCGCTGGCGTAAGTACTTGCCAATGTACCCAGTACGGTATTACTGGTATCCACCTGAAGTTGCACCGCCACTGGTTTTCCTTGAAGTACATCGCTTTGAAAGTTCTCGGGAATATCCAGCACCGCCAGAAGCCGACCTTTATTTAACAAGTTTTCGGCTTCATTTTTACTGGTGATTTCGCCTTTAAAAGCAAAATAAGGTTGGCGAAACCGGTAAATTAATTCGCGTGAAGCAGCACTATGGTCATGATCAATAACCATCACCGAGGCATTATGCAGATTCAGGTTGATACCGTTGCCGGCCATATAAATATCCAGGGTAAAAAAATAGGCAATGATTAACAACAGAACAAGATCACGTTTTAGTTGTTTGAGTTCTTTAACCGTCATGGCTATGATTCGGTTCCACCAGAGCAAAAAAGCATGGGTGCTCATTCCGATGGCCTTTTATGAAAGTTAAGAAAGCCGATTACCCAAATAAGGATTGCGTAAAAAATTAATGCCGTCACATCGAACCAAAGTTCAGCCCAACCCAGACCTTTAAGAAAACTGCCCCATGAAATTCTGAGATAGTAAAGCGTAGGAAACAGGTGCGCTTCGGTTTTTGTTCCCATCCCCATCGATTCTATAGGCACCAGTAATCCCGAATAAAGCATGGCCGGTACAAAAGAAATCACCATCGTCAAGGTAACCGCAGAGATTTGAGTTCGTACCAGTACCGATACCAGTAGACCGATGCCGGCTGTACAGATCACGTAGATAACCGAAGCTATATAATAAAATAAGGGATCACCTTTAAAGGGTGTACCGAATATATGCATGACGAGCCACCAGAGAACAAGAATATTTAGGCAGGAAATTAGCAGGTAGGGTACAAATTTACCCAGAATAAACTCGTTACGACTGATAGTTGATGCGTATATGTTGTAAATGGAACCATTTTCTTTTTCACGTACTACACCCAAAGCCGTCAGAATAGGCGGCGTTACTATCAGTACCAGCATCATTAAGCCGGAGGACATAGACCACTGACTACGTAATGCCTGATTATACAAATAACGGGATTCCAGTCGTACGGGTGATACCTGACTGAGCGCTTGCTCTTTGGAAATACCACGCGTGCGGGCTAAATAATCCGCCAGGGATTGCGCATTAAAATTGGCAATAATGGCTGATAAATAGCCTTTTGCTATCTCGGCCCGATAGGGGAAAACACCGTCTATCAAACTTTGTACAGAGGTTGTCTGACCAGCCAGCAGCTGCTCCTGAAAGCGGGGCGGGATAATGATGGCAAAGCGAATATCACTGTCTGCCAGAAGGGGATCAAGATCATGCTCGTTCGACACATCACCTTTGTAATCAAAATAACGCGAGTCAATAAACCGGTGCAGGAAATCGCGACTCATTGCCGTGCGATCCTGATCGAGTACCGCAAAGGTTATTTTTTCAACATCGAAAGATATCCCGTAACCTAATACCAAAAACATCAATACAGGCAGGCCAAAAGCCATGGCAAAAAAAAGTCGGTCGCGTAAAATTTCTCGCCATTCTTTATAAGTTACCGCCCGGACTCTCGATAAATTCATGTCGACTCCTTATTTTCCAGTGCCAGAACCCGGTACACAAAAACATCTTCCAAAGTCGGCGAACGAGCCTCCAAGGTAATCAGCTTGATAGACTGCTTCTCAAGCAACTCGCGAATCCGGTCTTTCACGGTTTCAATATTCAGTGTCAATAAATGGATATGCTTTCCATATAAAGTGGCACCCTTAAAACGGGCTTGTTTAAGGTGTTCCAGGGTTGCCAGTGGATTGTCGGTAGTAATTTCCAACAGTTGTCCTGCTTCATTTTGCAGAGCCTGGATCATATTGGCAGGCGAGTCATCAGCAATAACCCGTCCGGCATACATTAGCGCCAGATGATCGCAATGTTCGGCTTCGCTCATGTAATGCGTGGTGACTAAAATAGCCACCTGTTCAACGCGGGCCAGATGGACTAAAATCTCCCAAAAATGTCTCCGCCCGATAGGGTCAACGCCTGAAGTAGGTTCATCCAGAAACAGTACGGTGGGTTGATGTACCAAGGCGCAACCCAGTGCCAGTCGTTGTCGTATTCCCATAGACAGGCTGCCCGCCAACTGCCCGATAACATCTTCCAAGCCCGCAATGTGTATCACCCAGGCCAGGCGTTGCTTGATAATTTTTCGATTAATGCCATAAATGCTGGCATAGAGACGAATATTCTCCATCACTGTTAAGTCCATATACAGGGAAAATGATTGTGACATATAACCGATACGTTCTTTAATCAGCTGTCCCGCATGACGCATGTCTGCACCTGCCACATGGCCTTCACCTGCACTGGGCGGAAGAATGCCGGTGAGCATTTTAATGGTTGTTGTTTTTCCTGCACCGTTAGCACCGAGCAGTCCAAATATTTCGCCTTGCTTTACACTAAAATCAATATGATCGACCGACCGGAACTTACCAAAATCACGGGTTAATTGTTTCGCATCAATGGCGATGCTTTTATTATGGAGTAACGGCTTGTCAAAACGCGGGATGGCATTGTCTTTCCGGGTCTGGTCGGTTAAAGGCTTTTGCCGCAGTAACGCAATAAACGCATCTTCAAGTTCCGCATCAAAAACCTGGATAGTTTTTATTTTTATGCCAGTAAGCAGATCGAAAACCGCTTTTTTAGCTTCAGAGGTTGATTTATTATCTACAAAAACCCTTATTCGGGAATCCATGATTTCTATTTGCGGATAACCGGTTTTAAGTCGCTTTTGAGCTTCAAGCTGCGGTTCTGCTGTCAATTCAACCAGGCAACCTTGAGCCTGCTGACAGATAGTATCGGTTTCACCCGTTGCCAGTATTTGCCCGTTATACATTAAAGACAAACGATGAAAACGCGCGGCTTCATCCATATAAGCGGTAGAAACCAGAGCGGTAATGCCGTGCTCTCGAAGCAGTTCGGCAAGAATAGTCCAAAAATCCCGACGTGAAACAGGATCAACGCCGGTCGTCGGTTCATCAAGAATGACCAGTTCAGGTTGATGTATCAGGGTACAAATCAAGCCCAGTTTTTGCTTCATGCCACCCGAGAGTTTTTTCATTGGGCGCTCACGAAATTGGTCAAGGCGGGTCATGGAGAGTAGCTTGTTTTTACGTTCGGCCAATTGTTCGGGCGGTACTTCCCGCAGTTGTGCGAAGAAATCAATATTTTCCTCTACCGACAAAGCGTCATACAGATTAAGTCCCAGCCCTTGGGGCATAAAACCCAAGCGACCTTTTATTTTTTCTGCGGACGCTTCGGAATCGATAGTCAGGCCAAAAACTTCAAGTGTGCCTTGTTCAAACGATAATACACCGGCGATCGCTTTCATCAGGCTACTTTTACCTGCACCATCGGGACCAATCAAGCCATAAATTTCTCCGCGTTTAACAGTCAGATTGACGGTGTTGACTGCCAACTTCTTTTTATAGCTTTTACAAAGTCCGGTAATATTGATAACCGCTTGTTCATCTACCAGCGAGGCTTCGCCCATGGGGTTTCCTCCCGCCAGCGAATCATCGCATCTGCCGGGAGTCCGGGTGTTAGTTTATGTTCAGGATTGTTATCCAGATAAAGTTTGACGGCATAAACCAGCTTGACCCGTTCATCCGGTGTTTGCACCTCTTTAGGCGTAAATTCTGCTTGCGAAGCAATATAACGAAGGGTGGCCGAAAAAGCTTTGTCCGGAAAAGCATCAGTATAAATTTGGGCGGGAAGTCCCAGGCGCACCTTGCCGATTTCTTTTTCCGGTACATAGACTTTCAAATACAGTTTATCCAGATCAACAATATCAAACAGCGGGCTACCCGCAGCGACCATCTCACCATTATCAACAATGCGTGTCGTAATCATGCCCGATGCCGGGGCTTGAATAACCAGATCATTCAGGACACTTTGCGCTTCCGTCAGCGCAGCTTCTGCCTGCGTCACTTTGGCAGTCATGGCATTGACATTATCCTCTTCGGCCTTAATCTGATTCTGGCCCAGTTGTGCTTCAGCCAATTGTTTCTCAGCTTGGGTTCGGGCTGACTGTGCCGTAAGATGTTGGGCTCTCGCTACTTTCCAGCTTAAATCCGCCTGTTCGCTACGTCGTCTTTCTACGGTCTCTCGTTTCAACAGTTCACGAAATCGTTCAGCGTCCCTGAACATTTGTTCTTCATTGGCAAGGCTTGAAGCCAGCTCGGCATTGGTATGATTAAGCCCCGCTTTGGCAGTGTCAATTTTTAACGGGACATTTTTCTTAAAAACGGTCAAGGCTGTTTGCGCCGCCTTGAGTTCCGCTTTTTTGACATCCAGTGCTGCCCTGGCTTGATTAACTTTGGCAAGGGTCTGGGCATCATCCAGTTTAACCATCACTTGGCCTTTTTCAATCAGGTCACCTTCTCTCGCCAGCAATTCAACGACTCGCCCCGGCCACTTGCTTGATACGGTGTAATGATCACCCTCAAAGCGGCCATTTGCCTGCACCAGTCCTTCCGGAAAAGGTGGTTGTCGCCACCCTAACCACCAAGCGGCCACTGCGACAAGAAGAACACTAATGAACAGGGCAATGAATGTACGTATTTTTGTTTTTTTTTCCATAGTTGCCGGTTTTTTCTGGATCAATCGTGTGCAAGTCGGATTGGCTGATTATAAAACGCCTATTGCACGCCGCAAATGCAAGGTTGCCAACGCCGCATCATAATTTGCATTATTAAAATTATCATGGGTTCTGGTGCGCAAATCTTCCGCCTGAATAACGTCGGTGTTGGTCGATAAGCCTTGTTGATAACGATCCGTGGTCACTTTCATATTCTCATCTGCTTGAGTGATGGCTTGCCGGGTGACTTCAATACGCTTTTGTGCTTCCAGGCTATCCAGCCATGCCTGACGTACTTGCAAGCTGATCATGCTGCCTAAATCATTGCGTTGTTCTTTTAAGGAAAGCGCCTGCCGGTTAATGGCATCACCACCATGTTGGGTACTGCCGTCAAACAATTTCCACTGCATACCAACATTGACCATCCACAAACCCTGGAATACCTGATAACGATTTTCCTGATATTGATAGCCGCCATTAACCGCAACCTGTGGCAGATTAGCGGCTTTAACACTTTGAGCTTGCTGTTCCAAGGACTCTATTTGCCGGGCGAGCACGATTAATTCCGGACGTTGAGTCGAGGCGTTGTTGCTAAGCTCGGCTAACGTGCCTTTTGGCATCTCCGGGAACTGAGGCGATAGCCTGACTGCCTCGGCAAGATTGCGATCCAGTAATTGATTATAACGAGCCCGTGCAATATCAAGTTGGTTGGTTGCCTGCGTAATCAGCTGCTGTGCATTAGCCAACTCAACAGCTGCCGCCAATAAATCATTTTTGGCAACCACGCCTTGATCATAAAGATTTTTTACATCCTGATGATGAGCCGTCAAATTATCGACATGACTTTGCGCAACCTGCAAGGTGCCTTCGCTGCGCAAGACGGCTATATAAGTTTCCGATACCTGCATTTTGATCGTTAATGCAGCGCTGGTTTCGTTGTGCTGCGCGGCCTGCAAGGCGGCTTCGGCGGCATTAATGCTATGACTGATACGGCCACTGGTAAACACAGGAACCGAGGCGATAGCTTGGGCTTTCATACTGCCGGCTTGAAACGTATTAAACTGGCCGGATTGACCTTGGAAATCAGCTTTTGCAGCCTGTGTTACATTATATTGGCTATAACCCGACCCCACATTGAGTTCTGGAAGCCGTTGCCCTTGTGCTGAATACAGTTGTTGTTCAGATGCGCTGGTATCCGCTTTTGCTGATTTGAGCTGATGGTTATTATCAATAGCAATAGCCCAGGCATCTTCCAGCGTTTCTGCGCTCGTTGCGGAATCAGAAAAAATTAGTAAACTGCTGGCCAGGCCAATTATCAGTCCGTATTTGTTTAACAGCATCGCCTATCAATAGCCTGGCAAAAAAATGACGGGGATTATCGGCTTTCAACTTAAGTGGGTAAAGATAGCATTTCTTAAATGGATACTATCTTTAAAATCATGCAGCCTTAAATTGGAAGCCGGATTATCAACTGGATTCGTTGTCGTTAAAATTTTTGAAATGACACCTTAACGCACAGTAAATCAATACACAAAAAATAAAACTCTGGCTACAAGTATGGTTCAGACTCAAAAAAAAGCTATCCCGGCTCAATAAGTTTTCATCAGGTCAACGGCTTGAAACGGTGCCAAAAAAACTAATGTTTTTTTGATTAATCTGCGTTTAAAGTGATAAATTTTATTCTTCAAAAAGCTAAATGAGGGTAACTATTTTCAGTCCCCCTCTTTAAAAAAGAGGGGAACCCGTTCATGCTATATCCGCTAAATTTCCTTTGGTTTCCAGCCATAATTTCCGGTCTTGCGAGCGTTTTTTGGCCAGCAATAAATCAAGTTTCCCGGTGGTGTCGTCATTTTCAGTGATGGTTAATTGCACCAGTCGGCGAGTGTCGGGGTTCATTGTGGTTTCCCGAAGCTGACTGGGATTCATTTCTCCCAAGCCTTTAAAGCGTTGCACATTAATCTGCCCTTTTAGCTTTTCGGCTTTAATTCTGTCCAAAACGCCTTGACGTTCGGCTTCATCCAGGGCATAAAACACGCGCTTGCCCACATCAATTCGATACAAGGGCGGCATGGCGACAAATACATGCCCTTCCCTGACTAGTGCATTAAAGTGTTGATAAAATAACGCGCATATTAAAGTCGCAATGTGGTTGCCATCGGAATCGGCATCCGCCAAAATACAGACTTTACCGTAGCGCAGATTTTGTAAATCACTGGAACCGGGTTCTATACCCAAAGCGACGGCAATATCATGCACTTCCTGAGATGCCATGACCTGACTGGATTCCACTTCCCAGGTATTTAAAATCTTGCCGCGCAACGGCATGATGGCCTGAAAATCGCGTTCTCTGGCTTGTTTGGCTGAACCACCGGCCGAGTCACCTTCTACCAGAAACAGTTCCGTTCTGGCGATGTCCTGTGCCGAACAATCTGCCAACTTACCCGGCAAGGCAGGGCCTGAGGTGATTCTTTTACGAATGATTTTTTTATTGGAACGCAGCCTTTTTTGGGCGCTGGAAATAATAATTTCGGCTATTTTTTCGCCTTCCGCCGGGTTCTGATTTAACCACAGACTAAAGCTGTCTTTTGCAACACCCGAAACAAATGCCACACATTCGCGTGAACTCAGGCGCTCTTTGGTTTGACCGGAAAACTGCGGGTCTTCCAATTTAACAGACAGCACGAAATGGCAATTTTCCCACACATCTTCAGGCGCTACCTTAACGCCACGTGGCAAAATATTCCGGATATTACAAAACTCACGCATGGCTTCGGTTAAGCCGGCACGCAAGCCGTTAACATGGGTTCCACCTTGCGCGGTCGGCACCAGGTTAACGTAGCTTTCGTTAAGTATTTCAGCCGGATTTTCCAGCGCCCAGACAATACCCCATTCCACGGCCTCATGATTGGCCGCCATGTTGCCCATAAACGGCTGTTCCGGGCAAAATTCAATATCACCAATCCGATCCAGCAAATATTCTTTAAGGCCGTTCTGGTAACACCAGACGTAATCTTCGTCGCTTTGCTCAACTTTTAACGTGATTTTTAAGCCCGGACATAACACCGCTTTGGCGCGTAAGACGTGCTTTAATTTGGTGACGGATATTTTATTGGAGTCAAAATACTTTTCATTCGGCCAAAATTTGACCGCTGTCCCGGTATTATTGCGACCGACGGTTCCGGTTTCGGTCAATTCCGTTTGTTTTTCGCCATCGGCATAGCTCATGCCATAGATTTTGCCGTTACGCTTGACTTCAATTTCAAGCTTTGCCGATAACGCATTAACCACCGATACGCCCACCCCATGCAAGCCACCGGAAAACTGGTAGTTTTTATTGGAAAACTTGCCACCGGCATGTAACTGGGTAAGAATAACCTCAACACCGGGAATGCCTTGCTCCGGATGTATATCAACCGGCATGCCGCGCCCGTCATCACTGACCAGAACCGAACCGTCTTTATACAAAACCACATCGATAGCTTTGGCATAACCTGCCATCGCTTCATCAACACTGTTATCGACCACTTCCTGTACCAAATGGTTGGGGCGGGTGGTGTCCGTGTACATGCCGGGACGTTTTCGAACCGGTTCCAGTCCGCTTAAAACCTCGATGGCGGCCGCATTATATTCGTTACTCATTATTCCTAAATACTCTTAATCCAATTTATCTACAAAATTTGCTCTATTGATAAGCACAGTCGTTTTGTCATTTCAACACGCAAGCCCTACTCTGCCCGGCCTCATAATACCAGTCTTTAACGCCGACCGAAATAAAAGAACCATTAACACAATAATCCAATTAAGCTCCCGTTCCAACCCATGCATTCTGATTAATCCTGTCGATCAGCGTAATCACCTTAGGAGTGCGCAAGAAAACCAGGGTACTTGGTGTCATTATTATGAATAGGACTGCTTTATGACAAATTCGCACTAAATGAGTATGTTAAACCAGTGCCTTGGTATAAAATCACTTATTTTTTTGAAAACTATACACTATGCAAATTATTGCCATTTATCCGGGTACCTTTGATCCCATTACCAATGGACACTTGGATATCATTGCCAGGGCATCAAAACTATATCATCAGGTTATTGTTGCCGTGGCCGTCAATCGGGGAAAAACTCCGTTATTTGCTCTTGATGAACGGGTCGAACTGATCCGCTTGGTGACGCCGGAATTTACCAATGTACGGGTCATTGGTTTTGATAATTTACTGGTTGATTGTGCCAAACAGCAAGGTGCCAAGGTCATTTTAAGAGGTCTGCGTGCGGTTTCTGATTTTGAATACGAGTTTCAGTTGGCGGGAATGAATCGCCGGCTTGCGCCACAACTGGAGACCATGTTTCTGACACCTGCGGAACAGTATGAATTTATTTCTTCGACCATGATTAGAGAAATTGCGCAACTGAAGGGCGATGTGTCCTGCTTTGTCCCTGACGCGGTTCACCAGCGTTTAATAGAAAAATTTAATTAGGAATTATTGTGGCACTTATTATTAATGAAGAATGTATAAATTGTGACGTTTGTGAGCCGGAATGCCCAAATGCCGCCATCTCACAAGGCGAGGATATTTATATTATTGATCCGGAATTGTGTACCGAGTGTGTTGGCCATCATGGCTTGCCCCAATGCGTAGAAGTTTGCCCGGTCGATTGCATAGATAAAGACCCCCAACATGTCGAAGATCATGACTCGTTATATCAAAAGTATTTGAAGTTGACGCAACAAGCTGTTTCGTAACATCACGTTTCAGCCTTTATACTTATTATTGATCACTGGCAACTTTTCGATCATAGAACACGGATTATACGGATTTCAACGGATTTTTTTAAGTCGAAAAAACACCTTAAATGCTTTAAAGAAACGTCTCTTATCCGTGTCTATCAGTCAAATCTGTGTCATCAGTGTTCTATTTTTAAACGACTTTAAGCGCAGAACGCCTCAATTTGAGCTGTAATCCCCTGGCTATCCAATCCACAAATCGCCAGCAATTCTTCACGCGTGCCTTGTTCAATAAAGCGATCCGGCAGGCCGATATTCAATACCGGCATCAAGATGCGTTGGGCTTGCAGGAAGTTGTTGACGGCACTGCCTGCGCCACCGGACAAGACATTTTCTTCCACGGTGATGAACAGATCATGGCTTTTCGCCAGTTCCAGCAGCAGTTCTTCATCCAGCGGTTTGACAAAACGCATATTGACGACCGTGGCACTGAGTTGTTTGCCCGCAACCAGCGCCGGCGTCACCATGCTGCCCCACGCCAAAATGGCGATGCGACTGCCATGATGACGGATTTCGGCTTTACCCAGCGGCAAGGCAGTCATGGCTTTTATGACGGCCACGCCGGGGCCTTTGCCACGCGGATAACGCACGGAGGCAGGGCCTTCATGCAGATAACCGGTGTAGAGCATTTGCCGGCATTCATTTTCATCGGCCGGTGCCATAATCAGCATGTTGGGAATGCAGCCCAGGTAACTGTAATCAAAACTGCCGGCATGGGTGGGGCCGTCAGGCCCCACCAGACCGGCGCGATCCAGGGCAAACAACACATCCAGGTTTTGAATGGCGACATCGTGAATCAACTGGTCGTAGGCGCGTTGTAAAAACGTTGAATAAATCGCTACCACCGGTTTGGCACCCTGGCAGGCTTGACCGGCCGCCAAGGTCACCGCGTGCTGTTCGGCAATGGCGACATCAAAATAGCGCTTGGGATACTGTTCGGAAAACTTGACCAGTCCGGAGCCTTCGCGCATGGCCGGGGTAATGCCCAGCAGACGCTCGTCCTGTTCGGCCATGTCACACAACCAACTGCCAAAGACTTCGGTATAAGTGGGATGCACGGAAGGAGCTGACTTGGGCAAAAAATCCAGGTCGGGATCAAAGGCAGGGACACCATGATAGGCCAGCGGGTCTTTTTCGGCGGGCGGATACCCTTTGCCTTTTTTGGTGACAATGTGCAAAAAGCGCGGCCCGGAAATGGCTTTCAGGTTTTCCAGCGTCGACACCAGCATGTCCAGATCATGACCGTCAATCGGCCCGATATAATTAAAACCCAACTCTTCAAATAAGGTGCCGGGGACAATCATGCCTTTCATGTGTTCTTCGGTGCGGCGTGCCAACTCCCAGACGCTGGGCATTTTGCTGAGGGCTTTTTTGCTTTCTTCGCGGATTGACGAATAAAATTTACTGGATAATATCTTGGTCAGATAATTATTCATCGCCCCGACCGGCGGTGAAATCGACATGTCGTTATCGTTTAAAATCACCAGCAAATTGGCATCAATAGAACCGGCATGATTCATGGCCTCAAACGCCATCCCGCCGGTAATGCTGCCATCGCCGATAATGGCGACCATTTGTTTGTCTTCACCTTTCAGTTCCGAGGCAATCGCCATTCCCAGCGCCGCACTGATAGAGGTGCTGGAATGGCCTACGCCAAAAGCATCGTATTCGCTCTCGGCGCGATTGGGAAACGCACAAATGCCATTGAGCGTACGGATGGTGGTCATCCGTTCTTTGCGACCGGTCAGAATCTTGTGCGGATAGGCTTGATGTCCCACATCCCAGACCAACTGGTCAGACGGGGTATCAAAAACATAATGCAAGGCAACGGTTAACTCAACGGTGCCCAAGCCTGCCGAAAAGTGCCCGCCGGAAATACTCACGGTATGGGTTAAATAATCACGCAACTCTTTCGCCAGGGGTTTTAGCTGATCCTTGTTGAGTTTACGGACATCGGCGGGGCTGTTGATGGTATCCAAC
>Ga0194058_10001231_pt1 | contig 12832 bp, 14 predicted proteins | sample SepL4417m_MetaG_FD_155490 | JGI IMG/M metagenome (GOLD analysis project Ga0194058, IMG submission 155490) | Anoxic zone freshwater microbial communities from boreal shield lake in IISD Experimental Lakes Area, Ontario, Canada - Sep2016-L442-17m | ecosystem: Environmental > Aquatic > Freshwater... | reverse complement strand
GGAACGCCAACGTTGTTCACCAAAATGTCGAGCCCGCCCAAGTCGCGTTCAATTCCCTTAAACATCGCTTCAACATCTGAAGTCTTCGACACGTCGCAGATGTAGTTGGGCGTTGTTGAATCGTTTACGTCGCACACCACCACGGTTGCACCTGCATCACGCATTGCATCGGCAATTACCTTGCCAATTCCCGAACCCCCACCAGTCACCAATGCACGCAAACCATCTAGACGAAAGCTCAATGAAGTCATAAGTAAAACTTAGCCCAACACGTTTCACTACAGTTACCCCATGCCACCGCAACATGTCCCAACGTTCACCAAGTTCAGTGAGTCCACCAAACAAGATTGGGACAACATCACCCAGTTGTATAAACGGACTCAGGGAGATGTTGCCAACCAGGTGCTGGAACAATTACAAAAACTCGATGGCGAACTTGACGGCTACCCAGTTACAAGGCTTGAGCATTCGTTGCAAACTGCAACGCGAGCAGAGCGTGATGGCCAAAGCATGGAATACGTAATGTGTGCGTTATTGCACGACATTGGCGACAGCCTTGCACCCGATAATCACGAGGCAGTTGCCGCGGCAATCATTAAACCGTTTGTTTCAGAAGCACATCATTGGATGGTTGCTCATCATGGAATATTTCAGGGCTATTACTTTTGGCAACACATTGGTTTAAACCAACATGCACGCGATTCATATACAGACAATCCTCATTATCAATTAGCTGCAGACTTCTGCGCAAAGTATGACCAAATATCATTTGATCCAACATATGAATCACACACGTTGAGTTATTACGAACCTCATATACGTTCATTTTTCCACTGCTAGAGTTGACGTATGGCAACTGCGAATACCGCGGTGTTAACAAGTCTTGACGCGAATGTGCATTCGCTTGCCGAAATTCTCTCGGTTTTCCAGCGCGATGGTGGTGTCATTGTGCACAACATGCTCACCGACGAAGTGCGCAACCGCCTACGCTCCGAACTTGCCGAGTCCATGCAATCGACCGATGCGGGAACGAAGTCCGGCGATAGTGGCGTGCAGGAATTCTGGGGATCAAACACCAAACGCTTTACCCGCCTGTCGTACCGCTCGAAGACGTTCCGCGATCACCTGCTGGTTCACCCAGTGCTGCGCGGTGTTGCAGACGATGAGCTTGGCCCGCATTGCGCTTCGTACTGGATGAACACCGGTCAAGCCATGATCATCGGTCCTGGCGAAAAGGCACAGTGGTTACATCGCGACGCCGACAACTGGCCGCTCGTTCTTGGACCAACCGCCAAACCCGTAACGGTGTCGTGCATGTTCGCGCTCTCCGACTTCACCGCAGAGGGTGGAGCAACTCGAGTGGTACCTGGCAGTCACAAGTGGGATGACTTCACTCGCAAAGCAACCGACTCAGAAGTTTCTCAAGCAGTAATGCCAGCGGGAAGTGGTTTGATTTATTCGGGCACAGTCATCCACGGCGGTGGCGCAAATCAAACTGACAACTACTGGCGAGAAGGTTTACACCTCTCTTATGTGGTTGGTTGGTTAACACCCGAAGAAGCCGGCTGCGTTGGCCTTCCTGAAGACATTGCGCGCACGCTTTCTCCAACGCAACAACAATTACTTGGATACCGCTGTTACACAGGCGACGTGAAAGCCGCGCGCCTATGGACAATTGATTACGAAGACATACCTGTCGGAATGAAATGGGAGTAAATCATGTCAGCACCAGAAATTAAGGGGCTCCAAAAGAGCTTCACACGCGAGGAATACACCTCTCCAGAAATTTTCGCTTCAGAACTCGAAACTGTTTTCAGTAAACACTGGTGCTACGTAGGCAGAGCCGACAAGCTTTCCCACATTGGCGACCGCATGGTGTGCAATGTTGGAAGCGAGAGCATCTTGATTGTGCGCAATCGCGAAAGCCAACTTCGCGCATACTTCAATGTCTGTCAACATCGTGGATCACAATTGTGTGACGAAAGCGGATCTGGCTATGGCGCTGCAATCACCTGCCCGTATCACGCCTGGAGTTACTCGCTTGACGGAAAACTCGTTGGTGCAATTCATCATGAAAAAGAATCATTTGATCGCGAATGCATTTCGCTAAAACAGGTTCGTGTGGATGAATGGCAGGGCTGTCTGTTTGTTTGTTTAGACAACGACGAAGTGCCATTGCTGAATTGGCTCGAAAACATGTACAGCAAGCCACTTGACCTTGACAAGTTTGGAATGGCTGGTTTGAAGAGTGTCCGCACAACTGTGGATGAAGCACAAGCCAACTGGAAAGTTCTTGTTGAGAACTATTCAGAATGTCTGCATTGCTCAGTTGTGCACCCAGAGTTCTGTGATCTCGTTCCAGTCTTTGCAACCGGTCGAACTATTGATAAAGACCGAGACGACTGGGGCGCAAACTTGGCCGATGGAGTGAACTCCATTTCGTTTAAGCAAAACCAAGGGTTGACACTCATTCCGGGCATGGACGACAAGTCGCTCTTTGGCGCCTACGTCTATCCAAACATGTTGATCGATGTTTCACCAGACTCGGTAGCGGTGACCACGTATATCCCGCGTTCCCCAACTCACACCACAGTCATTACTGACTATCTATTCGACGCAGATGTAGCCCTTGACCCCACCTTGGACTTAAATCCCGTGATCGAATTCAACGATTTAGTGAACCACCAAGACATCGCAGTTTCCGAGCGGGTTCAACGTGGGACTGCCTCTTCGGCCTTCAAGCAGGCGTATCACACCGAAATGGAAAAGTACGCAATGCAGTTCGTCAAGCAATACAGGCAAGACACACAAACGCACTAAGTTTACCTTCATGGAAAGACGCGATTTCTTAAAACGCTCTTTGCAACTACCGGGGGAATCATTATTGGGCCTTCGTTACTTGCAGCGTGCGGTGGGGCCACATCCAAATCTTCAACTGGATTAATTATCGGCACTCCCGATTCACCAGTCTCTTTGCCACTTGTTGGAGAGCCGATTGCAGATGGACTTGCCAATGAAGGCGGCACTATTGAAATTTTGAACTGGGCCGACTACACCAACCCAGAAGTAATCGCCGATTTCGAAAAAGCTTTTGGTGTAACGGTGAAGCAAAGCATCTACGACAATGAAGATGCCGCAATTGCAAAGTTGCGCAACGGAACGTTGAAGCCAGACCTCATAATCGGCATGACCGACACTGCCCTTGCTCGACTCATGGCAGGCGAACTTATTCAGCCGCTGAATCATTCATACATTCCAAACAAAGCAAACTTGATCACTGGTTTGCAAAACCCGTATTACGACCAAGGTGCGCAATACACCATGGCTCAGTTCATTTACGGAAACGGAATTAGCTATCGCAGAGACCGCATCGACCCAACTGAACTTGCTTCGCAGGGTTACGACGCCATGTGGAACTCCGCATACAGCGGAAAACTCGGTGTTACCGATTCATATCGCGACATCGTCAGCCTCGCTTTGTTTCAAGCCGGAGTAACCGATGTGAATACTGGCGATGCAGACATTCTTGCAGCGGCGAAAGAAAACCTCATTCGACTTCGCTCTGCTACAAATCCAAAAGTTGATGTGTTGAGTTATCAGGAACTTCCTGCTGGCAACAGAGACATTGCCTACACATGGTCGGGCGACATTTTGCTCGCGCCGTTCTATTTGCCAGAAGGCACAACTGCAGATGTTCTTGGATTCTGGTATCCAGAAAACACCATTACGGCAAACGACTTTCTCTGCATTCCAAAGGCTTCAGCAAAACCGGTGGCTGCCCACCAGTTCATTAACTACTTGCTCGACAACGATGTTGCTGTGAAGAACCAGTCCTATGTTGGTTACCAACCTGCTCTCACCAACGTGAACGCAGAAACGCTGATCAACTCAGGTGCAATTCCAGAAACACTTGTTGATGCAGTAATCGATGACGCCAAGTATCAAGCCGGAAAGCGTCTTGTCAGCCTCACCCCAGAAACTGATGCACTCTGGAACGACGTCTGGACGACGTTCACCGCGGGCTAAGTGTGAAAAAAGCCGCCCGACTCTGGGCAGCACTTGCCGCCCCCGGTGCATTTTGGCTGCTGTTCTTTTTTGCAGTTCCGTTCTATGCTGTCGCCTGCGTTGCCTTTGGTTCTGTTGACCCAATCTTTCGCGATGCGATTCCACAGTGGAACCCAATGCACTGGAGTTTCAACGAGTTTGGTGCCGTATTCAGCAGCGTGACCAGTGGCCCGCTTCGCGGAGTATTTGCTCGCACCATTGTGTACGTCGTGAGCGCAATGATCATTAGCTTCGCAATCGGTTTTCCTGTTGCGTACTACTTGGCTCGACATGCAGGAAAACGGCGCATGCTGTTACTGCTGCTCATCATTGCTCCGTTCTGGGTGAACTACTTAATGCGCATGTTGGCATGGGTTAACTTGCTCAGCCCGTCTGGGCTATTCAGTCGCTTCGTTGGCATGTTCGGCGTTCATTACAACTGGCTTGATGGGTCTCCCATCACCGTCATTCTTGGACTTGTCTATGGATACGTGCCGTTCCTCATATTGCCGCTGTACGCAACGCTTGAGCGCCTTGACTGGCGACTTGTTGAAGCAGCTCGCGACCTTGGCGCAACCTCGCGCCAGGCCTTTCGCGTGGTCACTGTTCCGATGGCTAAAGCCGGAGTTGCTGCAGCAGCCGTATTGATTGCTCTTCCAATGTTTGGCGACTACTACACGAACGACTTGCTTTCACGATCACCAAAAACCGAAATGCTGGGCAACCAAATTGACTACTACATCAACAACAGCAGTCAGCCTCAGCGCGGCGCAATTCTTGTCATCATGCTTTCCACATTGTTGCTTGTAGCGCTGTCGTGGTATTTACGCAGTACTTCTAAAATTGGCAAGGAGCGCGTTCGATGACATCGGTTTCCACGCGTCGCATTAAAGCACTCCCCATCATTATCTGGGGCTACATCATTTGGAGCCTTGTTCCTGTTTTGATTGCCGTTATCTATTCGTTCAACGATGGGCGTAGCCGCACGGTGTGGAAAGGCTTTTCATTCCGCTGGTGGTTTGGTGACAAATATGCATCGGTGCTTCACGACCCCTCCATGCGTCACGCAATTGTGAACTCTCTCGTTCTTGCCGTAACCACCATGATTATCGTTACCCCACTTGGGCTCGCCCTCGCTATTGGCTCTCATCGCATGAAGGGTAGGAGTGCAACTGCAGTGCAAGGAATGACTTCTGTTCCGCTCATCACACCGGAAATCGTTGTTGGTGCTGCCTTGCTGCTTACCTTCACTCGCCTATTCAGCGGAATTCCACTTGGATACCCAGCTCAGTTGCTAGGCAACGTGACCTTTTCGGTTTCGGCCGTGGTGGTCATCGTGCGCGCACGTTTGGTGTCAATTGGTTCAAGTTTCGAGGAGGCTGCGCGAGACCTCGGGGCTACACGGTTCCAGGCATTGCGTTTTGTACTTATGCCAATGCTCTGGCCCTCAATAATGGCCAGCTTCGTTGTCGTATTCGCCACTGTAATCGACGACTTCGTGATCACCAGTTTTCTTTCTGCAGGAGTCGATTCGGAAACCGTTCCGCTACGTATTTACTCATCAGTAAAAGGGGGAGCAACTCCTGCCCTAAACGCACTCGCCACTTTGCTTGTTCTCACCACGTTCACCGCACTCACTATTGGCGTGTTTGGTTTGTCGCTCTGGCGCAAACGCCATGGCGAAACAGGTGGATTCAAAGCAGCGCTTGCCGACCTGACCCGAATGGGTGAATAATTAGTTCAGCGGCAACACACGCACTGCGTCAGGAAGTACGTCAATATTGGTTGTTGCATTTTCTTCCAAACTGCGAGAATTCTCGTCATTAGGAATTTCTGCCACCAACTTCACGCCACCAATGTTGAGCGCAATGCGCAGCGATGAACCAGCAAACGTCACGCGCTCAATGATTGCCTGTTGTGAGCCCGTACCAACATGAATTCGTTCCGGGCGAATCATCACCATGCCATCGCCCATTGGTGCGCTTTGCGGGGCAGCAAACTTCACGCCAGAGATTTCCACTACGCCAGTTGATACCACGCGACCAGGCAGCAAGTTTGCTGCACCAACAAACTTTGCGACATCAATAGTTGCTGGCTTTTCGTAAATCTCGCGCGGTGGTGCAACTTGAATCAGCTTGCCGTCACGCATAACACCAATGCGATCGCTCATGGTGAACGCTTCGTGCTGATCATGCGTCACATAAATAAACGTGATGCCAATTTGGCGCTGCAACGATGCAAGTTCAACCTGCAAACGTGCACGCAACTGTGCATCTAAAGCACCAAGCGGCTCGTCCAGCAACAACACGCTTGGTTCAAGCACCAATGCGCGGGCTAGCGCAACACGCTGTTGTTCTCCGCCAGACAATTGTGGAACTCGGCGTTCGCTAAATGTTCCAAGCGCAACGAGTTCAAGTGCTTCCATGACGCGCTCTTTGTCCGACTTCTTCGACACCGAACCCGGCTTTTCAAAGCGCAAGCCGAAAGCCACGTTGTCAAACACGTTGAGGTGTGGAAACAACGCATAGCTCTGAAACACCGTGTTCAGTGGGCGTGTCTCCGGTTCATCATGCGTAACATCGCGACCGTCAATCAGAATGCGGCCAGAATCGGGAAGCTCGAACCCGCCGATCATGCGCAATGTCGTGGTCTTGCCACAACCCGAAGGGCCAAGCAATGAGAAGAACTCTCCTGCGTGTATTTCTAAGTTGACGTCGTTAACAACAGTGCGCTCACCGAACAGTTTGTTGACATGCTCAAGCGTGACCGCGCCGTCCAACATGAACTAGTTCTCCCCCATGATTGTGGAGCTAAGGGGAATTGAACCCCTGACCTCTTGCATGCCATGCAAGCGCTCTACCAATTGAGCTATAGCCCCGCTATTTCCTGAAAGAGCCTAGCGTTTTGGCTTTAGCCTTTTGACAATCCTGGACTGTCGGTGGAAACGGATACCAATTGCCGCTTTTCTTGAATCAATTTCTCGCGCTCTGCCTTTAGTCCGTCAATATGTTGCTCTTGCCGTCCCAACGCAACCGCAACACCAAAACTCAATCTTTTTTGCAGCATGCCATTGGTAGCAATATCTGTAGCGATGCCATAAATCTTTTGTCTATTACTGACTGGTAAATACGTGACCATATTGACATATTCCGTCACCGTTTCCGATTTGTGCGAAATAAGTTTGGTCCACTGAAAATCATGAGTCATAGTTTTTCCTACAAACACACCTCGCACAGTGGTGATGATAAATGCGCCTTCATCAAGTAGGAATGGAGATACACCGTCTTCAGTTGTCTTGTTTTCTACAAACCCAACCCCAATCACCTCAGCTAGCAGGTGCTCGTCTTTCTGCAACACAATTGAGTCTGATGCATGTGCAACATCATGATCCTTGTACGTTGAAAAGAAATCAATCTCATCTGTAATCGCGGTGATTTCAGAATCAATCATTGAGACATCACGTTTTTGTGAAGACTTTTTTGATGCTTTTCCAGATTTCTTGGCGTTTTTCCGACTTCGCCAAATCAAAAAAATGATGATGGCAAATGTGGAAATTGCAGGAAAATTTTTCATTTCGTATTTACTTCATTCCCATCCAACGGCCTACCTTGTTCCGCCTGCCCTGTCGTGTCAGAGGAACTCCAGTTGCTCGCGAAATTTTTCGCTTAGCTTTGGTAACTCCTAATGCACGCTTCCAAGAAAATGTCAATCCGGGTCCGAGTTTCATGTCCTAAACATACCCTTGTCCCCGAGGTATCAGCAGCGGTACGAAAGTTACGTGCGAATTCGTGTCAATCAACTAGGGCGTCGCCGCGCATGCCTGCACGCTCAAGGTGAATTGGCAATACGCGTCCGTATAACTGTTTGGTGCGTTCTGGGCTGCCGACAACGCCTTCCATTTCAGTGAAACTAAAAATTCCGACATACCTCATGGTGGAGCCGCTGAGCGGAGTCACTCGATGCAGCGAATAGCGACCTTTGAAAATCTGCAGATCGCCAGGCTCGAGGTGCAACGTATGAATCAGCGACTGATCGCCGTCCAACACTTGCCCAACACCGTCATAGTTTTCATCCGTTGGTGTTCGCAGGTTAGGACTGAATTCAAACTCGCCACCATGTTCTGCGTTTTGAATAGCAAGTGTGACGGTGTAGTTATTGGTATCGAAGTGCCATGGGAAACCATTCCCCTCTTCTGCCAAGTTGATAACAACATCGGCAAGTGGGTCGGCATATCGATAGAAGGAAGGCTCTTCGAGTACCTCTTGAATGAACGGAGCGAACGAGGGCCATTCATACAGCGAACGAATAATGCTGTCGTCTCCGAAATTGTCGGCGGGCACGAACGCGTTTGACCGATCGTAAAAACGACGCAGTGGATGTGTGTCAGGAAGATCGGGAGGCAACTGCGTGAAGTATGGATTCGTGCGATTGAAGTTGCGATGACCCAAATGCGAAACTCTGTCGCCTTCAGCAACGAGGGCGGGAATGGCTTCTGATTTTACAAATTGCTTGATTACTGCGCAGCCAACAGAGCGAATTTCGCTTTGAACACTGGAAACCAAATTTCGTCGTGCTTCACCATCTACATGGATGGGATACCGATCAAGGTCGATTATCTGCGCAAGATCCATTGCCATTCCCCAATGTTGCCATAGAAACGAAGGTGAAAATACCTAGCGAAGGTGGGAGGCCTCGTTGATGCTGACGATTGATTTCGCACCGGAACGCGAGGCTGCAACGCGGTGAATCGAGGTGTACTGAGGGTAGAAAAAACCCATCTGTGTTGAAATGCCAAGAACATACGCAAGGTATTGATTGACAACCCCACCGTGACACACCACGGCAACCTTCTGGCCTGGGTGTCGATCAATGAGTTCGTTAATCGAAGCAATCACACGATCGCGGAATACTTCTGGTGAATCGGCGGTTTCATCCCATTCACCTTTCATCATTTTCTGCCAACGCGGATCATTGGTTGCCCGCAATTCTTCGGCGGGAACATATTCCTTAGAGTTTCTATCAAACTCGGCAACACCTTCACAAATTTCGTACTGAATGCCAAGCTTTTCAATGAGTGGCTGTGCCGTTTCACGCGCACGTCGAAGTGGGCTTACATACACCGCATCTATTTGCTCACTCGCTAAATAAGCCGCAAGTTTCTTGGACTGTTCGTGGCCCTCAACCGACAATTCGGGGTCGGCAATTCCTGTTTCCAATTCAATGCGCACAGGCAGTGCGTGACGAACAAGGATGATTTCCACGTTTAAGAATGTAGATGGATCGGCGTGTGTTACAACAACTCAGCCAGGTTTAGCTCGCGTACTGCGCGGTCAAACCTGTTGGTCATTACTTCAATCAGCGTGCGCTGCCGTGGGTCCGACAAGTCCATTCCCCTACTTGCAATTACTGGGTATGCAAGGCAGAACAATGCGGCAGTTCGGTAGTGCAACCACAGTGTGTCGCGGTCTACAAGGCCGGCTGGCGCACCATGAGTGATCAGCGCAGTAACCCATTGATCAAACAAATCGCGTTCGTGTTTGCTCGCAACTTCAGGCGTGAGGCTTTGCGTTACAAAATATGCAATGTCGTATGCGCCAGTGCCTGTGCCCAACAATTGGAAATCAATAGCAACAGGCTCATTGTTTTCATTGAACAACAAGTTGTCTGCGCGGTAGTCGCCGTGACACAACGTGTTTGGTCCAACCACCATGCTGCTCAGCAATTTTGGAAGCGCTTCACTGAAGTGCGGACCAATTTCCAGAATCGCTTGTGGCAATGACATCTCGGCCGTCAACTTCGTCCAGCCTTCACCAAACACGAATGGCAATACTGCGGGATAAATAGGATCGCCGAGGCTGACCGTTTTACCCGCTTCTGCAAGTGCGTCGCCCTTACCCCACCAATTGGCATGTACTTTCGCTGCGGCATCAATGGACTTGCGCGCATCTTCAATCGTCATTCCAATGTTTTGGTCAATGATTCGCATGTTGCCAAGGTCTTCCATAACCACCACAAACTTGCTTGTCTCTTCATCAATCAACGAGAGATAGCCAACAGGAACCTGAATTGGCATTTCATGAACGAGTGAATTAAAGAAATTCGCTTCACGGATGTACATGCGAAGCATGGTGCTGGTGAACACCGCTGCTTCATCGAGTGCCGGAAGTTTGACAATGACCGAAGACGGACATTTTGGACCCGTCAGTTTGCATCGATACAGCGCGCTCGACACGCCAATGCCTGAACCAATCTGGTTGCAATCGATTGAATCGACTTCCCAACCCAGTGCAGACTTAAACCACTCCTGATTAACGTCGCCTATAGACGACGGAATATGTGCCCCCACAAATACCCCCTTGGCACACAGTACACACTGTGCCGGAGAGCAAAAATCCCTTACGGGTTAGGCGATGGCTTGCCAGTCAACGACAGGAACGTCTTGATACAGGCGTTCAATTTCGTAGAACTCACGAATGTCTTCAGAGAAGATATGCACAATCACATCGCCGTAGTCGAGCAACACCCACTGCTGCTCCGACATGCCTTCGCTGCGTAGTAACGGACGGTCGGACTCTTCGCGAATTTTCGCGGTGATCTCGTTGGCAATGGTGCGCAGTTGACGCGAGTTGCTGGCACTGACTACCACAAACATTTCGGTTATTGCCAGAATGTCACCGACATTGAGAACGATGATGTTGCTGCCCTGCTTCTCATCGGCAGCGCGTGCCGCAATGACAGCAACTTCAGCAGCGTCAGTTTTGTTCATTGTCTTATTCACTTGGCGCCACCGTAGTGCTTGGAAGCTCTGGGTTCGCAGTGATGAAGTCCATAAAATCTTTGCCAATCACGATTTGAGCGCTAATTCCCTGCACGGGCTGCTTTTTCTTCATGAATTTGATCTTGCCCAACACCGATTCCAGGCCGGCTTTGCCAATATCCACAATGGCCGGGTCTGAATAACGAATGGATGTTTGCTGTTTCACTGTTCCTTCAAGTTCGCGAATCAAAGCAACAGACAAGCCGATGTAATTCAGTCGCTCTACAACGGCACGCGTGACATTCGGGTCGTTAAACGAGCTATCAATCTGCACCGTGAGCGAACCTGTTGGCAGCGACAAACTGCTTGGAGCCACGTTGGCCAAAATCATGAGCACTTCAAACTTGTCGAGTGCATATAGGTCGAGTCCTGCTGGATTATCTGCGCCAGACAGCGGCTGTCCGCTCAGTTGCCATACCTGAATTGGTCCAGCGAATACTCTGCGCATGAACGAACCGATATCGCTCGGTATTTCACCAGCAACGCTTGTATCGGTAATTTGTGCTTGCTCTGGTGTAAGCCCTTCGCCAACTGCTGTAGCGATTCCACTCCACAACGACTTCACTCGCGCCATGCGATCTGACTCTGGTTCTCCAACACGTTTTGCAACAAGAACACTTGCAATTTGATCTGCGCTCAGAGTTGTCGCGCCAGCAGGAAACACTTCGTTGTCAACCGGCACCGGTTGTGGTGGAAGTGTTGTCTCTGTTGCCTTCATCTTCACAGTGGTTGTTGACGCAGGGTCTGGCATAACCAAGTTGCTCGTGACCACCGGTTGATCAAAGTTCACATTGATGGATGGCAGAACCGAAAACACACCAGTTAAATCATTTGCGCTAACCGCAGCAGCAACACTGAACGTCACATCGAGTGCACCTTCTGCATCGAGCAACAATGCCTCCATGCCCGCTTGCGCATACGTATCGCCCAAGCGATGTGGCGCCTGATTTGCTACAACGTCTGCACGCGTTCCAACCGGAAGCGAAATAATTGTTCCACCAACTCCTGTGGTGTTTAACACGAACGCAGTCAAACTTGTGACGTCATTTGCATCGTTGATGGTTGCAAGCAGCGCCGCAGGCGTTGAAGGAATTTTCAGTGCACCAGTTGAATCAACATTTTGTCCACCCGATGAACCAAGTAATGACTTCGCGCCGAATACCACGCCAACCGGCAACAAGCATGCTGCGCCAAGTCCGCACATTGCAGCTGCGAGTAAGCGCCGACGTTGGCGTGAAGGAATGGCGGTCATGACTCATTCATTCTCGCAGCAGACCCATACAGACCGCGCTGCTCTATGACATGAAGCACGGGCTCGGTCACCAAGTAATCAAGTGGTCGACCGTCGCTAAAGCGCGAACGCAAATCGGTGCTGCTCACTTCAAGTCGCGGTGACTCCACGCGCAACCAGTTGAACTGTTTCGGCAACTCCACAGCAACGCCCGGTCGGTCGACCACGACCAATTGCGAATACTGTGCAACTTGATCAACACGCGTCCACGACGGAAGACCTGCCGCGGCATCATCGCCCACAATGGTGAACAACTCCGCGCCTGGGTGTTTCTCTGCAAGCGCCATCAGTGTGTCGGCGGTGTAGCTCGGGCCACCGCGATCAATTTCATCGCGCCCCGCAACCACTCCATCCACCACACTGACTGCTGCTTCCACCATTGCAAAGCGATCCTGTGCAGTGGTTACGTCGCGCGAACCCGACTTTTGCCACGGGTCATTGGCCACCATCAAGATAACGATGTCCAAATTGAGGGCGTGCCGCACGTTTACAGCGGTTACCAAGTGACCAACATGTGGCGGATCGAAGGTGCCGCCGAACAGACCGATGCGCAAACTGGCGGTCGAGGTCACCCTTGCAGTCTAGAAACCAATATCTATAAGGGAAATAAAAATAAAAAAAGTTTCTTCTAACCCCTTCACAAAAACGTGCCGATGAACTAATGTCAAATACCCCGCTAC
>Ga0194058_10001229_pt1 | contig 12836 bp, 7 predicted proteins | sample SepL4417m_MetaG_FD_155490 | JGI IMG/M metagenome (GOLD analysis project Ga0194058, IMG submission 155490) | Anoxic zone freshwater microbial communities from boreal shield lake in IISD Experimental Lakes Area, Ontario, Canada - Sep2016-L442-17m | ecosystem: Environmental > Aquatic > Freshwater >... | reverse complement strand
GTCCCGGGGTCATCCCCCGCCGAGGCGATGGCCGTTTCCGGTGGCGTGATCACCGCGATCGGCTCTGCCGCCGACGTGGCCCACCTCGCCGGCCCGGATACGACGATCATCAAGCCTGACGGATTCATCTCACCTGGACTCATTGAGCCGCACGCGCACATTTTCAGTTCGATCATTTCGATGGACTGGACCGACGTGTCACATCAGGCCTGTGCCACGTTCGATGACGCAGTCGCCACTCTGAAGAAGGCGGCTGAAGGTCTCACCGATGGGCAGTGGCTGCTGGGTCAGCAATTCGATCCGAGCCTCTACCCAGGCGAACCTGATCTGACCCGCGAGATCCTCGATCAGGCCATTCCCCACACGCCGGTCTTTGTCATGAACGCCTCCATGCACTTCGGCTATTTCAACTCGGCAGCGATGAAGGCGGCGGGCGTCACTGACGACACACCCGATCCGCCGCACGGAACTCTGCCCCGCGTCAACGGCCGACTCACGGGCGTGGCTTCCGAATCAGGCGCTGAGCTTCTGTTCATCGGCAAGCTCCCGCAACCCACGCCCGCTGACATTCGTGAGCGCATCTACCGACTACTCAGCACCGCAGCAAGTCGGGGCGTCACCTCATTCCGCGAAGCCGGCACAGGCGCCATCGCGGGTGTAGGCGAATATGCTCTCCTTCACCAACTCAACGGCGCCAAGCGCCTTCCCACGCGTGTTTCCACTGCCCAATGGGCCCTGCTCAACGGCCTTGCACCGCAGGCTTCTGCCGCGGCGTGGAAACAAGCAGGTGTCACCCCGTTCAGCGGCGACGGAATGGTGCGCGCCGATGCGTGGAAGGTCGTCACTGACGGTTCAAACCAGGGACGTACGGGCTATCAGACGCAGCCTTACCTGGGAGAACAAGCAGGCGGGCAAACGAACTACACCCCCGAATTGCTGCGTGCCTATCTTTCCGCCGGCGTCGATGCTGGCTGGCAACTGATGGTGCACGCGAATGGTGATGGCGCTGTTGAATTCACGCTCGAGGCGCTAGAAGACATCCTTCCGGGTCATCCGAACGCTCAACTACGGCACCGCCTCGAGCACTGCTCCTTCACCACCGATGACCAACTTGCCCGCATGGCAGTGTTGGGAGTGTCGCCGAGTTTCTTGATGAACCACGTGTACTACTGGGGCGCCGCTTTCCGCGACACCATTCTTGGCCCCACTCGAGCCGGCAGGCTTGACCGCGTCGCGAGCGCCATCTCACATGGCCTTCGCCCGTCGCTGCACTCCGATTACAACGTCTCGGAGATTCACCCTCTCTTCAGTGCACAAACCGCCGTTCAGCGCGTCATGCAGGCCAACGGCGAGGTGCTCAACCCGAATGAATGTGTCACCCCCGAGCAGGCGCTCAAAGCCATCACTGTCGACGCGGCATGGCAGATTCACGCCGACGACCGCGGAACGCTCGAAGTAGGTAAGCGCGCTGACTGGGCGGTGCTCTCGGCCGACCCTTGGAGCACCGACCCTTCAGGTTGGCACGACATCACCGTGTCGGAGACTCGCATTGATGGCGATTTGGCCTACCAGGCATAGCCATGGCACCTCACCACGAACCGGACAAGCTTTCTCCCGAGGATCTGTATCGACTCCTCGCCGAGAATGCCTCCGACATCGTGTATCAAACCGATGGGCTCGACATCATCTGGATCTCTCCCTCGGTCACCGAGCTTCTGGGTTGGAAGCCCAACGAACTCATCGGCCAGCCCGCCGCGCAACTGGTGTCTCCGCAACAAGACCTCACCTTCATCAGGCGCAATCGTGAACTGCTGGATCAGGGCCAGACGGTCTACCAAGAGATGTTGCTCGTCGGAACACAGGGCGAAGAGCGTTGGTTCGCCGGACGCGCGCGCCCCATGCCGGGCGAGGGAGGTGCCGCCGGCTTCATGGTGGGCATGCATGACATCCACGATCAAATGCTCGCCCGCAAGGCGCTTGTACAAAGCGAGCGGATGTATCGATCGGCTATCGAACACGCGGGAGTCGGAGTCTGGTTGCTCGCACCCGATGAGCGCACCCTGGAAGTGAATGAATCTCTGTGCCTCTTCCTCGGTTACTCGCCCGAGGAGATGGCGAACAAAGACTGGCACGAGATAACCCACTTCGGCGATGTACCAATCGAAGAAGCGTTCCTGCGACAGATTCACCGCGGCGAGCGTGACTCATTCCGCATTGCGAAGCGCTACCTGCACGCCGACGGCACCGTCGTTTTCGGCGATCTCACCGTGGCGGCAGCCCGCGACGACGACGGTCACGTCCTGCTCATCACCAAGCAGGTCATTGATGTCACCGAGCAGACACTTGCGCGTGATCACCTCACTAGGTTGGCCACCACCGATCCGATGACGTCGCTCCCCAACCGAGCGAGCATCCTCACTGCGCTTGAGAAAGCACTCACCTCGCGAGTTCGAGACCCCCAGAAATCTGGCGAAAAACAGCATGTGGGCGTGCTCTTCGTCGACCTTGACAATTTCAAGCTCGTGAATGAGTCACTCGGCCATGCAGCAGGCGACTCCTTACTCACCGCTGTGGCCCAGCGATTGCGGGACAGTCTGTCTCGCGACGTTCCAGTGGGGCGTTTCGGTGGCGACGAATTTCTCGTCGTCGTTCCAGCGCCAGCTGACGAAGCAACGATCGAAACGATGGCGCACCGAATTTTCTCGGCCCTGTCGGCTGAGTTCCGGATTCATGGTCGCAAGGTAGTCATGACTGCTTCTGTCGGCGCTGCACTGTCGCAGCCCGAGTCGACACCGGCAACATTGCTGCAGGATGCCGATGTCGCACTGTCTGAGGCAAAACGCAATGGCAAGTCACGCTGGCGAGTGTTCAACCTCGGTATGGCCTCTGCCGCCATTCGCCGACTCGTTCTTGAAGGCGACTTGCGCGACGCGATTGAGCGTCGCGAGTTCACCTCGCACTACATGCCCGTGCACCGACTCACCGACGGTAGCCGGTCTGGGTTTGAAGCACTCATTCGCTGGCAGCATCCGACGGAGGGTCTCCTCTTTCCCGCCGCCTTCCTCGGAGTCGCCGAAGAGTCAGGTTTGATTGTGCCGATCGGAGAGCAAGCCTTACGTGGCGTATGCCGCGACATGATTGCCAACCCTCACATCACCGACAAGTTCGCCGTCAATATTTCCGCAGTTCAACTCAGCGAACCCGGTTGGCTCGAATCATTTCTGACGATTCTCGATGAGGAGCAGGTACCGGCATCACGCATGGTCATCGAACTCACAGAAACAGCGGTGATGTCCACTCGTCACGACTTGGCTCGCGACTTGGAGAGGTTAGGCGACCTCGGAGTTGGCATTCATGTTGACGACTTCGGCACGGGGTACTCCTCGATTTCACTCCTTCGAGACCTACCGATCAGCGGACTCAAACTCGACGGTTCGTTCGTGGCGATGCTCAACGATGAGACCGCATCGGGCTACGCACTCGCTGAGGGCTTGGCGCGCTTGGCGCACTCGATTGGGTTGCAAGGAATCGCTGAAGGAGTCGAGACTCAGATACAGGCGGCCTACTTGCGTGCAATGGGCTGGACTTACGCCCAAGGTTGGCTCTACGGCAAGGCCGCACCTCTCGACGAGTGGGAGCACTCCAAGCACTGAAGTGATTCGCTAGCGGCGCATGAACCCCGAGTCATCGACGTCGCGCATCGCCTCTGTCACCGTTCGATCGTCGACTTCAACGGGACTCACATTGGCCGTGTCACCTCGAACGAGACGCGCAACTCGTTGAAGCAGTTGCCGTCCTGGCCACCGACGCGTGGCCAACAGCACCAACACCAAAGACACCGCAGCGCACAGCACAACGGCGAACGCCGGACTGGTGAGATCGGCGAGGGCGCCGGAAATGAGAAAGGACACCACAGTGGCCGCTGCCCATACGGAAGCCGAGAGTCCGGCGATGCGACCCCGTTCCTCGCTGGGGGTGAGCAGCGTCATGAAGGCCATGCACGGGACAAGGAAAGCCTGCAGCGCACCGGAAATCACCCACAGCGGCATCACGATGAGCAGGGACGGCTGCGGTGCCACCAGCAACAGCACCAGGCCACACCCCAACGCGAGCGGCAGCAGCAGTTCGATTTGACGGTGGGGCGGTCGACGACTGATCATGATCGATCCGATGGCCGCACCACCAACCACGCACGACACGAGGGCCGCACCCGCTACATCCGAAGCTCCCACGTCACGCGCGTACGACAGGGCGAGTGCTTCAGGCGCCACCACTGCAAGAGACGACGCGACCGCCAACATCAGCAGACCACGACGAGCTGGATCTCCTGACATCGCTGCCATTCCAGCCTTGGCGTCTGACAGCAGCGAAACCAGTGAGGCGCCTCCGGGCAATTCTGCTGGTCGGGGCCGCACCATGACGAGGAGCACCACAAAGGACACGATGTACGTCACCGAATCAACCGCTAATCCTAATCGTGGACCGAGGAGCATGACCACCGCGCCACCGAACACCAGTCCGACAACTTGGGTCACCAACGACAGCGTGCGACTCAAACCGAATCCCGCCGCACACTCGGCAGGATCGGTGAGTACATCCGGAATCGTTGCAGTGCGCGCTGCATCAAAAGCCGGCGTGAACAACTCGGCGAAGAACAGCAGCAGGAACAGCAACCACAGCGGAGTCGTGCCCACGGCTACGAGCGCGAAGAATGCGATGAGCGCCGCGCGACTCACGTCGGCCACCAGCATCACACTGCGGCGCGACAATCGGTCTGCAATGGGGCCGAGTACGGCCGAGCCGAGGAACATTGGCAGGAAAGAAACAGCAAACGCTGCTGCGGCACCAAACGCCGATCCGGTTCGATCGAGCACGATGAGTGCCAACGCCAGCCGGGCGATCTGATCGCCGATCTCGCTGATGGCCTGGGCCAGGATGATTCCGAGGAATTCCCGGTTACCAATGACCTCGCCGTACGACACGTTGCCCATCTCAGAAGCGCTACCCATCTCAGCAGCGCTACCCGGCGCAGCATTACTCTTGGGGTCGCCCGATACCGAGCGATCGGCCCTCGCAGCCGCCCCGCGCTCGCTCATGCGTAGAACTCCCTTTCGACCACCAGTCGTGCCCTGCGTGTGACTCGACGGTAGTCGTCGATCAACTGCTGAGTCGCGCCGGGAGGGTACCCGAGCAAGTGAGCAACCCCACGTCCCTCGACCACATCGAGAGGAACTGAGTCGCCCGCCTTGCCGCGCACCAGCATGATCGCATTACGCATCCGCGTGGCGAGATTCCAGGCATCTCGGAGCACGGAGGCATCGGCCGCGTCGACTAGACCATCGTCGACCTCGGCTAGCAGTGCTGACAGAGTGCCCGTGACCTGCAGATTGGGCAGTCGATGGGCGTACTGCAATTGCAGGGTCTGTACGGTCCACTCGACATCCGATAGCCCGCCGCGGCCGAGTTTGGTATGGAGCGTCGGATCAGCACCCCGCGGAAGTCGCTCGGCTTCCATACGCGCCTTGAGCCTGCGAATCTCGCGCAATTCAGCGTCAGTCAGACCCTCGTCTGGGTAGCGAAGGGGTGCGATCAGCGCCATGAATCGGTCGCCTAGACCGGGGTCTCCCGCAAGGGGTGCTGCCCGCAGTAACGCTTGACTCTCCCATCCTGCCGACCACCTCTTGTAGTACGTCGCATACGACTCGAGCGAGCGCACCAGAGGACCCTGTCGACCGTCGGGACGGAGGTCAGCGTCAATCTCAAGGGGTGGGTCGGTGCTGGGGGTCATCAGCAGCGAACGTAATTCGTTCGCCAATTCGAACGCCGCCTCGCTTGCATCTTGCGGATCAGCCCCGTCATAAGGTTCGTGAACGAACATCACGTCGGCGTCACTGCCGTACCCGCACTCGCCGCCGCCGAGTCGACCCATGGCGATGATGGCGAACCGCGTCGGAAGTTTCGCCGACTTTCCCGCGGCCTCTCGGCTCGAACAGACTGACCGCACGGCCGCGTGCAATCCGCCAATAACGGTGGCTGCGGTGATGTTAGTCAACGCCTGGCCCACTTGCTCGACAGTGAGCAACCCCAGCACATCGGCGGAAGAAACGCGGAACAACTCACGCCGCCTGATTCCTCGCACGATGGTGATTGCCTCAACAGGATCATCCTGGCGCGTCACTGCCGACAACGCCTCGCTCACGAGTGCCTCGCGATCACGTGGCATCAATTCATCATCACGCGCCAGCAAACTGACCGAGTCGGGAGACCGCATGAGTAGGTCGGTAGCCAACCGGCTCGACCCCAGCAGCATCGCGAGGCGCTGAGCAGCAAGCGACTCATCGCGCAGAAGGCGCAGGTACCACGGCGTTGCACCCAAGGCATCGGACACGCGTCGGAATCCAAGCAGTGCGGCATCGGGGCTCGGCGTATCAGCAAACCACCCGAGCAGCACCGGAAGCAGTGTGCGCTGAATGGCTGCGCGCCGACTGACACCGCTGGTCAAAGCTTCAAGATGCCGCAGCGCACCCTCAGGATCGAGGTACCCCAAGGCTTCCAGTCGCTGCCCCGCGGCTTCGGTCGTGAGCCGCGCCTCGCCGGAATCTAGCCGTGCGACCGCTTGTAACAAGGGCCGATAGAACAGTTTCTCGTGCAGCCGTCGAACTTCTCGCTGGTGCACTTTCCATTCAGCAATAAGTTCAGCAGCTGGATCGACCCGGAGTCCTAGGCTACGACCCAGAACCCTGAGCTCATCATCGTCGTCGGGGAGCAAGTGCGTGCGGCGCAAGCGCCGCAACTGCAAACGGTGTTCGAGGGTGCGCTGAAAGCGATAGGCCGACGCCAAGGTGGCCGCATCGTCGCGACCAACGTATCCCCAGGTAGCCAAGGCCTCCAGTGCCGTGAGCGTCGTCGGACTGCGCAGCATCACATCGCTGCGACCGTGCACCAACTGAAGTAGTTGAACCGCGAATTCGACATCGCGCAGACCACCGGGGCCAAGCTTGATTTCGCGGTCGACTTCGCCGGCCGGAACATGCTCCTCGACGCGGCGTCGCATCGCCTGCACGTCGGTGACGAAGTCGTCGCGGTCAGCGACCGACCACACGCCCGGCAGCATCGCTTCGACATAGGCCGACCCGAGTTCGAGATCGCCAGCGCTGGGTCTGGCTTTGAGGAGCGCTTGAAACTCCCATGTCTTCGCCCATCGCTCGTAATACGCCACGTGACTTGCCAACGTGCGCACCAAGGCACCGCTCTTACCTTCAGGCCGCAGGCCTGCGTCAACTTCCCAAATCGTTCCTTCGGCCGTCGTCGCTACACAGGCATTGATAACCGAACGCGCCAGTCTGGTGGCCGTGACGAGGGCACGTTCCTCATTGCCACCCGCCAGGGGCTCGGCAACGAACACCACATCGACATCACTGACGTAGTTCAGTTCACGAGCGCCGCATTTCCCAAGTCCAATGATGGCCAATCGACAGGGCTCGGAATCTGCCGGCAACTCGGCCCGACCAATCGCCAGCGCCGCTTCGAGCACGGCGTCAGCGATGTCGGCCAGTTCGCGCCCCACCTGCTCCATTCCGGCTGCGCCATCAAGATCGCGCGATGCCAAACTGAGCACGTGCCGACGGTATTCAACTCTCAAGGCGTCGAGAGCCTCATTACCGGTGACATTTGCGACGGGTTCGAGCACGTGAGGGTCTGCCCCGACTCCACGCAATAAGTCACTGCGCAATGTATGGCGATCCGGTAGCGGCCCGGTGCCGCGATGAGCGAGGTCAGTTAACTGTTCGGAGTGCCGGATCACGTGCTCCCCCAGAGCAACGGAGACTCCCAACACCGGCAACAGGCTCGCGCGTAGATCGGCGTCCTGCGCAATCGAAGAAATGATGCGGGCACCCGAAGGTGCTTCAGAAAGCTTCGACAGCGCATGCACTGCCAGATCGGGATCGGCTGCCAGGCCAAGATCATCGACGGCGTCATCGGAGTTAAGAAGTGCGGTGAGAGCGGGCGATTCGAGTAAGGAAGCCGTGCGCACCGGATCGCGCGAACCTAGTTTGCGAAGCCGGGCCGAGAGAGTTTCTTGGCGATCAGCCGCCGGCATACTCCACCACCAGGTCGGCCCAAGCATGAAACACAGGTCGCCACGAATCCTCAATTGCTACTTCCGACGCACTCAACTCCTCAACCGCCTCCTCGAGGGACTTCCCCGCACCTTCGAGGATGTCGGCCTCCGATTCGTCGCCCCACCGCACCATCACCGAGGCATCGACTTCGGGGTGACCTTGTACTCCGTAGACACGGGTACCAATGCGGAATGCCTGAACAGGGTAGGACAGCGAGGTGGCAAGCACGGTGGCTCCGGGGGGCGGTCGCAGCACGCCATCGCGATGCATTTGTGGCACCTGCGCCCGCATCGGAAGTTTCCCCATCACGGCATCCTCGCGACCGTCATCGGTGATGTCGATCCAGCAGACACCCAATTCCGGAGTGTCACCGAGTTCAACCGTGCCGCCACACGCCGCCGAAATGATTTGAAGACCTAGGCAGATGCCAAACACGGGACGATCGGCGTCAACCGAGTGACTCACGAGAGAACGCACCTGCGGCAGCCAGGTTCCGATGTGATCGTCGAGCGCACCTATCGCTCCGCCTAGAACGAGCAGCCCGTCGTATCCATCAAGAGTCGACGGCACCGCGTCACCGAGGTACGGGCGCACGGTCTCGACGATGACTGACCGCTCCGCTATCCACTTCCCCACGCGGGAGGGTGGTGCCTCCGGGTCGTTCTGCACGGCTAAGACTCGCGGAGCGGATTTGGTCACCCGGCTAATCTACCGGGGTCGAGGGTGAGTGGGCAGCGCTTCCCCAGAGGCTTCCTTAGAGGCTTCCTTAGAGCGAGGGCAAGTAGCGCGCAAGTTCCCACTGAGTCACCTGTCGCCGATATTCGGCCCACTCGGCACGCTTGTTGCGCAGGAAGAAGTCGAAGACGTGCTCGCCGAGGGTTTCGGCGACCAGTTCGCTGGCTTCCATCGCTGCAATCGCCTGATCAAGGCTGATCGGCAGCGGCATGATGCCCATGGCCCGGCGCTCGGAATCGGTGAGCGACCACACGTCATCTTCAGCGCCCGGTGGAAGTTCGTAGCCTTCCTCAATGCCCTTGAGTCCGGCCGAGAGCATGACGGCGAGCGCGAGGTAGGGATTGCATGCGCTGTCGACTGATCGGAACTCAATTCGCGTGGAATTACCCTTGGCCGGCTTGTACATCGGAACTCGAATGAGCGCTGAGCGGTTGTTGTGTCCCCAGCACACGTACGCCGGGGCTTCTCCCCCGCCCGCAAGTCGCTTGTACGAATTGACCCACTGATTTGTGATGGCCGTGATTTCGGGGGCGTGTCGCAACAGCCCGGCGATGAACGCGCGACCCACCTTCGACAACTGGTACTCGGCACCTGCCTCGTAGAAGGCATTGCGATCGCCTTCGAACAGCGACAGGTGAGTGTGCATTCCTGAACCCGGATGATCGGCAAAGGGCTTGGGCATGAATGACGCGTAGGCACCCTGATCAAGCGCCACTTCTTTCATCACCAGGCGGAACGTCATGATGTTGTCGGCGGTCGTCAGTGCATCGGCGTAACGCAGGTCGATTTCCTGCTGCCCAGGCCCACCTTCGTGGTGGCTGAACTCAACCGAGATACCCATCGACTCGAGCAAGGTAATCGCCTTGCGTCGGAAGTCGTAGTTGTGGGCCGCGCCCGGTGCGTTGTCGAAGTAGCCGGCCTGATCGACGGGTACGGGCGGTTCACCTGGCTTGGGTTCACCGTCGAAAAGGTAGAACTCAATCTCGGGGTGTGTGTAGAAGGTGAAGCCCAGATCGGCCGCACGCGCGAGGGTGCGCTTGAGCACATTGCGCGGGTCGGCGAATGACGGCGAGCCGTCGGGAAGCAGGATGTCGCAGATCATCCGCGCCGCACCGTTGGTTTCGCCACGCCACGGCAGCACCTGGAAGGTGTCGGGGTCGGGCTTGGCCAACATGTCCGACTCGTAGACCCGAGCGAACCCTTCAATGGCCGACCCATCAAAACCGATGCCCTCGCTGAAGGCGCCCTCGAGCTCAGCGGGCGCGATTGCGACCGACTTGAGCACACCGAGCACATCGGTGAACCACAGGCGGACGAAGCGGATGTCGCGCTCCTCAATGGTGCGGAGCACGAATTCGGTCTGCTTATTCATGACCCCATCATTCACGCTCTTGGTTTCGTCCGTGTTACGGCGCGCTGAACTTCCACGCCGACAGGTAGCGTGGGTCCGTGCCCCAACTACGACTGGCGCTCGCCCAGGTCAACCCCACCGTCGGTGACCTCAGCGGCAACTCAGAGCTCGTGATCGAACGCACTCATGAAGCAGCCCGTGCCGGCGCACACCTGGTCGCGTTCCCCGAGATGGTGCTCACGGGATACCCCATCGAGGACCTCGCCCTGCGGCGCTCGTTCCAACGCGCCTCTCGGGCCGCCATGGAAGCACTCGCTGCACGCCTGGCTGACGAGGGACTCGGCGGAGTTCCGGTCGTCGTCGGCTATCTCGACCACATCGAGTCGATGGCCGATCGACTCGGTGTTCCTCGCGGAGCCCCCATCAACGCCGCTGCGGTGCTGCACGGAGGGCGGGCCGTCGCGCGCTACGCAAAACACCATCTGCCTAATTACGGCGTATTCGACGAATTCAGGTACTTCGTTCCCGGTAGCGACTTGACCATGCTGCGCATCCACGGCGTCGATGTCGCGCTCGCCATCTGCGAAGACCTCTGGCAAGACGGCGGACCCGTCGCCGCCATCAGTGCGAGTAGCGCTGGACTACTTCTGGTCATCAATGGTTCGCCCTACGAGGCCGACAAGGACGATGCCAGGCTCGCGCTGTGTGCCTCGCGTGCCCGCGAGGCCGGGTGCACCCTCGCCTACGTCAACATGGTCGGAGGCCAAGACGAACTGGTCTTCGATGGAGATTCGCTCGTGGTCGATTCTGAGGGCACCCTCATCAGCCGCGCGCCGCAATTCGACGAATCACTGCTCGTGGTCGATCTCGAGTTACCTCACGCCCAACACCGACTCACTCTTGCCAACGGTGCACCGATCGTGTCGGTGAGTCCGGTCGCGCTCCCGGCTTACGAACCCACTGCACCACTCGTCACCGAACGAACTGGAACCGACGAGGAGATTTACAGTGCCCTCGTCGTCGGACTTCGCGATTACGTGCACAAGAACGGATTCCGCTCGGTACTCCTCGGGCTCTCAGGCGGAATCGACTCAGCGCTTGTTGCCGCTATCGCCTGCGACGCACTAGGTGCCGGCAACGTCTACGGAGTCTCGATGCCATCGGTTCACTCGTCCCAACACTCACGTGACGATGCGTCCGATCTCGCCGAACGCACCGGATTGAATCTGCGCACCGTGCCGATCGCTGCAATGGTCGATGCCTTCGAGTCGAACATCGAACTCACCGGATTGGCAGCTGAAAATCTTCAAGCCCGCGTGCGTGGCATCACCTTGATGGGTATTTCCAATCAGGAAGGCCACTTGGTGCTGGCCACCGGCAACAAGAGTGAACTGGCCGTGGGTTACTCCACAATCTACGGCGACGCGGTGGGAGGCTATGCGCCCATCAAGGATGTCTCGAAGACGCGAGTCTGGTCACTGTCACGCTGGCGCAACGAAGCGTCACTGGTGCGGGGCGAGGCAGCGCCCATTCCGCCCAACAGTATTGAGAAGCCGCCCAGCGCCGAACTGCGACCAGGGCAACTCGATACCGACTCACTTCCCGACTACGCAGTTCTCGACGATGTACTCGACGAGTACGTCGAGCACGACCGCAGCGCGGCTGAACTGATTGCTCAGGGCTTCGATCCTGAGTTGGTGAATCGGGTGCTCACTCTCACCGACGCCGCCGAGTACAAGCGCCGACAGTATCCACCCGGTACCAAGATTTCATTCCGAGCATTCGGCCGCGATCGGCGACTGCCGATTACCAACAGATGGCGCGAACGCGCCGACGGTTGAACTCAGCGAACGCCCACACCGCCGAGCACCGCATCGACGATGCTCGCCGCCGTCGTGTCGTCGACGCGACGCTGGCTCAGAGGAGTCATCATCGTCAAACTGATCATCGGCGAGGTGAAGAGCGACACGAGCAAGTCGAGGTCGATGTCATCGCGAACCTCGCCTTGTTCAACCCCATCACGCAACACCGCCCGCACTCGCTCGCGGCGCACCAGAACGACCCGTTCGTAGTAGATCTCGAAAAGGTCCGGGTTCAGATGTGCCTGGCTCAGTACTTGGGGAAGGCATCGGTCGGACCTGCCCTCGCCACTGCGTTCCCGGATTCCCTCGACGATTGCGATGAGCGCTTGGCGCACCGGAACTCCGGCGGGCGGTAAGGGCAAGTCGTCATTCAAGGTCGACAGTGCCTCGGCCAACAAGTCGTGAGATCCGTCGAAACGTCGGTAGATCGTGCTCTTCCCAACCCCAGCGCGTGCGGCCACGGCCTCGACCGTGAAGCCAGACGCACCCACGTCAATGAGCACATCGAGAGCAGCCGCCACAATTGCCCGGTCGGCCTCTTCACTGCGAGGCCGACCGCGATGCGCTGCAGCGGGACACATTGTTAGACCTGCTCCCCCGATGGCTTCGCAGCAGCACCGAATTCGAGGGGCGTGTCGTCGATGTGCGCAAGGTGCTCAGGATCTTCATCGACCAAGTGCGCCTGGTGCAACGCATCAGGGTCACCGTCAGCCTCGATGCGACCGCCCGGTGCCGCTGCCACCGGGGAGGCGGCACTACTTCCCG
>Ga0194058_10001228_pt1 | contig 12856 bp, 7 predicted proteins | sample SepL4417m_MetaG_FD_155490 | JGI IMG/M metagenome (GOLD analysis project Ga0194058, IMG submission 155490) | Anoxic zone freshwater microbial communities from boreal shield lake in IISD Experimental Lakes Area, Ontario, Canada - Sep2016-L442-17m | ecosystem: Environmental > Aquatic > Freshwater >... | reverse complement strand
CACGACATCTGGCACCCCACGAAGGCAAAAGCCACCACCCACGCCGTAAACAAAGAGCCCACGGGGCAGTTCGGACGCACAACCCGACGCAATCCCTTCAGCAGCGCCATGTTGCCGCCGAAGCCGGCCAGGGACAAGATGATGATATGAGTCACAAGGATTGAATTGTGTGCATGGCGCAACACATCGTGCGTGCCCTCGGCAGGTACACCGGACAAAAGGAAGAATAACGCTATGGGGGCCATACTTAAAAGAATCCAGCCGCTGATCGTCATTGCCGCAAATACAGCAAAGACGGTTGATTTGAAAGACAAGCCGGACCCCAGCAGACTTGCCGTCATCCAGTTGAACCCGGCGACAAGGATTGTGGTACCTATAAAGAGAAGGGGAAGCTTGATGGCAACATAGAGAACCAATTGAGGGGATCGCCACCCAGCAAGAACGGCGCCATAGACTGCACAGGCGATTACGATGAAGGCCGCCATACCGAGCAGGTCTGACCAGTGGATTTCCTGGTCGCGGACGCGATCCCAAAATACCTCGCGATCTTTCAACAATAAAACAGGCAAGGCCAGCATTCGTGCAATCAACATGTCACAACTCTATGAATTTTTTGACAGAATGAACAGAATTTAAAAAATGGTTTTGATAATCGAACCTCATTCTGAACATTCTGTTAATTCTGTCAAAGCTCTGGATCCGGACACCGTGCGTGATCAATATCGTGACGCCACGAAATTGATCCGATACTCGCTGAACCCAAGTCGGTAGAACCGAATCTTTTGACAGAATGAACAAAATTCACAGAATATTTTGGAGGATCGAACCTCATTCTGAACATTCTGTAAATTCTGTCAAAAATCCGGGATTATGAATATTTCGATGCTACTGCTCGGATTCCTTATCGAATTCAGGAAATTTCTCTTTTAATTGCTCCACTGTGGTCCGCCACAGCGATGTGGTGGGCCGACAGACAGTGTTTTTATTGCCAAACATCCCGATCTCCTGGACGTCCTGTTGAATCGGCACAGTTTGGAGCTATTTGACCGGTACAAAATATTCACACCGCTCTGGATCTCAAATACTCATAGGGGCATTCCAATTCCTTGCGCAATCTTTTGGGCCAATTGCTTAAAATCATCTCTAGCATCCTGAACCGCGTTAGCATGACTCCCGATCGCACCATCCGCCGAGGTAAGATTAAAGATTGGTTTTCGCTGTTCCTGAGCCATCGGAATCAAGCTTCGGTAGTGCTTAATGGTTGCAAGGCAATATGGATCATCCAAGTGGCTGATTGTAGTAGCATTTTTTTCATTCAGCACGGCCTCTCGATAAACCTGAGGAATTCGGTTGACCCATTTGTCGTAAGCTTTAACCGGACGATCAAGCCGCACACCATGCTGCTGACATAGATAGCCAATGGCCTTCATCTCGCCATACGGTAATTGGAAATTTGGATAGTCTTTTGTTTCTATACAATTTTTCCAGTTATCCAGCCTTTTATTCCATAGACTTTTCCAAGTTCTTAGTGTTGGCCCAAGATTTTTCAAACCTTGTAGGGAAAAAAGATCTGCTCCGAGGGGGATTACTACGAAATCTGTTGCAATAAGCACGGATCGGTTGATTGCACCCAAATTTGGCCCTATGTCAACAAGTATGATGTCAGCCTCAACCTTATTGGAGCCCATCTGCATGACCTGCCAAAAGGAGGATAACATTCGCATAGGACGATAAAGATTATTATCACCCATACTGTTCGGCCATTCACTTGAAAGAGCATCCTCATAGCATGAAAGTTCAACATCACCCGGGATCAGATACAGATCGGTCGCGATATTTTGCAATATGGGCTCTACAATATCGCCCACTCCGGTCAAGGGTTTAACGCAATGATAAATGGTTGACCCCAATGCTTGCTCATCCCAAAGCTGTTCAATCTTCTCCTCATTGAGAAAAGCTGCTGTCAAGTTGGCTTGTGGATCCAGATCCGCTATCACTACACGCTTCCGCATGCTAGCATACATCCATGCAAGATGATAAATTAACGAGGTTTTCCCCACACCTCCCTTATTATTAAAGAAGGTCAAGACGGGTGTTTTCATGTTTTTCTCCATAGAAGACACATCACTGTGCTCTGGTTGACTTCAAATTCCAGTTCGGGATTCCCATTTTTCTGCAATTCTTTACGCGCTGTGGCAAGGCCGCGTCCAAAGGCTTGGATGAAACCGAAAATTTTCAACACATCACCAATATTGGGGTTTCGATAGTCCGTAATTCCAGGTCTGCCAAAGTTCTCGATTGTAACGTTTCCATAGGGCCCGCCCGGACTGTTAATTTCTATCCGGTCATTAAACCAGTACACCCGGATGGGCGCATTGGTACTCTCGTAGGTGCGATGCAGTACCGCGTTATACAAAATCTGTTGAATGGCAGCCTGAGGATATGGCACATCCCTTTGATGCGTTGGCGCTGATGTGATATCGACCGCAGATCGGTTGTGGGCCTTCAGTTTTTCTTCAGTACGGCGGAGTATTTCAACAAGAGCACCGCCTATGTTTTCTTCATCAACCACGGGATCAGATAACTCAACGCCATCAATTCTTAAAAACTGGATATAGGCTCCGGGCAAGAAATCCTGCGGACTTTTACCAATAGCCAGCAAGCCTAGCACCGTCGGGGTTGTGTCGTCTGGAGCGACAATCATTCTGCAGGAAGCCAGTCGCTCTTCGTAGGTCCTCCCATTTGCTTCCAGCACATCCGATGCAAATGCGGAGGGCAAATACTCGTTCTCAAAAATCACACGTGAAAGATCGGCGATTTTGGCAGAAGGGACGGGATATATGTCGAAAGGCAAATTTTTGAACCTCCTTTTTTCACTCAGAATTCGTTCCTCTTGTTCATTGGCGATGGATCGGCGAGGACCGGTACGAATCCAGATACGACCCTCGAATTTTACTGGAGGCATGTCAGAAGGCATAACCGTAACGACGGCCATCTCTGCCCCTTTCAGAATTCGTTTTTCCACAGAAAACACCGGCAGCGGGAGAATATTCCCATCTGTTTTCATGTCGGCAAGTGAACACAATAGTTGATCAGTCACCTGTAATCCGGACGGTTCCCCACCATCATTTGCGCCAATGAACAGAACGCCTGATTCATTATAGTTTGGCAAGTCATTTGCAAACGCACAAACCGCTTGGCGTGCTTTCTTAGGAACATCACCTTTGAATGATTCTTTGCGTTCAACCTTGTCAGATTCCAGAGAATCTAATAACTCCAAAAGTTCTTGATCTGAGAAGTTCTTCATCACGTCACCTCTATTTTATCAATAAGCGAGCTTGTTCCGGATTCTTACCTTTAATGGAGAATTCATAAATTTATCCATTAGGTGTATCACATGTCGTTAATATATCAGGCTTTCGTCTATTGTACATATACGTCACCGCTTACCGCAATAGACTTTCAGTTGGCTTGATTCTGTCTCGCGGTTACAGCGGATGCGTTCGAGCAGAATCGTGGCAGGTTCATCGTTTAGGTCTTGCGGGGCCAGTTCGCCGCGGAAGGCCTTGGCCAGGATCGCTTGTGTTAACTTTTCAGCCCGCGCCATCCCCGTCGCCACTTGCTTCTCGATGGTGTCAGCGAGGGTGAAGAGGCAATCGACACGACGAACGATTTCGCGCTGTTCCGGAAGAGGGCAAATCCGCAATGGGACAACCTTTAATTGCGTTGTGTTTATCCTTGGCCGCGTTGCCCCGTGGATTTCACCAATTAGCAAATCATGTGTCAGCTGACTTACGAGTTGAAAAGTGAGGTAGCATCGATCAAATCCTTCACTAGGACGAAGGCAGAAACAATCCGCCTTGGCTATGGTTTCTTCCTGAAGCTTTGGCAAAACACATGCTCGAACTTCATCTGAAATAAATGATGCAAAAATGATATCACCTGCCCGTACTGTATGCCTTGTAAGAGTGCCAAATTTCTCTCGACTGATGTAGGTCCTCTTTTCCTCAATAAACCTCAGTTGGCCGATGTTCTCTAGACGGACAACACGAACGCCGTGATTGGTATAGTCGGATGATTTAAGATTCGAGCCAAAAGGCCCGTCAAACATACCTCCCTTTGGAACCAGATCCTTGACGGGAACCCATCGCCAACTCTCTGGAATCTGCGGTAATTCAGAGTTCTCAAACAAAGTTGATGTTGCGTCACTTGATAACTCCGGGAATGGATTATCGGCACGCCAGTCTTCCGTCAACCGCCCAGAACAGGCGGCGACGAGGACGGATTGTCGGAAACGTTTGAGGATGGCGTGGACTTCGGCCAGACGCTCGCGCGCCGCATTCACTCGCGCCAGCAACTCTTCTACCTTCGCAACTATCCGCTTCTGTTCGGAGAGTGGGGAGAGTGGGATCTCGAGTTCCTCAATAAATCGAGTTGGGACTCGGGCCTGGCCGGCGCTGCTCGTGAATGTCTCCTTCGCGTCGCGGCGCACGGATTGTTGAGAAAGGAAACGGTACAAATATAATAGGTCGATCCCGCCAAGCGGGCGAATTACGTGAAGTTCTGTTGTACCGCATCCGAATCCGTTTCGGAGGCCAGTCGCAATCGCCCCTTTCCCGTTCTCCATGCAAGGCGTGATTTTGGCAAAAAGCACATCGCCTTCACCGAAGTGGGTGAAGCCTTTGCGCACTTCCCCATATGGTCGGTCCTCAAGAGCCAAGAATGCCGGTCCATCTTCACTAAGTGCCGACATGGGTGCGAATGAAACTGGCATCGAATCATCCAGTCCTTTTGGATGCCGCGGGTTGATGATGGATATATCCTTAATAGGCACGAGCGCCCACCCTTCCGGCAGATCGGCATCGGACGGATTCGGGATCGCGACATCAAGAATAGCGGGACGCTTCTTCACGCCTTAAATCCTTTGTCATCCGTGGGCTGGGCAAGGGCAGATTCTATTTCCTTGATGGTAGGGAGACTGCTCTTAAGATCCTTTGGCAGAGATTTAACGAGAGTTGTTTCCCAGTCGGCCACCCCTATTGGCTTCTTGACGTCACGCAGGGCGTATTCAACCACCAATTTATCCTTGGATCGGCACAAGAGCAGTCCAATGGAAGGTTGGTCGTCAGGATGACGCAATAGGTCGTCCACAGCGGATAAATAGAGGTTCATTTTGCCCGCGAACCCGGCCTCGAACGCCACAGCCTTTAATTCAACCACTACATAGCGGCGCAATTTGAGGTGATAGAAGAGAAGATCAAGATAGAAATCCTGCGAACCTACTTCCAGATGCACCTGCCTCCCTACGAAGGCAAACCCCGTGCCCAGTTCAAGAAGAAAACGCTGAATATGATCCACAAGAGCCTGTTCAATCTCACGCTCACGTCGCGGATCGGCCGTTCCTGTGAAGTCGAAAAGGTACGTATCCTTGAAAATTTGCGTGGCGAGGTCTGAGTCAGCAGGCGGCAGTGTGGCCGGGAAATTGGTAATGGCCTTTCCTTGCCTGGCATATGCCTGCCGTTCTATTTGTATGCACAAAATCGGTTGAGACCACCCGTGTTGGATGGTCTGACGTGCATACCAGAGCCGTGTTTCTGCATCTTCAAGTTTCTCCATAAGGGCAATATTCTGTTTCCAAGGTATTTGTGCAACGACCCGTTGCACAATTGACTGATCCTCCCAGGCGGCAGCAAAAGCCCGCATATACTTAAGATTTCGCGGGGACAGCCCCTGCATATCTGGAAATTCACTGCGAAGGTCAGCGGATAGGCGGTCGATCACTTTTGCGCCCCATCCGACGGCGGCCTGTCGCTGAAGAATGGTCTGCCCCATTTGCCAGTAGGCCATGACCATGGTCTCGTTGGCCGCCAAGACAGCCTTGATGCGCGCCTGACGAATCAGTTCTTTCAAGTGCGTAAGGGTCTCACCATAATTTGCAGGCAATTCACTGGCAGGTGGCGCCGCTGTGAAGCGGGCACCTTCCCTGGCGTGGCCCATCGCCCGGCGTTCCGTGTCTGCGAAAGATCCGGTTGGTGATGCTTCCGTTGTATTGGCTTGGCGCTTCATTTCTTGCTCCCATTCTCCAAGGCCGCTAGGACGGCGTTCAATTCTATTACTGCGCCTTCCAATGCCGCGATGGCATCGGTGGCGAGTTCTTCGGGTTCGGGGAGTTCATCGCTATCTTCAATGTCCTCATCCTTGAGCCACTTGAACCCATCGAGCTTGAAGTCCTTGGCTTTGACCTCGGTGATTGAAAACTTGTGAAAGCGTTCGGTCTCTTTGCGTTTGGACCGTCCATTGGGATCATCGCCATAGCATTTCCCGAATTCGGCAAAGTGCTCTGAGGTGAGCGGTCGGTCTTTTTTGGTTATACCGGGGACATTCGTGCGGGCATCATAAATCCACACATTCTCGGTCGCATAGCCTTTGGTAAAGAAAATGACGTTGGCTTTGACACCGGTGCTATACGGCGTAAACGTGCCGCGCGGTAAGCGCAGGACGGTATGCAAAACGCAGTCCTCGGTGAGTAGTTTGAACACCTCGCCAGCCTGATCGGCAAACAGGCAGTTGTCGGGCAACACCACAGCAGCACGGCCTCCGGGTTTGAGAATGGTCATCACGTGCTGGAGAAAGTTGAGTTGCTTGTTAGAGGTGGTGACCGTGAAGTCATCGCGGTCGGGGGCCTGATTCGCACCCCGGGTACCGAAGGGCGGATTGGTCAGCACGACATCGTGGCGCTGGCCATCAACGGGTTCATAGATCGTATCGCCCAGTTTGATGTGAGGCTCAATTTGGTGGAGAAAGAGATTCATCAGGGCCAGACGCCGTGGCGTGCGATCGATATCTTGCCCAAAGTAGGTCTTGCCGCGGACCCGCTTGACGATGTCACGGTCCATGGCCCCACCCTTGGTCTCCTTGACCAGCCATTCGTAGGCGACGACCAGAAAGCCGCCGGTGCCGCAGGCGGGATCACAGATGGTGAAATCCTTGTGGGCGCGCGGGTCGGGCTTCATGCAGTGGACAATGGACTGGATCAGAACGCGCGGGGTGAACATCTGCCCTGCCCCTTTTTTGCCTTCGCTGGCGGCCTTTTCGAGCAGGCCTTCATAGGCATCGGCCTTCACATCCACATTCAATTCGGTCCACTCGGTCTGGTCGATCTGATTGATGAGGGTCTTCAGGCTGACCGGTTTGGTAAAGCGGGACTGGGCGCCGGCAAAGATGTCGCCCAGAATGCCCGGCTGTTTACCGAGGGAACGGAGGATGTCTAAGTAGTTGTCAAGAATGCCGGTGCCGACCGCGTCGCGGAGTGTGGGCCAGGAGCAGTCGACGGTCTTTTTCTTGCCGCCGTCTTCAACGGTGAGCTTACTGAGGTTGATCCCCTTTTCATCGGCCATCTTAAGGAAGAGTAGGTAGGTGAGTTGCTCGACGTACTCGGTATAGCCGATGCCGTCATGACGTAGCGTATGGCAAAATCCCCAAAGTTTTTGAACAACATCCGACATAGATTACCCATCCTTCACGTGCGAAATGTCATGCGATCATACTGTGTCCCGCCACAATGGTGCACTATAAAAATCCAGGATTTGGAGAAGATAAAGAATTTGAATCCCGCATGCGGGATCGCGAAGGCCGCAAAGGCCTTTCGGCATAATTACCAGGTTTTTGAATTTAATATCCTGCGGGTGTGGCGTACTCGCCGCAGCCGCCTTCGCGATCTTCGCGACTTCTGTTCAAACTCATCTTAGCCCCAGTTATGCCGCAATGGCGCTGTTTAATTCCGACAGGAGTTTTTTCAGTTTGCCATCGAAGGTCCGGTCGGCCACGGCCCAACCGCCATCGCGGGCAAAGATTGGCAGGGCGTCAAAGTCTTCGCGGTCGATGGTCAGGTTCGTGACCAGGTGTTGCCGGATCCGGTCAAGCCAGCGCTGTTGGGCGGGCTTGAATTTCTGCCCCTTGGTGATTTTGGTCAGGGCACGATCCACGCGTTCAGCCGCCGTTAGCAAAGGCTCCTGTTCCCGCACCGCATGCTTAACCATCGAGATGATATCCACCAGCGCTTTATGATAACGGACGGCATGGACCTGCTGCAGGTTCTCGACGGTAAAACGCTGGGGCGCCTTGGCGAGAGTCTGCCGTAATTCAACCAGCGCATCCGTCCCCCACTCTTTCGGACGATTAAGGAGAATGCGGATGGCTTCAACCTGCGCTTCATTTTCCCGAACAAAGCGGGCAAAGGCCGTCAGATAATCCTCAGGCTTCCATTCAACGCCCGCCGCGTCTCGCACTAACCGCTCGGATTCAACTTTGTCTTCCGTAGCATGAGCGACATAGAAGACGCGCTTCCGGCGGGGATAGTCTTTTAGCAGATCCTGAAAGGCCTTCTCCCTGAGCAACTTCATGGTGCAAGCGAAATCTGCCGATAGACGGGTGGTGAGTTCGCTCGCGTACCGCATCATGTCACCATCGGGAATAAACCGCGCGAACAGTTCCCGCGCCTCGCCTGACATTTCCTTATCGATCCGCTGCAATCGTTTGACCAGGCAGCGAATGTTGTAGGGACGGTCCCGATTGGCCCAGATGTCCTCAATGATTTCAGCAATGGAGCGACCCGGCTTGTCCGGCGGCTCGGCCGTGATCGCCGTGGCCTTGCGGAAATACTCCAGGAGCGTGCCATCAAAACAGTCAAAGACCGTGAAATGGGATTTGTCCGGAAAGCGCTCGCCTTTGCGGGTGCCGCGTCCAAGCATCTGCTCAAACAGGATACGGGACTTGACCGGGCGCAACATGACGATGAACTCCAGGTCCGGGATGTCCACACCGGTGGAGAGCATGTCCACCGAAACGACAATGCCGGGGTTGGGCCGGTTGCGGAACTCGCGGATGCGTTGCAGGGGACGATCCACGCGACCGGTGATCTTCTGTACAAAGGCATCGCCACGCCCGAAAACATCGCGGCAGATATCAACAAGCTGGTCGGCATGGGACGTGTGCGGCAGATCGTTGGCGGCGAAGATGAGCATCTTCGGGAAACGTTTGAACTCCTGCTCATGTTGGTCGGCGTATTTCCGCAACTCCTCAACGATTTTCTGATTGGAATCCGGCGCTGTAATCTTCTGCTCGATTTCGGTGGTTGAGAATTCCCGTTCATCCTCCAGGGCGTCCATCTTCTCCAGGCCGGTTTCGGTATCCACCATGCCGACCTGTTCGCCTTCCTGAAGAAAGATCCCCTTCATGCGGACGTTGGATTTGATGCGCACGGCATCGTAGTCCACAAGAAAGCCTTCCCGGACGGCGCGCTCGTATTCGTAGCGATAAACGACATCCCGGAAGTAAGCCTTGGTGTGGGCCGCGGGGGTGGCGGTGAGACCGATCTTAACGGCATCAAAATGGTCAAGCGTGTCACGCCAGATGGAGATTTCGGCGGTGCTATAGCCGCGGTGACATTCATCTGCGACGATGACGTCAAATGCATGGATGGGAATCGGAAGCGGCTCGGCGTCGTCATCCGCATCCTCGTCGCCCATCCCGAAGACGGCCTGACGGCCAAACAGGTTGATTGTCATGCTCTGGATGGTGCAGACATACACGAAGGCGTGGCCGGGCTTGGGGTCCTTCAGGTAGGCAGCCGGCAGGACTTTGGGGTCGAAGGGCTCGTCCTCTTCAAAATCTTCGCGCTGGAAACGCTGACTGTAGACCTCGTAAATTTGATCGAACTTCAGGCCCGGTTCGGGTTCGTAGGAGGCGAAGGCGCGCACGGCCTGAGCGGCGAGAGCCCGGCGGTCCACTAAAAAAAGAATCCGCCGACCGGCGCCGGACTTCATCAGGCGATAGACCTCATTCACCATGGTAAAGGTCTTGCCGGTGCCGGTCGCCATGGCAACCAGCATTTGCCGTTTGCGGTTCACAATGGCCTGCTCCATCGCCTTGCAGGCATCGATCTGATAGGGCCGCAGGCGGGGATGCCATGGGGTGATCGCCGCAAGACTTGCCGCCGCCGTCTCAACGTCGCGGGTCATCAGTTCGCGCAAAGCGGACGGCATGTGGAAATCGGCAAGCCGTCGGGACCGGCTGAATTCGTGGCGGATATCGTGAAACCAGATGACCTCGCCATTGGTTGAATAGAGGAACGGAACATGGAAGCCGTGGAAGTCGAAAGACCCGTCCGCCCCGCGCGAGTAGCGTTCAGCCTGAGTGAGGACGTTTTGGGGACCAAGGGTCAGTTTCTTGGCCTCAATGATCCCGAGCAATTTCCCGTCCACAAACAGGGCGTAGTCGGCAGGGCCATTGGCGGTGGGGTATTCGGCGACCGCGTGGGCGGTCAGCTTGGCGAGAACCAAGTCTGGGGTCCAGCGGACGACGGTCCAGCCCAGGGCGACGAGTTTGGGATCAATCCTCGCCTTGCGGGTCTGCCACTCGAATTCGGTCTGCTTGTTAGCCGTCATGGTTTGGTCAAAGATAGTAGTGCATCCGACGAAAAGCGATTCTTCTTTCGTTTAGCGGAATCCGGATCTTTAGACAGAATTTACAGAATGTTCAGAATGGGTTTCGCCCCTCCAAACTATTTTGTAAATTCTGTTCATTCTGTCAAAAATCTTCATTCCCCGTCCCAACATTCAGAAATTGAACAAGCCCTTGCTCAAGCTGTTTAGCATTGGTCTTTTATGATGGAATTGACTTCATGTTTGCGGGGCCTGCACGGTCGCGGTCTTCTCCGTTTCATCTTCGCTTGGCGGTGTTGGATCGACGGAAATGGCGGGCGTGGGTTCGATCGTTTCCGGCTCAGGCGGGATCGCCGCGGGCGGTGTTTCAGGTTCCGGAATGATCTCCACGGCCGGTTCGACGATCGGCGTGGGCGCCTCGATAATGACCGGCTCTGGCGCGGGTGTCGGCGTTGGCTCAGGCTCAGCAACCGGGATCACCACGGGTTCAGGTTCCGGCGTTTCGGGAACCGGTGCTTCCGCCACGGGTTCCAAGACCGGTTCCTGAACTGGAGCAACGGGTTGTTCCGGCTCCGACACGACTGGCGCCGGCTGCGGCACCTCATATGCAGGCGCGGGGTCCGGCACAACTTCAACGACCGGCTCGGCGATCGGTGTGGGCGCCTCCGCCTCGACGACAGCCTGAGCCGGCGCGGGGTCTATGGTCTTAGGCTCTGACGCTGAGGTGGATGCCGACGTCCCGGCGGCATTCGTGCCTGATGTGGCCTCGCTGGGCGCCAATGCCGCCGGGACGTCGGCATCCACCTCGGAGGCCAAAGGCGCAAATTCGGTTACCGGCAGGACAGCCGTTGTCGGCGTCGGCGCAGGTTCAGAGACGACCACCGGTGTCGGCTCCGGTGTTGGGATTGGATCAGCCGATGGCGGCGGTTCGGCAACGACCGGTTCGGCGATCGGTATGGGTATCGCAACAATAACCGGTGTAGGCGCCCGGGGAATGACAGGGATGACTGCCGGCGCAGAGGCTTGAGGCGGTGGCATGGGTTTCACCGGAACAGGAATGTTTGCCGGTGCGGTCTTCGCCGCCTCTGGTCTTGAAACTGGTATAATCGGAGGATTGAACACCGGCTTGGGTATGCTTGGCGTCACAGGCATGGGGATCGGCTTGCTCGGCGCTACGTTGTCCCCGCCCCCGGCGATTCCCGCCAGCATCGCCTTACCGGCACCTTGCCAGAGAACGATGACAGGACATTTTCCGCCGACTGACAGTAACACGGCAGAGTAGACGGTTGGGCAACAGATGATTCCGGCGATTCCATCTTCCAATAACTCGCTCACCCGTGCCTGGGCAGAAGCCGGGTCGGCAGGTAGAGTGATGATCATTAACCGGTATTTCGTTTCAGCAAGGATCGGTTCCAGATTAGGGATGAGTGCGAGGCTATCGGTTGAACTTGCAACTGAAAGGATAAGACCAATCTGCCGTTTGCCCACCCCGGCAATCTGAGAATTACCGACTTGGATGCTGGGAACCGGTGTCGCGGTATTGCCAAGAGCGATGTCCCGGGCGATTTGATTCGGTCGGTAACCCAATTGGCGGGCGGTGGCGAGAACCCGTTCCTGGGTTGAATGGCTTATCCGATGTAGGTCCCCTTTGCCGTTGATGACAAACGAGGCGGTCGATCGATCCACTCCAGCTGCTGATGCGACATCCTTTAAAGTTGCTGAACTAGTCATGCTCAAGCTGTTTAGCATTGGGTATTTTAAAAAGATCAGATCAGCCGCGTGCCCTGCGAGTCAACAGTGGTGACCCAACTCTTCGAGGCAATTCCAAGTGAATTGAATGTCAGTACCATCTGTTTTTCAATGGTTCGCGCCTTCTGAAGATTGTCGGTGATGGCAAACATAGTCGGACCCGAGCCGGAAATGGCGACACCATCGGCTCCGGCTTTGAGTGCATTTCTTTTCACCTCGTCAAAACCCGGGATGAGTTTTGACCGGACCGGCTCAACAATGACGTCGTTCAGACACCGGGAAAAAAGCGAATAATCATTTTTTGCAAAGGCCGCCGTGATCAGGGCCGTATTTGCCATGTTGGCAATAAAATGTTCCATGGGAACTTTTTTGGGCAACATCTTGCGGGCTTCACGGGTCAGAACCACTACGTTCGGCGTCACCAGCACAATTTTGAGACTTCGAATGGAACCGATCCGGGTGACATCCAGAGGAACGCAGCACCGGGTTAAGGTGGCTCCGCCCATCAGGGCGGGAGCGGTATTATCGGCGAAAAAACCACCGGACACCACCGCTTCCGCTTCAGTGGCTGCCAGAATCATTTGCTCCAAACTGAGTTGGGCGCCATAGAGGTAATTGGCGGCGAACGCACCGGCGGCGGCGGAAGCCGCACTGGATCCCAGGCC
>Ga0194058_10001227_pt1 | contig 12856 bp, 7 predicted proteins | sample SepL4417m_MetaG_FD_155490 | JGI IMG/M metagenome (GOLD analysis project Ga0194058, IMG submission 155490) | Anoxic zone freshwater microbial communities from boreal shield lake in IISD Experimental Lakes Area, Ontario, Canada - Sep2016-L442-17m | ecosystem: Environmental > Aquatic > Freshwater >... | reverse complement strand
CCCCGGAGCCTGCCAGTGCCGCCCCGATCAGCGGAGCGATGGAGGACTGCGAATCCTCGTTCGCGCACGAAATGCGTGTGGGGCGCGTCGTCGAAACGCCGCGCGTCACCAAGCCGTATACCCCGGAGCAATGGGAGGAGATCGACGCGCTCGGGCAGAGCATCGATGAGCGCCTCCGCGCGGATGACGTCCGCCTGACGATGGGCGGCGAGCCCACGTTTATCTCCATCGACAACCGCGACGGCGACGAATGGAGCTTTGCCGCCGTCGGGCCCGACAAGCGCAGGCTCTCTGATGAGCTGCTCCGCCGCATGCACGGCCGCTTTGCGCCCGGCGGGCTGCTTCACTTCGGCCAGGGGAAATGGTATCCGGGCGAATCCCTGCCTCGCTGGGCTTACGTCTGTTTCTGGCGCAAAGACGGGGTTCCGATCTGGCGCGACGAAACCCTCTTCGCCAAGGAGGGCGAATCCTACGGGCACACGGAGCGCGACGCGGAACGCTTCATCCGCAGGCTCGCTCACCTCCTGGATATCGGGCGCGAGCATATCCGGAGCGCCTACGAAGACGTCTGGCACCACCTCCTGCGGGAGCGGGAACTGCCGGTCAACGTCGACCCGCTCGAATCCCGCCTGGCAAATGCAGAAGAGCGAGAGCGCCTGGCAAAAATCTTTGACCAGGGCCTCGATAAGATCGTGGGCTACGCGCTGCCGCTCCGGCGCAAGGAGGGGAAGTGGGAAAGCGGCCTGATGTTCCTGCGCCGGGAGCATTGTTTTCTGATTCCCGGGGATTCCCCGATGGGGCTGCGCCTGCCGCTTGATTCGCTCCCTTGGGCCGCTCCCGCAGACGTCCCGTCCATGGCTCCGCCCGATCCCTTTGCCGAGCGCCTTCCGCTTTCCGAAGAAGACGCCTCCTGGCGCCGCGACCTCCGCGAGCGTGCCGCACAGGCCGAACGCGCCTCTTCGGCCTGCGGCGGCAAGGGAGCGGCGGACGGCACGCGCAAGCCGCAGGCCCGCAGGGAACCGCGCCCGCAGGAATCCGCCGCTTCGATTGTCCGCACCACCCTCTGCGTCGAGCCGCGCGACGGAAAGCTCCACGTCTTCCTTCCGCCGGTGGACACGACGGAGGCCAGCTTAAGGCTCATCGCCGCCGTCGAGGAGACGGCGCGCTCGCTGCGCCTGCCTGTTGTCGTGGAAGGCGAGCCGCCCGCTCGGGATCCGAGGCTCAACCAGATCAAGATCACCCCCGACCCCGGAGTGATCGAGGTCAATATCCATCCGGCAGCGAGCTGGGACGATTTGGTCGCGCAAACTACGACCGTCTATGCAGAGGCGAGGCTCGCACGGCTCGGCACGGAAAAGTTTCTCATGGACGGCCGCCACACGGGAACTGGAGGCGGGAACCACATCGTTATTGGCGGGGCGACGCCTGCGGACAGCCCGCTCCTGCGCCGCCCCGATCTGCTGCGGAGCCTCCTCTGCTACTGGCAGAACCACCCCTCGCTCTCCTTCCTCTTTTCCGGGCTCTTCATCGGGCCGACCAGCCAGCACCCGCGGGTCGATGAGGCGCGCAACGACTCGCTCCATGAGCTGGAGATCGCATTCGACCAGATCCCCGACCGCGGCGAGGTGCCGCCCTGGCTTGTGGACCGCATCTTCCGCCACCTGCTCACCGATGCCGCCGGCAACACCCACCGCACGGAGTTTTGCATCGACAAGCTCTACGACCCCGCCAGCAGCTCCGGACGCCTCGGCCTGCTCGAGATGCGTGCCTTTGAAATGCCGCCGCACGCGCAGATGAGCCTCACCCAGGCGCTCTTGCTGCGCGCGCTCATCAGCCGGTTTTGGAACGAGCCATACCGCCAGCCGCTGGTGCGCTGGGGCACGCAGCTGCACGACCGGTTCATGCTTCCGCACTTTGTGGAGGAGGATTTTCGCGACGTGATCGGCGGCCTCCGGCACGCCGGCTATCCGATGCGCCCGGAATGGTTTGCGCCTCACCTGGAATTCCGCTTTCCAAAGCATGGGGAAATATCCCTGCGCGGCATCCATGTGGAGCTTCGCCAAGCACTGGAACCGTGGCATGTCCTCGGGGAGGAAGGCGCTGGCGGCGGCACCGTGCGATACGTCGACTCCTCGCTGGAACGGCTCCAAGTCAAGGTCCGCGGGCTTGTCGGATCCCGCCACTCCCTTGCCTGCAACGGCTGGCGTGTCCCGCTTCATCCTGCCGGCGCCGAAGGCGAGCATGTCGCCGGCATCCGCTTCAGAGCGTGGCAGCCGCCGGAGTGCCTGCATCCGACAATCAAACCCCATTCGCCGCTTGTCTTCGATCTCGTGGACCTCTGGAACGAGCGAAGCATCGGCGGTTGCACATACAGCGTGTCGCATCCCGGCGGGCTCAGCTACGAGACGCTCCCGGTCAACGCGTTCGAGGCCGAAAGCCGCCGTTTTTCTCGCTTCGCCCCGTTTGGCGGCCGATCGCCTGGCCCTGCGCCCGCGCCCAAGGAAAGCACGATTCGGGATTTTCCGTTCACCCTTGATTTGCGAGCGCAACGATGATGAGGTCTCACCATCTGGACGTTCATGATACCAAGCACGGATTCCCACCTCGACTTTTCTCAGGTTTCCGACGGGATCCCACCCGCTACGGATCTCGGCTCCGATGCCGCGTCCGGGAAGGTTGAACGGATCCTGGAATCGTTCGGAAGCGAGGAGATGTCCGAGCGCGCAGAGACCGCCCGGCGCATTATCCGAGAGCAGGGGGTCGCCTGCCACGTCGCCGGCGAATCGGGGGAGGAACGCCCGTGGGAGCTGGATCTTTTCCCCATGGTTCTCCCGGCTGCAGAATGGCGAACGCTCGAAGCCGGCATCGCGCAGAGGGCGCGCCTGCTCAATATTCTCCTGAAAGATTTCTACGGCATGCAGACGAGCCTGCGCAATGGCTGGGTGCCCGCACCTTTGGTTTATGCCAACCCTCAATTTTTGCGCGGGTGCCACGGCTTGGGGATCCCTGGGGGCAACCATCTTCCGTTTTACGCCTTGGATCTCGCGCGCTCCCCCGCTCACGGGTGGTGCGTGATCGCCGACCGCACCCAGACGGCATCCGGGCTCGGCTTCGCCCTGGAAAACCGGGCGATCCTGTCGAGGGTCATCCCCGAGGCAATTGCTGCCGTTCGCCCCCGCTCACTGGCTGGCGTCCTGCCGCTCGTTCGCGAGGCGCTCGTAGCACTGTCCCCCAATAGCCGCGAGAACCCCACGATCGTGGCACTGACGCCCGGACAGCGGAACGAATCCTACTTTGAGCACACATTCCTCGCCCGCATGCTCGGCCTCACTCTCGTGGAAGGCGGGGACCTCACGGTGCGCAACCGTCAAGTCTACATCAAAACCCTGGAGGGCTTGCGCCAGGTGGATGTCATCCTGCGGCGCGTCAGCGATGCGTTCTGCGACCCGCTCGAGCTGCGCGGGGATTCCCTGCTTGGCGTGCCCGGGCTTCTGGAAGCGGTGCGCGCCGGCAATGTCTCCGTCGGCAACACGCTCGGAGCCGGCCTGGCTGAAACCCCAGGGCTGAATCCATTCCTTCCCGGCCTGTGCCTGCAATTCCTCGGGGAAGAACTGCTTCTTCCCTCGATCTCCACGTGGTGGTGCGGCGGGGGTCAGGCTCTCAGGTACGCCACGTCGAACCTGGACAGCCTGGCTATCCGCCCGGCCTTTGCGCTCCAGGGCGAGGCTGCAAGCGCCGCATGGCAGCGCCCCCAAACAATGGAGCCTCTGCTCCGCGAATTTCCTCATGAATGGATCGCACAGCAGGAAGCTGGCCTGTCCTCCACCCGCATTTTCAACAGCGGCGATCCATGTGAAGCCCCTTTCGTTCTCCGGGTCTTTGTGATCGGCATCGGCTCCGCTTTCCATGTCATCCCGGGCGGGCTCACCCTGCTGCGCTCGCATCCGGCGATCGCCTCCGCAGCGCTCTCAATCGCCACGAAGTCCAAAGACACATGGATCCTGCCAGAGGCAAATCCCACAGCCGACCCCGACCCCCAAGTCTGCCATGCGCGGTTGACCGAGCCTGCCCCCCTCGACATCTCGAGCCGCATTGCCGATAATACCTACTGGCTCGGACGGTATGCCGAGCGCCTGGAAAATCTTTTGCGCATCTCGCGCTGCGTCCTCGGGCTCCTCTCGCCTCCCCTTGGCGTGCCCTCGATGAGGCGGCTCTCCGTCCTGCATGCCATGATGGACCACCTCCAGCTCATCCCCGAAAGCGTTTCGGAATGCAGCCTTCCCGAGACGATCGCAACAGCTATCAACGACCTCCTTTCGACCTCGGATCGTCCGGGCGGGGTGCTGGATCTGATCGCGCACATTCACGAGTCCGCCTTCGCCGTGCGCGACCGGCTATCCTCAGATACCTGGCGGCTCTTCAATCGCCTCCGTGCCGACTCCGAACAGGGCAAGTGCCAGCCCAACCTTCTGGCATCCACCGCCGTCATCGACACCCTGGTTCTTGACCTCGCAGCCTTCAGCGGCATGGAGATGGAAAACATGACGCGCGGCCACAGCTGGATGTTTTTGGAAATCGGACGCCGGCTGGAGCGCAGCCTCAACCTGCTCGATCTGCTTGCCACCTCGCTCGGGCCGGTCCAAGACGAGCTGCTCTACGAGCCCCTCCTCGAAATCTGCGACAGCGTGATTACCTACCGCCGTCGGCATTTCGACCAAATCCAGCTGTGCGGGATCCTCGATCTCCTCCTGCTCGATGGGGATAACCCTCGATCGCTCGCCTTCCAGATTGCAGCCCTCGGGCATGCCGCGAAATATCTTCCCGAATCCCCCACCTCCCAGGGCCTCGGAATCATTAGAAACCTCATCTCCGACCTATTGATCTGCGTGCATTCCTTGAAAATCGAAAGGCCCTTCCCCGACAGCTCTGTCTGCGTCCACCTGATGAAAATTCACGGCATACTCCAGAAAATCTCCGAGCTGCTCTCGCTGGTTTACTTCACACACATTATCCCGAGGGTTAACTAGCATGAGAGCCCAGCTTTTTGAGGTCACCCACACCACAGTTTACCGGTATGCCTCGCCAGTATCCGTATCGCACAATCTGTTCCGCCTCACCCCGAGATCACTCCCGTCCCAGCACTCCCTTTCCCACTTTCTGGAAGTTTCTCCGCAGCCCGAAACAACGCGCCTTCGCAAGGACTATTTCGGCAACGAGGTCATGTTCGCCACGATCACAGACTCCCACCGCGAGCTTCGCATCGTCGCGCACAGCGAAGTGGAGGTTGCCCCGCAGCCCATCCCGGATCCTGCCGAAACGCCACGCTGGGAAAGCGTCGGCGTCATTTGCCGAAACGACCACTCCCAGAACGTGATGGAAGCAGCTGAGTTCACATTTGCCTCCCCCCACATCCCTGCCTCATCGCTCTACGCGGAATACGCCGGGCCATCCTTCACGGTGCGGCGCCCGTTGCTGGAAGCGGCCCTCGACCTCACTGCCCGCATTCACCGGGATTTCGTGTTCGATCCCGCCGCCACCACGGTTGTCACTCCCTTGGACGAGGTTCTCCGGCTCCGGCGCGGCGTCTGCCAGGACTTTGCGCATTTTGAGATCGCCTGCCTCCGGGCGCTTGGACTTCCCGCACGCTATGTCAGCGGCTATCTTGAAACGCTCCCCGCACCCGGGCAGGCTAAACTCATGGGAGTCGACGCCTCCCACGCCTGGATTTCACTGTTCTGTCCGGGTATTGGGTGGATTGATGTCGATCCAACGAACAACCTGATCCCTTCCATGCAGCACATCACCGTCGCCTGGGGCCGCGACTACGGCGACGTCTGCCCGATCCGCGGCGTGGTGAGCGGTGGAGGCGAGGCCCCCGTGCTGGAAGTCTCCGTCGATGTGCTCGCCCAAGGAGCCATCGAAATCCGAACCCCTCCATCCGGATAGCAGAGGTCGAGTCTCAGGCCTCCTGACTCCTGTGAAGTGAATAGTGAATGGTTGCGCTCCGACAAGGCACTTTCGCCGGTCTCCAAGGCAGAGGTTGAGCGCCGCGCGGTGGCCCCAGCCGAATATTCTGCGATTCCCGCCAAGCCCGATCCTTCGGCCTTGCTTCGTGCCCTCCATGCCCGGGGGCTTGATGAGGCGCGGGCGAAGCAATATTTGAAGGAAATTCTGGATGATCGCGCGCTGGCGGAATCAATGATTTTCCGCGATGCCAACTGCTGCGAGTATGGCTGGCCCTCTTTCTCGCCAGAAAAACCATCGCATTGCGACAAGGGCCTAAACAGCAGGGATCAGTGAATAAAAGCGGAAGAAAAACCAGATATTTATTTTTGTCATTTATTTATTGCATTACTCCCCCGAGGGAATATCATAGCAAGTCTAATCGCGGGGTGGAGCAGCCCGGTAGCTCGTCAGGCTCATAACCTGAAGGTCGTAGGTTCAAATCCTACCCCCGCAACCAATTTGAAGCCCGCAGAAGCTGATAAACACTAGCTCTGCGGGCTTCTTGTTTTTTCGATGCCTCGCAAACCCTGATAAACACAGGGTTTTTTGAGTTTCATTGATCACTCCACCCTCGCAAATGCGATAAAATGGGCTTCTGAGGTCATTTGGCGATTTTTCACCGCACGGGCAGGCACGAGGTAGCACGGGGATATAGCGGGTCATAATTGACAGCGAACTGACAGCGACAGCAATACTCCTTTCTGCTGGCTGAATGCCTCGCGGTGATTGGACTTCCCAGAGATCTGCCATCCCTGCATTTTTCATCTTACGGAAAATTTTTCATCCGCTAAAATGGTGGATGGAAAAAGAAAAAGAAAAGTTCCCCCGCGCTGATGCGCAGAAGTTGGCCGATCAACTCATGGCCCTGCGATACAAGCTTGGTGATTTCTGCGAACGGTGGGAAATTGCCGGTTCCATCCGTCGCAAAAAGGCGTTTGTGTCGGACGTTGAGGTTGTCTATATCCCGATCTTCGACGAGCGCCCGAAAAAAGTGGAGCCCTCGGCCCAGATGGACCTGGGCATTGCCCCCAAGGAGCCTGAGATGGAGAAGTTCGCATATGTGGATGACGCCCTCGCCGTGCTGTTTGAAAAAGGGGTTTTGGAAAAACGGCCGAAGGAGGACGGATCGTTCATGTGCGGCACGTGGGTCAAGTTGCTGAGGCACGTCCGCACGGGTATCCCGGTAGATTTTTTTGCCACCACCGCCGAAGCCTGGTGCACCACCATGGTTTCCCGAACCGGAGGGAAAGCCTCAAACGAGGCCTTGTGTATTGCGGCCAAGGCACGGGGTTACAAGTGGCGTCCGAACGGCGGCGGCTTTTCCTTGCGGGCAAGCGATACGATTGTTTTCCCCGTGAAGTTTGAGGAGGATGCCTTTCGGTTTGTGGGCATGCCCGTTCTGCCGCCTGAGCTGCGTCCGTAAATTCCAAAAGTAAAATCCGTAAAGCGCGGCAGAAAGCTGGTCATCAGCCCGCAACGCTGGTATCAGGAGCGGGATGTCAAATTTGAAAAAATGGCCGCAGTCGGCGCAATCGCTGTTTCAGAATTACCCCCTCCCCGAAGCTGCAGATTTGAAGACATATTTCTCATCTCCGGCTTTGCCATATCTCGTCGCTTGCCTCTACGGGTTCCCTGATGAAATTGAAGATTTCGCCTCCCATTTGGAAAACGACCCAAAGAATCCTGGGGATGACCCCGAACAGACGGCGGCGGAGACAATTCAGGTCTTGGTAGAGTATTCCGAAAAACTCCGGGAGGCTGGGGAAAACCTCACAACATGGCTCACCCGAAAACATGGCGAGGATAGGTTGGAAAAAACCGACCGAGACGAGGAAAGTCCCCAAGTCATAGATGTGGCCCCAAACCCGCCCTATCACGCGGAGTTTTTTGCCCTGACTCGCAAAGTCGGCTTCGATCAGGTCAAGCGCAGCTTCTACCAATACAACCCCGAAAACGGGACATGGGAGGAGGCAACCCCCGAACAGCTTCGGCAAGAAGCGGCGGCGTATTGGAAGGAGTTTGCCGACTTTTATTCAGAAAACCCAACATTGCGAACCCGCATTCTGGTTCGCCGGACTACCAGCTTCCTCGATTCGTTCATCAAACAGGTCGCGACGAACAGTTATTTTTACCCGTCTTACGGAAGCCCCCTTTTCCTCCATGCGGCAAACAAGATGGTTGGGATCGGCAGCAAGGAGAAAAATCGCGACTTTGCGCCAGCATTCTTCAGTCTCAACCGCCTTCCAATCACGTATTTAGAAAAGGCTGAATGCCCCCTCTTCCTCAAATTTTTGAAGGGAGCAACGAGCGAAGATGATGTTACCCTCCTGCAATATTGGTCAGGCGGGCTGGCGATGGGAGCGAACTACTTTCAAAAGATCCTCCTCATTACCGGTGAGGGTGGTTCTGGAAAATCCGTGTTCGCTCTCATCATTGAAGGGATCATCGGCCAGTCAAATTGCATCGAGCTGCGAACCGGCAATCTCGGTGATCGGTTCGAGCAAGGCCGGTTTCTGGGTAAAAGCCTGCTCATGGGATTGGATGTTCCCATGCACTTCCTCTCGTCACCAAGTGCCGCACATCTGAAAAAGTTGACCGGAAACGACAGCATCACTCCCGAGGTCAAGGGATCCACGAGGACGACGACCATCAAGGGGCGTTTCAATGTCCTGATTACTGGAAATGTAACTCCAAGGCTTCGTGTAGAGAGTGATCGCGAAGCTTGGGCCAGGAGGTTGCTTCATGTGGAGTTCAAGAAAGATGCGAGCCGAACAAGGATGGACCGGCAGTTTGCCGAAAAACTCCTCAAGGAAGAAGGGCCAGGCATTTTGCGCTGGATGGTTAAAGGGGCAAGACAGCTTAAAATGCTGATGAATAATAAGCAGGATTGGAAAGTGTCACCCGAGCAAACTAACCGGATTGTGGCGATTCTCGACGAGGCGGAATCGGTTCGCGCCTTTTTGGGGTCCGAAGTGATCGACACAGGCGACCCCCAAAACAATCTGACCACGGAAGAATTATACGATGCCTATAATCTTTTCTGTAATTTGAAGGACTGGATTCCCTTGGTGTATGGGCAATTCAACCGGCAGCTCCCCAGCTTGATGGTAGAATTATTTCAATCCAAGCTCCGCCCTGACATCAAGAGGAGAAAACAGAAGCGAGGAAAAACCCACGAGGGGAACAAGCGTGGCTATGCTCGCGTGAAGTTAAAAAACCAACCTGAGGCGGAACTTACGGAACTTACGCCAGCCACGAAAAAACTTGCGGGCTCCAAACACTGAATGGCAAAGCCATTCACGAAATATGATGTAAATTACTTTAGTGCAATTAGTTATATTATTTCTTTCCGCTTTTATGTACCTCACCAAAATCGTGCATCTGGCGGTGTTCGAAAAACTCCGCGACAGGCGTAAGTTCCGTAAGGGGATTTTCGGCGTATCTGGCCTCTTCAACTCCCCTGCACTGGAATTTTAGAAAATCAGTCTGCACATGCCGTTACCCATCCCATTCACAGACAAAGCAATTGGCGTAATTGTTCTTCGTCATCTCGCCAATTGCACGACTCCTTGGGACGGAACCGACTTGCCTGAACTTATTTCACTCCTTCCTTCTGTGGATCCCGCCCGAGTCTCTGCGTGGCTGGAAGCGCATTCCTCCCCAACCGATCCGAACGGGTATGTTGGAGTTCTGTTCGGCCAGTATTTTTTGACGTTTTCTGGAATTTCAAAAGAATTCGGCAATCCCATTGTCGAGTATCCCCAAATAATATGTGCCACCCTCGCCGCCACGGACTCCTTTGTAACGGTAGCGAAATGCGCGGCCGCCTGCGGTTCCCTGACAGCAAAAGCCGGAGATGATGCAATCGCATCAACGGAAAGAAGCGGCTTCATCGCAAAAACCCCCGATTCCGCCCACTATTCATTGACATCATCGGGGAATGACTTGGTGGATTTTCTGAATGATCCGTCATCTGAATGGACAACAGAAAAGCAGATACACAACCTCTTCCATCGCACTGCCCCAGAATTTTCTGGCCCTTGGAAACATGGTGTGGACATCGAGGACTTGCGCCTGCTCCTTCTCGGCAGAGAAATCCAAACATCCTTCCAACCCCATCCCCCAATTTTCGACATTTCAGCAAATGTGCAACTCTGCCTTTCCGCGTTTACTCAACGCGGGTGGTGGGAATATTCTGAGCCCGATGACAAATATGTAATAACCCAGAAGGGACGAGATTGCTGGGCAGAACTAAAAGCGTGGGATAAGGCAAAGGACCAACTCCAAAGCCGGAGGTCCTAGACTTCTGACATTGCGATGAACTAACTCAAAGACATTGCATTTTGGGATTGGGAATAGCGGAATCCCTTCTTGCCTTACCGCATCCGCCCAAAGCGCCTAATCAACTTCCGCATTTCCTCCTCAACCGTCATTCCCCCTTGGGTGTTCAACGCCTGACTGGATACTCGGCTGGCCAGTCCCGCCGCCCAGATTTCCCCGCGCCAGAACAGGAAAAAGGCAACCGCAAACACGGCAACTCCCGCGCACAGGCCAACGCCCAACATCGGGGCAATCCGCCAGTGGATCTCTGGGGCTACTTGGGCGATCAGCCATGCACCAGATTGAAGCAGGTATTGGGCAACCTCGCTCTCTGGGTGATTCATCAGCCAGGACAGGCAGGCCAGTCCTGCGAGAAACCCCGCAACCCCTGCAAATGTGGAAGCGTGAGATTTCATTGTCTTCCCTCCCTCTGTTGCTGGAACGCGATCTGGCTCCAAAGTTTCCCGCCCCTGTAAGTTTTTCCTCCCTGTTGTAGAATCGCGGTCGTGCAAAACCGGAATGGTTTCCCGCCCTTGGCCAAAACCTGAAAATCTCTGGCGTCGAGCTGAACATCCCGCGAAATACTGGTGTTTGCGCCGCCTCCCCCCTCGCCGTGAAAACTGGCACTCCTACCGGCTCGGTCCTGCAATTCCCTGCCCAAAACTTCGGTGAACCATTTGTAGGTCTCGGGGCAACTGTTCTGGTGGAGGATCTTCGTTTGAAGGTTTCCAAGCAGGCTGGCGGTCGAGTCCTTGGCTTTCCTGCCGCCTGCCAGCCACAAGTTGGGCACGTTCTGGGTCAGATAAACCGTGCATGCCCTTGAACTGCGGGCGGTGGTCTGAAAAACCGAATCGTAGCTGCTCATAAAATACTGGCACTCGTCGGCAAACAGGAATACCGGCCGAGTTGTCTGGTCGGCGGTGGTCTGCCCTCCCTTGCCGAAAAATCCTTCAATGGTCCTCTGGAATGCGAACTTCCATGCCACCGCTGCCGCCTGCCCAAGTTTTTTGTAGGTTTTCAACGGCAGGTTCACGACGATGATTTTTCCCTTTCGGCAGTCCATCGGGGAAATCGTGGTGGTGGTGCAAAACAACTCCCGCATGGAACCTCGCAAAAATGGATCGAGGCAAGAGGTCAGCTGCATGAGCACGGATGCCTTGGTCTTATCCCCCATGTTGCGGAATTCCTGCTGGAGATATGCACGGATGGTAACAAGATCCCGCTGGTCCCTCGGATCTGACGGGCTGGCGGAACGCAATAGATCATCCTGAAAAACTTGGTCCACTGCCGCTTTATAGAGGTCGGGAATTTCAATTGGCCGGCCACTGATGCGGAATAGATCGAGGATGTTCCTCAAAAGCTGTCTGGCCGCCCGTTCCCAAATATCCCCCTGCTGCTGGCCGTCTCCACTGATGGCTTGGGAAATCTGCTCGAAACACTCAATCAACGATTCAACACCACCGCCAATGCCGGACAGCTCGGCATTCAGGAAATTGTATCGCTCGGTGAAGCCAGGGCCAAACATGACAATATCCGATTCACGCCCGCAGGATTTGGCCAACGCCCTGAACCTCTCTGGCTCGTCGGATTTCGCGCACAGGACCAATCCCCCAAATCCAGCTCTGAGCATGCCCAGCGGAATGTGTGTTCCGGTGCCACTGGTTTTTCCTGATCCGGTCGCGCCAAACGCAATCACCCCTTCGCAAGCCTCGGCAAGTGTGAAGCGGATCTTTTCGTTCAATGAATCGAACCGGCAGATTTCGGCGGTCGCTTCCCACAGTGTTATTTCATTCTTTGTTTTCATATGCCTTTTCTTCTCTGGTTGATTGTTCCTGTTGCCTGCGGTTGATGTCCGCATTGATCCTCTCCAGCTCGGCTTTGCGGGCCTCCAGTTGCGGAGTCATTCCCTGCTCTGCGACGGCTTTCTGAAGCTGCTTCCAATCGGCCTCAACCCGCGCTTTCTCGTTCACAAGTTGCCCGCGCATCCCTGCCAGTTTTTGCTGGCTCACAACCTGCTGGACGGCGGCGACAAGGTTCTGTCTCTCGGTCTGTATCGCCCCAAGGGTGCTGACGCCAACCGCAACCATGACCGCAACCCACAGGCTGAGAAGGATTGCCCCTCCAGATATGCAGAGAGAAAAGCGGCTGGTCTTCTCACAGTATTCCTCGCTGGAAATCAGCTTACTGCTGGCTTCCGTTGCAATTCCCTGCCCCGCTCGGAGGACTTCGGCTGTCTCGTCCAGCATCTTGCGCAAGTCGCGCCCTGCACTCATCTGGTGCGCGGATATGTCAGTGACTGCCTGCTGGAAATCCAACAGGATGTTTTTGATTTCCTGCACCGATTGGCTGTAGAGCTTGTCGCCCTCTCGGATGGCAAGGATGACGGCCCAGATGGGGTCTTGATCGGCAAGCCCATGCTGACGGGCAACCTGGATAACCTTTTCCCGCACCTCTGGGGCAAGTCCATCAAGGACAGAATTCATCGAATCATCGGGTTTCTGTGCTTGTTCCTCGGGGGACTTGGGGAACT